>Ga0209515_10000080_pt1 | contig 169981 bp, 151 predicted proteins | sample Subgroupgradi54m_FD_187454 | JGI IMG/M metagenome (GOLD analysis project Ga0209515, IMG submission 187454) | Subsurface groundwater microbial communities from S. Glens Falls, New York, USA - GMW60B uncontaminated upgradient, 5.4 m (SPAdes)... ...
TTTTGGCCAAGCATGGTTGGGAACTCTCACCGATTTTCTTTGTTTGAAGGGAGTGGGGCATTTTTTAAGTGGAGAGAATATCTTACTCAGACAGTTCTCTCAGAGCTTAGGCATGGTGGCCGGAGAACTTGCAACGGAACGATTGAACTTAAGAGAACGAAGCAATCAAAGCCTCTCTCAAAGATTGATTCATGCGAGCGTTACGAGTTTAGCGATGGAAGCGGGAGCTCATCTCACCCACATGGCCACCGGGGGCAGGATTCAGGCCTTGGAGAGAAACATCGAGCATTCGAGGGCAAGTGATTCAGAATCCCAGAGATCCGATTCGTCAATTCTTTCTTCTGAATCCTTTGCCTGGGAAGGGCCTCAAGGATTTTTTCCCAGAATAAAAGTGAGCGATGAAAATCGGCCGCTCAGAATGGAGGGCGATTATTCTTCCATTGCTTTGCCTCAAGGAAAACAATGGGCAGCGAGCGAGGTCATTGTTTTGCCCAACGGAAGAAGGCGCTATGTTGTTCAGCACCTGGGGAAGTTAGAGAATTCTGAAGGGGATTTATCTCAATTTCAAGGACGTGTTGGGATAGCTGAGATTTTAGGATTTGAAAGGATTACACGCCATTGCTTTTCTTATGACGAAGCCTCAACCGTGAATGATCGGCTCGCCGAAAGAAATTGGCCCTTTCGAATTTGGGCTTATCAGAAGGGAGAAGGCCAAGCCTCCCAAAACGCAGATCCTTGGGAAATCATGGAACATCTTGCCCAAGAAATCCCTGAAGTGCCGTGGTCACTGAATGGGAGCCATCATTTTCACGATTTAAATATCCATTTCCCAGGCTATGCGCTTTTACCTTCTTTTGTGTGGAGAAGGTTGCGCGATAATGCCCGCCTCTTGTTAGAGCTCGCAAAACAGCCTTCTCTCCGAGAGAGACTCCGCCTCTATATGGAGGAGAAATTTTTGATGAACTTCGATGTGAATACAGCGCGTTTAAAACACTGTTGGGAATCCGAGTCTGATTTCCATCCTTATACTTTTATTGCTTCTTCCCAAGAGCTTTCAGGCATGAATGTTTCAAACTGGTTTCAGTTTTTTGGAATCTTTCCTGAAGATTTGCCCCCCGAAATGAGGGGGGCTGCGGCTTCCTCGGAAGATTTTTACCTCCATCTGCCCGAGATGATCTCCGAAGTAGAAGCCCGCTTTCAAATCGAAAGGCCTGCGTGGCATCATCCTATTCCTTCATACCTATTATGGTATGCAATGCGTGTAGGGGATGAGCCTACCCGAGAAAAATATATTCGGCTTCTTTTAACTTACGATCTTACTCAACATCCTGAAATATTTTCGAATGTGAAAGAGCAGATAGTATCCCCACTTTTTTCGGGCCTCAATGTAAATCCCACTCAACATGTATTAAGCCGCTTATTGGAAAATGACTCTTGCCGTTTGCCTCTGACCTCTTTGTTGCGAGAAGCCTTCACGGAAAACCCTCATTTAAGAACACGCTACAGGCAATTAGGAATAGAGTGGGTGATACCGCCCACTTCACTCAGCCGCGAAGAAGTGGAGGCCCGCGGCGAAATATTTTTAGATGCGAGCGAAATAAGCGATCGCATTAGCTCTTCTTTAGTGGGTTGGACCACCTACACCGGGCCAGTCTTAGCGGGAGATCGCGTGGGAATGCTGGCTCAAAGCGAGAGCGATCCTGAACGAAAAGGTTATCCTGATAATTTATCTGAAATAAGAAAAGGCCCCCAAAGAAAATCTTATGAAGCCTTGGGTTTTGAGTTTAGGCCCGATGGCAGCGTGTTTGTGCCGGGAATTCGGGCCATCAACCAGGCCCTTGCAGAAAAGGGCTATGCCTTCCGCTTAAAGCCCTGCCACGGCGAAGCCGATCCTCTGCCCATCACCGAAGGCCTGGTAAAAATGCCCGCGGAAGTGCCTCTGGGCATTTCGGGCAGGGTTGAGAACAGCGCACGTTCGGCGTTTAATCACGATTTATTAGAGCATTTGTGGATTTACATGGAGATGTCAGTTGAAGATTGGCAGGCCTATCGTTTGTTAAGCAGGCGTTTGCTTGCCTTTTTAAGCGAACTGCCTCCTCGCATGAAAGCCCTTTTGCGCCGCGATTTCTATGTAAAGCAATCCCTTGAAAAAACCATTTCGCAGGCCTTAGATTTGGATGAGCGGATTGAGCCTCGTGTAGGGCGTTCTAATTTGGGTTTATTCATGCGGGCAAGGGTATGGCTTATCGATTTTTCAAGGCTATATCCTTTTATCAATTGCGAAGAACATATCGATCGTTTTTTTCCTTTGGAGTGGAGGGGCGAAGGCAAATTCCGCGAAGCCGTGAGGGCTTTTGCCGCCTCGGAGGAAAATAGCGCAGGCATTGCCCCTTCTTCTTCGAGCCTTGAAACGAGAATTCTTTATGAGCATGCGAAGGCCTTTCGGCATGCCAAAATTGTTTTGGAGGGTTTTCCTCGTATTGCGACCCTCATGGGTTTGAGAAAATCTTCGCACCATTTTTTAATTTCTACCTGGCAAGAACAAAATGAGCGCTTTAAAAAAGAGGGTATTCCCTTTCGTTGGTGGGAAGTGAGTGACTTTGTTTCTGCCAAAGAAATTGTGGCGCATCTGGCCCAAGAAATTCCCGAAGTGCCTTGGGGAGGCCTTGAGCTTGCCGAATATGCCTACCATGATTTTTACGCGCACGCTCTTGCCTATTTTGCCATGCCGTGCTCCGTGTGGAAGCGCAATATTTGCAATGCAGCTAAATGTTCCCTAGCATCTGAGTACCCAGGCGGCTATGCAGAATTATTTGATGTTAAAACAGCGAGGTTAAATTCTAGATTGGCGCAGGATGGGTTTCCGACATATTTTAGATCACCTTTAGAGCGCTGGATAAGTTCCCATCTTATTTCCTTTATTTCCAAAATCCCCAATGCTGAAATCGAAGAGGTAAGACAACGCTTTTTGCCGTGAGAGCTCCCTTGACAGATGTTATAACAATGTTATAATAACAACTATGCTTGTGAAAAAAATTACAAAAGTAGGTAATAGTTGGGCGATTCTTTTGCCAGCTGAAATTATGCAATCTGCTGGCTTAGAGCCAGGGGAAGAGTGTGAATTGCATCCCAAAAAAGAAGGAGTTTTGTTAAAGCCTCATCACAAAACTACTTTGAAAGATCGAAAAGTAGCAGAAGCGACTGCACGTTTTATTGGTAAATATCGAAGTGATCTTAAAAAACTCGCCTAAAATGAAAATCCATTATCTCGAGTTGGAACATGTGATTGCTATTCACGATACTCTTATTGAAGAGTTGGGAGGAAGTGTAGGTTTACGCGATCAAGGCTTATTAGAATCAGCGATTCGCCAACCTGAACAATCCTTTGGTGGTTATGAGCTCTATCCTTCTATTTTCGATAAAGCAGCAGCCTATGCTTTTTTTATTTCTGAGAATCAACCTTTTATTGATGGAAACAAAAGAACAGCAGCTTCTACAGCCGGTATTTTTTTAGATTTAAATGGCTATGAGATAAATTGTCCTCCGGGGAAAATTTATGAAGTGATGATGAAGCTCGCTAATAAAAAACTTACAAAAGAAGCATTGGTAGAGTGGTTTAAGTTCAATTCTATTTCGAAAAAATAATTTTTTTAGTATCAAATTTTTTTGATCAATGTTTATGCAATTCAAATCGAACAGGCACCACCACTCTGGAACTTTGAGGAATTCCTCCGAGCATCGAGGGTTTGAATTTCCAGTTTTTCACTGCATTCAGCGCGGCAGTATCCAACAATGAGAAACCAGAACTTTGTGAAATAGAAACGTGGGAAGCTGTTCCTGACTCACTGACTTCTACGGAAAGTCTTACCGTTCCTTCTTGATGTGCTTGGCGTGCAAATTCGGGATAGGGAGGGGGAGGATTTCGTAAATAATCAGGCCTTGCGGCAACAAGTCCAGTCGAAGTTCCAGAAGCCGAGGGATTTCCTATTTTTCCTTCTGTAGAGGACACAGGAGGTGTCGGTGCAATTGTTTTCTTAGGGAATACTTTTTTGGATGAGGGTTTCACCATTTCATCGGGTTTAGGCTGAACGACAGGGACATTTGGAGTAGGAGCCACAGCGACTAATTCAACATCGGTGCTAGTGCTAGAGGCAGTGGGCATTTGCATGCCAAACTCGGCAAGTTGTTGTTTGAAAAGGAATGCAACTAGAAGAAAAATCAAAATGTGAAAAAGAAGAGAGGTCGTAAATCCTATAGATTGATAACGATGTAAATTGTATTCAATCATTTCTTAGAAGTTTCAATCGCGATTTTTGTAATTCCAAGTTTACGGATATCATCCAAAACTTTGACAATATTTTCAAAAGAAGCCTTTCCATCTCCATTGATAAAAATTTTAGGATCCGGATGACTTGCTTTCCATTGTTGTAAACGGGAAGTGAGTTCATCGGGAGAAGGAAGTAATTCTTTATTCCAATAATAAGTTCCAGAGTCTGTAATGGTGATGGAAACAGAATCATTCTGATCTTGAGAGGTGCTTGTGGCTGCTGCAGGGAGATGAACGTTAATCCCCTGATTTTTCACCATTGAGAGAGAAACCATAATAAAGGTAGCGAGCAAAAAGAAAATGATATCGATCAAAGGAATGATTTCAATACGAGCGCGGCGTTTAACACGTGGAGAGGGAATATGCATGAGGACTCCTACGACATTTGGCCTTGTCGAGTGAGTAACAGTTCAAGATGTGTGGTGGCATTTTCAATATCATGTTTGGCATTTTCCAAACGAGCATTGAGAAAATTAAAAGGGATTAAAGCCATGATGGCAATCACGAGTCCGAAGGCTGTTGCAATGAGTGCTTGTGCAATGCCTCCCGTGATGGCGATAGGTGCTCCCAGTTCTTGGGCACCCAAGAGTCCAAAGGAATGTATCATCCCAGTGACGGTTCCCAGCAAACCTAGAAAGGGAGCGAGAGTAATAGAAGTATCTAAAATCCAAAGACCTCGATCGAATCGTTTAAGTTCCTGATTGGCTTGAAACATTAAGGCGCTCACCAGAGAATCTTTTCGGTGTTGAAGGCCATAGCTTAAGGTTCGCGCTATAAAGTCGTCAGATTTATCCGCTAAGTTTGTAGCGGCGCTTAAATCACCTTTCTCGACGAGACCCAAAATCGTTTGAACAGTTTTTCCATCACGTTTACTTTTTTCTAAAAAGGTAAAAATAAATCGTTCGATCACCACTGAAAGAGCGATAATGGAAGTTAAAAGAAGGGGCCACATAATGGGCCCTCCTTTTACAAAAATATTAAACATGTTTTCTCCTTTTACTTCGAATCAGGCGAAACTCCCGATTCAGATTTTTTGGGAGCACCAAATAACACTGTGAGTCCGCCATAAAAACCGCGACGTTGTCCATATTGGGGAGCGCCCACTCCAATTCCTTCTCCATTCCTTAATTGATAAACTTCATCCTGTAAATTTACAATATCAAAACGCAGTTGTATTCCCTGAACCCCACCACTCTTGATTTTGAAATTATGAGCAATACCTAGGTTGATAGGATAATAAACGGGAAGACTTTCGGTATTCGCAAAACCATCTCTTAAACCACTTCCGATCAACATATCGAAATACAAGAGAGTATCTTTTAAGAAAGTATCTTGGAAGTTATAAGAGGCTCCTAAAGACGCCGTGTAGGTTTGATCGTGATCTAAATAGACATAATTATTGTTGATGTAATCGATTTCATCTTGTCCAAAAAGAAATTGTCCCGATGTGACTTGTTTGCCTTGAGCTTTGCTATAGGCAAGATTGGCGTAAACGGACCAGGGGCCTTGATTGTAAGTGGTGGTGAACTCCACTCCATAGACCCGCCCATGACGATAATTGAAGGGAGCCAAAATCAGGGCTGCGCCAAATTGGCCGTCGTCCAATTGATTTTTGGCAAGTTTATAATAAGCATCCACACCCATTTGTAGGCCAGAAACAATTTGTTGGCTAACTCCCACATCAAAATAATTCGAGCGTTCGGCCTTCACGGGAGAGTTTTCAGTCACTTCGGGAGCATTGGTAGTATTTGCAAAACTTGTAATCGTTTCGTTGTTAATCAATTCCAGAGGAGGAGGTGTGAAATAACGGGCATAACCCGCGTGCAGAGTAGTGCTTTTTGTGGGCTTATAAGTAATGTTTACGCGAGGACTCACCTGATATTCATTTACGCCCAAACCATTATAGCCGTCCACACGAAAGCCAAAATTAATGGTGAGAGGATCAATGATTTTCCATTCATCCTGTGCATAAATTCCGTAAATGAATGCATTGTTGCTACTATTATCTACGATCGGAAAAGGAACATTCGAAGATTGAGCACCCGAAGGATTTGTGGGAAAGACAGCCGTGGTGCTTTTGTCCCACACGTGGCTGTAGGTGAATAAGCCTCCTGAGCGGAGAGTGTGATGTTCGTTAAATTTATAACTTGAATCGAATTCAGCTCCATTGGCCACAATCTGGTTATGAACTGCGCTGGAAACTCCATTAAAAATAAGATCTCCATTTTGATCGGGAAGAAATTTGATTCCACTATAACGACTGAAAACAGACCCCTGTAAATTAAATTTTTCACCGGATTTTTGATAAGCCATGATCAGATAATGGTTCTGTTGATTTTGATTCTCATTCAGAAAAGTAGAATCAAAAGTAGGAACGCTATTCAAACTAAAAGCTTGAGGAATCCCAGGAGTATTAGGGATCTGAAGACGACTCATTCCGGAACTGAGTATAAAGTTGAGGCGACTCGTATCATCAATGAGATAAGAAATGTAACCAAAACCACGATATTGTCGGGTATCATCATGAATGGCGTTATAACTATTCGTTGGATTTTCAACTCCTAAAGCATTTTGCACGTAGGTTCCTGTAAAATAGTAATTTATGTCGCCGGAAGAACCACCATATTCAAAGGCGGGTTTCCAAGTGTTAAAATTTCCATAGTAACTTGTGAGACTGGCGCCCTGATCGAAAGCTCCACTTTTGGTATGAATATCGACGACACCTGCGGTTCTAAATCCATATTGTGCGGGAAGAGAACCTGTGATGAGAGAAACGCTATCGACAAAACGTGTATCTAGCTCCTGACCAAAACCGCTAAGTCCTTCTGGTAAGAGGACATCATTGATACGATATTGTAGATTGGCATGTTCACCTCGGACATGAAGTTGTCCAAAAGAATCTTGAGCTACACCCGGTGCTCGAAGCAATACTTGATTAAAAGAAGCATTGGCACCTTGTGATTGATCATTAATCTGCGCGTTATCGATAGTGTATTTTGTTCCGCCCAAACTGGGAACAATTTGATTTCGTGCTTCGTCCAATTTTCCTGAAACAACAACCGTGTTAAGCTGAGTACTTGAACTTTCATTCACTGAAGAATTTGTCTGAGATTTTGTGGTCAAGGGATAGCTAAGGCCTAAGATGAGAAGAAAGAATGTAAGTTCTCTTTTTAAAAATATTTTTTTCATAGAGTACTCCCGAAAAATAGAAGTGATACATGCGAATGACTTCACTTCATGCGTGAAACAATTCAATGATGCTAAAAAGTAAATTGTTTAAATGACGGGAGGTCCGCGAATGGGCGAAACAAAATGACTATTCGAAGAGTAAATCAAAAATGGGGGAGTTTCTACATTACTAGAAACGCATTGATGATTTGAAATTTGAAGTGAAGATTGATTGAAGGTGAGCTTTGAAATGGAATGTGAAATTTGGCAAAGAGAACAATTATTTTTTTCAGAACCCTGATTTTGGGCATGAAAATGCGATGAAAAAAGAAAAAGAAAAGCTACAAAAAAAGCAATGAGGCTACCCGAAATAATTTTCTTATAATTTTTTAACATCGTGAGAAATCCCATAAAACTTTACTTTACTTTTGTCAATTTTTGTAAGAGAAGGTGAATTCTACGGGTTGAAAAATGAAACTTTTATTCATGCAACAAGTTGCAATTTCAAACGATAACTCTATTGAGAGGCAGTAGTATTTAACATGATGTGTCAATTTTCAAAAATCAGATTTGTGTTTATGGGGGTGGCTTTTTTCTTTGCTTTCACCCTTTTTGCGGCTTCGATGCATAGCCATAAAGCCTCGGAAAGCAAGCTGCACGATGATTGCGCTGTATGTCATTTTGTTCAAAACTCGAAAACCAATTCCCATTCTGCTTTCATTAATACCTTTAGCCTTCAATTAGTTTCATCTCCTGTAATTTTTGCGAAGTTATCCCATGATATTTTCACCGTTCCCTTGGTGAAACTTTCTCAGGCACCTCCTGTCGCCTAAATCTCTTTTCTATTCTTAATCAATCTTTTTCACGTGATTGTTTTGCACGTGTTTTTTGCGCATGCAAAAAATCATGAGGAGATTTTATGCGACGTAGAGAAAAAATACGGGAGCACTTTCTCTCACAGTTGAAATATTATCAGGTGGCACGTCTTCCCCCGGGACATTTTATCGGGGATGGCCATGATCATGGAGGAGGAGCAAGGGGAGTGGATCATCATGATCATGAAGAAGGACATTCTCACGAAGAGAAACTAGCCCCGGGTCATTATGTGGGAGATGGTCATAATCATGGAAGTGGAGCCGAAAAAACTCGTGGGCATTCAGAAGAGGTCCATGTTCATGAAGGCCATGAGGAAGAGCATGTTCCACAGCACTTTGAACAAGCTCAAAAAAATCAGTCTGCAAATCAAAATGCAAATTTAGAGAGCCGATTTCAGAAAACAGCTTCTCCCAGTGAGCAGCTTCGTACGATGAACTCCTCGGCTCAAAGTCAGGCTTCTCAAAGTTCCAAGGAAACACAGGCCAGACAAAGCTTTTCGGCTCAATCGAGTTTTATTCCACCCCACCCAGGAAAAATGGCCAGTCTTCTTTTAGGAACTCCCAATGCACGAAATGAGATTCCCAAACAAAGCTTACAAGGCCAAGCGAATAATCGTGTTCAGCCACAAATTTTGTCTCAGAAAGAAGGTCTATTACAAAGCAAAGCGCCTGCTGGGTTACAGGGAGAAGTTCACATCGAAGGGCAGGGAATGGAAAAGACCGCGAATATTTTTTTACAAAGTCTTCCTCAAGCGTTGCGCACGAGTTTAGGGATGGTGCAAAGTCAAACAGGTTTAGCAGGAGCCTCTCTGCTGAACCTTTCAAAAAACATGGCTGCTTTTCAGGCCTTGTTTAGTCTTTCTCCGAAGGCTTTTGCCGAAGCTCTAGAGGGGCTGCAAAGCAAGGCGCATCCAGAACAAATTCAGCAACAAAATCGAATTTTGGGGTTTCAAGCTTACGTTCCACTGACTCAAATGAGTTTGAGATTTGCTTTTCCCAACTTATTGCAACGAATGGAAAAAGCTTGGAACCAATTTTCGGGCCTTTTGTTTGGAAATTATCTTTTAAAAATTCCACCCGCAGAAATGTCTGAGGAAATTATCATGCAGGAGTTGGGCTTACTTTTTATGAATGTAATTTATCGGAAAAAGGAAAAAAAGGAAGTGATTAAAAAAGTGAAAAAGAAGGACAATAGTGAAAAGCCTGAAGAAATTATAGAGGAGGCATCGGAAACTGTTAGTATAAATTCTTTTTGACAAATCATCATTTTTGTCATGAATAAGAGTTTATGCAGTTCTTACGCTCGAGTAAAATTGTTTTTATTCTTTTTATTTTCATTTCTATGGGCCAGGGCTTTTCTTTTAGCTACGTCATCAACCAGCCAAAATCGCAAGATATTCAAATGCAAGAAGGTGTACGTGCAGTTCCGGCTCATCTTTTAGTTTGTGGTCGGGGTTTTCAAAAAATACTTCGAGAAAATCCAAGCCCGCATCAAAAAACTCATGAAGAGTTATTAAGTTTGAGAAGTGATCCTTTTGTACCTTCTCTCTTCTCGCAAGTTCATCCCTTTGCAATTTCTGTCCCCATTTTTGAAAAATTGCAAAAAGGGGAGTTTATCGACATCCTTCCAGAATCTCCCCCTCCAAAAATATCTTAAAAACTATTTTTTAAGATCAATTCAATTTTTTAAACCTAAGGTGGATTTATGAAATTTAAATCATTCTTTTTATTTTGTTTGTTTTTGCTTTTGCCAAATTTCGCAGGGGCTTGTGATTTTTGTTCTTTGTATCTGGCTTCTCAAACTGAAAGTGGGAGTGCGAAAGGGTTTTATCTCGGCATATCCCAGCAATACACACGTTTTGGCACCTTGCAGTTAGAGGGGCAAGTCGTTCCCAATACAATCCATCAATATATGAATAGTTCCATCACTCAATTTTATTTTGCTTATGGAGTGAATGATTATGTGGGAGTACAAATTAATTTTCCCTTGATTCACCGGAGTTTCCGAAGGCCTTTCAACGGTTCTATCCAGAATGGAAGTGTGACAGGTATAGGGGACATGTCCTTACTTGTCAAAATTTTGCCTTTTCGAAAGACAAAAGAGCATTCCTCTTTTTATTGGAAAATTTTAGCAGGAGTTAAATTCCCAACGGGATCCTCTGCCTATCTTCAAGAAGAAGCCAATGAAGTGAATGGAGGCGGGGAAATGGAAGAAGGAGGGGAAAGTGATTTGCCTGAAAGCGGCATTCATGGACATGATTTGGCCTTAGGAAGCGGTTCTTTCGACGCCATTTTTGGGACGAGCCTTTATGGGCGATATCATCGTTTTTTTGGGACCTTGGATATTCAGGGTTTTTTGAGAACCCCTGGTTCTTATGATTATCGTTATGCGAATGAAATACAGTGGAATGCGGGGCCTGGCGCTTATCTATTGTTGAATGATGTTCAGACTCTCTCGCTTCAGGCAAGGTTTGGAGGAGAATACAAGGGACTCGATACTTTGGGGTCTGCCGTCATGACGGATACGGGGATGACTTCCGTTTACCTAGGCCCAGAGCTTCAATACACTTGGAAAAAATATGTGAGTGCGAATGTGGGAGCTGACTTTCCTTTATTGTTAAACAATACAAGTTTACAAATTGTTCCGGATTATCGTATTCGGGGAGCGATTACGGGACATTTTTGATGAAAAAATATTTATATTTTATTTTTGCGTATGTATTTTTCTTCATGTTTTCTTCCATGCTTATTGCTGAAGAATTTAAATTCATTTCTACGGAAGACTTATCGAAAGGCATTCAGGAAAAAAACCTTTTCGTGGTGGATTGTAATTCGGAAGAAACTTTTAAAAAAAATCATATTCCAGGAGCGCTGCATATAGATGTGACAGCTCTGGATTCCAAAATCCTTCCTCTCGATAAAAACACGTCTCTCGTGTTTTATTGCAAGAATCCCCATTGTTCCGCCTCCCATGATGGGGCTCGCTTTGCCGTGAAGCAAGGATATGCGAATGTTCGGGTCTATCCTTTGGGGATTGAAGGATGGGAAAAGGAAGCTCCATTGGAAAAATAAGGTTTGTATTATTGTAGTATAAATACTACAATATGTTCATGAACGATTTTTCCACCCAGCTAAAATTATGGCGTTTAGTGCGTGGCTTCACTCAGGCCGAGCTTGCACGTAAGGCGGGAATTCCTCGCCCTAATCTTATCGATATCGAAACAGGTAAGCGAGACTGTACTTTACGCACTTTGCAAGCTTTGGCAAAAGCTTTGGGTTTAAGCCCTGGAAAACTTTTGGATGAATTGCCCCCACAAATGAAAGAACTCGATCGGCATGAGTTAGATCGGCTCGCTCGTTCTTTTTTTGAAAATGATAAAACACTTTCCTTGCATCTTCAATTTTTGAAGAAAGCTTTGTCGCCACTGATTGAGCCCATTCTTAAAAGTGTGGGCAAAGATATGAATGCTTATCCAAGGGTAAAATATTCGAAACTTCAGGCAGAAGCCTTGATGGGGAGAGAAGGGGTTGCGCGTTTTGTGAATCGAATCAATAAGCTGGCGGAGCCCTACGCATGAAAAAAAAGGATATCGATTATTTTTTCAAGGCAGCATCGAAGCGGGTTCAGATTCCTGCGAAAATATATCTGACGGGAGGCATTGCTTCATGGTTTATGGGAGGAAAAAGGCCTACACAAGATATCGATTTTGCCCTTCAATGTGAAAAGCAATGGGAAGAAACTGCTCGGGTTTTACGAGAAACGAGTGAAGGTTTGAAAATTGCCATTCAATTCTCAGAAGATATTAGCCGTTGGGGCATGATTGGGTATTCAAATTTTCGAAAAGGGGCCCGTCTTTATAAAAATTTCGGAAAAATCTCGGTTTTTCTTTTAGATCCCATCATTTGGTCTGTGGGCAAAATCACACGTTATACCGCAGATGATATCAAAGATATGGAAGCTGTTTTTAAAAAGATGAAAGTGAAACCTGAAAATCTCGTGAAACTTTGGGCCCAGGCTTTACTTGAAAGCCCTCGTTCTTCCGCACAATCTCTTTTTGTTAAAAAGGTAAGAGATTTTCTAGAGAACTCGGGTTTGAAAATTTGGGGTAAAAAATTCGAGCCGAAACACTTTTTTGATATTTTTATGAAAATTTTATCTGTGGAAGCCAAAAAAGAGGCCACTTAATACTTGGCAAAAAATAATCTTTGAATGAGCCAAAAGCTCGCCATTCCTGAAATTCCAATGAGAGCCATTTTTTCGATTCTCTTTCCGGCCCGGGGGCTTTTTTGAATAACGAAAGCCAAAAGAGGAAAAGAAATCGCAATAATAAGAAACTGACCTATTTCTACACCCAGATTAAAGCCGAGAAGCGGCATGATGAGTTGTTTGCCAAAGAGTTGAGCTTCTTTTAAAGCATTTGAAAAACCGAGGCCGTGAATGAGCCCGAAGAAAAAGGTGATGAAAACATCTCCGCGAGTGTGAGATTTTTGAGGCGTAAAAAGATTCAAGAGCGCCACCCATAAAATACTTCCGGCGATGGCAGGTTCAATCACATGAGGAGGAATGTTCACAATCCCAAAGGTGGCCAAGGCGAGCGAAAGAGAATGGGCGAGAGTGAAGGAAGTAATGAGCCAAAATAAACTTCGAAAACAAATAGCCCCCAATACGAGTGAAAGCACAAAGAGGATGTGGTCAAAGCCCAAAAGAATGTGCTCGAGCCCCAGTTTGAGAAAGTTGTTAAACACTTTCAAAAAAAGCCTGCCGCTCGGCTTGAACTCGGTATTATCCGGGGAGAAGGTGTAGGAAGTGCTGTAGGAGCCCTCGTTTATTTTCGCTATATGGCGATGGGCATTGTCGCCATAAAAGAGACCATAAGAAAATTCTAAGTCCCCCGAGTTTTGGGGGCAAAGAAATTGGGCATTCATCTCCACCCGTTCTTCGGCTTCGTGTTTCTCGAACCTTAGATCTTGTAAACTACAATCATGATGATTGAGAATCACTCTCAGGCGGTTTGTTAAGTAAGCTTTTAAGCTTTCTTGATCGGCGCTCTCAAAACTTTGATCATAATCGTTCAGATGAACTTGAATTTTCCAATTTATTTTAGGAAGTTGAACATCCACTTCCGAAGTCGATTTTCGAAGCAGGTGGGCGTGGAGGGGAGAAGCTAAGAGAAGAAATGTGGAAAATATCAAAAGACTTCTAAAGATTTTTTGCATGGGTTTAGTTTAATGAACGGGGGGAGATTGTTCCAATGAATTTTTTTAATTCATGATTACTTTGAAAATAAAAAACCCTTTCAGAATTCTGAAAGGGTTTTTTGATTTTGAAACTTCCTCAAATTATCGGCAAGCATCTTTCAATTGTTTGCCGGCTTTGAATTTGGGAACATTCGCGGCCTTAATGTTAATTTCTTGGCCGGTTTGAGGATTACGACCTTTTCTCGCTTTGCGCTTGGAAACTTGGAAAGTTCCAAAACCCGTCAGAGTGATCTTATCTTTTTTCTTCAGACATTTTGAGATGCTGTTGGTCACCGAATTGATGGCCTTCTCCGCTTGGGCTTTGGAGAGTTTGGTTTCTTTCGCGACATTCGCGATGAGTTCTGCTTTTGTCATATTACCTCCTCCGAGGATTATGCCTGCACTAAAATCTTTCGATGGGTTCAGTGCAAGCGGGTTGATGTTTTCAAATAATTTTTTCTTGGTTCGGGAAATATTCTTTCTTACTTGCTTTGCTGTCGGCGTCGCCAGCAAAGTTAGGTGCATCTTACGAAGATGATGAGTGAAGTCAACTTAAAAGCTAGGCTTATTTCATTTTTTTGGAGTCCGCAAAAGTGGATGGAGTGTGACTCAGAGCGTCATAGCCAAAATTTTTACTGGAATAAGAATTGCACTTCTCATTTTTTCTTGGAGGATTTTTGAGCATTATCCTTATATAATGGAAAGAAATTATGGGAAATGAAATTCCTCCAATTCAAGCCCCTTCTTTAGCAAGTTCTCATCCGGCGGAGAGCAGCTTAGCTCCTGTAAACACTCAAGAAAATAATTCTCAAGAGGCCTCTCATTCCAAAGCAAGCCAGGCCAGTCAAGATCAGCTTCGTCAGGCTGAAAATCTCCAAAAAGCCCAAGAAGCTCAAGAGGCCCAACTCAAAAAAGCCAGCAGCGAAGTTCTGCGCATTCAAACGCAATCGGCCTCTTTCTCACAAGATTTTCTCCAGATGATGGATAGCATTGTGAAGGAGGGTTATGAAACCGCAAAGCCCCCCGAAGGCGGAAAAACAGGAGATCAAAACTCGGGCAATGCTCAACAAAATCCTTCCTTTCCCTCCCAAAAAGAGCTGCAACTTCTACGAGAGTTTATGAGGGAAGCCAATTATTTGATTCAAAACCAAAACATGGAGGTGGCTCAAATGCTCAATACGCTTAAAGTGGAGCAGGGAGGAGCTTTTTGGCAAAAAGTGCAGCAAATGCTGCAAAAGGGGATTCCCCTCCATCAGGCGGTGGTCTTTCAAAGTTTGGATAAAAATCTCCAGGAAATCTCCAAACAATTTTTAGGTATGGAAGGAATGGTTAAGATGGCGGCTACTTCTGGATCGATGGGAGCAGGGGAGGCCCTTCAAATTCAACCGGGTAGAGCCCTCTTAGAAATTATGAAAGCAGAAAGTAATCCTCAAGGTGCGATGGATCATTATTTGGTGGCTTTGCAGATTTTATTGAAAGATGGAATGCAAGGCTCTGCGCAAAAGCTCCTTTCTTATTTGCGGCGCCGGGGGGGATTTAAAGAATCGGAACAGGCTTATTTTTTGGGAGATCAATTGCGCCGCGATCTTGTGGGCCCAAGCTCCCCAAGAGAAGAAAGAAGCATGGCCCACCTTTGGTATATTTTAATTGCGATGGGCTCTTTTGGAGCCCTGGTAGGTTTGGGTTTTGATTGGATAGCTTCGCTGCTAGTGGGCTTTTCGATGGGGCTTGTTATTTTTATTTTCAGCTTCATTTACAAAAAATAATCTACATAAAATCTGACACCAATTTTCCTATGATTTTATTGACTTTAAGCCTATCTCTGGGTAGTTTTCTCCAGTTTTCTTTAATTTTAATTCATAGGGTATTACCACTATGCCTCCAGGATCTGCTGAAATAATTCCCATCAATATCGAAGATGAAATGAAGGGAGCTTACCTCGATTACGCGATGAGCGTCATCATTGGCCGGGCTCTTCCCGATGTGCGCGATGGCTTAAAACCAGTCCATCGCCGAATTTTATACGCCATGTTTCGCGAAGGCCTGCTTTCGAGCAAACGTTATTCGAAATGCGCTGGCGTGGTCGGAGAAGTTTTGAAGAAGTATCATCCCCATGGAGATACAGCGGTTTATGATTCTTTGGTTCGCATGGCGCAACCCTGGAACATGCGTTGTCCCCTCATCGATGGGCAAGGAAACTTCGGCTCGATTGATGGTGATTCGGCGGCGGCTTATCGCTATACAGAAGCCCGCCTGACCAAGCTGGCCGAAGAATTACTGGCCGATATCGATAAAGAAACGGTCGATTTTGGGCCCAACTTCGATAATTCCACGCAAGAGCCTTTGGTGCTGCCTTCTCGGGTTCCCAACCTTTTAGTGAATGGCTCAGATGGCATCGCCGTGGGCATGGCGACCAAAATTCCTCCGCATAATCTCACAGAAATTTGCAATGCCACCATTGCCCTCATTCAAAATCCTGAAATTTCGAGCAAAGAACTTTTAAAAATCGTGCCCGGCCCCGATTTTCCCACCGGCGCCTATATTTATGGCCGCGAAGGAATTAAGTCTGCCTATGAAACCGGCCGTGGCTCTATTATCATGAGGGCCAAGGCGGCCATCGAAAAAATCGCCAAGGGAGATCGCGAGGCGATCGTAGTCACCGAAATTCCTTTCCAAGTGAATAAGGCCAAACTCATCGAGCGCATTGCCGAGCTAGTACGCGATGCAAAGATCGAGGGCATTTCCGATTTGCGCGATGAATCCGATCGCGATGGAATGCGCGTGGTGGTGGAGCTGAAAAAAGGCACCATCGCCGGCGTGGTGCTCAATCAACTTTATAAACATACGCCCATGCAATCGAGCTTTGGGGTCATTTTGCTCTCGATCGTGAATGGGCAGCCCCGTGTGCTCACCTTGCGAGAGTGTTTGAAATACTTCATCGATCACCGCAAAGACGTGGTGATCCGCCGCACCGTCTTTGATCTGCGCAAGGCAGAAGAGAGAGCCCACATTTTAGAAGGCTTGAAGATTGCTCTTGAGAATATCGATGAAGTGATTGCGCTTATCAAAAAGGCCAAGAGCCCTGAAGAAGCCAAAGAGGGCCTCATCAAGAAATTTAAGTTGAGCCCGCTTCAGGCACAGGCCATTCTTGAGATGCGCCTGCAGCGCCTCACGGGCCTCGAGCGCGATAAAATTATTGCCGAATATAAAGACGTGATGGCGCTGATCAAAGAATTGAAATCGGTTTTGGCGGATGAAAAGAAAATCTATAAGATTATTTGCGATGAGCTCGCCGAAATCAGGGAAGAACATGGCAACGAGCGCCGCACCGAAATTCAGGCCACCAGCGCAGAAATTTCTATTGAAGACCTTATTCAAGAAGAAGACATGGTAGTCACCATTAGCCATACCGGTTATATTAAGCGAAATCCCATCAGTCTTTATCGAGCCCAACGCCGCGGAGGGCGCGGTAAAATGGGCATGACCACCCGCGAAGAAGATTTTGTAGAAGATCTCTTTATTGCTTCCACCCACAACTATGTTCTTGTATTCACCAACAAGGGTCGGGTGTATTGGCTGAAGGTTTACGATATTCCCCAGGCGGGCCGAACCGCCAAGGGAAAAGCCATCGTCAACGTGGTGAATATGGCCGGGGATGAGCAAGTGGCGGCGGTGCTTCCCATCAAGGAATTCGTAGAAGGAAAATACATTGTCAAAGCCACTAAAAAAGGAACGGTGAAAAAAACCGAACTCATGGCTTACTCCAATCCGCGGGCCGGCGGCATTATTGCGATGGGCATCGATGAGGGCGATGAGTTGATTGAAGTTCGCGTCACCGAAGGGAGCCAAGATATTTTCATTGGAACCAAAAACGGCCTTACCATTCGCTTTCATGAAGATGAAGCCCGTGCCATGGGTCGCACGGCCACCGGGGTGAGAGGCATTCGCCTTGAAGACGGAGACGAAGTAGTGGGCATGGAAGTGATTAATACGGGGGCTGCCATCTTAACGGTGGCCGAAAGAGGTTATGGAAAGAGAACCCCCACGGAAGAATATCGGGTGCAAGGTCGCGGGGGGGTTGGAATCATCACTCTCAAAGTAACCGATAAAACGGGGCCTGTGGTTTCGCTCAAGCAGGTGACAGATACCGATGAAATTATGATTATTAGTGATGGCGGAAAAATCATCCGCATGAAGGTGAAAGATATCTCCATCATAGGCCGCAATACGCAAGGCGTGCGTTTGATTACTGTCGATGAAAATGAAAAGGTGACCGCTGTTGCAAAACTTGCCGAGAGCGAAGAGGGCGACGAAGAATAAATTTTTATTGATAACTTTTCTGGGTCACATCGAGTGAGTCAATAGTTTGGAATTAATGAGTGGCAATCTCCCTCAAAAAAGAATTTGGTTTTTGGCAGCTGGTAACGGTGCTTGCGATGATTGCCATGCTTGGCTTGATGATCGTGTATGGTTTTCAGCCCCAAACCTTCGACGCTCGCCTTCGGAAGGCCGAAAAACTTTGGAAAGCCAAGCGCTACGACGAAGCCATTTCGGTTTATTTATCTGCGCTTGAAAAAGACCCTCGAAATATAAAAGTGCCTGAAATTCTTCTCCAAGTAGGGGATATTTACAATTTATCGCTCAACCAAATCGACAAGGCCGCTCAAACCTATGATTTGGTAACAGTGCGCTATCCCGCTACAGGCTATTCTTTAAGGGCCCTTATTAAAAAAGGGGAAATTTATTTCGGTTCCGACCAATTTGATAAGGCCTTGAAAGAATACCAAAGCATCCTGGAAAATTTCCCAAATATTCCGGAACGGGATACTTACCGCTTACGCATGGGCATTTCCCATTTGAAACTTAAGCAATACGAGGCGGCACGGCGCGAATTTAAAAAAGTGCTTGATAGTAACTTAAAAACTCCACTGGCAGACCAAATTCTTTTTCACACGGCCAATAGTTATTTTCTCGAGGGTAAGCCCATGCAGGCGATTCCTATTTATCAGTCCCTCGTGGAGCACTACCCCCGGAGCGCTCTGCTCAATGAGGCCAAGTTCAATATGGCCGATTGCTTTGAAAGTATGGGAGAATACGATAAGGCCCTCGTCATTTATCAGGAGATTAAAGAAAGCTATCCGAACCCTAAAGTGATCGAATGGCAAATCGAGAAGAACAAAGAACGAAAGATAGAGTCTGAAAAACGAAAGGCGAAACTTTTGGGGGAGCAAAAGAAAATTCTGGAGAGCCGAAAATCCATGGGAGGTATGAATCCTAAACCGGCCCCCAAAGGGATTTCAGAAAAAATTAAAAAGGATATTATTCGTGATATTTATGAGAATTATCGCTAAGAACTCCCGAGGCCTGCTTTTATTTCTATTTTTATTGCTGTATCCAGTTCTTTCTTGCGCCAATCCAGGAAAATCAATGAAAGAAATAGTGATTCAAACTCAAAATTCAAATCGGGAAATTGTGGTGAAGGCAGAATTTGCCGTCGATGAAGCAAGCCGAATGGCGGGCTTAATGTTCCGGAAAAATCTTGGGAAGAACGAGGCAATGATTTTCCTTTTTCCCGAGGATAATCTCATGCCCTTTTGGATGCACAACACTTATCTTCCTTTGGATATTGTTTTCATCAATCGTAATCATGAAATCATATATATCGCAGAAAATGCAAAGCCGCTCTCAGACGATTTAATTCAGCCCCCTTCGCCCTATCGCTACACCTTAGAGGTGAATGCGGGTTTTATCGCAGAGCATAAAATTCAAGTAGGAGATAGGGTTAAATTTTAATTCGATCTCCCCTACTTTTTCATTGAGGCTGCACTTTCAGGGGCCTTGGGTTGAACAGGCCTTGATTCCGCTGCTTTCGATTCTGCCGCAGGAGCCAATCCCAAAGGCATGGGAGGATTGGCCGGAGCAGATTCTGCTAAGCTTACATCCAAAAATTGAATTTTATAATCCTTTTTCAAATTTGCCATGATTTCGTTTTTGGTTTCGCCGCGAATTTTAAATTTGATGGAAGTGTTCACTTCTTCGAAAGGTTGAATTTGCTTTTCTTCGACGACCTTAATGATGTGCCAACCATCTTTGGCTTGAAGAGGCTCTGAATATTGATCTTTAGGGAGTTTAAAGGCAGCATCGAGGAGCTTTTGATACTCCAATTTATCAGCGCGTCGATCGGCTCGCGTGAGAAAGCCCATTTCGCCCCCCCGAGTTGCCGCCATTTTATCATCGCTCATGGCTTTGACTACTTCATCCCAAGCCTCTCCCTTTTTTAGTTTTTCATAGGCTTCTTTTGCCTTGGCTTCCGCGTTTGCATCGGCTTTCTTTTTATCCTCTTCGCTCGGAGGGACGGGAGGCTTGCCGGGAGCGGGGGGGGCCATCGGAGGCTGATTTGAAATATAAATCTGCGCTACTTTGACGCGTTCAAATTCTTTATCTTTATTCTTATCGTAATAATCTTTGGCCTTTTTTTCGACTTCGGCGTCGATTAAAGATTGAGCCACAATCACTCTTTTATAGAGTTCGGCTTTTTCTTGAACTTCTGGGAGCTTATCTATTCCTTTTTTTACGCTTTCTTGGTAAAGGAGTTCTTGTTCAATGAGGTTATCTAAAACCCTTTTTTTACCCATGGGATTATCTAATTGAGCCTTGATTCCAGGGTTAATTTTTTGGAGAAGGTTCAAATAACCTTCGTGAATTTTCTCATCTCCTACTCGCACGAGAGGTTTGCCTTCCGAAATCGCCTTGTTGATGTTGCTACTTCCGCTTGAGCCACAAGCGGCCATCCATAGAATAAAGGGTAAAGTGAAAGACAGCTTTTTAATCATATAAGCTTGCTCCTTAAAAAATAAAGATGAGAAAGATGGCACAAGGCACAAAATATCATGCCAAAACCAAAAATAAAGAGAATTTTAGAAAGAAAATCAATCAAACTTCTCTTTTAACGGGTGCTGTGGCGCGTCATAACAAGAAATAAAATTTTAGCAACCCTCTTTCTCCTTTGGCGATGAAATATCTTTAAACCCATTCATTATGACAACACTTTCAAGCCATTCATTGCTTTTAAGAAGGGCCCTCCCATTTTCGGAGAATTCCTGCACGCTTGAACAGCTGCGAATGGATCAAATGATAGGTTCTTTCTCGAGAGGGGCGAGTGATTCTGCTACCTTAGTTTCTTTTTTGGCGGGGGGAGTGGCGGGGCGCCTTTTGAAGATAGGGGGGATTAGCTGGAATTCTTCTCCCTTCTTTCGTTATGCGACCCAAGGCATTTCTTTATTGGGGGAAGCTTCTGTTTTTGAAGGCAGCCATCGTCTTTTTCAGGTGGCGAGAGGAAAGGCTTCCCGCGATGTTTTACGTTGGGAAGGGGAGCAGGGCCTTGCTTCTGGAATTTTAAATTCAAGCCTTACTTTTCTGTCTTTGCGAACGGCGGGGCTTTTTGTTCAGTCTCAAAATATTCTTCTGCAACATGCGCTTCAGAGTTCTGCCTTTGTATTTGCCCATCAATTAGCGGCAAGAGTAGGGCTTCAAGCTTTGCTTCAGGAAAGTTTGATGGAGCAATTCGTTCATGCGGAAATAACCAATATACAGCTTCAAGGCACTACCAGCCTTCTTCAAACTGCTTTTCCGACTTTGGCAATTTGGGAAAGAAGCGTGGATCTCACTCACTCGCAATTTCCAAGGCATTTTTTCCCCCAAATGTTGAGAGTGACTTCAAGCGGCCATCGTTTGTGTGATTTTGCAGAAGAAGCAACTCCTTCGGTGAGCAAGAAGTTAGCGAGCCCTATGGTGGGCTTAGACGAGCCGCAAAGTATAGAACCTCGCCGGCCAGAAGTGCTCATCGATTTTGAAATCTATGCTAGAAATATAGGTCAAGTTTTGAGTCTTGCCCAGGCGGCGGAAGGAAGAGATTTTAGAATTGCGCCCACGAGCCTCCATCCGAGTGAGGGCTATCACCCCCTCATCAAACTTTGGTTTGATCTACTTCCCCAAGGAGGGAGCTTCCTAAGCTTACGAATGGAAATAGGCGGCCTTGTTTTTCGTTATGCCGAACTTCCACCTTCGCAGGGTTCAGACGCAAAGCATGATACTCTCCAAATGGGAACTGTGATCGAACTCTTAAACCCCGAGCTTCATTTTAACGAAAGTCTTGCTGTTCTTTCTTCATTTCGTTCTTATGTGGTTTCTCACTGGGGAGAGGAGTGGCTTGAGGGACGATCTTCCTCTTTTCGAACCGATTTTCCAGAAAATATAGCCAATCAAGTGAGATTGAATGCCTATCAACGCTACGCCCAGATGCGACAATGGATTCATAGTATTTCAGATGAAGTGATTGCAATGAACGAGCAAGTCAAAAGAGCGTCTCCCCTCACTCCCCCTCAAAAATCTTTAGTGAATGATATCTTGCAACGACAAAAGGATTGGATGAGTGGATTTTCAAATTACCAAGCCTTGTGGAGGTGGATGGAAATGCATCGAATGAAAGCGCCAAGCGAAGTTCATGAAGGCCCCACCATTCGAAGCGTTTTGCATGATATTAATAATCGCCTCACCATTCTTATGACCTTAAACTACGAGATGGGCGTGATTGCCTCGAATGAGCCGGTCGATGAAGGTTTAATTCATGCCTTACAGATGGATACGCATTTATCTATTGCAAAAGCAGTAGGAGAAGGAATGGGCATGGCTCAAGGCATGGCCGATGAAATTGATTTAGAAATTAAACTTCCTTCTGCTTTGCCTTCCCGTTTTCAAAATCTTTTTTTAAGGGAAGATATCGAATTAGAATTTGCTCTTTCAGATGTGATGGGAAATTTATTGAGCAACGCTCTTGTTCGTTATTGCAATCTTGCCCTTCCTCCGCAAGCTCGGAAGGCTACCGTAGAAGCTCATTTCTTAAGGGGAGGAGATTTGCAGGTAACGGTAAGCGATAATGGAATTGGCATTTTAGCCCATAATTTTGATCGACTCGGAGAAGAAGGCTTCCGCGAAGCAAGACAAGAAGTTCAAGGCAGTAAGGGGCATGGGATTCGCTCGGTGATCCAGATTTTAAGAGAGCGTGGCTGGGGACCTCTTTGGATTAAAACAGTTCCGGAAAAAGGCTCTTCCTTCCGTTTTGTGATTCCAAAATCAGATTTTGAAAGAGCAGAAGATTTTCCATCAGATCCTTTAGATGAAGATGTCTTTTCTTTTTCTAATCCTCGCTCTGATGTGGAGAGAAATTTAGAAGAAGGCTTTCGAGTGCCTCCCGCTTCTATGGATATGGCGATTCGACAAGTTTTCGCTCAAATTCCCAGCGAAGAGTCGCTTGCTCATACTTTTAGCCATCGCCGCTTAGAGGCCTTGCATCGCTTGCTTGCCGGAATAGAAAACCCTCATAGTCTTCGCGTGCCAGAGAGTGGCGCCCATTCCGATAGGATCCCGGCTTCAGGAGCGAGGGTAGTTTACTGGGCAAATCCTGAGGATGGATCTTTCATTTTGCCTCAGGGTTTTTCTTTAGAAAATTATTTGGGTCGCGGTGTGGAAGTAGGGGGATATCTCGTGATCCAAAATCGTAGGGGCCCTTTTGAAGCAATCACTCGTGAGTTGAATTTTGATCGGAGCCGTTGGCAACTTATTTTTCAGCAGGCTCCCGGGCCTTCCTTTTTGGGCATAGATGATGTGCTGCCTACGGGCTCCCGAGGCGAGCTGAAGGTGATTTTTGTTTATCGTCGGATACGATAATTTCCTTTCCAAAAAATTCCTTCCCATGCGATAAATTTTGCCATGAATCAAAAAACCATTCTCTTTTTTGCCACGGGCGCCGGAGTGGGTTTTCTTCCTGGCTCGAAAGGAACTTACGGAAGTGTGGTGGCTGTTTTACTTTACGCAGCCGTGGCAGGCCTTGGCCCTTGGCATTTCTTATTCTTTACGGTGGTTTTCTCTCTTTTTTCAATTTGGGTGGCAGACCTCGCCGAGAGTCACTTTCAAGAAAAAGATAGTCAAAAAATTGTGATTGATGAAATTGCGGGTTACCTCGTGACGATGCTCTTTTTGCCTTTTGATTGGAAATATGTCCTCATGGCTTTTGTTTTATTTCGCTTATTTGATATCTGGAAGCCCTGGCCCATTGGCCTCCTCGATCGAAAAGTGAAAGGGGGCTTAGGAATTGTAGGAGATGATTTGCTTGCGGGGGTTTTTGGAAATCTCACGATGCAAATTCTGATTCGTTTTTTATGATGAAACTTGAAATTCTTTCTATAGGAAACGAAGTGGTCTCGGGCGATATCGTCAACACGAATGCGGCTTGGCTTTCTGAGCAACTTTGGAAGAATGGTTTCGAAATCACCCGGCACATCACCATTGCAGATGATGAAGAAGCTATTCGAGAAGCCCTTTTGTTCGCGGCTTCGAAAGTAGATGCCGTCATTTCGACGGGAGGCTTAGGCCCTACGGTAGATGATTTTACAGTGGAGATTGCAGGCAAAACTTTTGGCCTGACGCTTCAAAAAAATTCTGAAGTGCTAGATCAGCTCCATCAATTTTATACCTCTCGGGGGAGAGCCATGACCCCTAACCAAGAAAAGCAGGCCCTCATCCCGGAAGGGGCCCAAGCTTTGATTAATCCCGTGGGCTCCGCCCCGGGAGTGAGAATAGAATATGAAAATGTAAATTATTTCTTCCTGCCAGGCGTGCCCAAGGAGATGAAAGAAATTTTTCAAAATTCTGTTTTGCCTTACTTGCTTCAAAAAAGAACCCCTCCCGTTTATTTCAAAAGTAAAACTTTGCATTGCTTTGGGGCCGAGGAAGCCAAGTTAGATCATCTCATACAGCCTCTCTTGAAAGACCGGGTGGGCTTGGGCAATACGAAAATCGCCTTTCGCGTTTCGATTCCAGAAGTTTTGATCAAAATTTCTTCTTCGGGCAAAGACGAAAAAAAAGCAATGGCTTCTCTTAAAGAGGCTGAAAACCACCTGCGATCAGTGGTGGGGGCTTATGTTTATGGAGAAGAGAACGATTCTTTAGAAAGTGTGGTGGGGAAACTTCTCTTAAAAAAACAAAAGACCTTGGCAAGTGCGGAGTCTTGCACGGGAGGTTTGATTGCCCACCGCATTACCAATGTGGCGGGGGCTTCTCAATATTTCTTAGGTGGAATAGTGGCTTATTCAAATGAAATGAAAGTTTTAGAATTGGGAGTTTCTGAAGATACCTTAAAGCGATGGGGTGCGGTTTCGGAGGAAACCGCCCTTGAAATGGCTCAAGGCCTTCGAAAAAAGCTAAAGGCAGATTTAGGAATTGCGGTGACCGGTATTGCGGGCCCTGAAGGGGGTACCTTAGAAAAACCGGTGGGGACAGTTTTTATTGCGCTCGCGAGCGTTAAAGAAGCGAAGGTAAAAGAATTTCATTTTCCAACGAATCGCGAATGGTTCAAGCTCATTGTTTCGGGCGTGGCACTCAATTGGGTGAGAAAGCAGCTGTTGAAATCTTCATGATGATCCGTTCTTTTCTTGCTATTGAAATTCCTGAAGACATTCGAAAAAAAATGTATGAGTCTTTTGCTCGTTTGCACCGTCAAGCTTCTTCGGTGAAGTGGGTAGAAGCTCAAAATATGCATCTCACCTTGCATTTTTTAGGACTCGTCTCCGAAGAATTATTAGAAAATGAAATTGTCCCAAGGCTAAAAAAAATGGCGGCAGAATCAAAAGCCTTGGCCTATTCTTTAAGAGGAGTAGGAATTTTTCCTTCCTTGCAAAAGCCCCGCATTTTTTGGGCGGGAATAGAAGGTGATTTGTCTGAGCTCAAGCGCCTGAAGTTGAAAATAGAGAAGGAGTTTGAAAGTTTTGCCCTTCCTTCCGATAAAAAAGAATTCCATCCTCATATTACCCTGGGCAGAATTAAGGAATTGGGAGATCGAAAGATTTGGCAAAAGGCCTTGGAAGAATATGAAAAAATCGATTTTGGTAGCTTTAAAGCAAAGGAACTGAGCCTTTTTAAGAGTGAGTTAACAAGTAAGGGCCCCCTTTATACGCGAATCAGGGTGTTTGCTTTGCAAAATTCTTTCCGGAATTCGGAGTGAGCAGTCTGAAAATCGAACCGGTTTTAGATCTATTTGCCTTTAAAAGCTTCTAAGCGTCTGGCATGCATTCTGCTTAAGAGAGCTATTGCTTTGAGGGGGAGAAAAGATTAAAACTCATTGGGTTGACAAGAATCAACGCCACTTATACTAAATAAGTGAAGAGCTTTTTTAATCACATCTTAAAAAAATCGTATTTTTTCGAGACGGAGGAATCTCATGGAAACACTCAATCAAAATGAAAAAGAGAAGGCCATCCATTTGGCCCTTCAATCCATCGAAAAGCAGTTTGGAAAAGGCTCCATCATGCGGATGGATGAAAAAGAAGCAAGTAAGATGTCTGAGATGGATGTGATTCCTACGGGTTCCATCTCTCTCGACTTGGCTTTAGGGGTGGGAGGTTATCCCCGTGGAAGAATTGTCGAAATTTATGGCCCTGAATCTTCGGGTAAAACCACGCTTACCTTGCATGCCATTGCGGAAGCCCAAAAAAAGGGGGGGATTGTTGCTTTCATCGATGCCGAGCACGCTCTCGATGTGCAGTATGCCAAAAGCTTAGGCGTGAAAATCGAAGATTTGCTGGTTTCACAACCCGATACGGGCGAGCAAGCCTTAGAAATTGCGGAATCGCTCGTGCGTTCCAACGCCATTGACGTGATCGTGATCGATTCTGTCGCGGCTCTCGTGCCTAAGGCAGAGCTCGAAGGAGATATGGGCGATGCGACCATGGGGGCTCAAGCTCGATTGATGAGTCAGGCCTTAAGAAAACTCGCTGCTTTGGTGAATAAAAGTAAAACCCTTCTTGTTTTTATTAATCAAATTCGTATGAAAATTGGGGTGATGTTTGGAAACCCTGAAACAACCACCGGTGGAAATGCGCTCAAGTTTTATGCCTCCATTCGTTTGGATATTCGGCGCATTGGTGCCATTAAAGTGGGAGATCAAATACTCGGCAATCGCACGCGCGTGAAAGTAGTAAAAAACAAAGTCGCCCCTCCTTTTAAAGAGGTGGAGTTCGATATCATTTACGGGCAAGGGGTTTCTCGCGAGGGAGACTTGCTCGATTTAGCCTCTAATAGTGGCATCATTGAGAAGAGTGGATCTTGGTTTACTTATGGGGAAGAGCGAATTGGGCAAGGCCGAGAAAATGCCAAGCAGTATTTAAAAGATAATCCTAAGATAGAAAAAGTTCTTCATCAAAAAATCCTTGAGCATTATGGAGTAGGAGTGGCAAAAATGGAAGCAGTGGAAAAAATAGAAGTAAAGGAAAAGAAAAAGGCTTAAGAGGAATTTTTTTTATCTTTATGCAATCCAGAGACATCCGAGAAAAATTCCTTCAATTTTTTGAATCCAAAAAGCATTTGCGCGTGAGAAGCTCTTCTCTGATCCCAGAAAATGACCCTACCTTGTTTTTTACCAATGCGGGGATGGTGCAATTTAAAAATAATTTTTTAGGCTTAGAAAAACCCTCTTCCAAGCGGGCCACCAGTAGCCAGAAATGCATCCGTGTTTCGGGCAAACACAATGACCTTGAAAATGTAGGCCGAACGCATCGTCACCACACCTTTTTCGAAATGCTCGGTAATTTTTCTTTTGGGGACTACTTCAAAAAAGAAGCCATCGATTTTGCCTGGGAATTCCTCACTCAAGAAATGAAACTGGATCCAAAGCGTTTATGGATTACGGTTTTTTTAGAAGATGATGAGGCGGCCCAAATTTGGGAAAAGGATATTGGCATTTCACCTTCCCGCATCATTCGCTTGGGAGAAAAAGATAATTTTTGGAGCATGGGGGAAGAAGGCCCCTGCGGACCTTGCAGCGAAATTCATTACGACCATGGTTCCTCTTATGGTTGTGGAAAAGCTACTTGTGCCGTGGGTTGCCCATGCGATCGTTACATGGAAATCTGGAATCTTGTATTCATGCAGCTTAACCGTTCCTCGAATGGTGAGATGGCGCCCCTGCCTAAACCGAGTGTTGATACGGGAATGGGCTTGGAGAGGCTTGCTTGTATTGTGCAAGGAGTTCATTCCAATTATGAGAGCGATTTATTTACGCCCCTTATTCACGCCATCGAGCAAAAAGTGGGGAAAAAATATGGGAAGGATGAAAAGACCAACGTTTCCATTCGGGTTTTGGCCGATCATATACGAGCGTCGGTGTTTTTAATCGGAGATGGGGTGCAACCTTCCAATGAAGGTCGAGGCTATGTGTTGCGTCGCATTCTAAGGCGGGCCATTCGCCATGGGCGCTTACTGGGCATGCGCGAGCCTTTTTTCTACAAACTGGCCGATACGGTCATTAGCGAAATGAAGCCTGCCTATCCCGAACTTTCCAAGCATGAGAGCTTTATCAGATCGGTGATTCAGGCAGAAGAAGAGCGTTTTTTGGCCACCTTAGAAAAAGGCCTTGAAATTATCCAAACGGAAATCGCCAAGCAAAGAGAGCAGGGCACAAAATGCTTTGAGGGAGAGCTTGTTTTTAAGCTTTATGACACCTTCGGCTTCCCCGTAGATCTCATTCAAAACATTGCAGACGAAGAAGGCTTCAGCGTGGACATGGAGGGTTTTGAAAGCGCTATGATGGGTCAGAGGCAAACGGCCCGCAAAGCTTGGAAAGGCTCTGGCCAAGAAAGAGTGGCCCAAGTTTACCAAGAAATTTCTCAAAAAATAAAAGCCATTGAATTTTTAGGTTATGCAACTCTTTCATGCACTTCTCCTGTGATTGCTCTTATTCGTAATGGAGAACTTACCCAAGAAGTGAAGGGGGGAGACGAGGCTTACGTGATTTGTGAAAAAACTCCTTTTTATGGGGAGTCAGGAGGCCAAGTAGGGGATAGGGGCTTTATCACGACTTCTACCTTTAAAATGGAAGTGCAAGACACGCAAAAGCCTCTTCCTCATTTAATCGTACATCGGGGGCTTGTGATTAAAGGAAGCCTTAAAGTGGGAGAAATGGCGAAGTTAGAAGTGGAGAGTCGTCATCGAACACCCGTTCGCTTGAATCACACGGCTACTCATTTGTTGCATGCGGCTCTTCGAGAAGTGTTGGGGGATCATGTTCGTCAGGCGGGTTCTCTCGTGGCGCCCCATCGTTTGCGATTTGATTTTAGCCATTTTGAGCCCTTGAGTGCGGAAAACCTCGAAAGAATTGAGAATTTAGTGAACGAAAAAATTCGGGAAGACATTGCGGTGGAGAAGCTTGAGATGTCTTATGAAGAATCTCAAAAAACGGGAGCGATGGCCCTCTTTGGTGAAAAATATGGCGATCGTGTGAGGGTTTTGAAAGTAGGCGATTTTTCAACGGAACTTTGCGGGGGAACGCATGCCGACCGCACAGGCGAGATTGGTTTCTTTAAAATTTTCGAGGAAAGCTCGGTGGCCGCCGGCGTTCGTCGCATTGAGGCATTTACGGGCCATGATGCCGTGGCTTATTCGCGCAAGCTGGAAAGAAACCTCAAGGAGATTGCTCTCAAGTTAAAAACGGGAATGGAAGAGGTGCCTGAAAAAATCGATCGAATGAATGAACAAATCAAGAAATTTGAAAAAGAAATCTCTCAACTTCGCCAAAAATTGCATTCCGGAGTTTCAAGCCAAGATTATCTAAAGGGGCTTCAAGAAAAAAATGGCATAAAGATCTTAGCCGTCAAAGTGGAAGGGGAAGAGGTGGAAATGCTTCGTAAGCTCTCCGATCAACTTCTGGCAAAACTTGGTTCTGGAGTTTTGCTGGTGGCGAGTAGTGTGGAGGGGAAGGTTACTCTCATTGTGCGAGTTTCTAAAGATCTCACTTCCCAATTGAAGGCGGGCGAGTTGATCAAGCCTTTAGCTCAATTGGTAGGGGGCTCGGGTGGAGGAAGGCCCGATATGGCCCAAGCAGGCGGGCAAGATATCACAAAAATTGATGAAGCCCTTGCTCGATTCTACGAATTGGTATAATAAAGATAGATCATTCTACAAGTCAGTTCCTAAAAAAGAAAGTTGGTTTTGTTTTTTATGCCCGTTATTGATGTTAAAGGATTTAATCGCTGGCAGGATGAGGTTTTAGTCATCGATGAAAACCTCAATGGAGAGGTTGATCCTTCCGATGGTTTTATTGCCTTAAATCTTTCGGAGCTCAAACGGGATAGTAAAATTTCTTGGAATCATCCTCGCTTTAAAGAACTACGCGAGGAGTATCTTGCTTTTTTGAAAGCGCAAGAAGAAGAGAAGAAACTAGAGGATGACACCCCCGATTCTAGCAGAGATGAGGAAATCTGATTTCACCTCTTCGAGAGCCCGCATAGCGCTGTACCATTTTTATCAAAGTATCCATTGGGAAGGGCTTGGGTAAAAAGGCATCCGCTCCAAGCTCCAAGGCTCGTTCGATATCTTGCGGGCTTCCCTTGGCTGAAATGATAATCAAGGGAATGTCTCGGTAGTCTTCGGAGCTTTTCAAGTAATCACAAAGTTCAAACCCATCGGGCGAAGGCATCATGATGTCGAGCAAAATGCAATCGGGGCGTTTTTCTTTAGAAACTTCCCAAATGGCCTGAAGGCCAGAATGGATGAGGGAAGTATTATAGCCTGCCTTTTTTAGATTATAATGGATGAGATGGGCAATATCGGGATCGTCATCAATCACAAAAATATTTTTTTTTGTTTCGGTCATGAACCCTCCTTTTTTTAAAAGAAGGGTAAACTAAATCTGTGAAGAAGGCGTGACAAACAGGGAAAGCTCTGTTGAAGGTAATTTTTTTAAAATTGCAAACCTTGAATCAAAATTTTTGCAGAAGCAAGATTGGTGGCGAGGGGAATGTTATGCACATCCGCCAAGCGCAAAAGCATGAAAATATCGGGCTCGTGGGGGTGGATGCCCAATGGATCTCTTAAAAAAACAATGCCATCGATTTCACCATTCACAATTTTCGCGGCAATTTGAGCATCACCGCCTTTGGGCCCGCTTTCCATTTTTTCTACTTTAAGCCCGGCCTCTTCGACGTATTTGCCCGTGGTGCCCGTGGCGACGAGCCTGAATTTTTTAATTGATTTTATGTTGTCCTTCACAAAAGCCACCATTTCAGCCTTTTTTCCATCGTGCGCTACTAAAGCCAGTGTTTTCATTTTTTTTCCTCGATCTTCAATAATTGAGAAGGCCCTGTTTTGAGTTTCTCCGCTGTTTCTTGATTTACCGTGAAAACCTCATCCTTCCAATCTGCTAGGCCTTCTATTTGTGCATAATAAACATCTTCGGATTGAAGATTACCCAATGATACACGAATTTTGCCTTCTTGCCCTTTTCTTTTTACAAGCACTTGGAAGCGAGGTGCTTCCAGCCCCGCTTGCTTTTTTCGCACCCATTCCCCCACTTGGATGGCTTTGAGCCTGGAAATTTTTCGAGCTAAAGAATCGACCCAATCTTGATGGATGACGAGATGAGGCCTTTCTTTCCAAAACCATTTTTCCTCAGGGTTTCTAAGAAGGGTGATTTGGTTTTTTCCGTGAAGGAGTGTGATTTCCTCGATACGCGAGGCCTCTTCATCCAGAATTTTTTTACTTCTCCATTCGCCACTCGGTTTTAAGGCAAGGAGACGAAGAGGATTTTCTCTTGAAACAATCCATTCCCTTGCTCCTTCAGCAGTTTGCAAGCGAATCATAAGGTCGTTTATTTCGGGGCGAGAATTTTTTGAGGAAGAAAGAGAAGAGAGGGCTCTGATTAAGGTTTCGACGGGCTCTGGATCGAGAGGGTAACTTTTAAAAGAGCTTTCGGTGGCTTGTGTTTCTTGAGCGTTTAAGGGGAGGAAGCGCCCGCGCCATTGATCTTCTATTTTGAAAATTTTTAGATTTTGATAAGGAGATAGAATTCGGATTTCTTGAATCTCTTCCTTTGGCAATAGGGAGGGAGGAGTTGAATTCGATGAATGGCATGCAAGCCCCCCCATTAAAACAAAAAAGAGAATTCCTTTTTTCAAGAAACATTTCAACTAGGCTGCTTTTCCTTCAGAGAGCTTTAAATACATTTTAGCGGATTCATCTTTTGGGTTTTGTTTCACGGCGGCTTTCCAGGTTTCGATAGCCTTCTTTTTCTGTCCCGCCGCATAGAGGGTAATACCCAATTGAACCCTTGCTTGAGTGTATTTCGGGTTTATTTTTATTACCTGGGTTAAAATTTTAACGGCTTGAGCATATTTGCCTTCTTCCCGATAGCAAAGGGCGAGCTTAGAATGGATATCGAGAAATTTGGGCCCCAATTCTAAGGCTTTCTGATATTCTAAGATCGCATCTGGATAAAGGCCAATCCCTTCGTAGATATCCCCCAACTCGGCATGCTTATTGGCCAGTTTATTTTTGATAAAAGGATCCATTTTTTCTTTTTTCTTCTTACTTTTACGGGAGTGCACTCGGGAATACAAAGTATTCGCCTTCTTATATTGACCCAAATCGTTATATAAAACGGCAAGGTTTAACAAAGCTTCCGTATAATGGGAGTTTATTTTGATGGCCTTCTCGAAACATTCGATGGATCGGCTAAATTGGCCGCTGGCGTGGTAAATGACGCCCAACATATTATAGACATCAGCGAAATCTTGATTTTCTTCTACTAAACTTAAGAAGAACTTTTCCGCCTTTTCGTAATCTTTTTTCTCAAAATACCTTCTGCCTTCCAAAAAAAGTTTGCGATGATTATCCATGATTCTCCTCCACCTTTTTTAAGTAGCTTTACTTTCCGCCGATTTCTTTTCGGGTTTTTCTTTCAAAAATTCCTTCACCGCTTTTGACGTGTATTTTCCTCTTGGAAATTTTGCTTTCAAAATTTGGGCATATTGAACGGCCTGCTCTTGTTTTCCGAGATGATGATAGGATTTTGCCGCATAATAAATAGATTTTTCATCGAGCCCTAGCCCTGAATATTTTTCGAACACTTCTTCAAAGCGGGGAGCGGCGGCCCTGTATTCTTCCCAATGGTAATAGAAATTTCCGATGTAGAAAACGCGCTTTGCGATCATTCTTCGGGCCGCGTCGTAATAATGCTTTGCAGGTCGATAATAATTCGAAGAGGGGAATTGAGTGGTTACAATCGCAAAAGCATCAATGGCCTTGGGAAGATGTTCTTGATCTCGGTCGATTTTCTTGGGTGTGGCTTTTAGGTAAGCCTGGCCCATTTTAAAAAAAGCGTAATCAAGCTTGTTGCTATCAGGATGGAGGCGAGTAAAAAATTGATAAGTTTCTGCGGCAAGCAGGTATTCTTTTTTAAGAAAATAGGCATCTCCCACTTTAAGTTCGGCTTGGAGGGCATATTCTGAGTTGGGAAATCGGGACTTGAAAATTTCAAGGCAATCGATGGAATCTTGAAACTTTTTCTTGGTGGAGAGCTGAATACATTTGGCAAAAGCCTGCTCCACATTTTCTCGGCCCGTGAAGCCAAAGCGACTTTTTCTTTTGTTTTGGCCCCCGCAAGCGGCAATGAAGAAAATAAAGATTAAAATAAATAAATAAGGATTGCGAATTTTCATGCTGGCGCGATCCTAGTGGAGCCGCCCTCAATGATCAAGTAGAAGTTCGAAATCAGCTCGGTTGACAGTTGGGCTCATCATTATTATCTTTCTGTTTGATATTAATTTAAACCCAGAAATATAAATCCTCGTTGGAAGGAGGCTCTCCATGAGCGAAGAAAAAGATGAATCTTCGGGTATGAAGGTGGTGGATAAAAGGCGTTTTAACCCCGATGGAACAGAAAAATTAGATGCCAAGGCCCCTTCAGAGGCGTCAGAATCTTTTGCAGATGCCTCTCCTCCTTTGGGTGGGGGAAATGAAGAAGAAACTTCACCCTTCCAAGAGGTAAGTTTTGCGAACTTAATTTTGTCTTTGGCGGGCTCGGCTCAAATGGCCCTTGGATTATCGCCGAATCCTATTACTCAAAAATTAGAAAAAGATTTCACACAAGCTAAGCAAAGTATCGATTTATTAGGGGTGCTCGAAGAAAAAACTAAGGGAAACTTGAGTCCGGAGGAAGATTCTTTAATGAAGGTGATTTTAAGCGATCTTCGAATGAGATATGTAGAGGAGAAGAAAAAATCATGAAGACCTATTCTCGTTCAACTTTGGCAATTACCGCTCTGGTTTCTGTGGCGGCAGCCCTCTTTTTTGCTTGTAAGTTGGATTGGAGCAGAAAAACACAGGCTTTAGATTCTCCTCCTTCTTATTCTTCTAATACGGGTAAGAACGTGGCTGCTAGCTTGCCCCCCCTGACCGAAATCGTCAAGCATGTGAAGCCGGCAGTCGTGAACATTAGCAGTCGAAAGGTAATACAACCTAGTCCAGGCATGTATCGCCGGGGAGATCCCTTTGGGGGAGGAGATTTTTTTGAAAGGTATTTCGGCCTCCCTCAGGCACAACCCCAAATGAGCTTGGGCTCTGGTTTTATAATCAATCGCGATGGAACGATTCTCACCAATAATCATGTGGTGCAAAATGCCGATGAAATCGATGTGAAGCTTTCCGATGGTCGAAAATTCGAAGCGAAAGTGATCGGAACCGACCCTAAAAGCGATATCGCCGTCATTCGTATTCAAGGAGGGGGAGATTTCCCCACGGTTCCCTTGGGAGATTCTGATAAACTCGATGTAGGGGAATGGGTGGTAGCGGTGGGTAATCCTTTTGGCCTCGGCCAAACGGTCACCGCTGGCATTGTTTCTGCCAAAGGCCGCGTGATTGGCGCGGGGCCCTATGACGATTTCATTCAAACAGATGCCTCCATCAACCCCGGAAATTCCGGAGGCCCTTTATTCAATTTAAATGGAGAAGTGGTGGGAATCAATACAGCGATTATTGCGAGTGGCCAAGGGATTGGTTTTGCCATCCCCATTAGCATGGCGAAATCGGAAGTGAACCAGCTTTTGCAAAAAGGAAAAGTGAGCCGGGGCTATTTGGGAGTGGGTATTCAAGATATCACTTCCGATTTAGCAAAATCTTTTGGTCTTAGTTCCGAAAAAGGGGCCTTAATCGCCAGCATATACCCGGGAGGCCCCGCTGAAAAGGGAGGGCTCCAGGCGGGAGACCTGGTTCTTACTTTTAATGGAAAAGAACTGGCAAACTCTCATGATCTCCCCCTTTTGGTATCCCAATCTCCCGTAGGAGATACTATCATTCTCGAAGTTTTAAGAAAGGGGGGCAAAAAGACCCTCCAAGTTCAAGTGGGAGAACTGGAGAAAGCAGAACAGGAGCTTGTTCGGGCTGAAAAAGTATCGGGAGAGCTTGGCATTGCCGTTCAAGAGCTTTTAGCTCAACATGCCGAAGAACTGGGCCTTAAAGGTCGTAAAGGGGTGATGGTAGTGAAAGTGATTCCGGGCTCTCAGGCCGATTGGGTGGGCATCCGCCCTGGCGACGTGATCTTGGAAGTAAATAGCAATCGGGTGGACAACTTAGGGGATTACAGTGCTGCCATTCAGAAATTACGTTCTGGCGAAGTAGTTCGTATGTTTGTGAAGCGTGGGCCCCTCACGAGTTATTTTGCCTTTCGGAAATAATAAGTACCCCCTTCAAAAATTATAGCCTCAATCCATTTTCCTTTCCTTGACTTTTCCTTCTTTAAATCTCATTTAATAAAGATATCTCATTAACAAGATCCGCCTAAAAGTTTTGAAAAATTGTTCCTAATCCTTATTTAAGAAAATAACTTATGCGACTCGATAAATTCACCGTTAAAGCTCAAGAAGTGGTGGCCGAAGCTCAAAATTTGGCGAGTCAAAATGGAAACCAGCAAATCGAGCCCGAGCACTTATTGCTCGCTTTAGTAAACCAAAGCGAAGGCCTCACCCAGCCCATCTTGCAAAAATTGGGAGCAGATCCCAAAATAATTCAATCAGAAGTGATGAAGCTCATTCAAAAACTTCCCAAAGTTTCGGGAGGCATGGGCGATTATCTCTCCACTTCCTTTAAGAAAATTCTCGATGCGGCTCAAAATGAAGCCCATCAACTGAAAGATGATTACGTCAGCACCGAGCATTTGCTACTTGCTTTAAGTGAAGTAAAAGAATCGAAAGTTTCAACTCTTTTGAAAGCGCAAGGGGTGAGTCGAAACGCTCTCATGAAGGCTTTAGTAGATATTCGAGGTTCTCATCGGGTGACGGACCAAAACCCCGAGGCAAAATATCAAGCTCTGCAAAAATATTCTCGCGACCTCACCGATCTTGCGCGCCGAGGCAGGCTCGATCCTGTGATCGGGCGTGATGATGAAGTGCGCCGTGTGATACAGGTTTTATCTCGCCGCACTAAAAATAATCCTGTTTTGATTGGGGAGCCGGGCGTAGGAAAAACGGCGATTGTAGAAGGCCTTGCCCAGCGTGTTGCCAATGGAGATGTGCCCGAAACCTTGCGCGATAAAAGTATCATCGCTCTCGATTTGGGTTCTTTGCTTGCCGGCACGAAGTACCGCGGTGAATTTGAAGACCGCCTCAAAGCTTTAATCAAAGAAATTATCGAATCCGAAGGAAAAATCATTCTTTTCATCGATGAGCTCCACACTTTAGTGGGGGCGGGTTCTGCCGAAGGGGCGATGGATGCCTCCAATATGCTGAAGCCGGCTTTGGCGCGGGGCGAATTGCGTTGTGTGGGTGCCACTACCCTCGATGAATATCGAAAGCACATCGAAAAAGACCCGGCCCTTGAGCGCCGTTTTCAGCAGGTATACGTGGGAGAGCCTTCGGTAGAAGATACCATCGCCATCCTGCGGGGCTTGAAGGAAAAATATGAGGTGCACCATGGCGTGCGCATTAAAGACGAAGCCATCGTAGCGGCCGCCCAGCTTTCGCATCGCTATATTACTTCCCGTTTTTTGCCAGATAAAGCGATCGATCTCATTGATGAAGCAGCAAGCAAGCTCCGCATCGAGATTGATAGCCTGCCCACCGAGATCGACGAGATCGAGCGAAAAATAACCCAGCTTGAAATCGAACGCCAAGCCTTGAAGAAAGAAAAAGACAAGGCCTCCCAGGAGCGTTTGGGGAAAATCGAAAAAGAAATTGCCGGCTTAAAGGAAGAAAGCGGCAAAATGAAGGTCCATTGGCAAAACGAGCGCGAGGCCATCAAAAAAATCCGCGATACCAAAGAAAAAATCGAGCAAGCCAAAATTGAAGCAGAACGCGCAGAGCGCATGGGTGATCTCAATAAAGCGGCGGAATTGAAGTATGGCACTTTGGTGAATCTCGAAAAGGAATTGAATGCCGAGAATGAAAAACTCTTGAAGCTCCAACAAGATGACAAGATGTTGAAGGAAGAGGTCGATGCCGAAGATATCGCCGAAGTAGTGGGCAAATGGACTGGCATTCCCGTTTCAAGGTTAATGGAAGGTGAAGTGCAAAAACTCATCCGCATGGAAGAGGCTTTGAAAACTCGTGTGGTGGGGCAAGATGAAGCCCTTACGAAAGTAGCGAATGCAGTACGCCGGGCGCGTGCGGGCCTTCAAGACCCCCATCGCCCCATTGGTTCTTTTATTTTCTTGGGTCCAACGGGCGTAGGAAAAACGGAAACGGCTCGTGCCCTCGCCGAATTTTTATTCGACGATGAAAATGCCATGACCCGCATCGATATGAGTGAATACATGGAGAAACATGCGGTGTCGCGCTTGATCGGTGCCCCTCCAGGCTATGTGGGTTATGAGGAAGGGGGGCAGCTCACGGAAGCCCTGCGGCGCCGACCTTACTCGGTGGTGCTCTTCGATGAAATCGAGAAAGCGCATGCCGATGTCTTTAATATTCTGCTTCAGGTGTTAGATGACGGCCGTCTTACCGATGGCCAAGGGCGCACCGTCGATTTTCGTAATACCGTTATCATTATGACTTCCAACGTGGGCTCTCAATGGGCTTATGCAGGATTTGGCGAAGAGGAAATGGAAAAAAAGATACTCGAAGAATTGAAAAGCCATTTTAGGCCTGAATTCTTAAATCGAGTGGACGATATTATAGTTTTTCATCCTTTAAGCGAAGAGCAGATCAAGCACATCGTAGAAATCCAACTCAAACGCCTAGAAAAACTGTTGGCCGATCGTAAGATGAAACTCACGTTGTCTGATAAGGCAAAGGCTTTTATTGCCAAACATGGCTACGACCCCGTGTACGGCGCACGGCCGCTCAAGCGCGCCATCCAAAAATATATTCAAGATCCCCTTTCGCTCAAAATCCTTCAGGGTGAATTTAGAGATGGTGATCTTATTTACGCCGATGCGGGCGAGGTGGGCGCGGTGGTGTTTAGGAAGAAATAAAATATTTTTCAAGTAAATGGGGTTATCGCTCCATCTCAAATCTTTCCACCTCTCGCATGGGGTAATGCTTCCAGTTAAAGGTGCAAAGATGGAAACGATAAATAGATGCGGTGGCGGCGATGAGTGCATCTGGAATTTCTAATCCATGAGAGCGAGAATATTGTTTCAAATATTCTCCTGCTTTTCTCCCAACAAGTTGGTTTAAGTCGAGGCATTCGAAATGTACGAGAATTGCTTCCGTTTTTTGTCGTTCGTTCGATCTCAATCCTCTGAAAATTTCAGCTTCGGAAACGGGTGTGTAGGCCAAAATATTTTGTGATTCATAAAGTGCATTCATTTGTGAAGTAACCTGAGAGTTCCCCCTGAGGTGTTCAATGAGGACATCGCTATCGAAAAGTATTTTCTTCATTTGGGAAGGCCCAAGCGCTCAGAGCGAGTATCTTTTCTCAACTGTCGTATATATTCATCTGTAGGAGGGAGATCTTTTCTGTTTTTCCAGATTCCGAAAGAGGCTTTGAGTGCTTTTTGAAAGTCGTTCTTTTTTTTGGATTTGCCATAAACTTTCTCGATAGCTTTCCTAACTAGATCGGAAATCGTGGTTTTCTGCTTTCGGCTCAAGGTGGCAAGCATTTCAAAAAGGCCTTCGTCGATGTAGAGTTGGGTACGTTTCATGGTGATGTATAGCATACATCGCTATGCAGGGGATGTCAAACGGCTCCGAGGCGAGCGCGGTGGTTTGCACTCTGTGTCATCGCGAACGAAGCCTACCAGAGGCAGGCGCAGTGTGGCGATCTCCCGTGTGTACTCGGGGGATTGCCACGCCCCCTTGGGGCTCGCAATGACAGACATTTTGTCAACTGCGAATTGCCGGAGACTTTCAAGGCCCCGTACTAAATTTATTCCAAATAAAGCAGGGCCGCTCGCGCTAAAGCCACCTTTAGCGGAGGGGGGGCGATCACAATTCCCACTAAGATCAGCGCTCCCGTGGCGGGGAGGGCCCAAGGATATTCCTCATTGAATCGGTTCAAATCGAAGGCGATGATATCGGTAAAAGGTAAATCATAAGGGCGATCTGCATCTTCTTCGGGAACTTCTTCTCTTGCAGGATCCTGAGCCCCAAAAAAATAGGGGCTATGATTCCAAAGAATATTTTCCAAATCTGCATCAAAAGGAGGATTGGTTTCGGCGTTAGGCACTAAGGCAGGGTCTGTGCGGGGCAATTCCTCTATGGGAGCTGTTTTTTCTTCTTCGGGGTCTAGGCGCACGATTAAATCGCCAAGCCTTAAATTGGAAAGCACGGGATTAAAAAAAGAATTTCGACTCAGAAAACTGGCTCGGTGGGGCACGAAAGGCCGGCCGAATTCGCCGGGTTGGCGCGGAGGAAAAGCAGGAGGCCTATAAGGAGGCAGGGGAGTAATGGGTTGGGGCGGTGGCCAAGGAGTAGGAGGAGCCTCAGGAGTAGGAGCGGGTGGCAAAAAAGGATTTTGTTCGGGTGCGTTGGGAGAAGTGGGATAAGGAATAGTCGGGGCTGACAAAGAGCGAAGAAGAATATGAGGATTGATAAAAGAAGATAAAGATAAAGTCATGGCACAGTCTTCGGTGTGCCCCCCGAATGACTGACGAAGATCCTAAAAAAGGTTAAAATTAAAAACTATAAAACGCGGTCTCTTAAAAATTTTTCAATTCTTAAATTAATCAATTCGGGTTGCTCGAGCAAGGAGGCATGAGTTCCCTTTTTTACGATGAAAATATCGCTATTGGGAATGGTCCGATGCATTTTTTTGGCAATCCAAACGGGCGTGAATTGATCATATTCCCCTCCTATAATCAAGGTGGGAACTTTAATTTTCTTCAAGATAGTTTCAGTGGAATGCCCTTGAGCACTTTTGAGCAGATTCGTGAAAAAAGAAGGCTCCAAGCTTAGAATATGATCGATATAAGCCTTTGCATCTTCTTTACTCGCCATGCCGGTATCGATCATCTTTAAAAGCCCACCTAATTGATACCAAAAAGGATTTTTAAGGAGAAAACGGCTCATCCAATTTCCTTGTTTGGGGAAGCGGGCACCAATCAGAGTAATAATTTCATAAAGGTATTTAGAAAAAGGGCTGTTATAGAAGGTATCCATGGGATGCCCATAGGTGCCTAGGCAAGGAATAATTGCTAGAACGCGCTTGGGATAAGAACGGTAAAATTCTAAAATGACTTGCACCCCTAAACTGTAGCCAATCAGAATCGCTTTTTTTGTTTGCAAGGCATCTAAGGTAGCTTTGAGGTCTGCCACCAAGGCATCTACCGTGGCGTTGCTTATTTTTTTAGGGGGAGCGGAATCTCCGTGCCCCCGATAATCCCAAAGAACTACTTGGTGAGAATTCTTAAAGAAGTTTTCGAAGTATTTCCAAAAAAAAGTAGGCACTCCGAGGCCATTGCAGCAGACAATCGGAACCCCTTGGCCCACCGCTCGATAGTGAATGCGGGTGCCATCAAAGCTTTTGGCATCGCCTTCTTTCAAGCGCACCAGCTGGACGAGCTTCGTACGATTTTTAGTGGTTTTGATTCGTTTGTTGCCTGCCATAGTAAGGCCTCGGCCAGTAACAAACTGGGTCTTAAAAGGCAAATGAAAAACCGATAAAAAACAAGAAGAAAGTATGAAAAAACCCATATTGACATCAAGTGCTTACCTCAGTATATAAACGCACCCTATATGCAATCTTTATCGCTTTCGGCGCCGGCAAAATTAAACTTAAGATTAGATGTCTTGGGCAAACGCTCCGACGGTTACCACGATTTACTCATGGTGATGGATCGCATTAGCTTGGCCGATGAAGTGGAATTAAAGGTAGTCGAGCGGGGAATTACCATTACTTGCGATGAGCAAATGCTTCCAGACGGAGAAAGCAACATCGCTTATCTCGCCGCCAAAGAAATTTTGGCCTATTCTTCCCGGAATGTGGGGGTCGAAATCCATATTAAAAAAAGAATTCCCATCGCCTCGGGCATGGGCGGGGGTTCTTCGAATGCCGCGGCTGTTTTAAAAGGCTTGAATCAACTTTTGAAATTAAAGCTCCCTCGAGAAAAGCTCATGGCCATTGGCGCCAAAATTGGAGCCGATGTTCCCTTCTTTTTATTCGAAGGCCCCGCCATTGCGAGTGGAATAGGAGATCAGCTTAAAAAGATAAAAAAAATCCCGAAAATGAGTTTTGTGGTGGTGAATCCGGGCATTCAGGTTTCCACCGAATGGGCTTATAAAAATTTGGGCTTAAATGGGAAAAACGGAAACCATTCCGATAAGAAGATTCAAGAGCTCCCCAGTACTTTTAATAATAAAAAAGAAGTGGTGAAAATCTTGAACAATGATCTTGAAAAGGTAACCATTAAAGAGTTTCCAATTATTGCGCAGGTAAAAGAGTTGCTCATTGCCCATGGAGCCATGGCAGCTCAAATGACGGGTTCAGGTTCTTCGGTGTTTGGCATTTTTCCTGATAAGGCAGTGGTAGACAAAAATTTTTCCAAGATTGAAAATAAGGCCGGAAAAGGTTGGAAAATTTTTAAAACCGAAAACATATAAGTGCAATTTCGAGGGTATCATTATGGAAATTACAGAAATTCGTGTTTTTCCGATGAATGAAGAAAAACTAAAAGCTTATGCGACCATCACTTTTGATGATTGCTTTGTGGTGAGAGATCTTAAAGTGATTTCCGGTAACACGGGTTTATTCGTGGCCATGCCCTCTAAGAAAAGGAAGGATGGCACTTTTAAAGATATTGCTCATCCCTTGAATAACGAGTTTAGGGCAAAAATTGAAAAAGTTGTTTTGGAAGCCTACCAGCAGGAGCAGCAAAAAAGCGGGGCTCCCAGTGCTCCCGCTGCCAGTGCTGAGAAAAGCATCCTCTCTCCGCCTCAGGTGGAGTCTAAAACCCCCGATCAAATCAACCCCACGGATTATTCAGCGCCGGATGATTGAGGGGTGGTGGATAGTTGTCAGCGCTCAGATGTCAGTAAAGAAAAAAAATATCATGAATTGATAATTCACCACTGGCAACTGTATCACTGGGGCGTCGACAAGTGGTAAGTCACTGGATTTTGATTCCAGCATTCCCAGGTTCGAATCCTGGCGCCCCAATTTCGCCTAGCCTGAAGTAAATCCAGGCTAGGCGAAAGTCAAGGTGGAGAATTCGAGTTCTCCCCCTTGACAATCCCCCATCGAGAGAGTGGGAAAAAATTATGCAAGTTCTAAACGACATGCAGGTGTTTGCCGGAAACGCAAACAGGCCTTTAGCTGAGGAAATCGCAAAGCATTTGGGCATTCCTTTAGGAGAAGCCCAAATTAAGCGCTTTTCAGACGGAGAGGTGTGGGTAGAAATCGATCAAAATGTTCGGGGCATGGATGTTTTTATTATCCAACCCACTTCGGCTCCGGCCAACGAACACCTCATGGAACTTTTAATCATGATCGATGCCTTGAAAAGGGCCTCGGCAGACCGCATTACGGCTGTCATTCCTTATTACGGCTATGCGAGGCAAGATCGCAAGGTGCAGCCTCGCACTCCCATTACTTCGAAGTTAGTCGCTGATTTGCTTACCGCATCGGGAACCGATCGGGTTTTAGCGATGGATTTGCATGCGGGGCAAATTCAAGGCTTTTTTAATATTCCTTTTGATCATCTGTTTGCGACCCCTGTTTTGCTCGAATACTTGAAAGAATTAGATTTGAAAGATGTGGTCATCGTCTCACCGGATGCCGGCGGTACGGAACGGGCTAGAGCCTATGCAAAGCGAATAGGAGCCACCTTTGCTCTCATCGATAAACGCCGTCCGGCCCCTAATGTGAGTGAAGTGATGAATGTGATTGGAGAGGTAGAAAACAAAATAGCCGTGATTGTGGACGATATTGTCGATACGGCGGGCACCCTCACCCAAGCTGCAAAAGCCTTGAAGAAACAAGGTTCTAAAGCCGTTTATGCCTGTAGCACCCATGCGGTTTTATCCGGAAAGGCGATTGAAAACATTGAAGCTTCGGTTTTGGAAGAATTGATTGTCACCAACACAATTCTCTTGAATGATCGTGCCAAAAAATGTTCTAAGATCCGCGCCCTTTCGGTAGCTAAAGTTTTGGCAGAAGCTATTCGAAGGATACATAATAACGATTCGGTATCATCTTTGTTTGTGTAGGGCGCACGGCCTGCGCCCCTACGAAGTTTTTTTAAGGAGTATTTATGGATCGCGTTCAGCTAAATGTGAATTTAAGAGAAACCCGTGGAAAAGGCGGGGCCCGTAAAGTGCGTGCCCGCGGAGCGGTTCCTGGGATTATTTACGGAAAAGATTTTAAGAATATAAATGTTGAAGTTCCTGCCAAAGAAATGCTCACTGCCATTTCGGGAGGCTCCGGCATGAATACTTTGCTTGATATAAATGTTCCGAAGCATGGAGTGATTACCGTTCTTTTGAAAGATTATCAGGCAGACAATATTAGCCGAGACTTAACGCATCTTGATTTTGTCAAAATTGATTTAACCCAAAAACTTTTGGTTGCGATTCCCCTTCATTATGTGGGCAAATGTGAAGGCGTAAAAGAAGGGGGAATTTTAGAAGCCATTCGTCGTGAATTAGAAGTCAAATGTCTTCCCACTTCTATTCCTGAATTTATTGAAGTGGATGTTACTTCTCTCAAAATTGGTCAATCCCTTCATATTCATGATATCAAATTACCCAGCGATGTTGAGCTTCCTCATCCAGAAGAAAATTTTACCTTAGTTTCGGTGGTGGCGCCTCGAGCAGAGGAAGAAGCCGTCGTTGCAGCCCCTGTCGAAGGAGCGGCTCCGGCGGAACCAGAAGTTTTGACAGCCAAAAAACCGGCAGAGGGAGAAGCTCCCCCTGACAAGAAGGCTCCAGACGCCAAACCCGAGAAGAAATAAATTTCATGAAATTGATTGTGGGCTTGGGCAATCCAGGAACAGAGTATCAAGGCACTCGGCATAATATCGGCTTTGAAGTGCTTGAAGCCTATGCCCAAACTAAAAAGATAGATCTTTCAAAAACTAAATTTGAGGCCTTTTTTGGCGAGGGGGAGATCAAGGGCGAAAAAGTCATCCTCGCCCTGCCTCAAACTTACATGAATTTAAGTGGCCGTTCTGTTTTAAGTTTTTTAAATTTTTTTAAAATGGCTCCCGAAGATTTGTTGGTGTTGCACGACGAGTTGGATTTAGCGCTAGGTAAAATGAAATTTGTGCGAGGAGGAGGGGCGGCAGGCCATCGCGGGGTTCTTTCTATCCAAGAAATGCTCGGCACAAAAGAATTTTCCAGAATTCGCATGGGCATTGGTCGCCCCTTGAATTCAGAGCAAGTGGTTGATTTTGTTTTAAAAAAGTTTCAAAAGGCCGAGAGAGAGCTTTTGGAGCCTTTGATCCTAAAATCTGTCAAAGGGCTTGATCTTTGGCTTGAAAAAGGGGTAGAGGCGGCCATTCAGTTTTGTCATCAAAATTAGAAATATTTGAAATGTTTGGGATAATTTTTCAAAACTTTAAAACCCTCCTGAAGTGCCCCCATGGTTTTTAAGGGCAAAGTCGGCGGTTTAAAGCTTTTCAAAATCATTCCAAACATTTCAAAGACGAGTAATCTTATAAATCCTTGGTCTTCGAATATCGAAGGCCCAAGCGCTCGATTCAGCACTCCCATTAAATGATGGGGGGCTAGCCTAAAAGCTTTGCTAAGGCTGAGCGAATAGACCGAAAGGAGAAACAATGCGAGAGTACGAAACTCTTTATCTTTTAAGTCCCGATTTTCCGGCCGATAAAGCCGAAGACCTCCATAAAAAATTAGGGGATATCATTCAGACTCAGGGGGGCCTGCTCCTCACTTCCTTCAATTGGGGGAAAAGGCGCCTGGCTTACCGAGTTGAAAAGCATGCTTATGGTGTTTATGTTTACTTGAATTATCTAGGAGCGAATGCGCTCGTTTCAGAAATCGAGCGAATTTTAAAGTATGATGATCATGTGCTTCGTTTTGTCACGATGAAATTAGAGGAAGCAGTCAATGTAGAGCAACGCAAGAGTGAAAAAAGAGAGCTTATTTTAACAAGCATCGATGAGGTAAGCGAAAAAAGCATGCCCGAAGTAAGCCGTGAATTTTCAGAAATTAGCCACTGAGGAGAATTGATATGTCGATGGAATATAGAGAGAGAGACCGAGATCGAGATCGCGACCGTGATCAAGAAGGTCGTGGAAAACGCAAAACTTTTTTTAGGAAAAAGGCTTGTCGTTTTTGCTCTGAAAAGGAGCATCAAGTAGACTATAAAAATCCGAGAATGCTTTCCCATTTCCTTACTGAACGGGGCAAAATCATTCCCCGCCGCATTTCCGGAATTTGCGCCCTTCATCAACGAGCCTTAACAACAGCGGTAAAACAGGCAAGAGTGATGGCTTTGCTTCCTTTTACTAGCACTCAAAGGCCTTAGTTTGGGTGGATTTTAGGCTTCTATGAAAGAAAAGTTTTGGGCTTTAACGTGGGGAGTTTTTTTTACTCTCGCTACCTTTGCAAGTGGCTTGCTTTCGTGGTTAACACCACTTCCGCTCTTTTACATTGGAAGAAAATATTCGATCCGTTTTGCTCTATTAGGATGGGCTTTGGTTTTTGCTTTAACGGCTTTTATCTATCTCAGCTTATTGGGAATTCCGGGAGAACCACCCAATTTCCGTTGGTTGGAATGGTTTTTATGGCTTCCGGGAATGGCTTATTACAAAGGTTTTGGAATGAGTGGAGTCCTCAAGGCACTCTCTGTTTACTATGCCTTTAGTTTTTCGTTCAGCATCCTTCTGATTTGGAAAAGTAAAACAGAATCTCAATTGACTCGCTTGGCCTCCTATTTAAGTTTGGGGAGTTTATTTTTTACGCTCTTTGTTTTTTTGCTCTGTATGGGGCCTTTTCAGATTCATGCCTTTATCGAACTACTCCATAAACATGCGGCATCTCTTCTCGATCAGTTTTTGGCTTTTAATCGCTCCAATGGAGTAAATAGTGAAGAAATTATTTACATCGACCAAAACCGAGAGGCCATTGTTCGATCTTTTGTGGCTTTGCTTCCTGGCATGGTTCTGAGTGGTTTTATTTTTTTAGTATGGTTTAACTTGTATATTGCACGGCGTTTGTTTAGCCCCTTTGGATTTTTTGAGAGAGTTCAGGAGCTCATTTTCTTTAGATTACCTTTTGTATGGGTATGGGGCATCGTGCTGTGCTTGGCTTTATTTTTAAGCAACTTATATCTTTGGCATCATGAAGCACTTTCATTCGCGCTTTTAAATGTTTTTATCGTTTTTTTGACGGTTTATTTTTTTCAAGGCCTCGCCGTTTTGGGTTATTTTTTAATGATCCGACAACTAGCAGCCTGGCTGAGGCTTCTTTGTTATTTTTTGCTCATTGTGTTTATTCAACCCTTGGGCTTATTACTCGTGGGTTTGGGTTTTTTTGATTCTTGGTATGATTTTAGAAAAATGAATGTACAAATAAAAAGCTAGAAATTAAGTGATATAGCGGAGGTTTTATTATGGAAGTCATTTTGCAAGAAGATATTTCCACTTTAGGAAAAGCGGGTGAAATTGTGAAGGTTCGGGATGGTTATGCCCGTAATTTCCTCTTTCCTCAAAAAAAGGCAATAAAGGCCGATCGTTCCAACGTAAAGCAATTAGATCATCACAAGAAGGTCATCGCTAATCGCCAGAGTAAGGTGATGAAGGCTGCCAATGAATTAAGAGGCAAGCTCGAGGGCTATGTTGTTCATATTTCAAAAGAAGTAGGAGAAGAAGGCAAGCTTTTTGGCTCCGTTACTTCCCTTGAAATTGCAGAACAACTCAAAGCAGGGGGATTTGAGATTGATAAAAAGATGATACAGCTCTCAGAACCTCTTCGCTCCTTGGGTGATTTTGAAGTTTCAGTGCGTCTTTTTACTGATGTTGTTGCCATGGTGAAGGTTTCTGTAGTAAAAAAGTAGAAAATCTTAAAATCTAGGGAGGTAGTGTGGCCCTTCAGAAGGCGGCTCATGTGGAGTCCTTGCGTGTTCCCCCTCATCATCTTGAGGCTGAGCAGGCTGTGCTTTCTGGTATTCTGATCGACTCTGAGGCCATCGGTCGTGTGGTCGAATTTATCAATCCAGACGACTTCTATCGCGATTCTCATCGAAAAATATTTCAGGCGATGATTGCGCTTTACCAGCGCAATGAACCCACCGATACCTTGATGGTTTCCAATGAACTTTCCAGCCGCGGGGAACTCGAAGCGGTGGGAGGGGCGAGTTACCTTTCTACCCTCGTAGATTATTTGCCTTCCTCGGCGCCTATTGTCAGTTATTCCAAGGTGGTCAAAGAAAAGTCCGTACTGCGCAGCCTCATCAATGCGGCGACTGAAATTATCGCGAAAGGTTATGAGGGAGCCGAGGATGTCGATCGTTTTCTCGATGAAGCCGAGCAAATTATCTTTCGGGTGTCCGAAAAAAAGACACGGCAAGGTTTTTATCCTGTGAAGGAAATCGTGAAGGATTCTTTCAAGGCCATTGAAACCCTTTATGAAAAGAAAGAATTAATTACAGGAGTTGCCACTGGCTTTCGCGATTTAGACCGTATGACTTGCGGTTTGCAGCCTTCTGACCTCGTGATTATTGCGGGTCGGCCTTCAATGGGTAAAACCTCCCTTGCCATCAATATTGCCGAACATGCAGCCTGCGAAAAAAAGATTTGTGTCGCTGTTTTTTCGCTCGAAATGAGCAAAGAACAGTTGGTGCAACGTATGCTCTGTGGTTTGGGCAAAGTCGATGGCTCTAAACTTCGGGGAGGCTTTTTAAAAGAAAGTGATTGGCCTAAACTTACTCGTGCCGCCGGAAAGCTTTCGGAAGCCCCTTTTTTTATCGATGATACTCCTGCCTTGTCTGTTTTAGAAATGAGAGCCAAGGCAAGACGCCTCAAACGAGAGCAAAATCTGGGTTTAATTGTGGTGGATTACCTGCAACTGATGCGGGGGCTTAATTCCAACGAAGGCCGTGAAAGAGAAATCTCGGAGATATCGAGGGGGCTCAAGGCCTTGGCCAAAGAATTAAGCGTTCCCGTGATTGCCCTTTCCCAGCTTAACCGGAGTGTGGAATCTAGAACCGATAAGCGCCCTCAGCTTTCAGACCTCCGAGAATCGGGGGCTATTGAACAAGATGCCGATGTGATTGCTTTTATTTACCGGGATGAAGTTTATAATAAGGGAAGTGCCGATCGTGGAATTGCTGAAATTATCTTAGGCAAGCAAAGAAACGGTCCGATAGGCACGACTCGCCTCGCCTTTCTCCACGAATATACTCGCTTTGAAGATCTTGCAAACATCCCAGAAGGCTATGCGCCTTAAGGAAAATCCTTTTTAACTTTAAAGAAAAGTCTTAGAATAATTTTTTGAAACTTCAAGACGCTACCTTAATTTTTTTTCATGCATGAAAATTGTTCTCGCTACTCAAAACCAACATAAAGTGAAAGAAATTCTCCAGATATGGGAGCCATTTCCCTTTCAGATTTTAACTTTAAGAGATTTTCCAGATTTTTTAGGAACAATTGAAGATGGAAAAACTTTCGAGGAGAATTCTCTCAAAAAAGCGAGAGAAGTTTCTCGCTTTACTCGTTTAATTGCCGTGGCCGACGATAGTGGAATTGAAGTGGAGGGGCTTGGAGCTGCCCCGGGGATCTATTCGGCGCGCTTTGCCGGAGAAAAAGCGACGGATGAACAAAATAATCAAAAGCTTTTAGATTTGTTGAAGGATTATCCTATCGGGCATCCGGCTCGAAAGGCTCGATTTCGATGTGTGGCTTCTCTTGTGACTCCTGAAGGAAAAGAATGGGTATCTGAAGGCGTTGTTGAAGGTGAAATTTTAAAAGAGCTTCGCGGCGTGGAAGGTTTTGGTTACGATCCGCTTTTTTTACTTCCGGAACATGGAATCACCACCGCTGAGCTTTCCCTCGAGGAGAAAAATTTGGTGAGTCATCGAGGAAAAGCGTTTCGGAAGGTAAAAGAAGTTCTGCTACATCTCAAATGATCAACTATCTCCACCTATCATCCGGAATACGGATGCATAAGTGTCATAATTTCCTATGACAACACTGGAACTATTATTGACTATATCGTAAGCAGATCCTGCCCAGCGGATGTCGTCTCCACAATGTTTGCTGATCGTATCGATTTGTACCATCTCTTTTCCGTAGAGTATTTCAAGGCCATCCACTAAAGCATTTCTCATGGCTTCCACAGAACCGGCGGCGCCTGTATTTGTCCAACTTTCAATCGCCTTTTGTAATTTGGGAGAAATTCGAACTAAAAATTGAAATACTTCTTCAGTTGGACTAGGAGAAAAATTGCTGAGATCAAAACCTAATTTGTCAGCTTTTTCTAAAATATCTTCGGCTGTAGTATCGTTCATTCCAGGCATGTTTGCCAATTGCTCCGCAATATTTTCTTTAATGAGATCTGCTTCTTTCATTTTTACAGTTTTTTCAATTTTGAAGCTTCCATCCGAGAGATCAATGGCATAAACTTTAGATCCAATTTTCAGAAGATGTTCCTGGTTTTTAAGCCCATACTCTTTAGCTTCTTCTTCATCAGGTGTGCTGACTTCGATTCCAAATCCTTCACTCAATAGTGAACCTATTTTTTCCATGGCACCCTCATAATCTTCATTAGCCACTAATCCTTTCAGTGTACTGTCATGATCTACCATAAATTGAATCACTTGATCCGAAGGCATTTCACCGTGATTATTTTTGATTTCATCAAAAATTTTAGCGTTTTTGAGATCTTGTGCAGTGACGGGAGGTATAGAATCGGCGAATAAGTTGATAAAGCCTTGGGTTTTTTCGTCCACCACACATTCATCCAACTTTTTTTGAAGCTCTTCCAGTTTCTTTGAAATGTTTTCAGGTTTTTCTCCCAAATCCAGCGAATGAGTCATTTGATCAATTTGGGTAAGAGTATCTTTTCTTTGTTCTTCCGTCAGAGAATAAGAAGAATCTTCCGTGCTTTCCACGTTTCCTCTCAGGTCGCTGAGTTGATTGTAGATTTCTTCAGATTGAGCCTGGCTTTCTTCGGCGGCTTGAGCTTCTCTATCCATCATGTCCATCTGCAAAGTTTCCACTTCACTGAGGAGCTCGGGCGGAGGAGTCGCATGGTCTGACACTTTTCTTAATTGAATGACCAGCTTATTGATTTGATTTAGAACTAGTTTTTTTTCTTCTGCACATAAAACAGAATCGTTACGAATTTCTTTGGCTTGCTTTAAGAGCTCTTTTTCATATTCCCTGGCGCTTAAAACAGGGGTGTTACTTCCATGATTAACCCATTGAGAGGAGTCTTCCCAAGAATCATCTGCCAAATGGGTTACATATTCATCGCCTAGATCGTTCTCATAAGAAGAGCGAAAGTCATTTAACGGGGGCTCTATGGATGCGCGGTTGTTCATTCTATTGAAAGTAACCATTTTGAACTCCTATTTTTTATTATCAATTTTGCTGATACCAATCGATGCTATAAAATAATATCTCCCCTTCACCGTCCGTGAGCCTTCCCCGGAAATCGCTGCTTTCGGAGGTCCCCCACATTTTGCCGGCTCCCTCGAGGGTGAGATGGATTTTGGATTTGTCGATACCGTTAAACATAATCTTATCAATTTGTTTTCCGTCTACGATGTAGGTAAGTGTTTTCTCTTCACCCTTTTCATTGCTTGTTTGGACTGTAATGGTAAATTTTTCTCCATCGAAATCGATGTAAAATTCGTCGCTCTGGCGATAAGGGTTTAATGCGAGTGTGCCTGAGGCAGAGATCTTATTTTGAGAAGGGCCATTTGGATAAACCGTAATCGCAGGATCTGCTTCTTTATCGTAAGTCGCCGTTTTTCCATCTTCACTTAAGCTTGAGGGAGGCGTATCGCTGGGGGCCTCAGGATTGACGGCGCTGAATTCTTTTTCTTCTGCTGCAATTTCTTCTGTAGTTTTTACTACTTCTCCCATTTCTGCAGTAGTAACATGGCTGTTCGCCGCTATACTTGCATCGAGTGTAATTTGATTTTCAGGAGAAATGGCTCGAATGGTTAAACCATTTTCTTTCCAGTCTACATGGTAGAAATAGTGTTTTTTTACCGTCCCATCTGGCCAAGTGAGGGTGACACATGCTCTTGTTTGATCAGGATGATTGGGATCCACTTCAGAAGTGACATGAGCCGTAGCGGAATCAGGTACCGTAAAATCGTAAGGCGGTGCGTAAAAATGTTCTTCGCGAAGATCCTTTTTATCTGCCGTCATGGGTGGCAGAGCTTGTTCATAAATGACTTTGTTTAAATCTTGGTAAGAAGGGCTAATCCCCGAATGGTTTTGATAGGAGGCATTGAGAGGATCCCACTCCTGGGAGAGAGAAGGATTGGCAGCAATGTCGAGTCCGATTTGTTCGGCGTATTGCCGATAATAATCCTGAGCTTGCTTTAAATAAGCTTCATAGGTGGAACGAAGAGGATTTCCGGCTTCCAATTGATAAAGCAGAGTCTCACATTGCTGGATGTATTGGGTGATGACTTGCCCATAATCAGACTGAGGGCCACTCGCTTCAGTATAAGCCTGATTTTCCAAAGACTCGGTATTTGAGTAAGCCGTATTATTTTGTCTTAAACCGATGCTCTGATAAAAATGAGCGATAGGTATGTTCATATACTCCTCCTTGTAGGAGCTATTACAAGGAATGTGCCAAGGAGGAGCTTTTCACTTAACTAACTGAATATAATTATTTTTTAACTTAATGAAGCCGCCTGTCTTTATTAGTGATGATCCCTTTTGAATCATTGAGTGGGTATAAATGTCACATATTTTTAGCACTCTTTTTTAACAAAAGCGGAATTTTATGTATTAAAAAAATGAGCAATAAAGATACAAAAGTGTGGCGTTAATACGCTAACAAGAGGAAGCCTGTTACTCAAATATTAATTTATTTTATAAAAATCAATAACTTAAAAAATGAATAATTTGGCACATATGTTGCTTATATTCCCTTTGCTATCTTCCCCCTTCAAAGAGGGTGCTGCTTTTTAAGTGGCATCCTCTTTTATTTTTATTATATATTTCAATTATATAGCACTTAATTTATCTTATCCATTTTTTATTTCCATCGAATATGAAGGAATAGATCTGTATATATTTTGCACATTCATGATTTATTTTGTTACAATTCATTTGAATGTCTGAATTTTTTCAAATGGAAGATTCTTTTGAAGTGCTTCGCTCTTTAGGAGAAGGTGCCGCGGGAAAAACTTTTTTGGTTCGTTCGAATCGAAATCCAGATCAAATTTTTGCCTTAAAAACCTTTCAAGATTTTTCGGGAAGCCTTGAATTGAAAGCCTCATTCGAGCGGGAATGCGAAGTTTTGGAAAAACTTGAACATCCCCATTTGGCCCGTGTGTTTCAGCATGGTCAGCAAAAAGACCAATTATTTTTTACTTCCGAATATGTGGAAGGTTCAGATTTTATCACAGCCGCTCGAAAATTGGATTGGAACGCTATTTTTATTTTGATTGTACAAGCGGCTTGGGCTCTCGATTATTTACACGAGCAAGGTTTCATCCATCGAGATCTCAAACCTTCTAACTTGCTCGTGGGGAGGGTTCATCAAATCAATCAAGCAGGAGAATTGGAACGTTTACAGTTGAAAATTATCGATTTTGGTTTGGCCTTCAAAAGAGGGGAAAGCTCCCGCCAGGAAATTGTAGGCACTCTTCCTTATATTGCCCCCGAAATTTTAAAGAAAGAAGCTTGGAGCCCCCAAGCAGATCTATATTCTTTAGGAGTCATACTTTATGAAGTAGCCGTGGGCCGATTGCCTTTTGAAATTCGAGGACAATTTTCAAAATATCTTCAACAATTATCTCACCAACAAATCGATTTGTTTCCACTTCAAGAGTGGGGCACTCCGAAGGGCATTGTGGAAATCATTTCAGGCTTACTCAAGTTAAATCCCCATGAACGCATTTCTAAGGCTTCGAGAATCATTGAAATTTTAAATCGAGAAGAAAGCGAAAAATTTTCGTTAGAGTATCCAAAATATCCGGAGAGCATTTCTCAAAAAGTGCAAACCGATAAGGCTGGAGCTTTGGCGGCGGAGGATCGAAATAAAAATGCAAGAGAAGTGGTGCACAAAGTACGCGAATTTGCGCAAAAGGGTCAAAAGGAAGAAGGTTTAAAATGGGTAGCATATTACTTGCCTCAAGTCAGTGAATGGAAGAATCCAGATTTCGTCGAAGGTTTTTATAGGAATGCCATTTATTTCAAAATCGAGGCAGGTGAATTTTTAGAAGCCAAAAAATTACTCGAAGAATTTTCTTCTCATCGGGTTTTTAGGGGGGAATTTTTATTGGAGTTTTATTTATTGAAGATTAATTTAGCTTACCGAGAAGGAAATGTTGCCGAAGCCGAACAAGAGGCCAATCAAATTCCTTCTTCTCTCCTTGAAAAGGCAAGCCCAGATCAGTTTGCTAGATTTTATAATTATTTGGCGCTTTTGGCCAAGACTAAAAAATGTTGGAAGGAGGCTAGCGATTATTTTGAAAAAGCTTCTTTGGCTGCCCAAAGGGCCCAGCGCCCCGACTTAGAATTGTCTTTGTTATTGAATGGGGCTGGTCTGCTCCTCGATCGAGGTGAATGGAAAAAATCTTACGAATTATATCAAAAAGCAATTCCACTGGCTGAAAAACTAAAACACGAAACCCACTTGGCATACCTCTATCATAATCTAGGAAATCTTTATTTAATTTTTGGGCGTTGGAATGAAGCGGGCCATGTTCTGAGTCAATCGCTTCAATTGGCCCAAGAACAAAATTTGAGGCCTTTAATGGCTTACAATTTTAATTTGCTCATTCAAACGGAAGAAGGAAAGGGGAATTGGGAAAAGGTAAAACATATTATCGATCAATCTTTGGCTTTTTCAGAAGAGTTGGGAGATTCTCAGCCTATTTTGCAGGCTCAACTCGAGAAAGCCTATTTCGAATGGAGGCAAAAAAATGATTCAGCCTACATTCAAAGTCTTCAAGGCTTGAAGGAGAAGGCCCAAAAATTCCATCAATCTTTTTATCTCATCCAAGCGGATTGGCTTGAAGCCCGATATGAAATTTCTAAAGATCTTCCTGATAAAAAAGAAGTACTTCCTCGGCTGGAAAAGATAAAAAAAGAGGCTTCCGAAAATAATTTGTTAAGGGATTTATGGCAAGTTTGGGCCGATGAGGGTTCTTTATATCAAAAAATCCATGAAAAGGGAAAAGCCATCGAGGCTTATCATCAAGCCTTGAAAATCTTAGACCGTATCCAAGAAAAGATTCCCAAAGAATTTCACGAAAGTTTTTGGCGAGATCGTAAGAAAGAAAAAATAAAAAGAACTCTCATTGAATTAGAGGATTCTTCTGCAGAAGATCAAATTACATCCCATGAAATCGGTTTTACTTTTAATGAAAATGACTCGAAGGAGGAAGTTTTTATGGATTTAACCTATCCATCAGAAGATAAACCTGAAAAATTAAAAGCCGCGCCGAAATTATCCTTCCAAAAGTGGGTAGAGATTAATCGGCGTCTGCTTACTCAAAATCAAATAGGCCTCATTTTAGATGAAATTCTTGATGACGCAATTAGCATTACCGATGCCGAAAGGGGCTTTGTTATTTATTCGGATGCTCAGGAACTCGATGTGAAATCCTGCCGAAATATCGATGGAGAAGTTTTGAAAGGAGAGGATGAAAAATTTAGCTACACGATTGCCCAGGAAGTAATGCGCAAGGGAGAAGCCGTTACGATTTTCGATGCTCAAAAGGACGAACGATTTTCTGGCGCAAAATCTGTATTAGCATTGAAAATTCGGTCTGTGCTCTGCATTCCCTTAAGAACGGGCTTAAAAACCGTAGGCTTGGTTTATTTAGATAATCGATTTCGAGAAGGAATTTTCCAAAGGGAGCATCTTCCTCTTGTAGAAGCCTTGACCGACCAAGCTTCTTTAGCTTTAGAGCATGCTCGCCTGAATCTGGAAAATCAGCAAAAAATTGAGGAATTAAAAAAATCGAACGAACTTATCGAAAAACTCAATAAACGTTTAGAGAGAGATTTGGGAGAAACAACGGCAAACTTAGACGTGATGCGCGAAAGCCTGAAGCGACAAAATGAAGAGATCTCGTTGCGCTATACCTACGATAAAATCATCGGGGAAAGTTCCAAGATAAAAAATGTCCTAAAAAAACTCGATCGTGTGGTTGATTCAAATATGAGTGTCTTTATCCATGGTGAATCTGGAACCGGAAAAGAGCTCGTTGCGCAAGCGATTCATTTCAATGGCCTTCGAAAAGACAAGCCTTTCATTGCAGAAAATTGTACGGCCCTCCCAGAAACTCTTTTAGAGAGTGAACTTTTTGGGCATGTGCAAGGTGCATTTACCGGTGCTGACAAAAATAAAGTGGGTTTATTCGAGCTCGCCAATCACGGGACCTTATTCTTAGACGAAGTGGGTGACATGCCTCTTTCCATGCAAGCCAAGCTCCTGCGTGTTCTGCAAGAAGGGGAGGTAAGGCAAGTGGGAGGTAAGGATTACCGAAAAGTGGATGTGCGAATTATTACGGCTTCCAATAAGGATTTAAAACAGCTGGTGGCGGAAGGCAAATTTAGACAAGATCTTTATTATAGAATTAATGTGATGCAAATTGATCTTCCTCCCTTGAGGGAACGCAAAGAAGACATTCCTCTTTTGCTAGATTATTTTATGGAGCAAGAAACTCAAAAGATTGGCCAGCTCAAACCTAAAATGCGCAAAGATGCCCTGAAAATTTTAATGAATTACGATTGGCCCGGTAATATTCGGGAACTTTTAAATGAAGTCATACGACTCACCTCATTAGGGGGAGAGGTTGAAATTCATTCGATTTCAAACCATATTGTCGAAAAAGTAGAACAGGGGGAGCAAGGGCTTTTGAATAAAGGCTTAGATGGAATGCTAGGCTTAGTCGAGAAGAAGGCTATTATTGAAGCCATGCAAAAGGCCCGTGGAAACAAAGTAAAAGCGGCGAAGTTCCTTAAAATAGGGCGTCGGACTCTTTATGCCAAACTAGATCTTTACAAGATTGACTCCGAACTTGGGAAGAATGCAATTTTTATGGCCAAGCCGAAGGCATCCAAGTTGATTTCTTAGTGTAAAAAGTGCTAAACTTAAAAAGTATGTTAATATACCAAAATATAAGGAGGAATTAAATCATGAAAAATAAACTTCTTTCTCTCTTGCTGTTCACCTTGATTACGCTCACACCTTTCATACTTCGCGCGGATGCTGATTCAGATCTTGCAAAATGCCGTGCTGAACAAGTGGAAGATGGTAAAATGATGCAAAAGCAAACGGAGATGATTCGAAAACAAACCGACATGATCCAGCGCTTAACTAAAGCCCTCGAAGATCAGAAAAAACTCATTGATGAGCAGGGGGCTTTCATTAAAAAACAGACTGCATTACTCCAAAAATGCCAGTAACACGAATGAGAGGATAATGTTTCTACGACTAAAAAACATATCAAAACAAAGACGAGTTTTGTTTCATTTGTTTATCCTTATTTTTCTCACCTTTATGGGTATTTTTTCTTGTTCAGGGGGAGCAAATAATTCAAGTTTAAACTCTGCGGGGCCCCCCTCTATTTCGTCGGCAACGGGGGGCGGAGCGATAGGGCCGTCTGACGGGTCAGATCTCCCTGGAATGCCGGGAGGGGGAGCTTCAGGGCCAGTGGCCGGGAATCCTTTAGGAGGCTCTGCCGCGGCTCCTCAAACTCCTTCGGCGGCGAGCGATACGGCGCCGGGAACCGGTCGATGCTTACGATTTGAACAAAAATATTATTATGTTCGTGAACACGGTCTGCGCGCTTGGGAAGTTTATTGTAATGCTGATGAAAATTGCCGGGCGATGGAACGAGGATGCAAGTCAGACGAGCGTTGTCAGGATTTGCCTGATGACAGGGATGCAGCTTTTCAAATACATTGTGTTGCAGATAGGCGCTGCCGAGAGTTAGAAGAAAGGTGCAGCCGCATTGAATATTGCCAGAATCTCGAAAGAGAATGTATGGCAGAAATTGCCCAAAGAGATCGATGGTTGAGGGAACATTCCGTAAACTCTGACCCTAGCTCTGATTTCAGTAATATAAAACCCATAAACTCCCCCTTTGGTAGCCGAAAAATTCCTACTTCTATGAATATTCTCAATCAAACAGAATAAGAGAATTCAAAAAATAATTAGTATTATCAATACCTTGCATAATTTTTAACCCTCTTTGGTAAATTTACCTTACATTTTTGACGCAACGTGTTATGTTATTGGACGATAATAAGGGAGTATAATAGATTCGAGAAAGGAAGTTTTGCTTATGTTAGATACAAGCCTTATCAAAAAAGAAAGAAAAGCACCGAAGAAGGCCCGCAGTCGGTCGACTCGTAAAAAAACAGTTATGAAAGTTGAGGAACCCTCCTTTTTCGATAATTTCAACCACGTAGCCCCTCTCAATTGGGTGCCTTCTTATTATCAAGATCAAATCAAGGCCGCAAAGCCGATTCGGTTTTATAAAACCAAATCAAAAAAGAAAAAAGCTTCTTTACAATAAGAAGCTCATTACTTTTAAGCTTTTTCATTGAATTGGAGCTCACCTGCGATTACAGTAAAAACTCGCCGTTTTTTCGGAGAGTAACTCAGCCCGGTAGAGTGCCAGCTTTGGGAGCTGGAGGTCGCAGGTTCAAATCCTGTCTCTCCGACAGCAAGTTTGTAAGGGAAATGGGGAAAACTAGTGAACAGAACTGTGGCTTGTGTATTGATCGATCACCGCAAGCAATTCTTTTTCTGTACAGGCCTTAGTAAGATAACTGCAAGCCCCTAAGTTAAGGGCTTCTTCTGAAATTTCTTCATCTACAATAGAAGTTAAAACGACTACTGGAATTTTAGAGAGTTGGGAACGGTGCTTAAATTCCCTTAAGAAACCAAATCCACTCATTTTTGGTAAATTTAAATCTAATAAAACAAGATCTGGCACGTAATCATTGGCTTTTTGTAGACCTTCGCCGGGTAGGGTAGCGGTGATACATTCAATGTTGGATCTGCGCAGTTTAGTTTTTAAAAGATTAAGAAGGTCTTGATCATCATCAATAATCAGAATTTTTATTTTGTGGGGCATAATCTTAGCTCCTTCGAATTAAAATTAGATTCTATATCAGCCCCTTTCTCCTATTTCAATTTTTTTTTCTGCAAAGCGCTGCGTGAATCGCTTTTTTTCACGAACTAAATGTTAAAACGTCTTCCTAAAGAGCTTGTGTTTTAGAATTTTATTCATTTATTATTCAGTTGTTATAGAGAAAGTGATGAGAAAGAGAGTTAAATGAAAAGAGCTTATTTTTGAACTGCTTAGAATAAAAATCTAGTTTTATGACAGACCAGCCAAAAAAACCGGGTGTAATTCTTCTAGCAGAAGATGATGACGACCACTACCTTTTAATTAAAAATGCCTTTCAGGGAACCCATCTCCAAGAGCATTTATATCGAGTGGTCAATGGGGTAGAGCTCATGAATTACCTTCTTCATGAAGGTAAATATCAAAATAGGCAAGAATACCCTTTGCCTCTGATGATTATTCTCGATTTAAACCTCCCTAAAAAAGATGGCCGGGAAGTTTTAAAGGAAATTAAATTAGACCCAAATTTAAAAGAGATTCCGGTAGCCATTTTAACCACTTCTATCAACGAAGAAGATAAAATCAATTCTTACAATCTTGGGGCGAAGTATTTTATCAAGAAGCCCGTATTATTTAAAGAATACGTGGAAATTATAAAACTGTTGCAGCAGTGTTGGTCGGGCATTTAACCCCCCACGATTTTTATGCCACCTCGTCAAAGCAAAGAAAAACGAATTAAACAACTACTCGATGCCGCACTCGAATGCTTTGGAAATCGAGGTTATCATCACACCCAAGTTTCAGATATTATTGAAAAGGCAAAGGTTGCACGCGGCACCTTCTATCTTTATTTTGAAAGCAAGCGTGAAATTTTCGACGTTTTAATGCGTGAACTTTTTGATAAAGTGAAAAAGCAGATTCAGAGCCTTCCTTATGATGCTATAGATAAAATTCCAGCACAACTTTTAGGAAATATTGAGCGTGTGACGGGTTTGCTTTTTACAGAGCCCTTGCTCACGCGTCTTCTTTTTAACGAAGCGGTAGGCCTTGATGCAGAACAGGATGAAGAGCTACGAAATTTTTATGGCCAGATTTTAAATTATATTCACCGAGGGCTCAAGCAAGGCCAAGAGATGGGTTTTGTGAGAGAGGGAAACGTGCCAATGATGGCCCTTTGTTTGCTGGGCTCTCTCAAGGAGATTTTTTACCAGTCGCTCCTTGGTACCGAGAAAATCAAAAAGAAGGAAGTGGTGAGAGAATTATTCCGAAGCGTTGCGGGGGCCGTAATCGACCCTTCTAAACTTTTTTTGGTGGAGGGTTTTTTAAAATAATGATTGAGATGCCACACAAAAGTAACTAATCTTACTTCGCACCCAGCTTTCAGTAAACTTGACCCCCTACGGATGAAATAATTTTTAAAAACTATTTATGGAGGAGACATTTCAATGTTTAATAGGCTATCGATTTATTTGCTTTCTTTGGCTTTTCTTTCCTTAGCTATTTCCTGTGGAACTGCTACTAACCGAAGCGCAGACTCCTCTTTTAATGGTTATACTTTTACTAGTCAGTCGGCTGCTATCACTTATGCGTTAATGGGAGTAGCGGCTAATGGAACTGCTACGGCCGGAGTAGATCCTGCTTCAATGATCACATCCTCCAATCAGGTACGATTGATTTTTACGGGTCCTGCAGGCACCTTGCTAAGTGCTTTGTCTACCGATGGCCTTACCTTTACGGTGGATAGCGGTTTTACTTCTCCTTTCTCAGTGGTGGGAATTGCTCAGCCCACCATTATAGCATCTCCAACAGGAGGTTTTCGAATGTTTGCGCGCCAGGACACTCGAGTGTTTAGCGCTACTTCTTCAGACGGACAAACTTGGACGCAAGAATCAGGAACTCGGTTTGATGTTTCGTCGATGGGGCTCTCTTCTACGACAGGGCCTTCGCTTGTACATTTATCGAATGGGCAATATCGGATGTATTTTAGCCCCGAGCCCACCAATTGTGCCTCGGCAGGTGTAACTAATTCAATTTATAGTGCGATTTCTAACGATCAATTGACTTGGACTGCAGATAGCGGCGTGAGAGTAGGGGATAGTGTAGATGGGCGTTGCAAAAACAAACCAAGCGCGATTGTGCAATCGAATGGGCTCGTTACGCTTTTTTACCATGTTTACAGTCGAACCGGCAGTGGAGATAGTTATTCAGCAATGATTTATTATTCTACTTCTACTTCTTCAGATGGTTTGACTTTTACCACTGAAACCTCGACGGCTCTCGGAGCAACTTCACCCACGAGTGCTGGGTTGACGGAAGCCACCGACCCTAACATTCTCCAGATGCCCGATGGAACCATGCGCTTGTATTTCGATGTCTTTTATGCGCCGAACGGGGACCAAATTTATGCATCCTCAGGAGTGGTGAATTAGCTCTGAAGGTTTTGGCTTCTTTGTGGGTTGTAAGCTTCAAGTCGTAAAGGAACTAACTTTTAAGGAAAGTAAAGGCACCATTCTAGAATAAGTTTTGTTTTACCAACAGCGCCCTTATTATCAAAATCTACCACTCTTAATTTAGCATAGTTGCCTTCTTTGGTTTTGAGAGCAAAAACCGCCCCTTTTACCAACACGGGTCTAGAAGATGAATGAATATAAGGTATCGTGTCTTGAGCAAGCTGCATAATATCACGCATATTTAGATCTTCATATTTACTACCATTGATTGTCGAAAGACGTGTTGGCTGATTTGGCCATGGACCTAACGCGACTGCATCTAAATTTTTTTGGTCAAAAAATAAATCAGCTACTTCAAACTTTTCTCGACTCATACCACTAGTAAAATTGGTATTTGACTCAAGATCGAAAAAAGCCCCCGTGGTGATAATAGAGGTCCCTTCTTTTTTAATAGTTTCTTTATCCTGGCTATATGCTTGAAACGTCATTATTAATAAAAAAACAGTGAATAAAACTCGCCTCATATTTCTATCCTTAAGAAAAATCCCCATCCACTTTTTTAAGTGGATGGGGGTTGAAATTTTCAATCTGCTCTTAAAATCAAGCCACTTCAAATAACAAGTTCGCCGCTGTTCCCGCCACCACATGAGGGCTGTAGTGCGTAGCGACTTTTAATTTTCTGCTACGGGAGATTTTAGATTTTACTTTGGCCACATCCAATTTTTTCTGAGTGAGTAAATCTTCGTATTCTTTTTCCGCCACGCGTTTGGCCTTGAAGAGCATCATCTGAATACGGCTGTAGGCATTAACGGCAGCATCTCCCGTCGTTTCAATGGGCAGAAAAATGGCATCGGGATAACGCTCGGTGATCACACTTTGAACCCCATCGGACACACCCGAAGAAGGCATGCAGCCGAAAGGTTTTACGGAAATCACCATGTGAGCTTTTTTATGGGTGACCGTCTGAATGAGTTTACCCACTTCCATGTGGCCTTCACCCCCGCGGAGTTCATTGTTGTAATGTTCGGCAGCGACGCGGGCGTTTTCTTCCATATCGGGCATTTTGTAATTCTTCAAACCTAGAATTTTCGCGAAGGTATAGAAAGTTCCCTTGAGGGCTTTTTCCGCAATCCAAAGCGTGAGAAATTTTTTGCCTACATCGGTGGTCTTCAAACCTTTGCGGGCATTGATGTCAGCTGATTTCAATTTCATGCGGGCTTTGGTGTCTACGCGACCTTGCCAAATGTTATAAAGAATCCAGTTGGCGATGAGCTGGATATCTACTTCCGCGCCTTCTTGTTCCAAAAATCTTTGGAGCTTGTAGTTACCATCGCCTTCGGTGGTCATGGCCCAGAATTCTCCGATGATGCTCACTTTGGGTTTCACGATCGTGCGATCGACTTCTACTTTTTGAAGAATCTTTCTGGATTTCCACAAGGCTTTCAAAAGAGATTTTTTATTTTTCAAGGCAGCCATGATCACCGCACGACAATCATCGATGGCTTTATCGGTGGCGCCTTTCACCACTTCATAGGGACGGATTCGATAACCGATGGCGTTCAAGGCGTCGCCCGTGAAAATCGCTTTGGCGAGCGTGATGAAAAATTCTTTATCCATGCGAAGCCCAGTTTCTTTGCCTGTGGCTTGGTGCATTCCGCCGTTAGGCTCGAAGAGCATGACGCGGAAGCCTTCAAAGCCCGCATCATTTAAGGCTTTACGATATTCGGTGACGTACATTCCGAAACGGCAAGGCCCGCAGGCACCGGCAGTGAGAAACACATGTTTGTTAATGATATCTTCGGTACTCATGCCTTTATTGCGAAGATCGAGCAAATATTTCACGAGATTTCCTACGGTGAAGTAGGTGGGATTGCATTGCCCACGATTGCCGTATTCTTTTCCGGTGCTCAGGGCATCGACGTCTGGGCAATCGAGAGTTTTAATGTTGTAGCCGAGTCCCGCAAGCCCGGCGCCCACGAATAAATCGTGCGCCATGGTAAGGCCAGAAACAAGGATGGTAGTGTGCGCACGTTGGTCGGCATAAAATTCAGTAGAAATTTTATCCTTCCATTGAGCAGTGCGGGCTTCCTTAATGCCTAGTTTTTCTTTTTCTTCTGCTTCGAACTTTGCAAGCTCGGCTTCGAGGGCCGCGTAGGTGGATGTGTTTTTAGTGGTGACTTCATTAAACAGCTTTTGCATAGGACTCCTCCTTGGTTTGCGCAGGTTCACGCTGCGCCTGATAGGCAGGAAGCTCGACGGATTCTTCTTTTTGAAGTCCCATCAAACGCTCTAGCTCTGCCCGCTTGGCAATCAATCTTTGTTTTAATTCATCTTTCTTTGATTTTCGATCTATCAGTGCTTCTTCATGAAGCGAGAGCGAATGCGCGTAGGTTCTGACGCGAATTCGAATGGATCCACCGGGTTTATTGGCATCGATATCGTGCAGAGCCGAGTAAGGCGTGCCGCTGGTGGAAATCACTTTGTCGATAATGCCGTAAGTGGGGGCATCATGACCGCATTTGAAACTCGAAAGATCGAGCACCGCCACGTTTGGGTGCCGTGATGCAAATTTTGCAGACCATACTTTCACGGAACTATTCGCCGAATAATTTTCGGGCCAGATGTCGTTGATGTCGAAGGGAGAAGAAATAATTCCCGCTTCCACATCTTTTCCGAAATATTTCATGAGATAATCTTTATCCTTCGGAATCGAGCGCATCGAAAGAACGGGATAACCCAACACTTGGAATTCATCGAGCACATTGTGATTCAAACCGGGATCAATATGATAAGGACGGCCCAGCATCAACAGACACATTTTGTTTTCCTTTTCGGCCCAATCCAAAACTTCTTTTCCTTTTTTCTGCAGATTTAAATCGAAAGTTTCAAGGGCAATCCAGGCTTGATCCATGGCCCAATCACTTTCGTCTTCCGTGATATCAAGAATGGGAGCAAAGGCTTCAAACATTTGTTTTTTGAAAAGCGTAGGTTCGTTCAAGGTGACTGCGGGATCCAAATAGGTGATGCCGCGTTCCTTGAAAAAATCGTTTTCTTTTGTGAAGGAGGCCTTCATCACTTCAGGAGTTCCTGCCACAATGGGGCAAGAGGCGGTATCCACTACTTTATCCATAAAGGTAGTCACGTGAGTGATGATGGGAAAGAAAATATAGTTTAGCGGCTTCTCAGGCTTATGTTTATGGAAAAGCAGATTGTGGATATGCGCTTGGGCGACTTTGGAAGGATAACAAGGATCGATCGAACCATATTTTCCACCTTCCACCCACATTTCTTCCGAGGTGTAGTCTGAAAAAACAATTTGAGTGGGTGGAAGACCTAAGACTTCCAAATAAGTTTTCCAAATAGGCGCCGTATTATAAATGTTGAGCACGCGAGGAATTCCGATTCGGAGTTTTTTGCGTGCTTCTAATTTTTCGGGAGCGGAACGATTGAATTTTCTTTTGAAGGGGACACGTTTGATTTTTCCGAAGAGGGTTTTTTTCACTTCGATGTCTTCGTATTCATCACCGTCTTCTAAAAGAGGGGTGAAAGGATAAGAATTGAAGGCAACGTTTGCTTCGTAGTCGACTAAGTTGGGATATTTCTTCTTCAGTTCATTTCTCTTTTTGGCGAGTTCCACCATGGCTTCTTTCGATTCCACGGTTCCTTTTTCGCAGCTGAACCCAGAAATATAACGACTGGTGCCGCCTTCGGGAGTTTTGGTATCGATGAAAGTGCGGCTGCAATTGTTGGGGCAGAAATTACATTTGGTGCTCTCATCATTTTTGCTCGTGTATTCAAGATGAATCGTCGCATTCAAACCGATAAAAGTGGAATAGCCCCGACGTTGCACGACACGGCGGGTTTCCATGGCGGCGCCAATGGCACCGGCTTCTCCGGTGTGAGGGTGGACGAGTACTTCTGCACCCGGAACACGTTCTTTAATGTAATCGACTTGAGCTTTCACGGCGGCAAGATTGTATTGAGTGCCACCTTGTAAGACGAAACGTTTCCCGAGTTCTGCCATGCGAGGAATTTGCACCACATATTGCCACACGTTTTTGGGAAGCACTTGGGCGAGGCCCGCGAGCAATTCTTCTTTTGAGTAACCTTCTTTTTGGAAGTTCACGCGATCAGAATCTAAAAACACGGCGCAGCCATAAGAAAATTTGGGAGCGAGGCCCGCACCGAAAGCGACATCGGCATAATCTTGCACTTTTACACCGAATTGATCGGCCATGGCTTGCAGCAACATGCCGTTACCGGCGGAGCATTGATTCGAAAGGCGGAAATTCTTGATATCGCCGTTCGACATGAAAAGAACTTTAATATCTTGGCCGCCGATGTCGCAGATGACATCCACATCACCAAAGAAATGGACGGCACTCATCATGTGAGCCACCGTTTCAACAATGTTCACGTCTGATTTCACCGAGGCTTCGAGGACATCCGCGGCATATCCCGTCGCACCAAAACCCAGCACTTCAAGTTTGGCTCCACAAGATTCCACGTGATCATTCATCTGTTTTAAAATTTCTTTGGTATCTTGAATGGGGTTTCCCTTGGAGAGTTGATAGGCTTTAAGAATAATCTCACCTTCTTCATCCACCAAAACCGCTTTCGAAGAAGTGGAACCGCCATCTAGACCGATAAAACCTTTAATGGTTTCTCCGGCTTGAATTTGTTTGGGAGAAAATTTGGGAATTGCATACTCTTTTCTGAAATCTTCCAATTCTTCGGGAGTTTTGATGAGGGGTTTTGCGGCTTTGGCTCCTAGCGTGGCTTTACGGCCATGCGTAATGAATTCTTTCAAAGCATCGAGGCCAACATAACGACCCACGTCGGCTGCTTCGAAAGTTCCGTAAACAACGGCACCGTAAGCTGCATAATATTGAGCGTTTTCCGGAACGAAGATGAGTTCTTCGATCGGAACATCTTTGGGATAGTGGTAGTTTCTTTCGTTCCAAGTTTCGGGAATTCTTTTTCTCCAACATTGTTGAAGGAAGGGAAGGTAAGTGTTGGGCCCGCCCAGCAGTAACACACGATGACGCAAAGTGTTCCCGCGGGTGAGCACCGAAAGATTCTGCATCACGATGGCATCTGCGAGAGAGCATAGTATTTCTTTAGAAGGAATGCCTGATTTTACCAAGTTGACGATATCGGTTTCGGCAAACACCCCACATTTTGCAGCGACGTGATGAAGTTTGGAATCATCGAAAGGAATATTCCCAAGCAAACTCGATTCTACGCCCACTTTGATCACGCATTTATCAATGGTGGCGCCGGTGCCGGAAGCGCATTTGTCGTTCATCGAAGCGATGGCTTGCTTCGCCCCGCTTTCTTCATTTACTTTGTAGATGATGATCTTGGCGTCTTGCCCGCCAAGCTCAATAATAGAGCCCACATCGGGATGAAGCTTTTCAACGGCCATCGTCACGGAATTTACTTCCTGAACAAATTTTGCGCCGAGAGGTTCGGCCAAAGGGGCTGAACCCGAACCGGTGACGAAAATCCGAATATTTTCTTTGCTGACATCCTGAAATTCTTGGCCAATGCGAACAAGAAATTCGAGAACTTTTTCAGGCTGACGGGTTTCATGGCGTTGATAGTCACTCCAAAGGATTTGGAGGTTTGAGGGATCTACAACTACTGCTTTCACGGTGGTGGAGCCTACGTCCATTCCGATCATCAGTTCTTTAGGCATGTGGACCTCTTTTTATATTAAACTGACATGTCAGTCTAGCTTGAGCAAAATGCACGAAGTGAAAGACTAAGTCAATTAAAAGGTTCGAGATTTTGTTCAAATTTGCATTTTTTAAAAAAAGACAGTAGGGGACTGAGCCCATGAATGTTTCTTTTTTGAAAACTTGTCAGGAAACTTGCAAATATTTGTATGACAAAGATTCGAGCGAGCCTTTTTATAAAAGGATATTGCTCGATTCTTTTTTGAGAGAACAGGCCAAAAAAGTTAAGATGGGATTGTTTCAAGTTTTTGCTCTTCAAGGCCCGGGTGGCGAGAGGCAGGGGGCCCCCCGCAGTATCGCAGGGCCGTCGGAGACGGGCCGAGAAACTCCGGGGGATGCCGAGGCGACAGGCCCTGGGCCTTTAAAAGCCATTTGTTGGAACCTCGAACGCGGAAAAAACTTTGAGGCCATTCTTCAAACTTTCAAGACAAGTTCCTCTTTTCAAAATGTCGATTTATTTTTTCTTACCGAAGTTGATTGGGGCATGGCGCGATCAGGAAATCGCAACATTACTGCCGAGTTGGGAAAAGCATTAGGATATTATGCCTATTTTGCTCCCTCTTATTTTAATTTAACTCAAGGTCATGGGTCTGAAAGGTACATCGAAGGGCAAAACCAATATGGCCTGCATGGCAAGGCGATTTTATCAAGATACCCTCTGCAAAATTTAAAAAGCGTGGGCATGCCCAATGCTATCAATAAACTTAAATCGAAAGAAGCGCGCTTGGGTGAAAAGAGGGCTTTGCTGGGAGACTTAAATTTAGCTTCAGAAAAACTAACTTTGGCTTGCGCCCATTTAGATGCTTTTTCTTCACCTAAGATGCGCAGATTGCAATTGTCAGAAGTGGTCAAAGCCTGCGTTTTCGAGTCGCGGGTTTTGATGGCAGGAGATTGGAATACGAACTCGATCAATTCCACTTCCGGGGCCACTCTCTTGAAGAGTATGATTCGTCAGATTTTGCTGCCAGGCCCGAAAAAAATGATTCAGGGGCATTTTCCTTATCCTTACCGAAAATTTGATAAACCCCTTTTTGAGATGCTTTCAAGAAATGGTTTTGATTACGAAAGTTTAAATGAAATGGGCGTGGGAACCTTTGATTTATTTGAAAATGATCAAGAAATGGGGATGATGGTGAGCGATCAATACCCCCGCTGGCTCATTAAAAAAGTGAATGAGGTGATTGTTCGTTCCGGAGGTTTAGTGAGTTTGAAACTCGATTGGTTTGCCGGAAAAAATATTCAGGCAAAAAGCAAAAGAGTGCTTAAACTCCAAAAAGGAAAAGATTTCAGCTATTCCGATCGCCCCAGCGATCACCATCCCATCTACTTGGAGTTTGTGATTTAAACTTGCCAAATCACCCCTCAAAAGGATAAAGCCCGGGCTTAATGCCATTGAAGAAAGTAAAATATCTTTTAGTTTCTACTACTTTAGTTCTTGGTTTAAGTGCTTGTGGTCGAACTGTGAGCAAGGCCCCCGTGGCAGTTCGGGCTACGCCTTTTGGCGAAACGGAACTTCTTTATCAAGAAGAAGGTTATGCCTCTTGGTATGGCCCTGGATTTTATGGCCGTAAAACGGCCTCGGGAGAGCGGTTTACCAAGAAAAAATTCACTTGTGCCCATCGCAAACTCCCCTTTGGAACTCGCCTTCAAGTAACGAATTTAGAGAATGGTAAAACAATTGAAGTGGTGGTGAATGATCGCGGGCCCTTTATCTACACACGCATGTTAGATCTTTCTTACGCCGCCGCCAAAAAGCTGGGCATTCTCCATAGTGGGCAAGCCAAAGTGAAGGTAAAGCAAATTTTACTCGCGAAAGAATAAGGGCTTCAAGAAGCTTAGTTTTTCTCTTCTAAGTAAAACAAGACACGCCTATTTTGTTCGCGACTGGCTTCATCGACATTGGGAACCAAAGGATCGCGCTTGCCGACTCCTATCACATGAAATCTATTTTTATCGACTCCTTGAGCGATGAGATAAGCAGAGACAGAATCGGCGCGATGTTGCGAAAGCTTGAGATTGTAAGGGTCGGAGCCCAAATCGCAGGTATGGCCCACGATTTTGATTTTCTTAAATTCCGGATGGTTTTTTAAGAAAAGGGCGAGTTTGTCCAAAGTGGGTTTGCTGATAGGCCGCACATTGGCATTGTTATAATCAAAATAAATTTTATCTTTTAATTTCAATTCTTGGCCTACCTCTGTTTGGGCCCAAACCTCTTCGTCTTTGAGTTCCACGGTGTCTGCACCAGGTTCTTTGAGCGTAAATTCGGCGATGCGACCGCTCGTGTAAGTGATGCCGGCAAGCACTCTGAAATCGGGTGAGGAAACGCCATTGAGATAGCCCATGCCTCCTCCCACATTCACGTTGATTCCGTTTTTCATTCGATAGCGAAGCCCCACTCGGGCTTCCATGGGCGTGGTCACTCGCTTGAAGAAATCGTTCACAGAAGTTTCTACCTGATTTTCCGCGATCACTTTTAATTTTTTCTTGATGATATCCACCGCGACACCCGCTCCTAAGAGCAAATGGGAGCCGAATTTTTTCCCGTTAATGTTGGTAAAGGTTTGCCGGCCATCGAAGCCGGCATTGAGGGCAAGTGAAACCCGTTCATGAGGTTTCCCATCTACGATGATTTTTGCGCCTCCCATGAAGTTGCCAGTGCCGGTGTAATCCCTCACGGCATGCGTGGCCGTGGGAAAAGTAGCGAAAGGAAGAACACTGAGGCCAATTTTATGCTTGGTGCGGTCGAGAAGTTTAAATTTAAGGTCGAGTTCTACATCTCCCATGTTGAAACTGCTTTGGGTGGAATTGCCCACCAAGACTTTGTCCCAAAAATAAACCGGGATTCGGGCCCCTACATTCAACCAATCCAGCACAGAATAAGAACCCAGAAAATGGCCGGCCACGAGAGTATCGTTGATTCCAGAAATGCGCTTAAAGGTAGTGGTGTTTCCCACCTCTAAAGGCCGATGGGCGTAATCGATCCAAAGCCCGAAATGGTAATTGCCTGATTTAAGGGTGGGGGAACTATAAACACTGAAATATTCAGAATCATCCACCGCGGGTTTAAAGAATTCGGTCGAAAATGAATTTGAAAAGGCTTGGGCCTGAGAAACACAAAAAAAACTTACGAGAAGAAAAGGCAATAGCCAAAATTTTTTGTTTTTCTTTCTTTTCATATAGAAAACAGCGAGAGGAAAAAGAAGGATGAAAGAGCCGAAAGCTCCTCTCATGAGGGCTCCTTCCATGAGATTTGCGCCGCAACCAAATACACTTGAACCTTGCTGTTGGGTGCCAGGCGCACTTCCATTATTGGCAATGGAGGTACCCACTAAAGTAACCGTTTGAGGGCTGCTCGCATCGTTGGATGAAATGACAACCGTTCCTGTTCGGCTTCCCGTATCGGTGGGGGTAAAGGTAGAGCTAATGGTGCAAGTGCCGAGAGCGGCGATGGAAGAGCCGCAATCGTTGGTTTGGCCAAAGTCTCCCGTGGTAGCGATGCTGGTGATGGTGAGAGTGAAATCCCCGCCATTGGTGAGAGTAACCGTTTGCGTGGAGCTGGTGGTATTGACGATTTGGTCTGGAAAGGTGATCGTATTCACCGAAAGATTTCCTGATTGGGTGCGTGATTCGAAAGAGCCGATATCGCAGGTAGAGCTTTGCGGGCGAGTGACACCGCGTTGGTCGGTACTTGCGCAGGTGGAATTGCTACCGGCGTTGAGGGCAGGGCTTGAGTTTTTTAGAGAAAAGGTTTGGGTGCCGCCGCCATTGCTACCGATGGAGTTGAGAAGAGGATCGGTGCTGCTTAAGTTTCCGGAGCTTGAGCCAAAGCCGCAGCTAGTACCACTATCGATGTTATTGCTTGCTGTACTCATGGAGGTATTGCAATTTCCCCCGGTATTGCCAGAGACAATGGTATTTCTCATAGTCACCGTGGCAGTACCCCGAAAAATGCCAGCGCCTGAACTGCCGGTATTCCCAACAATTGTGGAATTATTGATGGTCATTGTTCCATCTCCGGCAAAGATGCCCCCTCCACTGGTGGCGGCCGTATTACTTGTGAAGGTAGAGTTGGTGATGGTGGCGACAACGGTGGAGCCAGTGGTTCCAATAGCGGCTCCTGAAGAGGTTGTTGCTGTGTTTCCGGTGAAAGTAGAGCCGAACACCGTGAGGGTGCCTGCATTAACTTGAACATTAAAATCATTGGCGGTATTGGAAGCAATGGTGCAATCTGTGATATTGATGGTACCTCCCACGATAGAGCCCCAAAGCAGGGCTCCTCCCCCTGAGGCTCCTCCGCTCCCATTCTTGATGGTGACTCCCGAAAGCGTGAAAGTGGCCGTGGAGGCAGAAGAAGGGTTATGAAAAACCCTATCAATAGAGTTCGCATTGATGATGGTGGTGGAGGCGCCTGCCCCTAATATGCTGATGTTACCCGTTACATCAAGATCGCCCGTAGCACCGCTATCTTCTCCACTGCCTGTGCGGGTAAGGATGTAGGTTTCTGCCGGCAAGGTGATGGTGGCAGCCCCCAAGGCATTTCCCTCCATAATCGCCGCGCGTAGCGAACAATTACCGCTCGAATCGGCGCAAGTGCCGTTTCCAGGGCTTGCATCTACTGTATCGGAAGTGGTGTTCACCGTGAAACTAGCTACCGAGAAAGCCAACAAGGGAGAAAGGGAAAACAAGAAAAACCAAAACAAAAAAATAGATTTTTTCATGGCAATTTGAATACGCAATCTTTGAAAAGAAGTAAAAGAAAAAAATTATTCTAAGTGGTTTAAACCCAGATTTCTTTCAAATGTATGAACCAGGCTTCTTAAACTATCACATCCCCCATAGGCCCTCACAGACTCTGCTGCTTTGTTTTCATAGTCTTCGGGGCTGTGAAGAGAAGGAATCAAAGGTCTTAGATCGCCGAAAGAATGAATCACTGAAATCATTTGAGCATAAAGTAAACTGTAGGTGCCAAAGCGCTGGGGGTCGCAATATAATTCGAGGTAAGAGGCCCAGGGACTTTGCTTGTATTCTCGGTTCACAAAAAAGGAGATGCTCCCCACATCTATCATTCCCAGCCTTCTTTCCCAATAGCCTCCTATATGAGCCAGATGAGGCCGCAAGCTGCCCGGAAGAGCGGGATACCAGGTTCCTGAAGTGATGAGCGGATAAGCCGTAAAAAAATGAAAGCCCCAGCGCTCAAGTTCTGGGGGAGGAAGCCAGGTATTCGAAAATAAAATCTGCTTCAAGAGGTTTTCTTCGCGAATCGGGCTTCCTGCCTCATCCACCGGAAAAAAAGGTTTTACTTGAACGTAAAGATCATCCAGATGCACTAGAAATAAGGCATCTCTTTGGGTCCAGTGGTAAACCAGGCCCGCATGTTGGCCTTGAGAGGCACTAAAAGGGTAAACAGGAATATTACTTAGGTAGGTCCATACGGGTAAGAGGGGCAGATTGATAGATCTTGCCAGATCGATGAGCAATGCAGAGGCCGAATGGCAACCCGTTCTTTGCTCGAGACCATGCGTAGTGCTTCCATCTGCGTTGAGAGTGCTTCGATCTTGCAAGCGGTTAGAGAGCTGAAAATAAAAACGATTGAGTTCTTCTAAGCTGGGCCAAACATCGGGCCTTTGATGGGTATGCCAAGCGTTTTTGTAGAGAAACCAGCTTAGATTTTGGAGGGTTTCGAGGGGGTTTTCTCCCATCAAATTTTCATGCAACGAAGAGTTTTCTCCCGTTAAAAAGCGAAGAGCCACCCGGGGGTCGCAGGAAATAGTGGGGTAAGATTGGCTCGGAAAATTTTGATAGGAAGTTTCGGGTGGGTAAAATTCGAAAGAGGCGGGTCTTCCCATGCCGGAAAACGCGATTCGGGAATGATAATAAGCAGAATCTAAAATTACCTTATTTTCTTCAGGGGGATTATCGAGCATTGACCAAGGCACCCGATGGCTAGCTTCCACATTGAGGGAGTTTGCAAGGTGGGCGGCATAAATATCGAAGGCTTCTGCCTGGCTCAGATAAAAATCAAGTGAATTAGAATTTAGATTTCTTTCATTCAACACCGGGCATCTTATTCCTAAATCTCTTTCATTCCTTAAGATTCGGCCAAAAATTTCTTCAAGCCTTTCTTTTTTTTCTTCAGGCCAATGAGGGTAGGAGATTTTCCTGCCATCGGTTTCTTCCCATAAGATTTGAGAGGATAGGCGGGGGCAATAGCGGAGTCGGGTTTCCAGATTCGAGCGGCTGGCAAGAGAAGCGAGGCAAACTCTCCGTTCGATCGCCGCAGGGCAGGCACTGAGTTTTTCTTCAAGGCTCCCCCCGTTCTCTATGGAGCTTCTGCAAAAATTGATCAGCGTTTCTTCGTCATCATAACCTGCCGGGATGAAGGGTAAAATCATAGGGGCCGTTTTTTCGCCTAGTAAAATGAAGCTGCTTTTAAGAATTTCATCGAGATTAAAATCAAAAGCGAAAGCTCCTCGGGGAAAAATTAAAAGGAGGAATAAAAGCAAACTATATTTTACATGGCGGAAGATCCACATCTTAAAAATCCTATTTTTAAGGTTCCATTCCCACATTCGATCCTAAACTTGACTCCCAAGTTTGATACCTATGGCCCACGGCATCGCATCCGCCATAAGCGTTTACGCATTGCGCGGCCCGATTATAAAAATCGAGGGGGCTTCTTAAAATAGGAGGGCGATAGCTGCCTCCCTCTCCCCTCCTATTTTGAAGGGTGAGAAGAAAGGCGGGAAAGGAAAGATTGCAATAATCATCAATTAAATTCCAAGAACAGGTCTCGTAGCTTTTTTCAGCGAAATAATTTTGAGAGGCCTGGCGGGCAGGGCTTTCGTTGTGGGTCCAAAATCCGGCCATCCTGCCGAAATCGTCCTCATCATTTCTTGAAGGGTCTGATACCACGCCATATTCTCCACCCGGTTGAACGAGAGGAAGAGTATTCAAAAACTGAAAACCCCATGATTCTAAAATACGGGGGTTCACCCAATGCGTTTCGAAATATTGCTGGTTCGCTTGGGAGGTATCGAGGGGCCTTCCATCGCTTGCGATGGGAAAGCTGAGAGGTGAGAAATCCATGGCATAGATATCATCGAGGTGATGAAGGATAAGAGGGCTAGGGCTTCCCCCTCCAAAGATAAGCCCTCGATGATTCACTGTTCTAAAATCTTCGCTTCCTAAATTAAATTCGGTTGCCACATTGAGCAGGGGAATATTCACCCCTTTTGCAAGGTCGTAAAAAATATGGGAGGCAGAATGGCAACCGAAAGCCGCAATGATCACTCTCCATCCTTCGAAATTTCGGGCCCTCAAGCGATCTTCGAGATAAGCATATTGCGCCACCGCCGTTCGGCCTCGGTGGCTGGAATCTCCATGCTTTACATTATCTCGAAACCAGAGCGTAATATTTTTAACGGTTTCGAGAGGAGAAACCCCGATGAGACTTGCGTGAGAAGAAGAAGTTTCTCCCCGCAAAAAGCGATACGCCACCCGGGGATCGCAAACGAGCCCATCGCTGCCGGCCCGAAAAGGAAGCTGAAAGTCGCGATCGGCTTGAATAGGCGGCGGATAAGCTTGGGAGAGCGTAGGCAGAATTCGGGAATGATAACTTTTAGAAGCAAACAATTCTTTTAACTGCAAGGAAGGAAGCTGCAAGATAGACCAAGGTAGTGCATTCGTGATTTCTAAGTAAAGGGCATGAGCTAGGTGTGCAAGATAAATATCAGAAGCTTGCTCTTGCGTGAGATACATGGAACCCGTGAGTGACATATTCAAGGCGGGGTCTGGACAATGAAGGCCCAGATTTGCTTCATTTCTCATGAGCCTTTGAAAAATTTCATTGAGCCGCTCTTTACGCGCCAGGGGCCATTCGGAATAAGGAGATTGGCCGCCGACGGGTGTTTCCCAAATCATTTTGTTTTTAATCCGGGGGCAAGCGCTCAGCCTTTCTTCTATGCTGCTGCCATTTTGAAGGGAAGAGCGGCAAAAATTGGCCAAAGTTTCTTCATCGTCATAGCCTGCGGGAAGAGGGCTTTGAATGCCGGTGCTTGGAGGAAAGCTGTTGGGAAGGGGGTTTAAATTTTGGGACGCATTTTTAAAGGGAGTGTTTTGAAAAAAAATAACGGGAAAAAGATCTAAAAAATTTTCTTTTTCATTCAAATCTTGTTTGGCCAGCGCGGGAGTTTCTGCCGCCTCTTTTTCTCTTCCAAAGCTTAAAAAGGGGAAAGAGAACAGAAAGACCATGGAAAGGAAAAAAAATAGAAAGGGCACTTTTCGCACGAATGATCCTTAAATGAAGAGTGTGTGCCCTTTTTCAAGGTTATCGGCTGATTTTAGAAAGTATTGCGTATTTTCTAGTCTTAATTTTCTGATTATTCAAGCTCCTTTTTCCATTTTTTAAGGACGGCAAAAGGCGATTCTTTCAAGTGTTTAGCCTTACATTCACAACTTTTTTCATTCAAGTTTGCCCCACAGTGGGGGCAAAGGCCTTTGCAATTCTGGCGGCAGAGATAAATCATGGGTTGATCGAGCACGGCCTGTTCCACCAACATGTTTCCTACGTCGATTTCCTCTCCCTCGTAGTAACTGAATTGAAAATCTTCGAGGGTCACTTCCACGTCTAATTTTTTCTCGATTTCTCGTTGGCGCTTCGAATCAAAAAGAGGGGTAAAATAGCGCTCTGTTTTTACATCGATTTCGTCGACATAATTTTGAAGGCAACGAGCGCAGGTGGCATGAATGGGAAGATGCATCTGCGCTTTCACTTGAATGTTGTGGAGGCTGCGATAAATACTAAAGTGGCCCCAAATTTTATCTTCGGCTTGATGTTCTTTAGCTAAAGTGTGGTGAAGTTTTTCTTGAAGCCAGCCTTCCTTCTCAGAAAAATCGATCTCTAAACCTTCATCGGGGATGCGGGTGACATTGATTTTCATGGTTTGACACTATTGCTAGAAAACCAAGGGTTTTGCAATTTAAAGTGTGGGGGATAGATCAAGGGTTTATTTGGTAAAAAGTGCTGGTTTTTCCAAATATTTTTGGTATATACTAAATATGGAATTTGAATGGGATGAAAAGAAGGCTTTACTCAACCAGTCAAAGCATAAAATCTGCTTTGAAGAGGCCATTACAGCCTTTGATGATCCAATGGCCTTGATTGCTCCAGATGTAAGACATTCTTTTAAGGAAAAAAGAGAATGGTTGATAGGAGAAACAGATGGGGGAAGAACGGTAGTAGTTATTTTTACCAAGAGAGCAAAAGTTTGCCGGATTATTAGTGTCAGACCTGCAAACCGGAAAGAAAGGAAACAGTATGAGTTTTACAAAAGAATTCCCTTTTGATAAGGCCCGACGAATCAAAAAAAGTGAAATAAATTTATATCGCAAAGCGATTGGAAAAAAGCTTAGGGCGAAAAGAAAAGCACGGCCCGGTCGTCCTCAAAAAATGACTTCGGATAAGTATATTCCTATTTCCATTCGACTTCACCCCAAGGTGATTGCCTGGGCCAAACAACAAGCTAAAAAACAGGGGATCAAATATCAGTCTATTATTAACCAAGTGCTTTTGCATGTGGCGGCATAACCCATGCAAACCGTTCGATTTCGATTTTTATATGCCTACTCCAGTGCGGCTCGTATTTTTTGGAGCTATTTTTGGCTGTGGATCTTCAAGAAGGTTTTTGGCTCGGAGCGCCTGTTGGAACGCAGTCAAAAAACCCACGTTCGCAATGCGAAGCGAATTTTAAAGTCTATCCTTCAATTGCAAGGCCTCTACATCAAAGTGGGGCAAATGATCAGTATTATGACGACCGTGCTGCCAGCCCCCTTAACGCAAAGCTTAGAGGGCTTGCAAGATGCCGTTCCGCCTCGTTCTTACGAAGATATCGAGAAGCGCTTTTTGGAGGAATTCTCGAAGCGGCCCGAAGAAGTGTTTAAGAGTTTTGAGCGCAAGGCTTTGGCGAGCGCTTCTTTAGGGCAAGTGCACGTAGCAAGCCTCCCCAATGGAAGCAAAGTGGCGGTGAAGGTTCAGTATCCGGAGATCGAAGAAAGGGTTCGGGTCGATCTAAAAATCCTTCGCCGCATTTTTGGGCTACTGCATCTCATTTTCCCCCACTATGGCCTTCAGCAAACCTATGAAGAGGTGGCTCTCATTGTGAAACAGGAACTCGATTTTATTCAGGAAGGGAAAAACCTCGAAACCATTCGAGAACATTTTAAGGAAGAACCAGATTTTATTTTCTCAAAAGTGCACTGGGATTACAGCACCCAACGGGTGCTTACCCTCGAGTTTATGGAAGGGGTCAAAATTTCAAATATCGAGAAACTTAAAAATTTGCAAATTAACCCAAGCGAAGTGGCGTCTAAAATTATTCATGCTTATTGCAAACAGATTTTTATCGACGGAGTTTATCACGCCGATCCGCACCCAGGGAATTTTCTTGTACAGGCAATTTTCCCCTCACCCCAGCCCTCTCCCTCAGGGGGAGAGGGTGACAATAAGCCTTCTCCCCTTGAGGGAGAAGGTGGCCGTAGGGCAGAGGAGGGGTCAAATTTCAAAATAGTGATGATGGATTTCGGGGCGACTGCACGTATTTCTGATAACATGCGACGAGGTAGCGCCAAATTTATTGAAGGAATTATTCGTCGAGACAATAAAATTATCAGCCAATCGATGAAGGACATGGGTTTTATCGCCAAAGTAGAAAACGAAGAGGTTTTCGATCGCATTGTCGAATTTTTTTATGACCGATTAAAAGATATTAAGTTGGAGGATGTAAAAAAATTAAATCTCAATGAACTGGGAAAAATGGAAGACTTGATCGAATTCAAAAAGCTCGATGTGAGCTTCAAGGATTTGCTCGAAACCTTCAATGTTCCTAAGGATTGGGCCTTGCTGGAGAGGGCCTTGATCTTGCTTTATGGGCTCACTTCTCATTTGGATCCTCATTTCAACCCCCTTTCTATCATTATTCCCTACGCGGAACAATTTGTGTTGGGGGGAGATAAGAAGTTGGGAGATGTAGTGCTCGAGGCTCTCAAAGAGGTGGCACTCAGTTATTTAAGGCTTCCGTCTGAACTCCATCGTAGTCTGCGTCGGCTCAATCAAGGCGAGATTGAATTGATTGTTAAAAGCTCACGGAGCTCAGATCCTTCTCTTTCGCGCTCTCTGCACCGGCTTAACATTAGCCTGCTTTGCATGGGGGCTGCTTTTGCGAGCTATTTGTTATATAAGGAAGAGATCCCTTTTTGGAAAGTCCCGTTGATCGCTGCGGGTTTACTGGGAGTATGGCTTTTAGGGGCCTTTTTAAAGAGAAGATAGTTCCATGGATAATCTCGAAGAAGAAAATAAGAAGCAAAAAAAGATCATCCTTTTTTTCTTTCTTATTTCCATTTTATTCCACGGCTTGCTGGTTTTGTTTTTTTATGTGGTGCCCAAATACGCCAAGACGCCCGAAGTTCCTAAAGAAACTCAAGTGCTGTGGGTGGATCCGCAGCTTCCTAAAAATTTTGATATTGCCGATATTGAAAGGCCTCCGGTAGAAAAGCGCCCCACGAAGGCGAAATTTGTGGGTCAATACGATAGTAGCCCCCCAGAAGAAATAGTGGCGCGCCCGAAGCCTAAACCAAAAATCATGAAGGAAAACCCTTTTTCTTCCGTAGAGCCGGAAAAAGTAGCGAGTAAAAGCGCCAAATCACAAGAAGCCCAAAAAGCTTCAGAAGAAAAAATCGAGAAGAAAGTTGTAAAAAAGGAAAATCCTTCAAAAACCCCAAAGGCCGTTGAGGGGGAGGCTGCCACACAAGCCCCTGTGAAAGACTTCAGTGATTTTTCGCTGAAGCCCGAAGATGTGAAACCCCCTTCCTCCCATTCTTCGCCCAAAGATTTTAGCTTCAAAAGCAGCGGTTCGGGCCTATCCCTCGGCCGGCCGACTTCTCCCGATCTGTTTGCTCATGATTATTACCCGGACTATAAAATTGGCGGCAAAACTTATCTCAATGTGATGAAGCTTCAGGATGTAAGCTATTTTGTCCGGATGAAGCGAATTTTAAAAATGCGTTGGAATCCCGTGCCGCCCATCGAGCGCTACATGATGAGCAATCGCTTAACGGCTGGAAAAGTAGAGTGTGTGGTGGGTTTATCGCTCGATTCCACGGGAAATATTGCTGAAATGTTTATGATTCGCTCTTCTGGGTTGGGAGCTTACGATCAAGAAGCGGTTCAAACGATTCGAGATTCCTCGCCCTTTGCGGCCCCTCCTTCCGATTATGTGAAGGACGGAAGGCTTAATATGAGTTGGACATTTACGGTTTATCTTTAAGAGCCTCTTACTAAAATTCCAATTTCCTCTGCGTTTGTTTTTTAGAAATTTCCTCTTCTGTTTGAGGAGGGCTCCAGGTGAGGCGGGGTTGGCGCACAGCCCTCACTTCATCGAGGCGGCTCCAATGGCTAATATGCGGAGCCGCTCGAACTTTATCAGGATTCGTTTGGCATTCTTGGGCGATGGCAATCATGGCTTCGCAAAATTCATCGAGCGTTTCTAAGCTTTCGGTTTCAGTGGGTTCGATCATCAAAGCGCCGTGAACAACGAGTGGAAAATAGACCGTCGGGGGATGAAATCCGTAGTCCATGAGGCGTTTGGCAATATCCATGGTTTTGACCCCATTTTCCTGCTGGCGCTTATCGGAGAAAATACATTCGTGCATGCAAATTCCTTCATAGGGCAAATGATAATAATCCTTCAAACGCGTTTTAATGTAATTGGCATTGAGGACGGCCATTTCGGAAACTTGTTTCAAGCCTTCGGGCCCCATTTCTCGAATATAGGTGTAAGCGCGCAGTAACATTCCGAAGTTTCCGTAAAAAGAGCGCACTTTCCCCACACTTTGCGGGCGCTTCTCTTCTAGAAAATACTTTCCTTCTTTTTTTGCGAGGAGGGGAATGGGCAAAAAAGCTTCAAGATGTTTTTTCACCGCCACCGGCCCTGCACCCGGCCCTCCGCCGCCATGCGGAGTGGTGAAGGTTTTATGGAGGTTAAAGTGAAGTACGTCTACACCCATATCGCCCACGCGGGCCTGGCCAAGAAGGGCATTGAGGTTGGCGCCATCGCAATACACCAGCCCTCCCTTGGCATGAACGATTTTGGCGATTTCAGCGATATTTTTTTCGAAGAGCCCGAGGGTGTTAGGATTGGTAAGCATCAGCGCCGCGACTTCATCGTCCATTAGAGCGGCGACTGCTTCTGGAGTAAGAACCCCTTCTTTGCCCGACTTAATTTCGACGACTTGGTAATTGCAAAGAGCCGCTGAGGCAGGATTAGTGCCATGAGCGGTATCAGGGATTAAAATCTTTTTCCGCGGATTGCCTTGAGCCGTATGATAAGCGCGAATCATGAGAAGGCCGGTGAATTCTCCGTGGGCGCCTGCGGCGGGTTGCAAGGTGAGCGCATCCATGCCGCTGATTTCAGCGAGATAAGTTTGAAGCTCAAACATGACTTGTAAAACCCCCTGAACGCTTTCGGAGGGTTGAAGGGGATGGGTTTTGGCAAAGCCCGCCATTTTAGCGACTTCTTCGTTCACTTTGGGATTGTATTTCATGGTGCAGGAACCCAAGGGGTAAAAGCCGGTATCGATTGAATAGTTCCATTGCGAAAGCCGGGTATAATGCCGAATAACATCTAATTCTGACAACTCAGGAAGCAAGGGCGCTTTTTTCTGTAAAAGTTCCGGGGCAAAAAGTTCCGAAACTTTCGCGGGAGGCACATCTAGCAGAGGCAGCGAATAAGCCTGCCTTCCGGGAGAAGACTTCTCAAAGAGAGCGGGCTCGTTAAACGAAAAGCCCTGCATGCCTGGAAAATTACGTGGGGTCATAGTGAGTATTGCCTGCTTCGCTTAAGTTCTTGGGTGAGTCATTAAATAAGATTCCTCATTTCTTCTACAAAGCGATCTAATTCTTCTTTCCCTATCATCTCTGTCACGCAAAGGAGCAAGGTATTTTCAAGTTCGGGATAATATTTCTGTAACGAAAGACCTCCAAAAAATTTTTGCTGGCGTAGGAGGTCTAAAATGGGTTCTGCGGGTTTCGGAAGAGAAAGGGCAAACTCATTAAAAGTAGGGCCCGAAAAAAGAAGTTTTATTCCTGGAATTTTAAGGAGATTTTTTTTCAGATATTCTGATTTAGAAAGATTTATTTCTGCCAGCAAGCGAAGCCCTCGCGGGCCCAAAAGAGATAAATGAATGGCTGCTGCTAAAGCGCAAAGAGATTGGTTGGTGCAGATGTTGCTCGTCGCTTTTTCGCGGCGGATATGTTGTTCGCGGGTATTCATGGTCAAAATAAAGCCGCGTTTGCCATCTGCATCGAGGGTTTCTCCTGCGAGTCTTCCGGGCATTTGCCGTATATATTCTTTTTTGGTGGCGAATAAACCCAGGTAAGGTCCCCCGAAGTTTAAGAAGTTCCCGAAAGATTGGCCTTCGGCAACGGCAATATCGGCCCCACAAGAGCCTGGAGAAGCAAGTAAGCCCAGGGAAACCGGATCCCCCGAGGCCACCACGAACAAGGCCTCTTTTTGGTGAATGATCTCGCCGAGTTTTTGCAGATCTTCCACCCCCCCGAAAAAATTGGGGGATTGAACACAAACAGCGCTACATTCATGGGAGAGCAAAGTGCCAAGCTCTTGAAGATTTAATTTTCCTTTTTCATCCCAACCTACCTCTTTCACGAGATAACCTAAATTTTTAAGATTTGTTTTAACAACGTTGCGGGTATCGGGGTGAATGCTTTTGGCGAGAATCACTTGTTTTTTCTTTTTAATTCTGAGGGCCATTAAAACGGCTTCTGCCAAGGCAGTGGCTCCATCATAGTTGGAGGCATTGGCTACATCGAGCCCTAAGAGAGAAGCCACCATAGTTTGAAACTCGAAAATGGCTTGCAAGGTTCCTTGGGAAAGTTCGGCTTGATAAGGGGTGTAACTCGTGGAGAACTCGCCGCGTCCCGCCAGATAGCCAACGGCGACGGGAATATAATGATGATAAGCCCCCGCTCCCAAAAAGGAAGTGGTATGGTCTACCGTTTCATTGCTTCGAGAAAGGTTTTTGAGATGAGCGAGCAAATCTTGCTCTGAAAGAGCGGCGGGCAATAACAAAGAATGCTTTAGTTTTAAGGGCTGCGGAATGGTTTCAAATAAATCTTGGGGAGAATTGACAGCAAGGGTTTCGCAAATTTTTTTAATTTCTATTTCAGTTTGTGGAAGGTATCTCAACTTATTCGCCTTCTTTTATATAAGCTTCGTATTCCTCGGCATTCATGAGGTCGCTCAAATCGCTTTTGTCTGACATCTCTATGCGAATCATCCAGCCTTCGCCGTAGCAATCATCGTTAATTATTTCAGGGGCATCGAGTAAGGGATCGTTCACTTCAACGACCGTTCCTGAAATGGGAAGATAAAGATCGCTCACACTTTTAGTAGATTCCACCACGCCAAACGTATCCCCTTTTTCGACGCCTTCGCCTTCTTCGGGAAGCTCCACAAAGACTACATCCCCCAATTGCTCTTGGGCCCAGTCGGTAATTCCTACGGTAGCTGTATTCCCTTTCAGACGGACCCACTCGTGTTCTTTGGTGTATTTTAGTTCTTCAGGAAAGTTCATAAATTGAGCTCCAATGGTCACCCCCACCGGTGGATTGCCTCTCCCCTCGAGGGAGAGGTGAGGGGAAATTATTTTTTATAAAATGGAGTCGAAACTATGCGCGCTAACTTTTTTTTGCCTCGAATTTCAACGGAGATCGAATTTCCAATTCGCGCAAGATCGCTTCGCACATAGCCACATCCTATATTTTTGTCAAGCGACGGCGAGTAAGTGCCGCTAGCCATCCAGCCCACTTTCTCTTCGCCCCAAAAAAGAGGGTAGTCGGCTCGGGCGATGGCCTTATCGATCATCAGCAAGCCCACTCTTTTTTGTTCAATTCCTTTTTCTTTCTTGCCCAGCAAGGCTTCTTTTCCAATAAAGTTTCCTTTATTGATTTTCACCACCCATCCTAAATCTGCCTCGAGAGGCCCGATTTCATCGCTCAGTTCATGGCCGTATAAAGGATAGGCCATTTCTAGGCGCAGGGTGTCCCGTGCGCCCAAGCCACAGGGAAGAAGCCCCAAGGGGGTGCCGTATTCCAAGAGTTTTTGCCAGATAAAGGAAGCTTCAGAAGGGCTGCAATAAATTTCAAAGCCATCTTCGCCCGTGTAGCCGGTACGGGAGATGAGGACTTTCGCTTTAAACGATCCCCCCAGTGCACTTGGGGAATTGCCACGCTCTGACGGGCTCGCAATGACATCGGGGCGAAAATGAAAAGTTTTCAGCTTCGATAGGTCTTCTGATACAAAATTCTGTAATATTTTTTCAGCCCGAGGACCCTGAAGGGCAATAAGAGCATAGTCCTCGCTTTTACTAGCGATCTTTACCTTAAAATGGGCAGCATATTTTTGAAACCAATCCCAATCTTTTTGGGTATTCGAAGCATTCACGCAGACTAAAAAAGTATGGGAGTCGATCTTGTTAACGATAATATCATCCACCGCCCCGCCTTTTTCATTCATGAGGATATTGTATTGGCATTGGCCGTCTTCGGCTTGGCTTAAATCATTGCAGGTGAGGTATTGGAGATACTTTTCGGCATCAGGGCCTTCTACCCAAATTTCTCCCATATGAGAAACATCAAAGAGGCCCGCTTGAGTTCGCACCGCCTGATGTTCTTTTAAGATTCCGGAGTAGGAAACGGGCATTTCCCAGCCGCCGAAATCTACCATTTTGGCGCCGAGTTGCTTGTGCATTTCATAAAGAGGGGTTTTGTTCATATTAATTTTTTCTTCGCTGCCTGCAGTGTGTTCCACAGTAACATGGCAATGGTCATGGGCCCCACTCCGCCGGGAACGGGAGTGATATGGCTTGCGACAGAAGCCGCACTTTCAAAATCAACATCACCCTTCAGTTTTCCATCGGAGTTACGGTTAATCCCCACATCGATGACTACTACCCCTTTGCGCAGGGAAGTTCCTCGGATCAATTGAGGCACTCCTACGGCGGCAATCAGGAGATCGGCCCTTTTTAAATGACTTTCTAAATCTTTGGTTTGGCTATGACAGAGGGTTACCGTTGCATTTTGGGCAAGTAGTAAGAGCGCGATGGGTTTTCCGACGATATTCGATCGCCCCACGACCACCGCCTCTTTTCCTTTGCAGTCATAATTAATTTCTTCAAGAATGCGCATAATGCCAGCGGGGGTGCAGGGGATGAAGCTGGGTTTTCCCAGTGCCAATCTTCCAAGATTAAAGGGATGAAGGCCGTCGACGTCTTTGTCGGGATGAATGGTTTCCACAATACGATCGGGATTCATTTGTTTAGGGAGAGGAAGTTGAACCAAAATGCCATGGATGTTTTTATCTTTGTTGAGCTTGGAAAGGAGTTGAATGAGTTTTTTTTCGGATGTTTTTTCTGAAAGAGGGTAATGAAAACTTTTCATTCCCACTTGCTCACAGCTGGCTATTTTATTGCGGACATAAACTTTGCTCGCTTCGTTGTTTCCCACCCGCACGACGGCGAGCCCTGGCACCCTTTTTTTTCGAGAGAGTTTTTCAACTTCCAATCTGATTTGAGATCGGATTTTTTCGGAGAGCGCCTTCCCATTTATTATGTGGGCTCGCGTCGCCCCCTTCATCGGCAAAGCCGATGAAGCTTCCCCCTCAACACCCCGGTGGGGCTGGTTTTTGATTTGAGCCATAAAGAACAGTTCCTTTAAAAAAAAGGATCTATACAAATTTTTTAAGAGCAGTCACGAAGAATTTTTGATCTTTCGATTCAAACCCGGCCCTTGGAGCCGGAATATCATAGTAGATCAAGCCTAAAGCGAGTGAAATGAGTCGAGTTGCCCATTTTCTTTTAATTGCACTTTTAAAAATTCTTGCGCTAGCATGCCTAGAGTTTGGAGGTTTTGATGTGCCCTCTCATTCGCCATGATCAAATGTACCTCGGTGGAAAATTCGTGGATTCCAAATCGAATCGCTGGATAAAGAGCGTTTGCCCCGGAGATGGAGAAGTGATTGCGGAGTTCCCAGAAGGAAATGAGCAAGATATAGAAGCAGCGCTCGCCTCTGCCAAACTTGCTTTTGAAAGCAGCGATTGGGCTTCAATAAGAAATTCGGTGAATCGCGGCAAGATCTTGCGCGAGGTAGGGCAAAAAATTAGGGAACAAATAGATGGTTTGGCCGAGCTTGAAAGCTTAGATACGGGCAAAACGATTACCGAAACGAATTTGATCGATGTTCATTTGGCGGCGGATTGCTTCGAGTATTTCGCAGATCTTGCTACTCAAATCCAAGGAGAGGTGCTTCCGGTTCCCATGGATGCGCTCGATTTTACCCTGCGCGAACCTTTGGGCGTTTGCGCCTCCATTGTTGCCTGGAATTTTCCCATCCTGTTTGTGGCTTGGAAGGTGGCCCCCGCTTTGGCTGCGGGGAACACGGTGGTGTTCAAACCCGCCGAGCTTGCTTCTCTTTCTGCTCTAGAAATGGCCAAAATTTTTCATCGGGTAAATTTGCCTGCGGGGGTAGTGAATATAGTAACGGGCTCTGGGAAAACGGTGGGGAAAGCCTTGGCCTCCCACCCGCAAGTGAGCAAAATAAGTTTTACCGGCTCTACACAAACAGGTCGCCAGATTTTAGGTTACGCCGCCACGAATTGTAAAAAAGTAAGCCTAGAGCTGGGCGGCAAATCGCCTAACGTGGTCTTTGAAGATGCCGAATTAGATAAAGCGGTGAGTGGGGCCCTCACCGCCATTTTCCTTAATGCGGGTCAAGCTTGCATTGCAGGCTCTCGCTTGCTTTTAGAAGAAAGTATTTATGATGTTTTTGTGGAGCAGTTGGTCGAAAGGGCTCAAAAAATCAAGGTAGGCCATCCTCTCGATTGGGAGGCGCGGATGGGGCCGGTAATTACCCTTACGCAAAAACAAAAAATACTCGCTTTTATAGAAGGGGCCAAAAAGCAAGGTGCCAAACTTTTGTGTGGAGGAGGGGAACCCAAACACCTTCCCCATCCTCAAGGAAATTATCTGGAACCCACTATTTTTGCCTGCGGTTCTGGAAAATATAGCATTGCGGAGGAAGAAATTTTTGGTCCGGTGCTCAGTGTTTTTAAGTTTTCTACGGAAGAGGAAGCTATCCGCTTGGCCAACCAAAGCTCTTATGGCTTGGCGAGTGCCGTTTGGACGAAAGATATCAAGCGAGCCTTTCGGGTGGCGAAACAAATTCGAGCAGGCCAGGTGTGGATCAATAATTACGAAATCATTACTCCTTGGGCTCCCCATGGAGGTTACAAAGAAAGCGGGTTTGGAAAGGATCTCTCTCACCATGCTTTAGAAGAATATACCCAGATTAAAAATGTATTTGTAGACCTTTCGGAAGGGGAGTTTCTCACTTTATACGATTAAAAAAGAAGAAACGAAGTGCTTTTGTCCTTCTTGACAGGGAACAACCCTTGTTGTACCTAGGGATGCCTTTATAATAAACCGCTAAAAGGAAGGTTCGTCGTGTCAGTTCCCAAAAGAAAAACTAGCAAGTCTCGCCGTGATATGAGGAGGGCTACCCATAAGTTAAGCAGCCCCACTTTAAACCCTTGTCCGCGTTGCGCTTCCCCCAAATTGCCACATCGTGTTTGCATTCATTGTGGGTATTATAAGGGAAAAGAAATCATTTCCATGGATCGATAGCTTGCTCGAGTTTTTATGAACATCGAAAAGAAAATTAAAGAGATCATTGCCGAGCAACTCAGTATATCTGAAGACGAAGTGACCGCCGAGGCCAGCTTTGTAGATGATTTAGGCGCTGATTCTTTAGATATTGTTGAATTGGTGATGGCCATGGAAGAAGAGTTTGAAATGGAAATTCCAGACGAAGATGCTGAAAAACTCTTAACCGTGCAAGATGCCATGGATTATGTAAAAAAACGAACTCAATAATCCTTCAATGATTCGATGATCTAATGAAAATAGTCATTGCTTCCGATCACGCTGGTTTTCCCCTCAAAAAATCCATCACTGAATTTTTATCCAAAGAGAAAATAAAAGTCGAAGATTTGGGAATCGATCATCCAGAGTCTGTCGATTATCCAGATTATGCTGCAAAAGTGGCCCAGGCGGTTTCCCAAAAAAAGGCAGATGCGGGCATTTTAATTTGTGGAACGGGGCTTGGCATGAGTATTTCTGCCAATAAATTTAAGGGAGTTCGGGCCGTTGCGGTTTCCGATTTATATTCAGCCCGCATGGCCAAAGAGCATAACGACGCGAACGTGCTCGCATTAGGGGGCCGCGTACTCGATTCTCACAAGGCCTTGCGTTTGGTGAAAGTGTGGTTGAATAGCAAGTTCAAGGGAAATCGCCATCAACAAAGGCTCGATAAAATTTCTGATCTTGAAAACAAAAATTTAAAATGAGGTGCTCATGTTTTTAGAAAAATCTGATCCCGAAATTGCTCAAGCGATCGAACATGAAACCCGGCGGCAAGAATACACCCTTGAAATGATTGCTTCCGAAAATTTTGTCTCTCGAGCAGTGATGGAGGCAGTAGGTTCGGTGATGACCAATAAATATGCCGAAGGTTATCCTGGCAAACGCTATTATGGGGGCTGCGAGTTTGTAGATGTCGCCGAAAATGTGGCCCGCGATCGCGTGAAAAAGCTCTTCGGGGCCGAATACGCCAATGTGCAGGCCCATTCGGGCTCTCAGGCCAATATGGCCGTTTACTTCACTTTTCTCAAACCCGGGGATAAAGTCATGGGGATGAATCTTTCCCACGGCGGGCATCTTACCCATGGTTCTTCGGTCAATTTTTCAGGTCAGCTCTATCATTTTGTGGCTTATGGGGTAGATCCTAAAACAGGACGCATTGATTACGATCAATGTGCAGACTTGGCAAAAAAAGAACGCCCTAAAATGATTACGGTGGGAGCTTCGGCTTATTCCCGTAACATCCACTATCAAAAATTTCGCGAAATTGCCGATTCGGTGGGGGCTTTTTTATTCGCGGATATTGCCCACCCGGCGGGTCTCATTGCCAAGAAACTTATTGATGATCCTATTCCTCATTGCCATGTCATCACCTCTACCACCCACAAAACTTTGCGGGGGCCTCGGGGCGGCTTGATTCTAATGGGAAAAGATTTCGAGAATCCCTTTGGGGCCAAGGCCCTTAAATCGGGAAGAAGCAAAAGGATGAGCGAGCTCTTAGATGCCATGGTGATTCCGGGCATTCAAGGGGGGCCGTTAATGCATGTAATTGCCGGCAAAGCGGTCGCTTTTAAGGAAGCCCTCGATTCTTCTTTTGAAGCCTATGCCAAACAAATCATTAAAAATGCTCAAGCCTTGTCTGAAACCTTGCTTGGCTTTGATTATCAAATCGTTTCAGGAGGTACGGATAATCATTTGATTTTGATTGATCTTCGAAATAAGAAAATCACAGGCAAAGAGGCCCAAGAGCTTCTCGAATCTGCAGGAATCACCGTCAATAAAAACTCAGTTCCTTTTGATGATCAAAGCCCTTTGATTACGAGTGGAGTTCGCATTGGAACGCCGGCTTTGACCACGCGCGGAATGAAAGAATCGCAAATGCAGCTCATTGGTGGGTGGATCCACCAAGTACTTTCAGATTCAAAGAACGAAGCTTTGCACGCCAAAATTCGAGGCGAAATAGGAGAGCTTTGTAAGAAATTTCCGTTATATGCGTAATTGGGAAATTAACTTATAAAAGTCTTGGCGCAATTTTAAAAAAACTTTATTTATTATCAATTTTATGAAATGCCCTTTTTGCCAATATCTTGATACGAAGGTCATCGATTCCCGTCTTTCGAAAGAAGGAGATCTCATTCGCCGCCGTCGGGAATGTGATCAATGTCAAAAGCGCTTTACCACCTATGAGCGAGTGGAAGAAACTTTGCCTCTGGTGGTGAAAAAAGATGGCCGGCGCGAGCCTTTCGATCGCAATAAGCTGGTGAATGGTTTGCTCAAAGCTTGCGAAAAGCGGCCTGTTTCCATTGATGTGATCCAAAAAACGGTGGATCGCATCGAAGCTCATCTCATCGAAAAAGGTGAAAAGGAAATCCCCTCCGCAGTTTTAGGGGAGCAAGTGATGCTGGAGCTTAAAAACTTAGATGATGTAGCCTACGTGCGTTTTGCTTCGGTGTATCGTTCCTTCAAAGATATTGGCGAGTTCATGGACCTCATCAAAGACCATGAAAAAACTTCTTCATGAAACAAAAATTTTCCGAACAAGATTTTGAGTTTATGGGCCGGGCTTTGCACTTGGCCCGCAAGGTGGCGCGAGTCTCCCCGAATCCGCGCGTAGGTGCTGTGATTGTGAAAAAAGGCATGGTTCTAGCGGAGGCATTTCACCAAGGGCCCGGTAAGCTCCATGCCGAGGTGGCCGCCTTAAAGAAACTTAACTACAAGGCGAGGGGCGCCACTTTGTATGTTACCCTAGAGCCTTGTTGCCATACCGAAAAAAAAACGCCTCCCTGTTTGGAAGCCCTCTTAAAAAGCGGAATCAGGCGGATAGTGATGGGAGTGAAAGATCCTAATCCTCAAGTAAATGGCCGCTCGATTCGCCTTCTTAAAAAAAATAAAATCAAAGTGGAATTAGGATGCCTTGCCGAGGAGTGCACTCTGCTCATTCGTGCCTATCATAAATGGATTTTAACTCGCTTACCGTGGGTGATTTTAAAATCGGCCATTAGTCTTGATGGTAAAATTGCGACGCATACAGGGGAGGCCCATTGGATTACCGGGGAAAATTCGAGAAAAAGGGTTCATGAAATTCGAGCGGTGGTGGATGCCATCGTGGTGGGCTACAACACCATTGTGCAAGATGACCCTCAATTGACCGTTCGTTTAATGAAGGCAAAAAATCCGGCGCGTGTGGTTCTTGATTCGCATTTAGGTTTGCCTTTGAGTGCACGTATTTTTCATTCCTTGAAACAAGCTCCTACTTTTATTGCTTCGCTCCACACAGAGAAGCAAAATCCAAAAGCAAAGGCCTTCCAAGAAAAGGGGGTTCGGTTCTTGTGGTGCTCTGCAAACCCGCAAGGACGAGTCAATCTTTCTGATTTGTTTTCCCAATTAGGGGCGATGGAATATACCCGTGTTCTCGTTGAAGGAGGAGCAGCTTTGGCCTCCAGTCTCATCGAGCAGCGCCATTTAGATGAATTGTTATTATTTGTAGCCCCTAAACTCTTAGGAGGCCAGAGTCTCGATTTATTTAGCGAACTTCGAGTAGAAGCACTCGATAAAGCTCCTCGCTTTGAAATCTCCGAAGTAATGCCTTATGGGGAAGATTTGATGATTCGTTTATTCCCTTGCTCCTTAAAATCGTAGTGCTTGACACTACACTCTAGTTTTCGCTACCCTTAAGAAGTATGAAAGAGCTCCTATTTGATTGGGATCAATGGAATGCACAGAAAAATGAGCTTAAACATGGAGTTTCTTCCCTGGAAGCAGAGAGTTGTTTTTACGATCCTAAAGTTAAAATTTTTGAAGATCTCAAACATAGTTCAGTTCATGAAAAAAGATATGTTTTGTACGGGAGAAGCTTGGAATCACGCCTATTAATGGTTGGCTTTACGATCCGAAGGTCAAAAGTAAGAATCATTACAGCAAGGCCGGCTTCTAAAAAAGAAAGGGGCATTTATGAAGAAACCCAAACTTTCTGAAATTAAAGAATATGATAACACCGATACGACTTCGATGATTAACCCAAAAAAGAAGCTTTCTTTAAAATCCTTAGGATTTGAACTTCCTTCAAGTGCTCCTACACAAGTTGTTTCGATTCGTTTACCGACTCGCTTGTTAAATCAGATTCGGGCTAAAGCGAGTTTGAATGATATTCCCTATCAAGCTTTGATTAAATCAGTCCTTGCCCGTTCATTTGGAAAGAATAGCATTTGACCTTATGGACCGAAGGCTTGGAAAATGAGAGTTGGAAATCATGTTCACCGGAATTATTGAAGGGATTGGAAAAATAAGGTCCCTCGAAAAGTTCAAAAGATCTTTAAGAATTTGGATAGAAGCTCCTTTCGCACTGAACAAGGAAAAGATTGGAGATTCGATCGCCTTGAATGGTTGTTGCCTCACCATTACAGGCAAAAAAGGAAAACAATTTGCAGCCGATATTTCACCTGAAACACTCAAAAGAACAAGCTTGGCTTTTTTAGAAAAAGGAAGCTCTGTCAATCTTGAACGAGCCCTGAAATGGGGGGATCGATTGGGCGGACATATTGTCCAAGGCCATGTCGATGGATTGGCTAAAGTTTTAGCTCGAAAAGAGCTTAAATCTGCGAAAGGGAAATACCTCTTTTTTGAGTTTGAAATAGCCCGCAACCTCAAGCCCTATTTGGTCGAGAAAGGTTCTGTCACCCTCGATGGGATTAGCCTAACGGTGAATCAATTGAAGGGGAGGGGTTTTTCAGTTTGTGTGATTCCCCATACCCAGGCCCTCACCACTTTGACAGCGAAGAAGCCCGGTGATAACGTGAATATTGAAGTCGATATTTTAGCAAAGTATTTAGAACAGTTGGTGAAAAAGTAGGCATAAGAAAGTTTTTTATGAGCCCTCAAAAAAATCCCCATGATGAATTGCTTGCCTTAAATAGAAGCGTGCAGGCCGTCGAAGCCGCCCTTGAAGATTTCCGCGATGGAAAAATGGTGATTTTGGTGGATGACGAAGATCGTGAAAATGAAGGCGACCTCACCATGGCGGCCGAAAAGGCAAGCCCTGAGGCGATTAATTTTATGGCCAAGGAGGGGCGGGGCCTGATTTGTTTAACTCTTCCCGAAGAGAAAGTGCGTGAGCTCGATTTACCTTTGATGGTGGAGCAGGGAGATAATGATTCTCCTTTTGGAACAGGCTTTACGGTTTCGGTCGATGCGCGCCAAGGAATTAGCACAGGAATTTCTGCCGCAGATCGCTCTCACACGATTCTTACCGCCATTCGGGATGCTGCCAAGCCTAGTGATTTAGTTCGCCCGGGTCATATTTTTCCATTGCGTGCCATTAAAGGAGGCGTGTTGGTGCGCACAGGACAAACCGAAGGTTCGGTCGATTTGGCTCGCCTAGCAGGCCTAAAGGCAGCGGGCATTATTTGTGAAATTATGAACGAAGATGGAAGCATGGCCCGCATGCCTGATCTAGAAGTATTTGCAAAGAAGCATCATTTGAATATTGTCTCGGTAGCCGATATTATTCGCTATCGCATGCGCACGGAATCTTTGGTTCAAAAGGCTTCCGAAGCCTTACTTCCCACTGCCTTTGGCAATTTTCAGATCCTGGTTTTCGATAACGATATTGATAAGCGCCATCATGTGGCCTTGATTAAAGGAAATATTCAGCCTGGCGATGAAGTGTTGGTGAGGGTGCACTCTGAATGTCTCACCGGAGACAGCTTTGCTTCCCTGCGCTGTGATTGTGGGCCGCAGCTTCATCGAGCCATGGAAATGATTGAGCAAGAAGGCAAGGGAGTGATTCTTTATATTCGCCAAGAAGGCCGTGGAATTGGGCTCATGAATAAAATCAAGGCCTACCACCTCCAACAGCAAGGCTTAGATACGGTGGAGGCCAACGAAAAATTGGGCTTTAAGCCAGATCTGCGAGATTATGGCATTGGCGCCCAAATTCTGGTGAGCTTGGGGCTCAAAAAAATTCGTCTCATGACTAACAATCCTAAAAAAATAGTGGGGCTTGAAGGTTACGGCCTTGAAATTGTGGATCGAGTGCCCATTGAAATGGAACCTAACCGCTCCAACGAGGCTTATTTGAAAACTAAAAAAGATAAGATGGGGCATTTGCTGAAGAAAGTTTAAACTCTCGCAACGACAAGAACTTTATGTCGATTCAAAAATCTTCCAGTTTAAAATCAGATCTCAAACTTCAAAATGTGCAGGTCGCTGTGGTGATGAGCCGATTCAATGAAACGATTACCCGCTCGCTCTTATCAGGCGCCCAAAGGGCTCTCAAACAAGCGGGCCTTCAAGACAAAGAAATAATTGTGAGTGAAGTGCCGGGCGCTTTTGAAATTCCCTTACTGGCCCAAGAACTTGCAAAGACTGCTGCTTATGCTGGCATTGTATGTTTGGGGGCGGTGATTCGAGGTGCGACGCCCCACTTTGAGTATGTATGCCAAGCGGTGACTCAAGGAATTTTACAAGCGCAATTGTCTACCCGAATTCCTATGGCTTTTGGGCTTATTACGGCCGATACCATAGAGCAAGCCATCGAGCGTTCGGGCTCCGGAAATGATAATAAGGGTTTCGAAGCAGGGCAAGTTGTGGTAGAAATGATATTACAGCTAAGTAAGCTTTAGGAATATTTGAAATTAAAACTGGTCACTGAATCATGGGCAATCGAAGAAAGAGTCGCGAAGCGGCTCTTCAAATTCTCTATAAGATCGATCTTTCAAAGCTAGAACCCAAAGAAGCCATGAAGGTTTACTGGCGACATTATCCTAGCACGGAAGATGTAGAAGATTTTGCCAATCAAATCGTCGATGGAGTGGTGCGCAATCGTTTGGAAGTGGATAAACTTTTAGAAGACCATTCCACCCATTGGAAGCTTTCTCGCATGGCTTGTGTGGACCGCAATATTCTTCGCATGGCGGTATATGAACTGATGTATTGCCATGATATTCCTCATTCGGTCACTTTGAACGAAGCAATTGAAATTGCCAAGAAGTATGGCACTGAAGAGTCAGGGGCTTTTATTAATGGGGTTTTAGACAATATCGCAAAAGCCATTGTTTAAGAATTCATAAGTAAATTTTTAAACGGATTTTATAACCGTGATTGAACTTACCCTAACGAGTAAACCGATCGATGAAATTTTTTCGAGGCTTGCCCTCATTACGGCCTTTGAAGATGTGAGGCCGCTTAAGGGAACGGCAGGTTTGGTCGATTGGCGCCTCAATGGAAAACTTTCTCGTTTTTTTATTCAAAATAAAATGAAAGGCAGCAAGGGAGAGGCCCTCCTTTTACCCACTCGTGGACGGCTAGATTCTACCGAACTTCTCGTGTTGGGCGTGGGAGCCAGAGCTCAAGTGCAGGAAGGCGAAATTCCCCATTTGATTGGCTCCATTGTCGAAAGGCTGCTCATGAAAAAGAGCCCGTCTTTTTGCCTTTCTATTTCAGATTTGATTCCAGGCATGTTTGAGTGGCGAAATGCAGTTCGCTTGTTTGTTTCGATGATTTCTGGACGAGGCGAAGAAATGAACGTCACTTTAGCAGAAGATCGCGCCTACATTGAAGATGCCAAGAAGAGGCACATGGATTTTGCCTTCGATGTGAAAGTGAACTACGACCTCGATTGATTTGTTCAAAAACTCCTGGAATCATTTTTAGAAACTTTAAGGCGCTACTTTTGAAAACAGTTGTCAGGAGTTTTCTCATTCATGCCCCCCCCTATCGTTGTCGCTAAAAATCTTGTCAAAAAATTTACGAATCTTACGGCAGTAGATCGTATTGATTTTCAAATCGAAGAAGGGGAATCTTTTGGTTTCTTGGGCCCCAACGGCGCCGGAAAAACTTCTACGATGAAGATGATTTATTGTTTCAGTGCGGTGACGGAGGGTGAACTTTCTGTGATGGGTTGCGACGTTAAAAAAGAAGCTCTCACCATCAAGCGGCAACTGGGAGTGGTGCCTCAAGAAGATAGCCTCGACCCCGATTTGACGGTGATTGAAAATCTCGTCATTTATGCAAATTATTTTAATATCCCGAAAAAAGAAGCGAGGCATCGTGCCGAAGAACTCCTCGAGTTTTTGCAACTTGAGGAGAAGAAGAATGAAAAAATTCCGAAGCTCTCTGGGGGAATGAAGCGGCGCTTAGTGATTGCGAGAGCTTTGATGAATCGCCCCCGTTTGCTCGTTTTAGATGAGCCCACCACGGGGCTCGATCCACAAGCCCGCCTCTTAATCTGGAATAAACTCAGAAATTTGAAGAAGAATGGTGTGAGCATGATTTTGACAACCCATTACATGGAAGAAGCGGCTCGATTGTGCGATCGCCTGGTGATTATGGATCACGGCAAAATTCTCGCGCAAGGTTCTCCTCTGGGGCTCATTGAAAAATATGTGGGAAAAGAAGTTTACGAAGTGAGGGGCGTTCGAGAAGTTTTAACTTCTCTTAAAGAAAGTTATCGCAAGAGAGATTTCGATGTGGAATGCTTTGGAGACACGCTTTATCTTTTTGTGCGTGATGGCATGAGCTCGATGGAAGAGCTTTTCCGAGAGTTAAAGGATTTTGATTTTCATCATCGCATGGCGAGCTTAGAGGACGTATTTCTGAAAGTATCGGGAAGAGAATTGAGAGAGTAAATACTTAAAACAAGTGTTGTAACGAATTTTTCGAAACTTCAAGATGCTACTTTGAAAACATCTGGCAACTGAATTCCAAGAACCGCCTTAAAGTTTCTAAAAAATTGTCACAACACTTGTTTATTAAATTTCTTTAAAGGGGATATGCTTAAAGTTTGGTATCGAGATTTTGTCGTTTGGTCGCATTATTTTTGGGCTTCCTTGCTAGCAAATCTAGGAGAGCCTCTTCTTTATCTATTTGCCTTGGGCTATGGAGTGGGGCGTTATGTCAACTCCATTCAAGGGATGAGTTATTCAGAATTCATTGCACCGGCCCTGGTGGTTTCTTCTGTGATGAATAGCGCCACTTTTGAAACGACCTATTCCTCTTATACCCGCATGGAGGGCCAAAAAACTTTCGATGCCATTGCTTGCACTCCCATTAGTTTTCGCGAAATTATTTTGGGAGAAATTTTATGGGCCACCACCAAAGCTTGCTTTTCGGCCCTCTTGATTTTGATTATATTTGGAATAACCGGCTTAATTAAAACCCCTTTAGCCATTGCCGTTTTACCTTTGTGTTTTCTAGAAGGGATTGTTTTTTCGTCTTTAGGGATGCTGGCAACTTCGAAGGCTACCCATTATGATTTTTTTACCTATTATTTCATCTTGTTTATTTCCCCGATGTTTCTTTTTTCGGGTACTTTCTTTCCTTTGCAGGGGATGGGCCCTTGGTTACAATATGTTACTTGGCTCTTGCCCCTCACCCATGCGGTGAACGCTGCCAGAGAACTCTTTCAGGGAAAGATGGGCTGGTCGTTGTGGGGGTCCTTGCTCTGGCTAGTGGGAGCGGCCATTGTGCTCAGCACTTGGGCGGTAAGAAGGATGGAAAAGAGACTTTATGTCTAAAAAAACTCTCCGAAAAAATAAGCGTGCGATTCTATTAATTACCTGCCCCGATCAACCCGGCATTGTGACGACTGTTTCCAGTTTTATTTTCAAGCAAGGAGGAAACATTGTCGATTCAGACCAACATACAGATCTTGAAACGGGTATATTCTTTATGCGTTTGGAATGGGAACTTGAGAATTTTAAGCTTTCGAAAGCGGCTTTTTACAAAAAGATAAAAATCTTTACCCAAAAATTTAATATGCGCATGGAACTTTACCATACCGATCAGCGAAGCCGTATGGCCATGATGGTTTCTCAATACGAACACTGTCTTTATGATTTACTGGTCAGGCGTGTGCTCGGAGAAATTGAAGTAGAAATTCCACTGATCTTGAGCAATCACCCCGATTTAAAACCGGTTGCCCAGCATTTTAAAGTTCCTTTTTATTATATTCCCGTAAAAAAAGGCCAAAAAGATAAGGCAGAAGCCAAACAGTTGGCTTTGCTAAGGTCTGAAAAAATTGATTTTGTGGTGCTCGCCCGTTACATGCAAATTTTGAGTTCAAAATTGGTAAAAGCTTTTCCGCATCGGATCATTAACATTCATCATTCTTTTTTGCCTGCCTTCGTGGGAGGGAAACCTTATCACCAGGCTTATGCAAGAGGCGTGAAGGTAATTGGAGCGACGGCCCATTATGTGACTGAAACTCTCGATGAGGGCCCCATCATTGAACAAAGTGTGGTGAGGGTTTCCCATCGGGATCGTGTGGAAGATTTAGTGCGCATGGGCCGTGATCAAGAAAAAGTAGCGTTGGCTCACGCCGTTCGTATGCATCTGGAACATCGCATTCTTACCTATAATAACAAGACGGTCATTTTTGAGTAATCCTTAAAGAAGCGCTAGGGTAATTTAAAAAAACTTTAAGGTGGGGCTCTTAAAAAGCAGTATCTTTTTGAGAAAAAAGTAGCGTCTTAAAGTTTTGAAAAATTATCCTAGTGCTTCTTTATAAATCAGGGTCCATAACCCGTGGTGGGGTTTCTTCCCGCAACATCGATAGGGCTTGTACTAGGAGAAGACTTTAAGCCTGTGAGAAAGAAAGAAAGAAGAAAAGCCGCCGCAGCGCCTGAAGCTCCCCCCACGGAATCCCAGAGATAAGGATTGCGTGTCCTGAAAACAAGGTGGGTGAGCATGGCTCCACAACCCATGCCCGTTACGGTAGATCCTGCCACGGTGAAGTTTCTTTCACCTTTGCTAATACCGAGCGCTCCTACGCCTAAGCCTAAGGCGCAAAGCCCTCCCTCTAAGAGGGGAAGAGCGATATTTGTCTTTTTAAAGGAAGAAGCGACTTTTCTTTCGAGGTCTATTCGGAGATTGAATAATTCTTTTTGGTCCCCCTCCGATATCTCCATGCTCATGGGCAGGCTTTTATCTGCCCAATGCATGTTTTCGGGCTGCTTGGGATCTCTACCAAAGGTATAGCGAAGAAAGGCAAGAGCGCCAATCATGAACTCGCGCTCTTGAATGCCATGGGCGTTGGCTAACTTGCCGATGCGAATTTTTAACTGGTGCACATCCACTTGTACTGTTTCGGTGCCCTGCGATGTTTTTACGAGTTTAAAGCTAGGCAGCAAAGTCTCGGCGATTTCCGAGAGATTTGCCGGGTTTTGAAGCCAGCTCTTCTTCAAATGGGCTTTTAAGAGTTCTGCTTCCACGAGCTCGCCCAAAAATTCGCGGTCGGCCGCGTCTTGAAGTCGAGAGGCCATAAAAACCCTGAAGAGATCTGAATGGAAATTTTCCATACGTTGCTTTGCTTCAGGATTTTCTTTGAAATAAGCCGCCTCTTCTAGGGTGTGGATCTTTGAATAGCAATAAGCAGCGAGAAATCTAAAATCGTCGGGGATATTTTTTTGCTCGGCGGCCTGAACAGCCATTCTTCCGAGATCTTTTTTCAAGGCAGCCCAATCTCCCATGCCAGTGCCTAGAAAAACGAGGCTAGCAAGCAAGCAATTTTCAAGTTCAATACCGAGTGTGCTTTTTTCTTTTAAGGGGCTCAGCGCAAGCCTCATTTGATCGTAATGGCTAGTGAGATCGGCCAACCATTGTACGCGAGGGCGCATCGAGGGATCGATGACGTTACTATTTTCACCGTTGAGGCTGTTGAGCCTATCTGTAAAAAATTTTCTAGCTTCCGGGGGAAGCTGTAGGATTTGCCGGAGTAAATTGGCGGCTTCAGCAGATTGCTGCGGATCCTTGCTTTCAATGGATCCACTGATGACGAAATTTTGCATCTTGCTTACCAAGGGAAGTAAAGGGGGCGAGTAATTTGCCATCGAATCTTTGTAAGAATTCTTAAGCCAACGAGTCAGCCCGATGGAATAAAATATTTTACCTTGAAAGCTAGGGTCTGTTTCCGAAAAGCCGCTGCTTCTTAAAAACCCAAGATTGGTTTCTTGGCCTCGAGTGACATCGACCATGAATTTATCTTGGGCGCGCTGAAAAATGAGAAATGGGTTATCGGGCTTATCATCTCCTTCGAGATGAAAAGTAACCTTCACTTGGCATTTGTCTACTTGAGACGGCTTTGGAATAAACCTCTCAAGACAAGCGTCGGCCGGTTCGAAAGAATCGAAAATGATTCTAGCCATATGCCCCCTTAAATTCCCCTTCTATTGATATGGCGGATCTTCGTCTTTTCTTAGCAGAAGTTGCGTTGATTTTAATAGCTATAAAATCTTGACAGCCCCTTTCGGCGCTCTATATTGCCAGCCATGTTTGGTCCACTCACCGAAAAATTAGGACGTGTTTTCGATAAAATGCGTGGCTTAGGGCATATTAGCGAAAAAAACATCGAAGAAGCCTTAAGGGATGTGCGTCTTTCTTTGTTGGAAGCCGATGTCAATTTCAAGGTAGTGAAAGAATTCACCGAAGCGGTGAAATTGCGTGCCCTTGGGCAAGAAGTGAACCAATCCTTAAGCCCTGGCCAACACTTTGTGAAAATTGTTCATGAAGAACTCAGCCGCGTGCTGGGAGATTCTCAAGAGATGAGCCTTGCCTTTAAGCCGCCGGTGGTCATTCTTTTGGCGGGTTTACAGGGCTCTGGCAAAACCACTACGGCTGCTAAACTAGCTCTTTATCTTAAGAAGAAACTCAAACGTTCCCCTTATTTGGTGCCAGCAGATGTTTATAGGCCTGCCGCCATTGAACAGCTTAAAATTTTAGGCGAACGTATAGAAGTTCCCGTTCATCCTACTCAAGAAAAAGAAGATCCCGTAAAAATTGCCAAAGAAGCCAAAAAATATGCCGAAGATTACGGTTATGATGTGGTGATTATCGATACGGCAGGGCGCCTTCATATTGATGAAACCTTAATGAAAGAGCTGGAAAAAATCCGTGTGAAGGTGGAGCCCCAGCAAATTATTTTTGTGGCAGATGCAATGACGGGCCAAGAAGCGGTGAATGTAGCCCAGCGCTTTCATCAAAGCATCCCTTTAAATGGGGTGATTCTTACGAAACTCGATGGAGATGCAAGGGGTGGGGCGGCTTTATCGCTGCGTTATGTGCTCGGCAAGCCTATTTATTATGTGGGCTTGGGAGAAAAAATCGAAGATTTTGAGCCTTTTTATCCCGATCGTATGGCTTCTCGGGTTTTAGGGATGGGAGACGTAATGAGCCTGATTGAACAGGCCGAGGAAAATATCGATGCTCTAGAAGCCAAAAAACTTACCGAACGAATGCTCAAGAAGGGTTTTAATCTCCAAGATTTTTCGGATCAACTCAGGCAAATGAAAAAATTAGGACCCCTCGAAAAAGTAGCAGGCCTTATTCCGGGAATGGCGAATGTTAAAAAAGATATCAATTTCAGCCAGATAGAATCAGAATTAAAGAAGAAACAGGCGATTATTTTTTCAATGACGCGTGAAGAGAGATTTTCTCCAAAACTCCTCAATGGAAGCCGGCGTTTACGCATAGCGAAGGGAAGTGGAACCCAAGTTTCAGACGTGAACAGACTCTTAAAGGAATTTGAGCAAATGAAAAAGATGATGGATCAACTAGGCAAGTTCGGCCTGAAAGGCTTAAAGAACATGGCAGGCATGTTAGGGGGCTTCAAATAAGGACTTGAATTTTTTTAGCTTTTGCTTGTATATGAGCCTGCCTTTTTAAATAACATTTCATCTTCTTCTTTTGGTAAGATGGATTAAACAGGAGATATCATGGCAGTACGTATTCGACTTGCTCGTCACGGCACAAAGAAAAAACCGTTTTACCGAGTGGTAGTAACCGACCAAGAAAATAAAAGAGATGGTCGTTTTATCGAAGTGGTAGGCACTTATTGCCCCCGCGATAAACAAAAAACTTTTTCGTTGAAACAAGATCGTATTCAGTATTGGCTCTCTAAGGGAGCGCAACCTTCTGAAACGGTGGGAATCCTCATTAAAAAGGGAGCCGCAGCAGCAAGTGCATAAGATTAATTAGGCTTTCAAGCTAACTTTGTTAACTCTCATTTGTATCGGAGGTGAACTATGGACCTGAAAACACTCATCGAAAATATCGCAAAAGCTCTGGTCGATAAGCCTGAAGAAGTAAATGTCACCGAAGTGGAAGGTGAGCAGACCGCCGTGATTGAGTTGAAGGTGGCCAAAGACGACCTAGGTAAGATCATCGGTAAACAAGGTCGTACGGCCCAAGCCATGCGCACTATTTTAGGGGCGGCTTCCACCAAAATCAGAAGAAGATCCGTACTCGAAATTATTGAGTAATTGCTTTAAAGTGGAAAATAAAAAAGAGTCCTATATTGCGATTGGAAAGATGGGAGCGCCTTGGGGGCTGCGGGGAGAAGTGAAACTCCATCTTTACAATCCTGACTCAGATCTCTTAAATAAAACCCACCTGATTTATATCAAGGTGGGTTTTTCTTTTCAGAAACTTCGTTTGCAACGCTTTCGCCTCCAAGGGAAGTCGTATTTGCTGAAAATGAAAGATTGCGATTCGCCGGAAGCTGCGCAAGAACTAAAGGGCCTTGAAGTATTTATTCCTCAACCACACCTTTCTTCCAAGGCCCCCAACGAATGGTATGTTTACGAGCTAATCGGGATGAGAATAAAAGATGAGGCAGGCATTGATTGGGGCAAAGTTCAAGCGATGAATAATTATGGAGCGGGTGATATTTTGACAGTTGTTTCAGAAAAGGAAGATAAAAATCAGGAATATTTAATCCCCTGGACTTCAGAAGTGATCGTGAAGGTAGATGAAGGCTTAAGAGAAATTGTGATTCGCAAATTGGAAGGATTGTTAGAAGACTGAAGCTTATAATACTTTTATGATTCATTCGTTCGACATTTTAACCATTTTCCCTCGTTTTTTTGATTCCTATCTTTCGGAAAGCCTCGTTGAAAAGGCCTTGGCGCGAAAGATTTTCGAAGTAAGAGTTCATGATTTGCGCCATTGGGCGCACGATAAGCATAAAACGGTGGATGATCTGGCTTATGGCGGAGGCCCTGGCATGGTGTTTAGGGCCGAGCCTTTATTTGAAGGCATCGAGGAGATTAAAAAAAATCATCGAAAAGGCAGAGTCATTTATCTTTCTTGCCAAGGAGCTTTGTTTAATCAACAAAAAGCGAAAAGTTTGCTCCATGATTACGAGGAAATTCTCCTGGTGTGCGGCCGCTACGAAGGTATTGATCACCGAGTGATCGAAAGCTGTGTGGATGAAGAAATTTCGATAGGAGATTATATCTTGGCAGGCGGAGAAGTGCCTGCTTTGGTGCTGATGGATTCTTTGATTCGCTTGATTCCCGGCGTCGTGGGAAAGGCACAATCTCTCGAGGAAGAATCCATCGAATGGGGCTTGCTCGAATATCCCCATTACACGCGGCCTGAAAATTTTAAAGGGCGGGAAGTGCCGGCGGTACTTTTATCGGGAAACCATGCCCAGATTCGGCGTTGGCGCTTACAAAAAGCCTTAGAAACCACCCTACAACGAAGGCCCGATTTACTGAAAGCCGCTGATTTTTCCTCTGATTTGCGAAAGGAAATTGAGAAGCTAAAAAGTGGATGCTAAAAAAAACAAATTCCATCGGGTTGACAAGTAGGGGGGAACCTGTTAATCAGCGCAGCCTACTAAGTAGCTAAAATAACGGAGTATTTTATGAACAGCCTTCAAAAAATTTCATATGCTTCTTTAACTTCCCATAAAATTCCCGATTTTAAACCCGGAGACGTCGTGCGAGTTTTTTGTAAGATTATCGAAGGAGAAAAAGAAAGAATTCAGGTTTTTGAAGGCGTGGTCATTAAAAAGCAAAATAACGGCATCAGTTCTTCTTTTATTGTGAGAAAAGTTTCTTACGGAATTGGCGTGGAAAGGATTTTTCCTCTTCATACTCCCACCATCGATAAAATTGAGCTTGTCACCTCCGGTAGGGTAAGACGAGCCAAGCTTTATTATCTTCGTAATTTATCGGGTAAGAAAGCCAGAATTAGTGAAGAGCAAAAAAAGCTTCTGGTTGCAGAAGTTCCCCCCGTACAAGTTCCTGTTGAAACAGTAGTTCCAGCCCCTGCCTCTTAAAAAAAATATTTCAAACTTTTATTTTTGATTGCCTCTCTTGCAAGCATGAGAGATTCTGCTCCCTATGGAAGTGGCTTCTTTATTCCCCGAAATTCAGAATTGTCATCCTTCGCAATTCGAGAAAAAATTTTATTCCAAGGGTTATCGCTATATTGCGGGCACCGATGAAGTGGGCCGAGGTTGTTTGGCAGGGCCTGTGATGGCGGCCGCTGTTATTTTGCCTCGCGACCATAAGATTCGAGGAATCAAAGACTCTAAGTTACTCAGCCCTTTGCAAAGAGAAAAGCTTTTTGATGAGATTTCAGCCTCGGCTCTTAGCGTGGCGGTGGGGAGAGTAGATTCTTTGGAAATTGACGAGGTAAATATTTTCCAAGCCTCTCTCAAGGCCATGTATCTGGCAGTGAGGCAGCTTTCCATTCAACCGGATTTATTGCTTTTGGATGGCACTCACCCCATTCCTTTGTTTTTGCCCCAAAAACCCATCATTCAAGGGGATAGGCATTGTAAGAGCATTGGCGCGGCGTCTATTATTGCCAAAGTGACGCGAGATCGCATGATGAAAAGTTTTGAGGAAACTTACCCCCGTTACAGTTTTTCAATTCACAAAGGATATCCCACCCCACAACATCGGAGAGAAATTAAGAAATATGGGCCTTGTCCTATTCATCGGATGAGTTTTAGGCTTTTAGAGGAAGATTAAGTTCGTGAGTGGGGACGAATGTGGGTGGTTTAAAGTTTTGAGAAATTCGTCCTTACTCACGAAGTAAAATAGAAAAGATATCCACGAGATGTTCCATCAAATCTTACAATTTTTACCTAAAATTGCGGTTTGCTTAAGCGCTCTGGTTGGCATTATTATGGTTCCTTTGGGTTTGCCGGGGGTTTGGTTGATGGTTGCCTCGGGCCTCGTTTATTCTTATTTTTATGATTTCAATCCAGGACATTCTGACTTTGGGGCGAATGGAATTTTATTTTTTCTGGCGTTTCTTGCAGAAATTTTAGAATTCTTAGTGGGGGCCTTAGGAGCTAAGGCCGCTCACGTGTCGACGGGGGCGGTTATTGCCTCGGTGCTGGGGGGGCTAGTGGGAGCCCTCGTGGGCGTTCCCGTTTTTTTGATGGGTTCTTTTTTAGGTTTGCTCCTGGGTGCTTTTTTGGGAGCTTTTTTGTTCGAACTTTTCATGACCCGCCATTTTAAACTCGCTACTCAGGCAGCTATTGCGGTCTTTTTTTCTCGGATGGTGGCGTCGTTTCTCAAAACTTGCATTGCCCTCGGTATGGCGACGTATTTGAGTTATAAACTGTTTTGAGTGCCCACCCGAATCTTAAGCGATTCTTCTCTGCTTAATCCCTTTGCGCTTTACCTTTTCAAAATCAGCCCAAATGAGATCGGTGGTTTTGAGCCCCAGAAGGAACTCTCCTTCAAAACCAAGGGCTGCAAGAATTTCTGGGCCCGTCAGAAGAAGATTTTTATAGAGAGTTCGGTGCGGAAAGGGGAATAAATCCTGAAATTTTTGAGTTTCCACTTCATAAATAGGGTTTTGACCCGCATTTTTTTTGAAGACTTCGTAATCAGATTCTTGAAGAGGAAATAAAAGTTCTCCGGAGGGGAGCTTGTCCTCCTTGGGAAACTTCAGTTCGATTTTTTTATCGCTAAAAGGCATGAGTTCCTGCAAATGTGCCGTGATTTCCGCATGAATTTGATCGAAGGAAGCGTCGTCTTGATTCAAAGCTTCATGGGGAAGAAGATAGGTGACAATCAGGGTTTTTTTAGATTTGTTTTCTTCGGGTTCGGGGGGATAGTAAAAATGCAGATGAAGAAAATTAGGGCCCACGAGGGCTTTTTGGGGGTCTTTCACGGCAAGTACATTGCTTTTCATGCCCAGGGGCACTACGTCGGAATCGACTTCATATTGGATGCTAAAGCGGGCAAACTTGGGCTTTGTTCTTCTAATTTTTCGGAGCAGCCATTTAGAAATAAAATTCTGGGGAAGCCATAGCTCTAGCGAGGCAGAGCTTTGATTCCAAAGCAAATACTTGCATGCGATCATTCCCTCGAAGCCTCCCAACTTGATGCCTTGTATTTTTCGCTTTTCGATGAGGATTTGCTCAATCTTAATATCGTTTTTCACTTTTCCATTAAAGGATTCAATTTTGCTTAAGAAAAGTTTTTTGAGTTGGCCAATGCCTCCCTTCACATCAAATAAAACACTGTTTTGATTAGCGAGTAATTTTGCCAAGGGGTAAGAAAAAGGAAGGGCGCAGTGAAGATTGCTCAAAAATTTAATTTGAGCTTCCATGAAGGAGGCCATTTCGGAGTCTAGATTTAAAGTTTTCATCCAATCTTCGATGGTAAGATCGAGATGGTTATCTTTGATGAATTTATTAAATTTAAAATAAGGAAATAAACCTCGTGGTAAGATAAGGTCCTGAAATAAATCGCTATCGAGGGTTCGGTCGAGCTCATCTAAACTTAAATAGAAGGATCGAATCGCATCAGCGTTTTCGGGGAATTCTCTTTTAAGTTCGCGATAGAATTTATCTCTCAATACAGTAACGTCGATTCGATGATTGGGAAATACCACCTGATAAGGGGTATCATAGCGGTTCACAATTCCCAGCTCGGCATCAGCAATTGCGAGGCGGCCTATAATAGTTTTGAAAAGCCGTGAATCGAGGTGAGAAATTAAATTCGGTTGGATATTCTTCTTGGGAATACCAACATCCTGATCCGTATTGAGCACAATCACCGATAGACCTCGCTTGGCGAGAAATACCCCGGTAATTAAGCCAGAAAGCTCGCAACCTATAATCAAAATGTCGCAAAATTTTTCAGACATGAATTTGTTTCGTCACGGTTATTTGAAATGATAAGTAAAATTTCCTAAAGCGCTCATGAAAATAAGTGCCGATGATTGATTGCTTCCCCGAATAATGCCCGCCGTTCGAAATTGAGTGCCTACTCCGAGCGAGAAAGAGTCGTTGAGGTAATAATCGGCGCCTAGGCCTAATTGGGCTCCAATGCCCGCTCCCCCTGAATTGTTGCTCACAGTTCCACCCGTGAGAATGTTCAAGCCTAAACCCGCGCTTAAGTAAGGATCAAAACGATGCTCTTCCCTCAAAATGTAAAATTTCAAATCCACCGAGGGTACATTGAGCAGTAAAATATCCTGGTCGCCTTTTTCGGGCCCTCGCCCGTCGTGGGTGAACACCGAAAGGCTCGTTTGCAAGCCCCAACGCTGGTTGAAACGATATTCGAAGGCGATTCCACCGCCCGCTCCAATATCGAGTTGAGGAAAGGTATTGATGATTTGAAAGTTTCCACCCCCGAAGCCGCTTAAAGCCATCGTATGACGAGAAAAAACCGGAGGAGAAAAAAGAGAGAGAGAAAAGAGAATGGAAAGCACTATGAAAAGTTTTTTCATGAATTTCCCTCCTAAAAAACGAAAGAACCAAAACCAGGAAGTGAAGAGTTCCCCCAAAAAGGATAAGCCCATATTAATGATTTATTCGCTGAAAACAAAAGTTTTTTTATTAAAACCAAAGATTTTTTAGCCCAGAATTATTTTTTTCTCATCTATTTTGATTTTACCCTCTTCGATCCGCTGAAGAACTTCTAGATAGAGCTCATGCTCCATAAGATGCATGCGTTGGGTAACACTCTCCAAATTGTCATCTGAACGAAGCTCAAAACTTTTTTGCGCAAGAAGGGGGCCCGTATCACAACCTTCATCTACAAGATGGACGCTGCAGCCCATTACTTTCACTCCGCTGTGAAAGGCTTGCTCAATGGCGTTTAAGCCCGGAAAGGCAGGGAGGAGAGAGGGGTGAATATTTAAGATCCGCTGCGGAAAGGCTTTCAGAAAGAGAGGGGAGAGTATTCGCATGAAGCCGGCTAATGCAACCCACTCGGCTTGAGAATTTTTGAGATCTTCTAGAATGGCTTTTTCAAAAGTGCTTTGATCCTTGAATTTTTTCCGATCGTAAAGGGCATTTGGAATTTGATGTTTTGCAGCTCTTTTGAGGGCATAACTTAAAGGATTGTCGGAGATGAGCTTGACGACTTCGGCCTTGAGGCGTTTGCTTTCAATTGCATCGACGATGGCCTGAAAGTTTGAACCATTTCCGGAAGCTAAGACTGCGAGTTTAATCATATTGTAAAGAGATTATTGAAATACGATGGCTTCCTCACCCGCTTGACGTTCTGCAATTTCTCCCAGCAAAAAGGCCTTCTCCCCCATTGAATTGAGACGGGAAACAATTTCTTCTGCCTGATTTTCTTCGACCACCAAGACAAGCCCGATGCCGCAATTAAAAACCCGCAGCATTTCATTTTCTTCAATACTTCCCCACTTTTGAAGAAGTTTGAAAAGTGGCGGAAGTTCCCAGGCATTTTTCTTTAAAACGGCTTTGCATTGTTTAGGAAAGATGCGGGGAGGGTTTTCTAGCAAGCCTCCTCCGGTAATATGGGCGATTCCCAAAATATTAAATTGTCGCTTCAAGGTATGGATTTGATTCACATAAATTCTCGTAGGCTCTAACAATACTTCGCCCAAGGATTTTTGATAGGGAGAGTATACTTGTTGAAGATCGATGGCTTGGTCAGTTAAAATTTTTCTAACGAGGGAGAAGCCATTCGAATGAAGGCCCGAAGAGGCGATTCCGATCACTTGATTACCAATAGAGATGCTGGAACCATCAATGATTTCTTCCCGATTGACCATTCCTACTGCAAAACCTGCCAAATCAAAATCATCTTGCGTGTATAAGCCCGGCATTTCGGCGGTTTCTCCTCCCACAAGGGCGCAATGAATATCCTTCAAGCTTTCCGTGATACCCTCTATTACTTCAAGGGCAATGGCTAATTCGAGCTTGCCTGTCGCAAAGTAATCCAGAAAAAAAAGAGGCTCTGCCCCTACACATAAAAGATCATTCACACACATTGCCACCAAATCTTGCCCCAGGCCGCGGTATTTTTTTAATTGCAGGGCGAGTTTGAGCTTCGTGCCGACTCCGTCCGTAGTGCTCACCAAGACGGGATCGGTGTATTTCAGCTTATTCATAGAAAAGAGAGCAGCAAAACCTCCCAAGGAAGATAACACTTCCGGCCGGTGAGTGCTTTTGATGAGAGGCTTAATGGCTTGGACAAATGCATTGCCGGTATCGATACTGACACCCGCATCTTGGTAAGTGGTGGGGATTTTCAAGAGACTAGTGACCTCGTTTTAAAGAATATTAAGACGAATGGATGCTTGTTTTAGCCTAGCTAGCTTAAGCAAAGAATGCTGTCAACTTGAGAGCGATCTTTTCTCATTTTAAGAAAATAAACCATAGTTAACTATATGAATTTATTTATATATGCAAAATATGTCAAAAAAATAACAAGTTTAAGGATGACACTCTGACACCAAGAAGGTACAATTTTACCCGGCTTGATGAAACACCTCAGATTCTTTGAGAGTAAAAAATTCATATCTGATTTTAAGCTGAGCACTCTTCGAGGGGATTATGCCGGCTGTAAAAAAGAAAAATAAAAAAAAGCGCCGTGTGCCGTCTCAAACGACTGCAAAAAAAATGGCTTCGCTTTCCAAAGATAAACAATTGGGCCAACTGAAAGCCTTGTTTGATATTGTGGAGAGAGCCAAATACATTTGGGAATCCACTTTTGATGCCATTGTAAACCCGGTGATGATCGTCGATCGAAATTATCGCATCGAACGAGCCAACCTCGCTCTCGCGCACTCGATTGGAAGAGATGTTCGCACCCTGATTGGAACTACCTGCCATGAAATGTTTGCGGGGAGAAAAAGCCCTTGCGAAGGCTGCCCGCTTCCTCAAACTTGGCAGACTCTTAAAACACATTCGAATCGTTTGGAAAAATTTAGGGATGGGCGTGAATATCAAGCCGTGAGTTTCCCCCTCAAAGGGAAGCGTGATGATTTAGACTTAAGCATTGTTCAATATCGCGACATCCGCGAAGAAAGGCATTTGCAGGCCCGCCTGATTCAATCCGAAAAAATGGCGGCGGTGGGGGTGCTCGCGGGCGGCATTGCTCACGAAATTAATAATCCCTTAAGCGGCATTTTGGCATTCTCTCAATTGGCACTGGCTCAAGTGAAACAAGGAGAACAGCTTTACCAAGATTTGAAAGAAATTGAGAGCTCGGCTTTGCGATGTAAGAAAATTGTGGAAAACCTGCTTGAATTTTCGCGCCAATCTTCCATTGAAGATCGCAACTTCATTGAGCTGAAGTCTGCCATTGAGCGAATATGGCCTCTGATGAAGTTACAAGTGAAAGAAGCAGGGGTTTCCCTCGAGCTCGAACTCGAAGAAATACTTCCCAAAGTGATTGCAAATGGAAATCAATTGGAGCAAGTTTTTCTCAATCTCACCAGCAATGCGTGTCATGCGCTTCCACGAGGGGGGAAGATTAAAATTTCAGCTCAGAGTCATTCTGCCGGCTGGATTGTGGTAAATTTTTCCGATAATGGCACGGGCATTAAGAAAGAAGTGTTGCCTCGCATTTTTGATCCCTTTTTTACCACCAAAAAAACAGGCATCGGCACAGGCTTGGGCCTTTCGATCATCTACAATATTATTCAAGACCACGCGGGAAAAATTGAAGTGGAGAGCAAAGAGAATGAAGGCACCACCTTTCATATTTATTTGCCCACTTCTGCGAATCCGGCGCATCACGGGGAGGGGCAAGAGCTGCATCACTTGATCGGAGCTTAAAATCGTTTATCTAAGGATATTTCACGAAAGGGGGGCACACCGAGTAGTGAAAGGAAACACATGAAACACAGCATTTTAGTCGTGGATGACGAACAACAAATCTTAAAAGCCATTCAACGCTTTTTAAGCGAAAAGGGCTATGAAGTGACTACTTGCGATCATTTTGATGCGGGGCTTGCCGCTTTAGCCAAGCAACCTTTTGACGTGGCCCTCATCGACTTAAAATTGGGAGATCGCAGCGGGATCGATTTGATTAGCCAAGTGAAAAAAATCCAGCCAGAAACCGTCTGCATGATCTTCACAGGATATGGCACTATCGATTCAGCCATTGCCGCAGTGAAGGCGGGGGCTTACCATTATTTAACGAAGCCCTTTCGTTTGGAAGATTTAGAAAACTTGATAGCCCAAGCCTTAGAAACGCGCCGAGTGAAACAAGAAAATCAAATCCTTAAAAAAGAAGTCGGCGCAAAATTCGGAATTAAAAATTTGGTGGGTTTTTCGGAGCCAATGAAATCGGTCTACAACTTGATCGAGAAGGTGGCCGATACGGATTCTACGATTCTCATTTTAGGGGAATCGGGAACCGGAAAAGAGTTGGTGGCTAAAGCGATTCACCATGCCTCTCGAAGGGCCGATCGTTCTTTAGTGGCGGTGAATTGCGGAGCGATTCCAGAAGATTTGCTCGAATCCGAGCTTTTTGGGCATGTAAAGGGCGCCTTTACCGGAGCCGTGGCCACCCGGCCTGGCCGCTTCGAAATGGCAGAAGGCGGCAGCATTTTTTTAGACGAAATTGGAGATATGTCGCCCCGCCTGCAGGTAAAGATTTTACGAGTTTTGCAGGAAAGAAAGTTCGAGCCGGTGGGTTCTAATAAAACCATGGAGGTAGATGTTCGGATTATTGCGGCGACCAATAAAAATTTAGAGAAGGCCGTGAAGGAGAATCATTTTAGGGAAGACCTTTATTATCGCTTGAATGTGATTCCGGTTCGCCTACCGCCATTGCGAGAGCGCATCGAAGATGTGCCCATCCTTATTGATTTTTTTCTTAGCCGCTACGCGAAAGAAAATCAGAGAGACAAACCTCAAGTGAATGCGGAGGCCATGCAAGTTTTTCTTCAATACCCTTGGCCCGGAAATGTTCGTGAGCTGGAGAATTTGATGGAACGCTTGGTCATTTTAAAACATGAGGGTGAAATTACGCGCCATGATTTGCCAGAAAGAATTCGTATTTCGGGCCAAGACGACATCATCACCAATGTTCAAATTCCTGAATCAGGCTTGAGTTTCAAAGATGTGGTGGATGATTTTGAAAACCAGCTCATTTTGAAGGCTTTGGAAAAAACGGGATGGAATAAAAATAAAGCCGCCCAATTATTACAACTGAATCGAACCACGTTGGTCGAAAAAATTAAAAAGCGCCAATTAGAAAGAACTTTGAATGGATAATGGTTCTAGCCGAAAGAAGAGGTGGAGCAATGTCTAGGGGGCTTGATGTACTCATCGTCGATGATGAAAATAGTGTATCCAAAATTTTCGAGCGTTTAGCCAAACAGGAAAAATGGTCTTGTGCCACCGCCGAAAATGGCTACGAGGCGCTCGATTTTCTTGCCAAAAACGAGGTGGGTTTGGTGGTGCTCGATGTTTGCCTGCCCGGCCTTTCGGGGTTTCAGGTTTTGGAATATATTCGTGCGAATTGTCCCGAAACCGAATCGATCGTTATTACCGGAAAAGCCAAGATCGAAGACGCCGTGAAGGCTCTTAAAATGGGGGCCTTTGATTTTTTAAGTAAGCCTTTTGAAAGTTTGGAAATTGTGTCGTCTTGCTTGAAGCAAGCCTTAGAGAAGGCCCGCTTGAAACAAAAAATCAAATCTTTGGAAAGCGGTAACATGCGCCTGGAAACCTTTGAAGGGATCATTGGAAAATCCAAGACGATGCAAGAGGTTTACCAGACGATTCAAAATGTGAGCTCTTCGAATTCTTCGGTGATGATTTTGGGGGAATCGGGAACCGGAAAAGAGCTTGTTGCACGGGCGATTCATCAAACGAGCCCTCGGAAAAATAAGGCCTTTGTGGTGATCAATTGCAGTGCCATCCCAGAGGGATTAATGGAAAGCGAGCTTTTTGGGCATGCACGAGGCTCTTTTACGGGAGCCACCCATGATAAGATGGGTTTGTTTGAAGAAGCCGAAGGCGGCACTGTTTTTTTAGATGAGATTGGCGAAATCCCCCCTTCCATTCAAGTGAAGCTTTTGCGTGTCTTGCAAGAACGGGAAGTAAGGAGAGTGGGTGCTTCAGACACGCGCCATGTGGACGTGAGAGTGATTTCTGCCACCCATCAAGATTTGACAGAACTTATTAAAAAAGGCCTTTTTAGGGAAGATTTGTTTTACCGGCTCAATGTCATTAACATTAACATGCCAAACTTAAGAGACCGCACAGAAGATATCCCGGTACTCGCCTACCATTTCTTGAAAAAGTTTAATGCCAAGACCAACAAAAAGATCGAAGAAATTTCGGTGGATGCCCTCCACATGCTGCAGGGTTACCAGTGGATGGGTAATGTAAGGGAACTCGAAAATATTATTGAGCGTTGCGTGGTTCTTTCGACGGGTTCTGTGATTGGTGCCAACGATTTGCCCTCGAAGCTCGTCTCCCGCAATTTTTATTTGCCAAGCGCTCAAGAGGAAGATTTAAGTCGATTCAGCTATCAAGATGCCAAAGAGAAAGCGCTCGAAATCTTCAACAAGAATTACTTGAATCACATCTTGAAGGTGTCGCAGGGGAATATCTCTTTGGCTAGCTTTAAGGCCGGAATGGATCGGAGTAATTTTAAGAAAATCATTCGCAAATACGAAATTGATTTGAGTGAGTTCAAAGGGGAAGAAAGTTGAAACAAAAAGGCGTAAAAGTATTGCTTTACGATGAACGAAATGATTTTTCCTCTCAGATCTTGGGCTGGTTGAAGGAAGAGTCTTGCGAGATACATGCGGCAAGCCTCGAGGTGATTAGCAATGTGCTTACGCAGGAATCTCCCGATTTGGTTTTGCTGAACTTGAATGGAAATCCCTCCGATGCTGTTTTGGAAATGATTGCAGAGATTAAGCAAGTGAATGAAGAGATGCCCATTGTTTGCTTAACTTCGCATTCCGATATGAAAGAAGTGGTTCGGCTGATGAAGTTGGGGGTGTATGACTTGATACAACTCCCCGTGGAGCAAGAGCTGCTCTTTCATACCCTCGATCATGCGGTTCACCTTTACCGCATTGTTCAAAAAGTTTTTTTCTTAGAGCGCCAGCAGGGTTGGAAAGGCGATTTTTTAGGCATTGTGGGTTCCTCGGCTCAGATGAAGGAAAATTTCAAGACCATTTCAACCGTGGCAAAGTCGCATGCCACCGTTTTAATTTTGGGGGAATCAGGAACCGGCAAGGAATTGGTGGCCAAGGCCATTCATATGCTTTCAGATCGCGTTAAAAATCAATTTATTGATTTAAATTGTGGGGCGATTCCGCGCGAGCTTTTAGAAAACGAATTGTTCGGGCATGAGCGCGGAGCCTACACGGGCGCCGATCGGCGTTATGTGGGGAGTTTTCAGAGGGCCCACGGAGGCACTTTATTTCTCGATGAAATCTGCGAAATGGATATTTCTTTGCAGGTAAAGCTGCTTCGAGTTTTACAAGAGAGGAACATTACGCGAGTAGGCGGGAGCGAAAAAATGGAAATCGATGTGCGAATTGTGGCAGCCACCAACCGAGACATTAAAAAAGAAGTAGAGAGAGGCGCTTTTCGCGAAGACTTATATTATCGCCTCAATGTGGTTCCTATTGTGATACCCCCTTTGAGAGAACGTGTGGAAGACATTCCACTTCTTGCCAGGCATTTCTTGGAAATGCATTCTACGAAAAATAATAAAATATTTTTTGATATTCATCCGGAGGCCCTCGATGCCTTCATGAATTATGCCTGGCCGGGTAACGTAAGAGAACTCGAAAACATTATTGAAAGGGTGGTGGTGCTTTATAACGATTCGCAACTGAAGCTTAAATATCTTCCGCCCCAATTTCAAAATCTCCCCTCCAAAAATAACCACTCTTCTTCTTTTGTTCCGAATAAAAAATTCAAGCTTTCCTCATTGAAAGAACTTGAGCAAATGGCTATTGAGGAAGCCTTGAAAGTATATAATGGCAATATTCCCAGGGTGGCGAAGGCTCTGCAAGTGGGGCAGGCCACCCTTTACCGCAAACTTCAAAGATATCAGATTAAACGCTTATGAGACCATCTTCCAATTATCTCGTAGTGCTCGCGGGAGGTAGTGGCACACGACTTTGGCCCCTTTCGAGGAAGAATTTCCCCAAGCAATTTTTAAAAGTGGCTTCTTCGGAAAGCTTGGTCAAAGAAACCGTCACGCGCTTGAAATCGCTTATTCCCCTTCAGCAGGTGCTGATTGTCTGCGGGCTCGACCATGCAGATTTGATGAAGAAAGAATTTCCTGAATTTTCTCCCGAACAATTCTTGCTCGAGCCTTGCGGCCGCAATACAGCTCCCGCCATTGCCTTGGCCGCGAAAGTTTTATTGCAAAAAGATGCCCAGGCCTCGATGGTGGTGTTGCCTTCTGACCATAAAATCCCCCCGTCTTCTCAGGCTGCCTTCGAGAAAATTATTTCGCAGGCCCTTCGCTATGCCCATGAAAGGGGAGGGCTCATTACGTTGGGCATCGAGCCGCTCTATGCGGCCACGGGCTATGGCTATATTCATCGAGGCGATCCACTCGAAGGCGATTTATTTAGCGTGAAAGAATTTAGAGAAAAACCAGATTTGGAAAGCGCCAAGAAATATTATGCTTCGGGGGAATATTTTTGGAACAGCGGCATGTTTGTTTGGAAGGCCTCTGAGTTTTTAAATAATTATAAGAATTATTTCCCGCTCGATGCAGCTTCATTGGAAGCTTTGCCTGCCACAGTGGGAAGCTCAGAATGGCCCCAGAAATTAAGCGAAATTTATCCTCAACTCACTTCTATTTCGGTGGATTATGCTATTTTAGAAAAATCAAAATCGGTTTACATGATGAAAGCCTCCTTCGAGTGGGATGATGTGGGTTCTCTTAAATCGCTTTATAAGTATTTTCTTAAAAAAGGAGAATCAAATGCCTGCGAGGGAAAGGGAGTGAGTATCGATGCCTCTGGAAATCTTTTGATGAGCGATGAAGGTATGATTGCTTGCCTGGGGCTTGATCATTTGGTGGTGATTCGTAATAAAGATAGCGTACTTGTTTTGCCGATGGAGCGGTCCGAAGAAGTAAAATCGCTCTTGGAAGAAATGAAAAGGAAAAATTTAGACAAACATCTCTAGAAAAAGGAGATCGCATGAGTTTTAGGCTTCAACAGCGTGAAGAAAAAGGGGTTTTGATTTTGACTCCGCAAGGGCAACTCAATGCTTCTGAAGTGGCTTCCTTCAAGAAAGAATGGGCTCCTTTTTTACAAAAAGAAAAGCTAGGCGTGATTGTCGACTGTTCATCGCTGGAATTTGTTGATTCTACAGGGCTTGGCGCTCTGATTGCTTTGCTCAGAAAATTGGAGTCTAAAGGTGGAAAACTGGTTTTTGTGGGGCTCGGCCCTGAAGTGGCTTCGATTTTTGAAATGACCCGTCTTCATAAGCTGTTTCAGATTTACCCCACTTTGCAGATTGCATTTGAAAAGATTCTCGCATGAAACGAAGACAGCAAATTCAGTTCGAAGTAAAAAACCCTAAGAAAATTCATTCTATTTTAACCCAAAAAGTTCGAGTTTTGTCCACCCGCAAGGGTTTAGTGATTCCTTTAAACCTTCAATCCGATTTTTTCCTTTGTTTGTTCGAAGCGATTCAAAACGCTTTTGAGCATGCAAGGTCTAAGAAAGTAAGGGTGAAGATTGAAAAATTCGGGGATGTGCTCAAGGCAAAAGTTTATGATGAAGGAAAAGAGGGGCAAGTTTCATTTCGCAAAAAGTTTTCACTACGGAAAGAGCGTGGTCGAGGGCTTCAAATCATTAGACATTTAATGGATCAGGTCTCGTATGTTCGCGAGGCCCAGAAGCATTGCCTGGTTTTTCAAAAGAAGATTCTTCCTGTTTCACGCCGTTTCCAATTGCATGAGTTGTTAAATGAAATCAGCCGGAAACTCACGGAGGCTCCGAATCTTGAAAAAATATATGAAGTGATTCTCAATAAGCTTTTGGAACTTTTCAATGCCACTCGGGCTTCGATTATGATCTACGACCCTGCAGAAGGCGTGCTTAAGGTGGTGGCTGCCCGTGGTATTCCAGAAAATACACTGGAAAAAATTAGAGTGAAGAAGGGAGAAGGAATTTCAGGAGATGTTTTCTTAAAATCAAAACCCGTTTTGATTAAAAATATCTTGAAGGAATTGAAGAAAACTTCTCGAAAGGGAAAACACTATTCTACTCATTCTTTTATTTCGGCCCCGATGATTTTTTCGCCTTACAAAATAGGAGAGGAAACTTTAGGCGTGATTAATCTCACTGATCGCTTGGATGGGTCGGAATTTAATCGCTCTGATTTGAGAATCTTGTCTTTACTTGCTACTCAAGCGGCCGCTTATATCAAGATTGGATTTTTGATTGAGAAGTTGAAGAAGACCTGATGTTAAAGCAATTTCTAGAAAAATCATCTCAAGAATGGCAAACCATGAAACCGGGGCTTGAAAGAATTCAAGCCGCTTGCAATGCTTTGGGAAATCCAGAAAAAAAAATCAAAACCATTCATGTTGCAGGCACCAACGGCAAAGGTTCGGTGGCAGCCATGCTGCAAAGCATTTGAGCGAAGCGGGTTACCGGGTGGGCTTATTTACTTCGCCGCATCTCGTGAGGGCAAATGAGAGGTTTCGAATCGGAAATCGAGAGATAAGTGATGAGGAGTTAGAATCAATACTGGGTGTCATTGCGAGCCCTTCGGGAGTCCTCAGGATAGGCTCCACGTGGCAATCTCCCGAGCCTCACGATGACATGCTCTTAGAGTCTCTCACTTTCTTCGAACTTTGCACCCTGATCGCCTTTCTTTATTTCGCCGAAAACAAAGTCGATTTCGCCATTTTCGAAGTGGGTTTGGGGGGCAGGCTCGATGCCACCAATGTAATTACCCCTTTGCTTTCGGTGATCACCGAGATTGGGCTCGATCACACTGAAATTTTGGGCCCCGATATTTCCTCTATCGCACGGGAAAAAGCGGGGATTATTAAAGAAAGAATACCGATAGTGTGTGGAGCGAGTCACCCAGAAGCGAGGAGGGTGATTGAAGAGGTGGCGAAAAAAAAAGGGAGCGAGCTTAGTTTGATAGAAGTAAGGTCAAACGGGTGGCGACGAGACAGGCCCCACTCCCCTGCGTCGCGGCCGGAAGCCTTCCGGCTTGACGCCACCCGTTTGATGAAATTTGTAAAGTTACCAGGTCTTCACCAAATTCATAATGCCCAAATTGTTTTAAAAGTGATCGAGGTGTTGAATGGCATTGTAGGGGCGCTTCGGCCCCTCCACGAAGAAGTGATAAAAAAAGGTTTTGCCAATGTCTGCTGGCCAGGCCGAATGGAATGGATTTCAAAAAACCCGCCGATTTTGCTGGATGGCGCGCATAATGTAGAGGGTGTGAGGGCTTTGGTGGGGTATTTGAAACTTCACCCTCACCCCCAGCCCTCTCCCCTCGAGGGAGAGGGTGTCCAAAGGATGGGTGAGGGGGTAATTTATTGGAAGGTTTTATTTTCTGCCGCCTCCGATAAAAATGTAGGAGAAATGTTGAAACTCCTTCAAGAAATTGCTTCTGAAATTATTCTTTGCAAAATGAAACATTCAAGATCGGTGGATCCGAAAAATTTTTCCTCCTACAAATCTGCACACAACTCCTGGGAAGCTTTCCATCAAATAAAAAACTCCCTTCGCGAAAACGAAGGGTTATTAGTGACCGGGTCTTTATATTTAGTGGGAGAAATTAAGAGGGAACTTTTAAAAGACTCTCTTGCCCAGAGCAGCTATAGTGAGGTAATATAAGTAAATAGGAGTTTATTCATGCAATTTACCATTGTAGTTGAAAAAGATGAAACAGGATATTACGTGGCTGAAGTACCTGCCTTGCCCGGTTGTTATTCTCAGGGTAAAACTGCTGCTGAAGCGAAATCAAATATTAAGGAAGCGATTGAGGGATGGGTGGAAGTCATGAATGAAAAAGCAAAGGCTTCCGCCTCCGAATATTATCAGATTGCCATATGACCCGCCCCAAACTTTGTTCAGGTGCTGAAGCTGTTAAAAAATTCCAAAAAATAGCATGGAAGGTGGATCGCCAAAAAGGTTCCCATGTGATGATGGTGAAAGTGGGTTATTTTTACACCTTGTCTATCCCCCAACATAAAGAATTGGGAATAGGGATTATTCGAAAATTAGTGAAGCAAGCTGGAATTAGCCTTGAACAGTTTAATGAGTTGTAGGATTTCGAACAGAATCCCACCAACGGGTAACGGCATATACAAGGTCAGCATCGGTTTTCATTCCGCGATCTTTGCTACTCTGCTGGCCTCCTTCGGCCCAAGCCAAAACTGCGTTAGGAGGCTGGTGGCGCACCAATTCCATGCCGGGTTCAAAACGGGCGATAATATCATTGAGTTGAGCTTGGGCCATCAAATCGCCTCTCTGAGCGGCATTGTGTAAGTATTGCAGAGTATCGAGGTAATGTTGAATGAGGCTCGATTGAATGCGATCGGTGAGGTTTTGGGTGTTGCTTTTTCGAAGCCTTGCTCGTTCTGTCTCTGGCACGGAGGCAGGGTTTTGCGTAAGGGTATGGTGATCGAGTAATTCGAAGCGCAGCATATCTCGTCGATGTATGCCAGCTCCTCTTCCGATAAAATCTCCCCAGCGGACCGGCATCATATCAAAGGCTCCATTCACACCGGCCACCAAGGTGAGGGCATTGGTATCCATAATAAGATGGGCGCTTCCTTTTTTGGCCGGCGCTACACTTCCCGTGAGAGAGCGGGTTCCAGAGTGAAAATTGGTGGTGGCGACGCCATAACGAAGCATGGTTCGAGCGGCTCGTTGCATTTGGGCGAAAGCCTTTTGGGGCTTCCCTCGGGAAATGGGCGTGTGACGGCCACCAATGAGCGGGCCCGTCAAAGCGGGAACAAAATAAAGAAGAGGTTTAAAAGTAAAACGCGTAAAAGGGGCTATTACCATTAAGGTGGTGATGTCGGTCCAGCTCGTATGAGCCGAGGCAATTACAATCGGCCGTTTTTCTCTTTGAGATCGAATTTGAATTTCTTCGAGAGCGCGAATACTTGCGACATCGATTTGAGGCCGCCAACGAGCGGGAGCCATTACCCAGCCGGCAACAATGGGAGAAAGCCGCGTATAAACATTAAAGCGATTGTCAAAAATGAGATCAGCGATCGAAGCAATACCCAGACTCACTCCTGCCCCTGCGAAGGCTCCCAGCTGGGCGAAGGTGGCCCAGCGGCTATGAGGCCCTCCGCCCACCACTTCTCCGAGGCCGTTTCTGAGAACAGAGGCGGCATCTTGGGATTTTTCAGTCACGTAATCTAAAGTGCCTCGCCCCGCGCCTGGCAAGGCTCGCACACGGGCGCGTGTTTGCTCGCGGATCTTTTCTTCATTTAGTAATTGGCCAATGACTTCTGGGCTCGATTCGCGTTTTCTCAAAGCGGTGATGAGCGCATCTTGATTTGTTTCGGGGCCTTCGGAAGAAAAACTGTTTTTGAGATTTTCGAGGAGAACTTCTTCAGCCGGAGAAAGACTTTCTCCCAAAGTTTGGCGCGCAAGCGCGATTCGAACTTGAGCCGAGCGTTGCTTTAAGATTCGCAAAATTTCATGGTGTTGCGTCGTACTATTTGTAGGCCTTGTCGTTTCAAAACCTTCGATGAATTGATTTAATTTCTGAAGCACTTCTTCATGGGAAGCATCCACCCGAGCTCTGAGGGCGCTGCTTCTCAAGGCTTCCCATTTTTGTTTTTGGTTATCGCTCAATAATTTTCCGCTCGCCAGTTTCCGACCCAGTTTTTGCAAAAGCGTTTTGCGCGCTTTGATCAAGCGCTCGATTTCTTTTATGTCATGGGCAGAGGCGCCTTTCGCTGCTTCTAATTCGAGCTGAGCGCGCTCCAGATGGTTTTCGATGAGGGCTTTATCGTAGGCATGGCTGGCATCTCTGGCCCGCCTGAGGTGTTCAAAAGTTTCACGGGCATGAGGCGCAGAGGCATCTTCTAGAAGAACGCGTTTTGCCTCTCCTACAAGCGCTTCTGCTATACCATGAAGCAATTGAGACCCTTCGGCGTTGGGGTAAATTCCCAAAGCCCCTCCAAACATTCTTTCAAAAGCCCTTTCGGCCAAGGCGTCGGAAGCGACTTCAAAAGGAGCGAAAGTTTTGCACAAGGCTTGCGGGGGCTCGGCCTGATGGCTAATCGATAAACGATAAACGAGGCTTCTCCACAAATTCGTGCGGGAATTTTGAGAGGCTGCATCATCGCGCGACCCATCGCTTAAAGCCCCCATAGGCACTATTTGGGTGGGAACGACAACTTTCCCTCGCCGGGTGACGATGGGAAGATCGGGTTTCGGGGCATATTGGCTATAAACGCCCAAGGCTGATCCTACTAAAGTAAATACGGATCTGCCGGTGAGGGCTGCATAGCGCTCGCCTATTTTAAAGTCCCGTCCTCCCTGCATGGGTTGAGTGAGGCGAGAATTATCCGGATAAAAACTAAATCCAAAAGGCCGGATTAAACCTTCATTTGGCATGAAAAGCTGGCTGAATAAAGCCGCATCGTGAGGGGCATCTGGAAGAACGGCTCCCACTACTTTGCCAGCACTTGCAGCCTGGTCTAACTCAGAGGCTTCTGACGGGATTTCGCCATAAGCCATTGCACGAGCAAGGTTGGTGATGGAATGGTCGTAATCCCAAATATCGGGCAAAATATTTTCGGTGAGTAATTGAACGGCATCTCCAATGAGGCCCAGTTTTACTTCCTTCATTTTGGCTCTCAAATCGGCCTTGGCCGCTATGCGCGGAATATCTAAATGTGTCATGGCTTCTAGCTGGGATCCGCGGGCCAAGACGATGAAAGGAAGAAAATCCCACCAGGAAAGATGTTGGAGATTCACCACAAGACGATTGATTTTAGTCAAGCGATCTACATGGGGGTCTACCGCAAATTTGGCGCCGGTGGCTTTCATGAGTCGGCTTCCCCATTGGAGGAGAATCCAATGAAGAGAAGCAAGCGATTCTTCCCTGCCTGCCCTTCCCAAAATGCCTAATACAGGAATCAGCGTGCGGCCTACGCGTTGTAAGAGAGCTCGTAAACTTTCATAGAGAATAGGATAAGTGTGGGCTTTATTTTCCTGGATATCTCGCTTATTCCAAAGGCTCGCTTCCATTTTCTCGAGCACGGGCTGCATGGCGGGGCTCACCACCACGAAATTTTCATCGAGGCCTTTCGCACGATAGGCGCGGCGAACATTTTGGCTGAGCCTCGCAATCGCTTGAATGGCATCGTAAAGAGCTCGATTGTTGCCATATTCATTTCTTTTCTTGGCGCCGTTTCCATTTCCATTTTCAAGGCTATCTCGGCTATCCCTTCCGTGACCATTCCCGTTCCCATTCCCGTTTCCATTTCCGTTGACGATGGCTTTTTTGTAGGCCAGGATTGCTTGTTCGGCACTCGCTAATAAGGCCTGGTAACGGGTGTCTTTCTCTCCTTGCACTTCTTTCATGCGCGCCTGGATTTGCGCCAATTGAAAATCAAGATCCATCACGTTTACTTCTTCGGCCCTTTGATCCATTTCACGCCAAAACTCATTATTTTCTTCTTCGAGGGTGGCGAAAATTTTTCGAAGGGCCCGTGTTTTTTCAATCACTTCTTGGTAATAAGCTTTTTGAGCAATGCGCGCTTCGTTCAGTGCCCTTGACTGAATTGCTTGGCCTGCATCTTCTAAAATGGCTTCCATTTCATCGACGTTCATTTTGCCGAGTAGATCCGAGAGGGCCCTTTCGTAGGTGCCGCGTATTTTTAAAGGGGATTCTGCTTCAGCGCTAAACACCCGCAGCGCTTTGCGGTAAACTCGGCCGGTTTCAGCCGCGAGCTCGAGTTTGCGGGAAGCTTCTATTAAAGTTTGCGCCGGGAGACGAGAAGGCGCTCCGAAGGAATCGATTTGCCGACCCATTATTTCCCCTAAAATACTGGGATGCATGCCTTGGAGGGCTTCGGTATAGGTGGCAAGCCTTGCCCCTTGAATTTGGGCAGCGCGGGCGCGCCAGGAAACTCGGGCAGGATCACCCTCTTCATAAACGAAGCGAAGAGTCGCTTCCCGCAAGGCCTCAATAGCCTCTCGATATTCTTGGCTCCTTTGTTCACGCCGGGCTTTTCTCACTTCGGGATCTGCGGCTTCTTTTTCACTGCGAATGGCTTTTGTTTTTTCTACAAAGCGCTGGCCTGCTTCACGCAAGGCAGCTGTTTCTGGCAAATCGCGCAAGGCCGGATGCAGAGCAACGTGAGCCATGGCAAAAGCATCTTCGGCTTCAAAGGCATGGGGGCCTCTTACCCAGGCATGAACACTATCGGGATCGATGCCCATTTCAATGAAGTCTTTTTCTGTAAGAGTCTCAAAATCGTGTTGCGTTTTTAAAGGTCGGGTATTTTCAATCGTGAGATACGCAAGCCCCACGGCATGGGCCGTTTCGGGCATTTTAGAAAGAGGGGTCTCGCTGAGGCGCGAAGTGGCATCTGCAAAAACTCCCGCGAGGGCATTGGCTTCTGTAAAATCGAGGGAAGGAAATTTTTCGAGCAGCCCATTGAGTTTAGTGCGCAGCCCGGCTTGAAAGCCAAAATAGGCCTGCATATATTGAAGATAATGTTCTCTCAAGGCAGGGGGAGTATGTTCATAGCCCCAACGCAGATGGGCGAGCGTGCGCGGACCCATTTGGCTTCCCCAGGCCCTTTCGAACACTTCGTCACTAGACCGAGGAGTGGATTGAAGCCTTTCCCTCGGAGGAGGAGCGAAGGCTTCGTCGGGATCAAGCCCCGGGCGCAAATTAACGGTTTTCGCAAGCTCAATCAATCTTCCGATGGCGGCCGCCACTCTTCCGGGGCCTTTTTCTGTAGGTTTTTCTCCTCGAGGTCTTCGAGGAGGACGGCCTTGAGGGCTTCCTCCTAAATGAGGTTCTTCGAGTGCCACGCTCATGGAAACAAGGGGGGAAACTTCCCTTGAATCAGGCTCGATGTTGAGAGCTCCCACGCCTGCTGTTTCAGGAACGAGTTCCGGAGCGAGCGGCCATCTTGAGGGAGAGGTTTCACTGGATTGACTGTGAGTGATGGCATGGAGCTGGGCATCTAAGCTTTGTTCGTAGGCCTGCACTCTTCCCCCGGTGGCCATTCCCATAAGAGCCATGCCGGCTCCCATCTGAATATTGGTGATCTCTGCTCTGACGAGCCTGTCTAAATAAGAACCTTCTTCATGAGTGGTAAAGCCAAAGCTTGCAGAAAGCTCATGACCTATCACCATGGCATTGCTTTGAGCCATGTGAGTGACGATGAGATTTTGACCCGCTCCTAAATGCCCAATCGCTTTGAGGGCTAAGAAATCAGTGAAAGTTCCTCTCCACCCATCAACATCGAAGATTCCTCCGCCCTCACCCGTCCTTCCGGACACCCTCTCCCCCGGGGAGAGGGTGGGGGTGAGGGGAGTGTTCAAAATGTGATTCACAGTTCTAAAGGCGCTGACTTCAGTTCCTAAGGCGAGAGTATAAGCAAGCCCTTGAGTGAAACGGGGGGCAACTTGGAGTAAACGTAAAGAAGAGGCGCCTTCGAGAAAACCCAGTCTTGCAAATCGAAAAGCGAAGGAGCCCACACTCATGGCGGCAAGAGAGCTGATGTCTCCCGCTTGCCTCGAGAAGTTAGCTAAAGCAGCATCCATCGCAATTTGTTCATGGCTAAAGGGAGAGTTTCCTCCGGAAAATTGAAAAGGAGCACTGCCTTGTCTTTCGAGTATATTCGTAGAATGAGATGAAAAACCGTTTGTTCGTGTCATGAGAGAGTACTCCCAGTGAGTCAAAGTCTTGAATTTTAAGGGTAACGACCAGTAAGTAATCGGTTATTCTTGTTAAAGGTTGCCAAGTATTTATAAAAAATATAAATAAAATTATGAGCCCATTTCCCATTCACCGACCTCGGCGACTTCGCCAAAATCCTTTTATCCGCTCTTTAATTCGAGAAACAAAAGTAGGAGTCGAAGATTTGGTTTTTCCTCTCTTTATTCGGGAAGGCGAGAAAGAAGCCAAAGCCATTCCTTCGATGCCCGGTATTTATCAGCACTCTTTGAATCATCTGGCAAAAGAAGCCAAGGAAATCTTTCATTTGGGAATTCCTGCGGTTATTTTATTTGGAATTCCCCGTCAAAAAGATCTGCTGGGAAAAAGCGGCTATGAAGAGGGCAATATCATTTGCGAGGCGATCGATCGCATGAAGCAAGCAACCCCCGAGTTGGGTGTGATCACCGATGTTTGCCTCTGCGAATACACGAGCCATGGGCATTGCGGCGTTGTGGCTAAAAATGGAGCAGGCAAAAAGATCGTTGAAAATGATTCGAGCTTGGAACTCCTTTCTAAAATGGCCGGAGCCTACGTTCGCGCGGGAGCAGACATGGTGGCTCCCTCCGATATGATGGATGGCCGTGTGCAAAAAATTCGCGATGAATTAGATGCCGCGGGTTTCAAAGAAACGCCCATTCTTTCTTATGCAGTGAAATATGCCTCTAGCTTCTATGGGCCTTTTCGGGAGGCAGCAGGCTCGGCTCCAGAATTTGGCGATCGCTCTTCTTATCAAATGGATCCCGCCAATCTCCATGAGGCCCTGCGAGAAGCGGCCCTAGACTTGGAAGAAGGCGCCGACATTCTCATGGTAAAACCGGCCTTTGGCTATTTGGATGTGATACGAATGTTAAAGGAAAATTTCAACGCGCCGCTCGCGGCTTATCAAGTGAGCGGGGAATATTCGATGATGAAAGCTGCCGCTCAAAAGGGCTGGATCGATGAAAAAAAGGCCGTTTTAGAGTGCCTCACTTGCATTAAAAGAGCCGGGGCTGACTTTATACTCACTTATTTTGCCAAAGAAGCCGCTAAATACTTGGAATAACAACTCTTCTATTACTTTCGCCGATACTTCCTATATAATGATAGGTGCGTGGAGCACCTTAAAACCTAAATACTCTTTTTTATGTCGGAATCGAGTCAGGAAAAAACTGAAGATGCAACGCCCAAAAGGCTTCGCGAAGCACGAAAAAAAGGTCAGGTTCCTAAAAGCCGCGATCTTTCCACGATCTTTGTACTCGTCGCTTTTTTTGCTGCCTTTTGTCTTTCGATAGGTTTCATGGGGGGAGAACTCAAAAAACTCATGGTGATGGTGTTTAATGAAATTGCCTCCCCCGAGCTCAGTGGCGCAAAAATATACGATTTAGGGAAAGCCTCTCTCTTTACGCTCGCCAAGGTTTGCGCGCCCGCCTTTATTTCTGGCTTCGCCATTGCCGCCATCGTGGGTTTTTTGCAAGTGGGGCCCGTTTTTTCGATGGAGCCTTTAAAACCTCAAGGGAAAAAGCTCAATCCCATCGAGGGTCTTAAAAACATGTTTAAAACCCCCACTTTTATCGAACTGATTAAAAATATTTTAAAGATTACTTTTATTTTCTATCTTTCTTACCAAGTATTGAGTGGTCATTTGTTTGAAGTACTTCAAACCGTGAGAGTTTCGGTGCTTGATTCTGCGAGTTTGGCCGGCGGTCTTATTTTTAAAATTGTGATCCGCATCTTGATTTTATTTATCGCGATTGCGCTTGCCGATTTTTTGGTTCAGCGTTGGCAATTCATGAAGCAAATGCGCATGTCGAAAGATGAAGTGAAGAGGGAATATAAGCAAGACGAAGGAGACCCCCACATTAAAAGCCATCGCAGGGCTTTGCATCGCGAATTTGCTTTTGGAGATGTGCAGCAAAAGGTGAAGAATGCCGATGTAGTGGTTACTAATCCCATTCATGTGGCGGTAGCGATTCAATACAATCGAGATGACATGGGAGCTCCCGAAGTGGTAGCCAAGGGGCAAAGGCTTTTCGCCGATATGATCCGCAAGGTCGCCGAAGAGAATGGGGTGCCCATTATGCGAAATGTGCCCCTCGCGTGGTCGCTTCTCGAAGTAGAAGTGGGCCAGGAAGTGCCAGAAGAATTGTATAATGCGGTGGCAGAAATTCTTGCCTTGGTCTATAAGATGAAGCATCGGGAAACAAAATCTTTAACAGAAGAGAATCAAAATTATGTTTAAAGCTTTGGGGAGAAAAAAGATGAAAAAGAAAAAAATGGCCTTTGGGCTACTCGTTGCTTTTTGCATGAGTCTGGGGTTTTTGGCATTTTCAAGTGCCGAAGATAATCCTCCCCCCAAATGTGAGAAATGTTACCGGGGGCCCGATGGTAAAATTAAATGTGAAGCGGTGGAATGTCCTAAAAAATAAGGCGTTTCATTAAAAATAAATTTGAGAGGGATGTTATTTTTCTCTCTTTATTAAAGGAGCAAATTTGTTTGCTCCTTTTTTTTTGTTCTGGTATTTCTTTTTTTTGTTAATCCAGATGAAATCCCCGCCTATGCGGCAACATGGGAGAGAAGACCATGAAACAAAGTTTGAAAAATATTGTCTTTCTTTTTCTTTTCTTAATTCCAAGCTTCCTCCAAGCGGCTTCTCGCACTGAATTTATTTTAGATGTGAGTGGCTCGATGAATAAGATGCTCGGCGGTGAAACGCGCATTCAAGCAGCACGAAAGGCGATTGCGGCAGCCTTAACGGCGATTCCTGAGGGAAGTGTGGTGGCACTTCGTTTGTATTCAGATCGCATTCCCCAAACCGATAAGGCGGCCAGCTGCAAAGATACTCATCTGGCAGTTCCCTTTGGGCCAGTGAATAAAGCTCAAATTCAAGCGATTGTAGATTCGGCGACTCCGCTGGGCCAAACCCCCATTGCCTATTCTTTAGAGCAAGCGGCCCTCGATTTTGGGCAGGGAGCCGATGAGCAACCCGTGATTATTTTAGTGAGCGATGGAGAAGAGAGTTGCGGAGGAGATCCCGTGGCTGTCGCTAAATCTCTGATTGCTCGTGGCTTCAAGGTAAAAATCCATACCATTGGTATTGATGTGGATCCTGCCGCGCGCACTCAACTCGAGGGGATTAGCGCTGTGACGGGGGGACAATATAAAGATGCCCGAGATGCCTCTTCCCTTACAAGCTCTCTTCAACAGCTTACTCAAGATGCTTTGCTAGTAAAGAAAGAACAAGCCATTTATGGGGATGCTATTCGGGGAGGAGATTCTTACGAAACCGCCGTTTCTCTGCCTCCTGGGAAACTTTATCGCTTAGATCATCATCAACGCAAAGATCAGTTTGATTATTTTGTGGTGGATGTAAAGCCGGGGCAAAAATTAGTGGCCAGTGTTGAAACGGGTGAAAATGGGGTGGACATTCGAGGAGGGCAGGCCATCACTACCATCGGAAATCCTTATGCGGGGCTTTCGGTGCATAGCCCGCAGCGGCAAGAAATTAAGCATGTAGAAATTATTGGGGGTCGTAATGAAAAAAGGAGCATCGAAGTTCCGGTGGGCAGTGGTCAGGATGGAAAATATTATATTTTGATCGGCAGTGTTTATGATAACCAAAATAAAGATCATCGCTTCAGAGTAGATTTAACAAGCCAATTTGATGCGAACACCGATCGCGATGCGGGAGATAGCGATGCCACTGCCATTGAAATTTTGCAGGGCACTTATGATAAAAATTATCTGAGTGCCAATGATAGCCTCGATGTGTTTAAGATTAATCTGCCGCTGGGAAGCTATGAGCTAAAACTCCGGCCTGAAAATCAGAATTCAATATTGACGGCGATGCTGGTAGATTCTGATGGGGTAGAAATTGCCGCGGGGCGTTCTCCCAATCCGGGGGCGGCAGCGATAGTGCCCTTTTTCACTAAGAAAGCGGGCTATGTTTTTATTCGAGTAAAAGAGCCTTGGACGAGCGACAAAGACGTCGCTTATTCTCTCGCTTTAGGCCCTGCTTCAGGCACGCCCCCCTTAGGATTTAATGCCGTGCCTCCCGCTATCACCAGCAATATTCCACCCGCCCAAACAACGGTTGCGCCCACGGCGAGCGCGGGCCAGGCTGGCAAAGTGGCTAGCAGTGATGAAGTGGTGGCGCTTGCTTCAAAAGGTTTTTCAAATCTTGGATTTTTACAAAAAGCAAAATTGGCCTTTATTTATATGATGGGGCCTGCCTTTGGAGTTTTCTTGATCGGGCTTTTGTGGGGCTATATTTGGGGAAGACGCAGCGGCAAGCGTAAGACGCTGGCGAAGATGGGTAAGGCTCAAGGGGTGCCTGCGGCTCCGCCAGCGAAGAAATAGGCAGAACATTATTCTCTGAAGGTTTTCAACCCTCTTCGTTCTTCTGGATGATTTCTTTATTAGGTAAAGATAACGCAATGCGCATAATATTTTTTATGAACAACTTGATTTTTTTACAACTTCATGCGAGTGCTTCCAAAGTTCCTAACTGAGGAAAAATCTTCGCTGGCACACGAAGGAGTTGATAATGAGCCTCAAAGAAGCCGTCCGTGCTATTCAACAAAATCCCCCGAATTATTTCAATGAATACAAAGTACCAGTTACTTTTTCTCAACGCTCTGCGCAAACTCCTCCACATTCTGTTTCGCAGGAGTGCGGAGGTTCTTTTTATACTCCTCCTCGAATCGCATTTCCAAGACGTTGGAGGTTTCCTTCTTGAGCCCAATTAGGATACTCAGGACCCACCACTCCACCCATACTTCCAATGAGAATGAATTACTCTATTTTTCGTATGGGTTATATTATTCCTGATAACCGGGGGACTTATCCGGATGTATACACGGGTCGTTTAGATCTTCATGAATATTTCTTAAATGGACATGAAGGTCCACGCCCCATTCGGATAGGTGTTCGTTACGAAACTACTCATCGGATTGTTATAGAAATCCATATTGGAAGGAGCCTCCTTGGACGTGGATTTTTTTTACTTTTGAGGCAGATGGACATTATTATTGACTCTATCATCTGTCGAATTCGTTCCCTCCCGGCCGGTACCCAATTTACTTTTGATATTCCTTTTCCTCATTTTCCTCGATAGGGCTGCTTTTTTCGACGCAATGCAGCACTAAGTAAGTAATTTCAAAAACTTAAAGCAACTTTTTCAAAGAATAAACGAAAATTCTAGTACAGGGCACACGAAGTCTCAATGGCTGGGGAGTCATTGAACGCTAAGGGGAGAGTAAATGACTTCGCTAGTGCTTGATAGAAGAGATCTCGATTTTATTGCCTATCTTTTCTCTGGATGTCATCAAGATAATCATACCTATAATATTCAACGTGATTTGTTGGTGGATTATTTTAATCGATCTTCTCTGGAAGACCATTCTCAGGTGGGGGATCCTCATCATCGCGATATATATGTTCCTGCAAGAACTCGAGCTAATCTGCCGATAAGTCAACGCTTTGCTGAGTGCTTGATATCCTCGCAACTAACTTCCTCCGATTTCCAAATTTTTTCATCCCTTGTTTTATCTTGTATCAACCACGTGAATCGTGAACTCCGACAGGATGTTTTATCGGGATCTCAAGGGCATACACCTTTTCCGGATCAGATATGTATTGCTGAAAACATGAGGGAGCTTTCTCGTGTCAGTGAAAGTAATCCTTGTGGGATGGTGCCTCTTGAAAGCGCCCGCGAACAAAATTTTGAGGTCCATTGGCCTCCCGATTATTTGTTTGTTTCTGAGATTCAAAATGTTCCCAGATCTGTATGCCAAAGTATTGATGCCGAATTTAACCGGGCTGTCCAACATGAAACCCCCTATACACCTGTCACTTTACTTCCTCAATTTCAAACCACGCAGACCGAACATCAAAATGCCGATCTTTTTCTTCATAGAATACAAGAGCTCGATACACTCCCCTCTACGAATGCTTGGCGGCAATATATAAACCCACTTGTCAGCTTTTATGAAAGCCGAATTCGTGGCTCTCTCAATTATGTCGCACAAGTTGAAAATGGGAGGGCAATAAATCGTGAAAATTCTACTCATTCACTCGACCGCACAGAAGCAGAAAGAATTCGATTAAGAGAAGGTATTCCGGGAGATCGTGCTTCTATAAACTTTGCCCGTTGGCAAACGGCTTTCAGAAGCAGTTTATTGCCTTATGTAATTGATATTTTTGGTAATGGGGCCCGGCATAATTACACCCTTTTGGATTATGGTTTTGAGACAAATCATTTGACAAGAGAAAATCTTGTTAACATCGGGGCAATGATTTCTGGAGGCTGGAATTTGAATACGGGAAGTGTTGTAGGTTTCCTAGGACTTTCGGCTTCTTTGAGAATTTCCGATCATTTCGCATTGCGTGTGATTCCCAGAGTGGGCCTTGATTTTCCAGAAGTAGGTAGAAGTGGGTTACGATGGGGAGGAGTTTTGTGGGGAGGCAGTATTGATTTGGTTTCACGCGGTGAAACCTCGGCTTGCACACCGCTTTTTACTTCTGTGCTAGGAATTGTAGTTTTTCCCCACGTAGTAGATCGATGTATTTCTGCACCTCATGAGGTTAGGCATATTCCCACCAGTTCGATGGCTGCAGGACTTACCTTTTTTCGTTCGGCAGATAACCCAGATCCGGTGTTGATGCTTTCTTTAAATGTTACTGCAAGCACCCAATCAGATTGGGGGCTTCCCTTTGATATTGTTTCTACCATTGCAGGCTTGGTTTACCCGGTTTCAAGAAGATAAACCAAAGGAGGTTTTTATGGGTGACGTCTCCATTTCATTAACGAGCGTGATAGGCGCTGAAGTTTTTGGAGGACCTTCTGGAACTCTAGGGACGCCGGCAACGGGTCTAAATTTCGAGGGCCGTTTTTTCGGGAGAAGACTTACATATATTCCCGTACCTCGTGACCAATGGAGTAATCCCGATTATCAGCATCCTACTTACTTTGTACCCTCTTTAAATGTGTCGATTGGGTATCGATTAAGAGCTCCTTATTTAAATTTTATGGATCATGCGGATAACCCTCTTCCCAACATACAACATGGTGTGAATGCTGGGGCGGGTGTTACGATAGGGCGTTGTACCGTTTTAAATAATACCCAGCCCTACACACCTGAAAATTTGAGTCATCGGATTCGACCGGAATTTAGAAATTATTGTTCTTGGTTCATGACCTTTCGCGCTTCTGCTACTATTTATTTACAACCTATTTTTGCGAACGTTGGAATTGATTATCAAAACCTGTATGCCCTTGGTCGCCCGTCGAGTGATGGAAATTTTACAATAGGGTATCAATTATCGATAGGGACGTCATTCAACGAAGGTGGATCTGGATTTTATGCGAGTCTTGGCTTGTTATTCGGAAGGGCATTTTAATGGGTATTTTGGAACACCTTCAAAGCTGGTTGTTTCCGGGATGTTCGACTCCCTTTTACCCGCCCATCGATTTTACAGAGTCTAACCCATCCGAGATCGTAGCATCTCCCATCATAGAAGTAGGTTCTCTCTTTGAGTATTCTACTTATGCTACCTTAAATCGCTGGCATAGAAATTCTGATAGCCGTTTTCAGGCCCTTGAAACTTGGATGGATCGCTTGGAATCCATTCGGAATGACCGAGAAAACCGCCACCTCGAAGCTCGGCGCCTTATTTTCGATCTTCCCCATTATTCCTTTAACGTCTATTTTGGATTCAAACCCGAAACTTTTCACTGGTATGAACGAGTTTTTTTCCCTGCTAGTGAAATGGCTTTTGCGCATCTGGAGGGAGTGAATACTGTTTTTGATCCCCGGATCAATCATTTAAATCAGGATCTAAATTTTTTCATCAGTGGCACCAGTGATTATAATATCAATTACCAAGAAGGTCGTTTTCATTTTGGAAATGCCTGGAATCGCTTGAATAGATTTCTTTCATGTCCTGTGAATAATCACTCTATTCATGATTATTTAGCAAACCGCTTTTTTCTGCATTCAGGTGCTTCAAGCGGTGAAAGTATTATTCAACATAGTACTCGAGATCCATTTTACAGGTTAGGTTGGGAAGCAGGGGAAGGTCGTCTGAGTTCTCCTTTACAGATTGATGAAATGCTAGATTACGGCTTGCGCCATTACGAAGATATAGGCAATGGAGTTCCTTTTTGTGGCACTTCCTCTTCTGGTGAAAACAAGCACCAAATTGGGCAACGAGGTGCAAGCCTCGATTTGCGACTAGGAAATATTTTTTCAGAGCCTGGTTGGATTTATTTGGCAAGTTCTAATCACCCACCTGATTTATTAAACCAACTTTTACATTTGGATTATTCAGGAGATTCTTCACGTCCAGATCTAACTGGTTTTGGAAATTTTTTTTGGGATTATCTTCAAAGCCCATGGGGATTCGCCTTGGGAAGAGGAGAATTACACTTGCAGAGTAGATCTACAGGACTCAATTGGAATGCAAATTTTAACTCCGAGATAGAGAGTTATCGTCTTCTCGATACTCCTTTTGAAATTCTGGGAGGGAATATTCATAATGGCAACCCTCTTGAAATTCTTCATGGCATCCGATCTCCTCATCGGCTCAATTTTCCCTCTGGAATTCATATTCAACGAGATTCCCAAAATCCAAATTTAGTTACCTTTTCTATCAATCAGCATGTTTCCCTCGATTTTACGCTCGACCATGCGCTGCCTTGGTTCCTAAGTTTTATTCCTTTGCTTTCCAAGAGAAAATATCATTTAGAAGGAGATGTTCTTGCCAGTTTCAAGGTAAGTTTAGAGCGGGGTATTTTGCCAGGTCACAATTATATTGGGATACATAGCCTACAACTCACCGAATCAGGAAACAGACCCCTCTGGGAAAATGCAAACATCTTTGTTTCAGATATAAATCCAGGAGATTTTTTGAAGTGGGAAAATCCAAATGCTCAATCGGGGTTTCTATTTAACATTGATTCGCGCCAACTTCGTTCTAAAATGTTTGTCCCGCTTCCTCTAGATTCGAACGGAGCTTATGATTTGGTCAGAGGATTCAATCCCATGGTAGCAAGTTTACGCGCCTGGTTTGGGAGGCAAAAAGAACCCAATTTTAATGTCCATTTGAATACTTCTACTCCACCGGAATCTTCAGAACCTTGTCATCGGTCTGTTGACTTGAGTTGGCAATCTCACAACATTCAATTTCATCCTCTGATTGAATTGCGTTCGAGTAATGCAGATTTAAATGCGAGTATTTCCATTGCTGCTCCTGGAAGAATTCATGCTGATTTTAGATCCAATCATTTTGATGGTGTTTGGTCAGGGCTTCTTTTGAGTATAAATCATTGGAGCCGCTGGTATTTGCCGACTTTCCCCCCCATTTTGTTAGGGGGGAGTAGACTTCGAAACATTCTCTTTGGAGTTTACTCGAATTTTCACGGGCATTTGCAACATGATTTTTCTAGTGGGGCTGCAGAGGGGAATATGTTTTGGAATGCGAATGGAATTTTGCAAGATTCTACTTCTACTGGCAGAAACTCTACTCCTCTTTTGGAAGATATGCATTCAGAATGGAGAATCCATCACCATCGGGTTTCAGCAAGGGAGAGAAGTCATTTAAATATACGAGGATTAAATAGGATCGCAGGGGTGCCTGCAAATGTGCCAGGTTATCATGTCTCTGATTCCTCAGAAGTTCAATCAGGGTCCCTTCCTTTTGATGTAGGACCTTTATATTGGAGGTGGAATTTTCCCTGGAGGAGGCAACCATGAATCCTCCCATAAGACATCGCAGGCATGTCATTCCGTCAGCGACTCTTCCCATTGAGGAGATGACAAGAAATGTCCCGGAGGGAAATAGGCCAACTCTTCCATCAACTCCTGTTCGTTCAACTCATACCATTGCTTCTTATCAGGATCGTTATCTAGCAAGCTCTTCCGAATTTTGTATTTCTCCTCATTGGCAACGATTAACACAGAATCTATTTCCTCGAATTGGAATGAATGTTCCTTGGCAAAATCTTCCTGAAGATAATTGGGTTCCAGGAGCCATGTGTCTTTTGCATCATCTTTCAGATATTGATGTAGATTTTAGGCATACCCCGAGCAATGAGGGCCAAGAAGGTTGCCGCCATTCTGAATTTCGTCAAGAAGGAACTTCCGAAAACGGAAGGGCTACCGTATGTTGGGCTCCCCATACCATGGCCCATGTTCATGTGGGTGTTCGCGAAGATTTGAACATTCATTTTCCCATTATTAACCAGTTTTATGTGCACTACGAGAATCATCCCTTGGACATTTCTGGTCGTACCCCTCTCCCCTTAGGCCCGAATGTCCTCAATTTAAGGGGATTTTTTGGCTTGCGTTCGGGAGTGAGTATTCCCGATCGAAATTTGTATGATTCTATGTTCCCACCGGTAACCCCTTTTGGGAGTTCAATCTCTTTGTGTGATTCCATTGAAAATTGTGTTTGGGGGCTTCATTATTCGTTTAATGGATTTGTAGAGCCTTTTGCCCGTGAAAACGGGGAAAGTGTGATCGATGGATTTTGGAATTCTTTGGGTTGGGGGCGCGCATTTTATCAGATGACCCATCTTCCTCCTGATACTATCGACATGACTTTGAATGGTTTTTTGGAACACATTGGAAGACCCTTACTCAGTGATGCCACGAGTCATTATTTGCAAACCCACCGAGAAACCTGGACCCCCAATCCCCGTCTGCTTTCTTTGTTAGAAGCAGGAGTGATTGAAATTGCCGCAAGCCTACAACCTGTTCGGGCAATATTTCCAGAGAATATAGAAGTGACCCTTCATTCATTAGAAGAAGTGCGCCGGGTCTTGAATCAAGAATCTTCTGAGGTGCAGAATTCAGAAACAAGACAGTTTTTCCAAAATTTTCAAACTTTGTTTAATCAACAGACCCATATTAATCGGCTGAATTTTTTTTCTATCTTCAATGGTTTTGATTCAAATGGAAATCCCCTTCAAAGAGCGGGGCAAAATGTTCAAGAATCTCCCCACCTCGATTTAGCGGTGGCTCTCCCGGCTTTTAGTTATTCTCAAGCTCTAGAGGGAGGAGGGCGAATCCAAATTCAAAATCTCATCGCAGAACGAATTACTGTACGAGGACCTTCGCTCCAAGAAATGAATGCCAATTTATGGGAGACACAAGAGCCCATTCAAATTGTGCTACAAAACCCCTATATTGGGGGACTTTGCGTTGATCGTGAACCTTTGCATATTATTCTGCCCCGCATGCATGCCGATGAAATTGTTGTTACCTTGCCTTCTTTTTCGGAGATTCGACAAATTTTAAATATAGATCCTGATAGTCACTTTGAATTTTCTCAGATCGCCGAACATTTGGAAGAGTTAATAGGATATTGCCGTTTGCGAGCGAGTCATTTGAGAATGGATAACAAATTTGAAATTTCTTACACAAATTTTGATATTCGTATCACAGGAGCTGGGGCGAGAATAGATACTTTATTACTCTATTCAACGAATCCAGACACTTCCGATGTTGCTTATGCAAATCATAGGATTCCTCACCTGATCTTTAGAAATGCAAATTTTCCGAATGTTTCCATTCAATCTGGATATCTAGGAAGAATTAATGCGAGGGCGCAAAGTAATGTGATCGATGAGATGGAATTAATTTTTCCTCCGAGTCGTATCCAAATGAGATCGCCAAGAATTCATTTGGAAGGGACTCTTACTTATGATGCTCAACCTCAAGATAGTGAAGACGCAAACAATGCAAATCCATGTCGTGCCAATCCTCTTATTACTCGTTTGAATTTAGGAGATATACAGAACAGTCATATCAATAGCGCGGATATTCGAGATCTGAATATAAATTTTGATTCTCGTAATCCCGATCTCAATCAAATCTACATGTCCTTACTTCTTCATTCTCATATCGAGGCGGGGTCGGTGGTGTCTCCCAATCCAAACTTGCAGCAGGTAGAATTGAGTGGAGGAAATATAGGATCTCCAGATGCGCATGAACAAAGAGGAGCTTTTTTAGAAAGCGAAATTTCTTATCCCAAAAATGGAAGGCCCGGACATTTTGCTCACCATACCTTGCTTGCCGGTGAAATGGGCTTGAGATTTGCGATAAACCCTCGTTTTCCTCCAGGGCAATTGCCCATCTCTTTCTCTGCGATAATGAGTAACTTAACGGCTCGGTCCGATGATGCGTGCCTTTATTTTTCTTCAAATGATGAATTTTATGTGGATGGCCGCGCAGCCTTAAGAGGGCCTCAAGGAGAAGATCTCTGTCGTCTCGATCGAATTCGTAACCATTTGCCTCGCCTTGATCATCGTTGGAATGAAAATTTGGATCATGCGGCCATTTTATTAGAAGGCGATTTTAACCAATTGAATTTAGGAATTAGTAATTTCATTACACTCGGTGAGATGAGCCATCAACTCTCGGGTTCTTTGCATGTGGGGTTAGAGAGATTCTGGAGAAATGATTCGAACGAATGGGAGATTGATTTAGTAAATGCTCAATTGAATAACTTGGCCGGTTTAGTGAGAGCCAATGTAGTCGGACGATCCAATACTTTTACATTGGTCAATGATTCTAATTCTTCTCATTTCACTTTAGGGCGCTTTCTTTTTCAGGGGCATTCAGTGCCTCGATCCCCTGAAAGTGATAATGAAAGATGTGAGGCAGCAGACACCAGTCGGGCAACGATTTTTTATCATTATCCTTGGGATCGATTTATTTTACAAAATTTTGCCATTTATTTAATAGGATCTCACCCTTCTCAACCTTATATTAGGTTTTATTCGCCTTATGGTTATGTGGAGCGACGAGGAAATGCCCCGGATCGCCCTGGAATTTTGTTTGATTTACCTCACACCTATCTTGATTCACACTTTACAGGTTTACCTAGGATGCGTTTTGGAAATCCACCTTGAGAGTGATGCACCGCATCAAAAACCCAATATTCTCCAAAACTTACACAACTAAAACTAAATCTTGCCGAAAATAAGACTAGAAGGGTAGTTCTGCCTTTAGAAGCCTTCGGGCGCACACGGGATAGGGAATTAAGTTATGACTCCGCCGTGGATGCGTCTGTTAGATCCGAGTGATCGACTTACTTTAGCATACAATGAATTTCCACTACTGTTGGCGCAGAGACGTCATCGCACATCTGTTTCTCCTCTTGTAATCCCTGCCACGCGATCTGTTCCTGTAGCTCCAGTTTTACCCGAACCCAATCCAGATCACCCTATTTCTTCCGCTCTTAATTCCGTAGCTCCAACAACTACTCAAGCATCTACTTCGGGGTGGAGGCGCTTGAGTTTGAATATAAGTGGCTTTGCACAGTTTCCGGGTGGGGGAGATTTAAATGCTAGTGCGGCAGCAGATTCAGATAGGCTGAGAGGTTTAGTAGATTCAATGGGTGGGGATGTGAGTGTGACCTATCGGCATCCTTTACAATCTACCAATTTGCTTTTCGGTGGTTTTTATTCCTTGCGAAATGGCGGAAGCCTTCGAGAAGTTTCCTTGCCTAGCAGTTCGAGTGATCCTGTTGCCTTACATAGCATTGGTGCACAAGTTGCGTTAGAAGAAAATACCTGGAATCCATCCATGCGCGTTCTGATGGGTCAAAATTCCAGAAGTCGAATTTATGGGGGATTAGGTGGCAGTGCCTCTACTTGGTTGCGTGCATCGATAAATATGTTTAATGGAGGTCAACTTTCTCAAGCACATTCACCTATCGTGCAGATATCAGTGGGAAACAGCGTTCCCCTTGCGACGCTTGGTTGCCCATTTTTCGGTGGAACTTATTTACAAGCGAGTCTTTCACTTTTTAATTCAGAAGCAAGACTTTTTACAAGTTCTGGAGCCCTCGTGAGAGCGAGCAGTGGTTCAGGTATTCCAGCGCGTTATGAAGGCGATTATGTTCCTCCAGTTGAAACCCAACTCATTTCCTTGCAACTCACTCTTCGAGGAGAGGCCCCCAATTTTAACCAAGCTTCTGCCACTCAAATGGATAACGTTGAATTTTCACGTCTGCTAATTTCGGGGGCAGTCGTTTATTATGATTCTGCCCGGCGTGCCATCCTTACTCGAGAAGCCTATGAGGCTTCTGAATTGCTTCAGTCCTCTATTGGCAGGAGTCCTCGTTTAGCTCTCGATGCAGACCCCGTTCTTAGGTTAACAGGCACTGAAATCATGGATCATAGCCTCATGATAGGAAGTGGTTTTGGTTCATGGGGGGCAAATATTACTCGCAACTGGCATCGAATGAATGAGACTCAAAAAATTATTTCTTTAAGTTGGTTGGGAGCTGGAAGTGCTGTGGGTTTGGGGAGTATCGCATTTTTTCATCAAGGTGAAAATGAACTCCGTGTGATGGCTCCTGCTATGTTTCTTGCACCTGTTCAATTACTTACACTTTTTATTCCACAAAATTCAAACATGGAAAGAAATATAACCAATGGCGTTGTAGCTTCTGTGGGAGCGGTTGGCTTAGTTGCTTCTGGTATAGGACTTTTTGGAGGAGATGCCAGCTCTTTTGATTGGAATACAGCGTCCGCAACATTGTTTAATGGTGCAGCGAATTCTTTAATCAACACAGCGTTTGAAAGTTTAATCCATGAGCCGAGAGTTCAATCGAATACCAGAGCTGCGCCAAGCAATCCCGTTGTTTCCACAAGGAGCGCAGGGAGTCTTACTGTTACCGGTTCAGTGAATTTGAACAGACACGGTGGATCTGTGGGATTAAACGTGACTTTTTGATTTGAGGGAGAGAAATGATGAAAAATATATATGATAAACTATTTTTTCTTTTCTTTGTTTCATTATTAATGACGGCTTGTGCGGGAAGCATAGAGAAACAAGAAGCAGCTCAGGATAATAGGTCCGCGAACACCCAAAGTTCTCCCATCGAAAATCCTCTCTCCCCAGGCAATCTTCCTCCTCCAGTTGGCACTTCTCAATCTCTTTCTTTAAATGAAGGGAATGCCTTTTTCCAACGTAAGGAAGTGTGGGATTCTTTCTCTCCCCAATTGAAACAAAAAGTTTACGAGTCTTATTCTAAAGGTGGTTCCGCGAAAAATGAAAATGCTTACGATACTTTGTTTGGAAAAGTGATTATCGAAGAAAAACCAGAATGGGTGCTGCTGGAAGGTGGCGAGTTGATGACCCAAACTTTTGCCATCAGCTCCGATCCTTGTGGCACGGGCGCTACTTTTTTATGTGTTTCTACCCCGCATGAACACGATGGAGTGGTGAGCGATGTGATGCATGTGGATGGTGCCCTTAAAATGAGGGAAGTTGCTTTTTTTGGCGTTCTAGATCCTGTGGCCATGGTTTCTATTTTCAAACAGCCTGCCAGTGGCTCCTTGCAAAGGGTGGGAGAGTTTCCCATTTTACCGAGCGATTTAGCACCCGTGAATTATCAAGCACCGCGTGCTTCGGGAGCTAGTTCGGACGAACCCCCTATTGAAGTGGGCCCCTTTCAAAAAGCAGTGCCTTTATCTGGGCCCGGGGTTTACCAAATCATTGTGAGTGCCTGGAAAAATACAGAAACGGGAGCTCAGCTTGATACCAAGCGTTTCACCATTTACCGTCAAAGTATTCCTAGGTTTGCACAGGGAGGTGTGAGGGTTTATCCTGCGAATCGATCAAGCAATACCTGTGATACTCAGCATCCCATTGCGATCGGTGCTTCTGCGGTCAACGTGAGTGACTCCGATATCTGCATCGAAACAAAATTGCAAGACGAAGGAACCCCCAATGTGGGCGTGATTATTGACGATGATGCACGAGATGCAAATAATAATCTCGTAATGCTTTATAGCGGTTCCGGAAAACTTTTGGCTCCAACTTCAGATCCTACCACCCATCAGCCCATCATCACCACCCTGGTTCCCCTGTATGCGGGGTTCAACCATTTTAAAGTAAAAGTTCAAAATACCCTGCTCGCAACGAGTCCCATTCCCAATGAGGCCCAGCAAGAATTTGAATTGGTGAATAGCTTTGCAGCGCCTTCCCTTAAGTTTTCGGATTCTTCCGTGCAGGATGGAAAAATCGTGGAAGCTGGCGCAGTGGGTGCAAGTGTTTTACTACAGTTTTGCATCACTTCAGATGGAGTGCACTGCATCACGGATTTGCCTGCAACTTCAAAACCCGACCTCACATTCAACAATATTAGCATTCCAGCAGATCAAGTAAATACAGGAACTTCCGGGCAAGTCATCGTGGCTTTGCATCCTTTTGTGGGGGCGAACACTTTTTCTATTAAAGCGCCTTCGGGAAGCACGGCACCCTTTCCAGAATACAAAGCCTCTTTTGGCTTTGGAAAAGTGAATAAGCTTTATGAAAATGGCCAACTTAAAGAGCAGGATAATTTTTTGAAGCGAGGGCTTTCGTTAGAAATCAATAAAAATATTTTTTCAGTCCAACTGAAACATGTATTGGAAAATTATCTCAATTCGAATGCTTTCAAATCATCTATAAAAAATGCTATTTCACAAGAACCTTCGCCTGAAATCCAATGTAATGAATTTGATCGCCAACCCATTGATGCGAGTGGAGGGGAAGCGCTTATCTTTACGAATGATCCAAGCATTGGTTCTGTGGAAGTAAATCAAATTGAACCAACTTCTCAAAATGCTTTGCTGCTTCAGCTAACAATCAATACTTTTAGTGCACAGGCAAATCTTTTGGGAACCATTCCTGTTGATATTAATATACGCAAGTTAATTGTAAAAATGGGGGTTCGTTTTAATAAAAATTCAAAGGGTGTAAATAATTTGGATATTTTTGCACTCGAAAGAGATTCTTCAGGTCGTGATAAAGTTTTGGATATTGTAGGTTCGGATGGGGTTAATGGTTTTATTAGAGTTGCTGTAGAACGTCAACCAGCCGCACGTTATTTTCAACATTATGAAGCTTTATTATCCTCCAATTTTTATAGTTCAATTAGCAAAACAATTCTTTGTGGAGTAGAAGACAAGATTAACAACTCCCAAACCGGCCTCGCTCGTTGGTTCAATGATTTGCCAAGGCTTATCAACTATAACAGCGAAAATCCTTTTCGGGCACCTTTACAGTTTGAATTAATGGGCAGGCAAATCGGAATCGATATCGCCTACGATGTATTGCATGCCCAGGAAATTTCATTTTCAAATCGTGGCTTGAAAATTGTGAATGTGCCTTTGCGTTTTACTCCGGGCCCACTGATTTTAGGGGGCATTCCCGAGGCCATTCGACATAGCGTGGTGGGCTCACTTTCCAGCCCAGATTTAAATCCGGAGCCTTCCGCGGCTTCTCCCGAAACCAATGAAAATCGAAATTTGAGTTTGGGTATTTCCGAAGAGGCGATTAATCAAGCCATTTTTGCCGCTAATTTTGCAGGAATGCTCGATATCGCGATTGATCCCAACTTTTTTACGAATAACGGGATTCCGTTTATTGATCAGGTAACGCCTACAGTCGGCGATCTTGTTCTTACTGGAACTTCGGATCATTTTTTTGATTTAAACCAGAATGGAATTAATGATGATAATCCGCTTCCTATTATGTTGAAACTTACCACGGATAAACATTTACCTCCCACTCTACACTTTTTGAATTCTCAAGAGATCAATTTTCTTGCTGAAGAAGTAAGAAAAAAAAGAAATGGAGAGAATACGCCATCCGATCAACTGAAAACTTTAAATCCCGAGCTTACTTATTTTAAGTTCACCATTTCTAATCTGGATATCGCAGTGTTTAGAGTACTTCCTTTTCCTCAGTCGTTGAATGGTTATAAAACATTTTGTACTCCCCTGAACCCGCAACGTAAATCCAGCCCAGAAGACCTCGTTTCTATTCCACCTATTTCCAGGCAGGGAAGCAATCCTGAAAATGGCTTTGGCTCTTCTTGCGAGCAAACTATTTCCGAAGACTATGAAATAACATCGGATGGCAGTTGTGCTCCGGGATTTAAGGCTTTTACAAGCCCTGTACGCAATGGTCAGATTATTTCTTCGGGAGTAGGAGCCGAAGTACCTTTGTTAAGATACAAGTTAAGTTTGACGCTTTATGGGGCATTTGAAAAAACTTACCGAGAAATTTTATTAAAAGATAAATACAGAATAAATACAGCGCTCAATTCACCCCCTACTTTCACAGAAGTAGAAAATCCAAAATCCACCAATTTTTTAAGGATTAAAATCGTTGCGGTAGATCCACTAAAGCCGCAAGTTGATTTAAAAGTAGTTGAAAATCATTCTGCCCTTTCGAACGCTGATCTAGAAGGAAGTCCTAAGTTTTCACCAATTGTAAACGTGGCCATAGGGACAAACTGTGATAAATTCAATGAAATTCGAATTCCGATTCCAGATAAATTTGTCGACGATCCCGCAGTAGAAGGAGATTTTATGGAAAAATTCAAAGAGTTTGGAATTCAATCTTTGGATTTCGGAGATGAAGTGGCAGAGCTTCCGACCCTCGAACGAGATAGCAGTGCCTTGTATCTCGATTTAACAGCACATTTAGGCGTTGGATATTTGTTCAGCTTTAATCCGGGAGTGATTCCAAACTTTCCTTTTCATGAAACAGGGAGGCAAAGCAGCTCTACCCAACATTAATTTTTCAGGGCACACGCGAAAAGAGAATGGCTATGCGCAAACTCTGTATGAATCGCGTGTTTAAATTTTTAACTGTTTTATTTTTGGTAAGCACTCTGCTTTCAGCTTGCGGGGGAGCCGATGTGCCTTATACGGTTTCGCAACCAATTGAAACGGGAACTACTCCTATTCCACCTACGCCTCCTCCCCATTCTTCTCGATGTTCCATTAAGTTAACGGGAGTTCAAGTAAGCTTAAGAGGAAAAGGGGCGCCGGGTGTTGCGGGAGAAGATGCTCAAGATGGACCTGGGATGTTTAGCAGTGGAGCCGCAACTTCCTTTCCCGATTTGCCTTTCAGTTTCAATGCGAATGAAGTGAAAATGAAGTCGGCAGATTTTCCAACAGGAGCTCAACTGCGTATAGGAGCAAATGCCTTAGATGTAAGAATGGTCAGCGGTCAGGATGGTGTGGGCACATATAATCCGACGGATAAAAGCATTAACATCAATAATGTGAAGTTCGAAGTGAGCCAGAATCTCTTAGGCCCAGGTTTTCAGCCTTTGCCATCCATGACTTTTACTACAGGTTCTCTTGAGATAACTGGAAGAAATGGTCCACGATCTTGGGAGGGAAGGCCAATTGCCGATGATAAAACTGTTGAAATCGTGGGAGGCGCCACTTTACCCAATGATTTTGCTTCTGCTTCCAGTGCAGCTACTTTGCCCCAAATTGCAGGTTTGAGGGGAGCCGCCCTGCTTGTGAAGTTTCAAGGAACATTTGAACGTATGCCCGATGGTCAGCCTTGTAGCGATAGCGATGCAGGAGTTAGAATGGTGGAATTAACAGGAGAGGGGGATCAGCAAAGAGAAGTAGCATTGTCCGAAGCAAATACCTTGGGGATAGGCAATGTGTATGTGCCTCAAATAGGCACAGATGTGGTTAGCGCAGGAGATGAACGTTTCAGCAAAACCAAGAAATTCCGACTGAAAAATGGAAGTGACAGACCTATTTCAGGTGCTTTTCAAAATCAGCAGAATTTTAATTTTGCTCCGGGAGGTTCTTTTACTTTGGCTCCTAATGAAAACAAGGATTTTACCGTTACTTATTCAGTTGCACCTGTGTCGGATTATTCTATGCAAAATGTTCCACAAAGTAGGGATGTCACTGTGTCTTCAATGGTAGGAGGGGTGAATCTTAGTTTTAAGGCCAAGGCAAAGCGAGCTTCTGCCGAGCTTGTTGTTACTGGTACAGAAGAAAATGCAAGGTCTAGCGTTGATTTAGGTAACATGGCTGTGAAAGTGAATGGAAGAGGTGCGGACACAAAATTGCGCTGTGATGATCAAGTTCCGAATTATTACTTTCCCAAAAAAATAATAATCGAAAATAGAGGAACACGAGATCTGATCATTTCTCATATTTCAAAACCCGCCGATGCTGTTCAACAAAATCCTGATCCGGGTTGCATAGGGGGATATGGTTCCGAGTTTGTGCGTCTTAAGCTTGATGCCACAGAAGGGGCAAGTTGCGTGGCACAAGTGGTGAATGGTCATTCTTATATAACCGACAGATGTAGGATTTCTCAAGGAAGAGGGAAAATAAGTTTTAAAGTAGTTTATTTTCCCATTAATGCATCTTCTATCGTGAATGCACAAAATGGAAATCTGCAAAAGGATACGGCCACCCTAGACATTGAAAACAACGACCCCAGTTATGCAAGCACCCATAACAAGTTGGTGCTAAATTTATCGGGGTCAGTAAGCCCCGATCAATCGGATGTGATGAGCATAAGCAAAGCAAAAGCGGATGGAACAGATAGCGATAGGGAAATTCGTCAAAATGGTTCCACACGAATTAATATTTCAAATGGAAGTGGTGAGCAATCCCAGGTTTTCTTCCTCAGAAATCGTGCGGCCGAGCCTTTAAACATTCGAGGTATTGAGTTAGAAGACAGCCACCATTTTGAAATCGAAACTCCTGCGGCAGCCTATCAGACTGTAGCTGCACCAGATGCAACAGGCACACCCGGTAAGGTACGTTTGGGGATTAAGTTTAGAAAATTAAGTGATACGCGAGCTAATTCAAAAATAACCATCACCTTTAGGGTGGGAAGTTCTACTTCTGATAATACCTTTAGTATGTTTCTGGCAGGGAGTACAAACCATGAGACCCTCACGGGACATGTCCAAATAGTTTCCAAATCCATCAACGCCTTAGTAGATAGCGCTAACGTAGGTGCCGTTGATTCGGATGATACTCGTCATGGTTTGAACCAGAGAATCCAGCCAGGCCCTATTACATTTGATTTTCAAGCGATAGAGGGCCAACCCACAGATTCACCTTTCAGAAAGGTAGTGGTATTGCCTGCTCTGGGTGCTACGCAGCACATTTTACCTACAAATGAAAATCTTCTGAGTGATATAAGATCTCTTCCATTATTGGAGCGTAGAAAATTATTCAGGGTTTATTCAACCCGTTTTACTCGGGGGAATACAAGGATTGACCAAAGAGATAATGCTCAAAATGTTCAATGCGAAGATCAAGATAATATTAATGGCCCTTATATTGCCGGATCTTGCGGTTACTTTTACTACATTCTGGCAAATAAAACGGGCAAAACTGGCTTTTACGATGATGATACGGGTGAATTAATTTTGCCAGATTTAGATTTAAAACTGGTAGTGCCTTACCATGAAAATGTTGCAGGATATACACCGGATCTACTTTCGGTAATGGATATGAAGGCCAGTATTACAACTCTTGCTTTAGATGCCTATAATTTAAATAATTTCCCAGGTTCCAGCGAAACCCTCAGTTTGGTTCCAGATGGTTTAAGTTTTGTGATACCTTCTGTTTATTCTGATGACACAAGCCGGCAAATATTAACGGAAGAAACTCGTTGTCCCACTGCCACGTGGACTCCAAAAGATTTTGAAACAACTTTGCCAAAAGTGGGTTGCTTTATTAGCAATTCTACCCGACCTTTCATTAAAGGGTTTTCATTTCAAGAACAAGACAACGGAAAATATTTGGGGACTATTGTTTTAATCACAAGATTTGCAGGCGAAGGTGCTACTTATGGTACTCCACCCAAGCCACAAAATGTACCATTCTTTTTAAAAGATAAAACCATGTGGGTAGCGATTACGGGAGAATTACAGCGGGCGCCGTAGGACGTTACAGTAAAGGCGACCCAATAGGTCGCCATATAACGCACTGCCCCAATTACCCAATATCCTCCAAAACTTACGCAACTTTTATAGTTTGTGAACGAGCATAGTAACAGAAGGAGAGTGAAAGCTTTCCTTAGGGCAATTCCCCCTCTCGGAGAGGGGCACACACGATACGAGAGGAGAGAGTATGGCCCCGCCAGCACCGTCGGTAAAATCTGCCAAAAGCCATCATACTGTTACGCCTCCGCCTAAAGTTGGCAAGACTCTCCAGATTGATTCGATTGACACTTCGGGTTCCAAAGCTCCCATTATAGAATCCACTTCTTCCTGCAATTATGAGCGTTATACAGAGCGTTACTCCCTTCTTAATAAAAATGGAAAGTTAGAAACATTTAAGCGATTGGTTGCGGCTACTCCCAGGCCGGGCCTGAGAATTTGCGGCCTCAGTTTTAATACTCATTTCGCCGATCGTTCCATGAGCGGGGTGATCGATGCTTTAAATTTACCGTCCATCTTAAAAGGTCCTGAATATAGTACCTTTACAGGGGATGCGAGGCTCCACTTACACTTGGGCGAAGGAATTTTAGGAATAGCCGGTTTTTCTTACGGAGATTTTTCCACCGATGGAGCTCCGGATGCAAGCGGTGGAAGCGGTCAATTTTATGTAGGCTTAGAGCATTACACCAAGGATGAATCGGCGCCGGTGAAAAGTTTTGGAAATGCCTTTCGTTTTATGGACCATAGCGCGATTGCAGTGGGAGCGGGTTGGTCTAGCCTCGATGGTAAAATAGCTCCTCGTATTTTCTTGCGTAGTGAATCAGATTGGATGGCCATTCGCGGCGGAAATTTTCGGATGAGCGTTCAACCCCTGGCAAGCAGCACTTCCATCAATTTTGGAGGCGATGGAATTGAGAGCTGCAAAGGAAAATTCTGCGACACAGGTAGTTTCTTTGCCCCTACCACCTTCACTCCTTTGCGCTTAGGCCTCACTTATTTTCTTACTCCTCCTTCCACAGCCGAAGATGTAGCCCATGAACCTGGTAAACCAAGGCCCCTGGGAACCGAAGAGTTCACCTATAAACTTTCGGAACGCTACTTCAACGAATTGCTCGGTTTTATAAGAAGGGAAAATGTGCATCAGCTCATCGATGTGCAAGCAGCCATGGGAACGGGGGCCCTTGGCTTCGAATCCAGTATGGCGCAATACAAAGCGGCAGGCGCAGGACAAGGAATTTTTGGTTTCATCGAAGGTTGGGACCGCGGCGGTAATGCCTACATGTTAGGCGATATGATCCGCCGTGGAAAAACGTGGGTTCTCTACCCTGAGCTTGGGATTTTAGGCGGCTATATTTTAGGAGCGGGATTCTCCAAAGGCATGCCCTCTCCCGAAGAATTTTCGAAGGGTGAAACGGGAGGATTTTCAGATTTTAGAGGTGCATCGTCTCGAATGGGTGTGCTCACACAAGGGAGTCAAATGGCTTTGATGGGCTTAGATGCTTTGGGAGCCACAGGAAATCCAGAAGAGGGCGGAGCATTATTTCATAGCACCAATGGTGCTTTTGCAGCTCTCGGTGCCTTGGGGGTTTGGTTTGCTCGGCCCCTTTCAGGAAATGGATATGGCAAGGGCGTTGCTGGCAATACGATTTTTGCCGATGCTTCTCCCTTCTTTGATGGGCGTTCCGGCAGCTACGATTTATACAACGAAAATTATTTATGGACTCGCCAAAGAATGTACGGCGTGCATGCCGTCTCCAGCATGTTGCTGGGCTATGCCGTTCGCCGTGAATTGGTTTGGGCAGGTTATCAATTAGAAAAAAGTGAGGCTTTTGATACGACCGCAACAGCGCCAAAGGCAAAGCCATCGGGGCTCATGAGCTCTTTAGATATTAATCTCGATATTTTACCAGGAGGCGGCTACCTCTCGCTTACGCTGCACAACTAAGATTTGAAGGACCTCTATGATGAGTTCAAAATTCTTTAAATTTATTTTTTCTGCCTTACTGGCGCTGATTTTCGCGGCTTGCGCTGGCCCAGAAAATAAGGCTCCTGTTCCCGCTTCCGCTTCTCCAAATGATAAATCTGAAGTGCCGCCCCTTGAAAATCCGCTTTCGCCAGGAAATTTGCCTCCCCCAGCTTCCGATGGATCGAGTGGAACTCATCATTCTTTGGTGGCTAATTCGAATCTCTTTTTCCAACGCAAAGAAATGTGGGACGGCTTTTCGGAGTCCCTCAAAGCTAAAGTTTGGGATAACTATAGCCACTCGGGAGAAATGATGGGCCCGGGGCCCGGAGGCTTCGGCTATTACAACACTCTTTTTGGGAGGGTGAGCCCCGTGAAGCAATTACCGCCCATTCAATCTAGAACTTATCGGGTGGTGAATGGCCAACAGACGGGAATGTATAGAATGGAAATGCGGATAAGCGATGGAGGGATCGCTTATTGCCCTTCCTTTATTTGTATCGATAGCCCCGCCGATAAATTGAATACGGTTTTTGATTCTGTGATTGTTGCGGGAAGAATTCGAATGGATCAAGCGGCTTTGATGGGCCCCAGTGATCCCGTGATTATGATTTCCGTGTTCAAGCAAACGGGCGAGGCCGTTGCCACCGATATTCCTATTTCTGGAAATGAAATTAATACCTCTCTGGTGATGCCGCCTTTGGGAGATGGCACAGGAGCGCTCCCCACTGCTGTGGAAATCGGTTCTTTTAGCAAAGTGGTTCCTTTGGCAGGGCCTGGAAAATTCACGATCGTGATCACCGCTTTTCAAAATTTAGAAAGCGGCGTTACCCAGCAGCCCATCATGGTAGAAGTCTATCGTCAAGATAACCCCAGCATTGAATTGCTGAGTTTAAATCCTCCTCCTACCGGAAATCAGTTTCCTCCAGAAGCCGCCCATCGGCACGATGCGGTTCATTCGGGAGATGAAGTAAGCATGATGTCGGTCCAAACAAAAATTAAAGTGAATGCACTCTCTCAGGAGGCGGTTCAAAATAATGTCGGCATTATTTTTCAAAATTACGATCTAGGGGGGCAGTTGCGTTATGTCAGCAGTGGGGAAAAAGGATTTTCGAAAGTCTCCACGCAAGATGAAAGCCCTGTAAAATTAGCCGACCTGCCTTTATTTGAGGGCTACAATAAATTCAAGGTGACGGCGCATAATCAGCAGTTGGATGATTTTTATAGGGGCATGGGCTTAAATCCTCCTCCTCCCAGCCAAGTGGAATTTACGCTCATTAATCATCTTCCTCAGGTAAAAATTAAGCTTCTTTCTCCGGCAGATGCTTCCAGGGTGGAACCCAGTGGAAACGGAACGGTGCAGGTGAGTTTTTGCATTACCGATTTACCCGCCCTGCCTGGAAGGCCCACTTCTCCCGCTAATACGTGCATTCAAAACTGGAATGGAGAAACCCCGAGCGTGTCTTTTAATAATTTTCAGTATGGAAGTGCCACTTCTCAAGTTTCTTACGATGCTTCTTCGGGGATTTATAGTTTCAATGCCAAACCTCTTTTAGGAAGCAACATTATTCAGATGAATGTCACCAATAAGAATTTTTTGCCTCCAGTACTGATTACAGATTCCAACGATCCCAATAAAACTACAGAAACAGTGTCTAACATTGGCACCCTCAGCGCTTCGTTTATTTATGGCAAATTAGACAAGCTCTTCGAAAATGGAAAATTGAAAGAAAGCGATAATTTCCTTTCTCGCGGCATTTCCTTAGAAATAAACAAGAAGCTGGTAAGCGACAGTATAAAGAAGATGCTGGAAAAATATTTAAATCAGGATTCTTTCAAACAAAGCATGGGTGATTTGTTTAAGAAGAATGATTCTAGCCCTCCGGTGGTTTGCACAAAGACGAGCGAACTTTCTATTGATCATGGAGATAGCTCCATCGAGTTTCTTCCGGAAGGATTTAATATTGGAAATATTGTCATCAACCAACTGGAACCTAAAAATGACAATCGCCTCTATCTGGATGTGAGCATCCAAGGCTTTCATGGAGAAGCAAATATTCGAGGACTCAATCTACCCGTGAAAGTCACTTATGGTGGGCAAGACATTAGTTTTATTCCATTGAGTGTATGGATTAAAGAATTGCGAGCCAAAATTGCTCTGAAAATGAATAAGGAAAATGGCCTCATCAAAATGAGCATTGAGAAACAATCGTCTGGAGAGAATGCGGTCAGCCTCACGGGCGATGGTCCTTTAAACAATTATGTGCATGTGAATTCTAGCAGGAATCCCGCGGCGGCAGGACTGGAATCTTTCGATGCCCAATCGGGCGCCATTTCCCAGCAATTTAAGAGTGGCTTCGAAAGCACCATTCTCTGTGGAGTAGAAGCGGGCTTGAATCATAAAGATAATGGCCTGCCGAAATGGGATGTCGACTTACAAAAACTCGTTTCCTACAACAATCTCAATCCATTTCGGGTTCCTTTAGAATTTGAAATGATGAATAAGCTCGTGGGCCTCGATATCGCTTATGATATTCTTCGAGGGAACATTCAATTCAGTAATCGTGGAATTCAAGTTTCAAATATTCCGGTGCGCATTACCCCCAGCCCGCGAATTTTAAACCACTTTGTAGATTTGTTTAATGGGAGTATTGCTGAGAAAGATCAAAATGCCGAAGAGAAGAAACTCCTCTCCACTCCTGATAAAAATACTTTAGGTTCTCTTTCGGTTCCTCTTCAAATTCCAGAACTCGCTTCGAGCTTGCCTGCCACCGATGAAAAGAAGAATTTTTCGCTCAGCTTATCTGAAGATGCCTTGAACCAAGCCTTGTTCGCGGCCACCCTGGCTGGAATGCTAGATCTAGATATTGATTCAAACTTCTACACCAATAATGAAATTAGTTTTATCTCGAAGGCAACGCCTACAGCAGGTGGCATGTTCGATGTGCCCATCGACGTCAATCAAAATGGTGTGGATGATGATAGAAATTTACCCGTTTTGTTGCGCTTGCGAATGAATCCCGCTTCGCCGCCCGCCCTTCATTTCTTAAACAAAGACGAGGTAAATGATTTAGCCCAAAAGGTGAAAACAGCCGGTGACAAAGACTTAAATAAAAAACTGCATTACTTCAGGCTTTCTTTATCTAATTTTGAAATGAGTTTTTATCGACTGACTCCCATCCCTCGTGAACTGGGGGGTTATAAAACTTTCTGTGCCTTGGCGACCGATCACACCCAAACTGAACCCGACGCAAGCCGGCAACTGAGGGCCCAGGTTCCCGATTTGGTTTTGAGTAACGGCGCGGAAGTTCAAAATTTTGCTTGCGCACAAAGTGTTTCTTCTAGTTTCGAGAAAATGGCTGCAAGTTGTCCTGAAGGGTATGAGTCTTTTGAAGTGCCGGTGAAGAACGGGCCCATTATTTCAGCAAAAGAAAACGTAAACGATGCACCGATCGTGCGATTTAATACCAACGTGGTGCTCTACGGGGTGATGCAAGGCATCTATCAAGAAACACTGGCCTCCGATGCTTACCATGTAGATCCTAATATAGTGGGCAATAATAAATTGGTGCCGAATCCAAACCCTCCTCTCACAACTTTTTTAAGGGTAAAATTTGCCAATATTGCTCCGGCCCAGGCTTTTGTCACTTTGAACTCCACAGAAAATAACACGCCTTTTAGCGATGTGGATTTATCGCATTATATCTTAAGCGTTCTCGTCAATGAATCACTCGTTTCAGATTGCAAAACCTTTAATGAAATTCAAATACCCCTTCCGAGTCGTTTTCCTAAAAAAGAAGCGGGTGCTTCGAGTTTACTCGCGAGCCTAAAAAGTTTTGGAGTGGATTATTTGAATTTGGGCGAGAAGAAAGAAGACATCCCCGCGCTTCTTTTTAACGATGGCTCGGATTCGAATCAGCCTCTTTCCAATCCGCTCTATTTAGACATCCAGGCTCATTTGGGCATTTGTTTCTTAGGAGAAGAGTGCAAATAAAAAATAGAAGGTGATTGAAAAACACGCATGAAAGTTAACTTTAAACATTTTATTACTTTTGGAATTTTGCTTGTTCTTCTCCAATCCTGTGGAGGGGCTGATATCCCCTACGTGGCAGGAGGAAAAGCTACGGGCTCGACAAATCCGGGGGGGAGTTCTCCTCCACCAGGAGGCGGCGCAGGAGCCGAAGGTTGCGCGGTCAATTTTCAGGGAGACTTGGTGATTCACACGAAGCTCAACCCGGGAGAGCCAGGAACAAATGCGAACGGAGTTTTAGAATCCGAACATAAACCTCTTCCGAAAATTATTTTCCATTTTAGCGGAAATAAAGTGACCTTATTTGGAGACGAGTTCGATGTGGCCAGGTTTACCTTGGGCACCACGCCGGTGGAGATACGTCAAAAGGCGGGCACGAAAGCAGAAGGAAGCTACGATGCCTCCACGGGAAGCATCACTTTGAATAATCTTCAATTTGCAATGCTTGCCCCTTTGGCCAAAGACTTTCCCCCTTTTAATTTTACGACAGCGAGCACAGGTGCGATTACAGGAGATACAGGAAGCTTAAACGAAGATGGAAAGCCTTTGGCGCAAGATGGAAGTTTAGAGTTGGTGGGTGGCTTTATTATTCCTCCGGGAATTCCAGACTACTCCGGAAAAACACTCACCGTACGCTTCATTGGCAAGCTCGATAAAGTTCCCGACCCACAAGCTTGCGTAGGAGGGGCAGGGGCAGGAGTGGCCTTGAAAGAAGTGGTGAAAGATCAAGAGGGTAAAGAACAAGAAATCGCCTTAGGCAGTGATAATACTCTCTCAATGGGGGCTGTGTTTATTCCTGAAAAAGGGGTGGATCCTGAAAATTCCTCCACGCTTCCTTTTAAGAAAAGCAAAGTGTTGCGCATTCAAAATAATAGTTCTTCACCGATTGCAGCAACGTTTAGTAATAGCGCTCAATTTAGTTTTTCGCCTTCCAGTGTAAACATTGCGCCCGATAAGAGCCAAGATGTCACCATTACTTTTTCAACGGCTTCAAAACTCTATACTCCGAGCGACCCTTCTCCGACCCAAGAAGTGAGTGCAAACCTCGCCATTGCAGACAAATCGCTTAAATTGGCGGGGCTTCTCAAAAGAGCGGGCTCGGAACTGGCGATCGATATCGGAGATACTACTTCTCCGGGAGCTATCGATTTTGGAATCGCCCCCGTCAAGATGACGGGCACTGGCAGCAATTCGCATATTGCTTGTCAATCCAATGCCCCTTCTGTTTTAGGCAGGACCCTCCAAATCAAAAATACAGGCATCCGCCCCTTGCAAATTCCCCAGCTACCTGCACCGGTGATGGACGATAGCAGCGATACCCAAAGCGATCCTTTTTGTCCGAGCTTCGGATCTAAATTTCAGCGCATGTCGCTTTCCATTTCTCCTTCGGGGGCCACTTGTGCCACTCAAACGATAAATGGCCACACTTACCTCCTCGATAATTGTGTGATTCCCCCCGGCAATGGGTATTTGAAATTCAAAGCCGTCTATATCCCCAAGAATGCAAAAAGTTTTATTACCAATACAAAAGATACTGCCAAACTCACTATTCCGAGCAACGATCCTGTTTATAAAAGCCAGCCTTTTTCGCTCGGCCTCCAAGCCGCGGTGAGTAAAGATACTTCTGACTTGCTTAGTTTGAGTAAAGTGAAAAATGGAATCATCCAGTCTTTTAAGGCAAGAAATAGAGAGCGAACCAGCCTGAATGCCGAAAATGCGCAAAATAATAAAATCTCTCAAGTATACGTCTTGCAAAATGAGAGTTCCGATATTTTGCAAAATGTAAAAATTTCTTTTTTTGAACAGGGAGACAAAGATCACTTTCTTCTTTGTAAAGTAAAAGCGGATCGAAGTGTAGATGAAGCGAGCTGCGCCTTTTCAAATCCTGATATGATCAGCCAAATTCCGGCCATGCTCGATAAAGAAAGCGGCAAAGCCTTTTTTGCCATTCAGTTCATAGGCCCCGCACAAAATTTAGCGGGTCCTTTTAGCCAATCGATTACGGTGAATTATGTGCCAAGCAGCACGCCGGGGGCTATCAACGAATTCAAGGTGGCTCTGGGGGCTACGGTAGGATATAAGCCTCTGCAGGGAAACGTGCAAATGGAAGTGGAGTTTTTGGGTTCCTTCATCGATTATGAACAACTTCCCAATCCGCGTGATTCCGCTGATTTTAGGGCTTTTCCTCACGTGAAATCGGGGCCCATTCGGCTCATTCTTTCAAAACCCTCGCAAGCTTCTAATGAGGGCTCCGATACCGAAGAAGACTCTCTCATGGAAGTAACGATCCAAACACCGGTGGATACGGTCGATTTCTCAACAATGCCTCTGTCTGAAAGAAAAAAAATCGTCCGCCTCCCTTCTGATAGCATTATGAGCTGCGCCGGGGGAAATTGTAAGGAATCCGATTTGAATACCTGCCAGGACCCTAATATTTTGCCTGCCCACTATATTGAAGATCAAAATTACTGCTCTTATTTTTATTATGTTTTGAAGAATGGGGCTTTAAAAGGCCGCTATAATAATGAAACGGGAGAAATGGTGGTGCCGGGCATTACGCTCGATTTATATAATCCTTTTCATAGCGGTAAAACTTTAAGTTCTTACCCCGAAAACTATAAGACGAAAACAGTTTTAAAAGTGACTCTCACCACTTCATTACTTAACATCGCTTATTCCAATGGCATTGACTATATTCCTGCGGGAGCGGATCGAGTGACCAGCATCGGCATCGATTCGCATTTTGTGAATGGCTTTAGCAAACCTTGCCCCGCGAATTGGGATCCTACAAAAGATTACGATCCGGCTCATCCCTCTTTAAGTCCTACTCCTACCTTTAGTTGTTTTTTAGGAGAGCGCAGTTCAAGTTCAGCTCCCGCTTACGTAAAAGGCTTGGCGGCAGCGCCAGCCCCCCATGGAGAGAGGTCCATTGCCTTATCCTTTGTGACGCGCTTTAATGATTCTCCTGTAAACCCAGAATATATCCCTTTCTTTATGAATGACCAAACCATGTGGGTGGTTTTTCAAGGGCGTTTAAAGCAGTGCAAACAAGACTGGAGCGATTGCCCTATTTAGCAATTCTTGCTTGAAAGTTTGCAATAAAGCTCTTATCATTTCTTTAACTTTTCTTACATTCTTTGACAGGCCTTCTTTTGGAGTAATTCATGAAAAACTTTTGTATTCCATAAGCTTAGCTCACAACCTTTTCCTTTTTTTGCCGATAATCTTCCATGAAGAGGCGAGTTGTTTTTTAACTCGGGGAGCAAGAGGAAATGGGGCACACGGCTCAAACATTTCAATTTCGCACGATTTGCTGTGCTTTTTTGGCCAGCCTTCTTTTGCTTCATTGTGGGGGAGGCGATCACCCTTATACGGTTCCTAGCAAAGCTTCTTCCAACCCATCTACTATTCCAGCTCCTCCCACGAATGTTTCCCATTTAAAAGGCTGTGCGATTTCTTTTGCTTCCCAATTAGTTTTAGAAACTAAAGGCGGCCCCAGCCTCGGCGATATCAAAAGCGATCCGCGTCCACTTCAAGAGATTCCCCTCCGTTTTGCCGGTTCTGAAGTGGCTATGCTTGCCCAAGAGTTTCCCACGATTGATTTAGTGATCGAAGGAGCTCCTGCGGCGATGCGCATTCAACAAAAAGAGGGGAGCTCTGCCCAAGGCACTTACGATTCGAATTCCGGGCAAATCGAGCTCGACAATGTAATATTTGTAGTCACTCTTCTTGATAAAACTTCTCTAGCGCCTTTAGGCCTCGCTCCCATTGAAATGTCCCCTTTAAGTTTGAGTACGGGCTCGGTGAATCAGAACGGAAAATTTGGGGCCCTTCAAATGCAAGGGGCTGCCTTGGACTCTTCGAGCAAACATATTACGTTGGTGGGGGGCTTAAATATTCCGGAATCGTTTCCGAGCGAAGATTTGAAGGGGGCTTCTTTAGTGGTGAGTTTTTCAGGATCTCTTTCCGATTTACCCTCTTCAGGAAATTGCTCCGGTTCTTTTGCCAGTGGGCTTGGCTTTAAAAGCATTACGAATAGCTCTGAAGGCGAAGTAGAGCAAGATCTGGCGGATCATACCTTAGGCTTTGATCGTGTATATGTGCCTCAAGCGGGAGTAGACGCAGCGAGTGCGGGCGATTCCCGTTTTTTCTCCCACCGAATCTTGCGTGTAAAAAACAATACCGATGCCGCTATTCATGGGAATATCCAAAGCACTGAGAATTTCAAAATTGCTCCGCTGGGTAATGTGGCCATTCCGGCAGGAGCTTTTAGAGATTTTCAAATTGAATTTTCAGCCAAACCCGCCACGGATTATTCCGAGCAAGCGGTGCCCGCGAACAAAACAATTTCTAGTTCTTTAAATTTTGAATCCGGTTCTGTGAAGCTGCAGGGCGATCTACGAAGGGCCGCCCCCGAATTAGTGATAAGGGGCACGGAAGAAAATGCAGCCAGCACGGTGGATCTTGGAATTGTTCCCGCTCAGGTGTTAGGAAGCGGGCCCTCTAGCAAACTAGATTGCCGACCTCTACCTGGCAATAAGGTTCCCCTTGTTTCAAGACAAGTGAGTATTGAAAACCATGGAATCCGACCCCTTCAGATTTTAAAAATCAATCATGCTTTAGATTCAAGGCCTCAGAGCAAAGATCCTTTTTGCGGTGGATTTCCTAACGAGTTTATCTGGATCGGCTTAAAGCCGCTGGGTTCTAGCCATTGCAATACCCTTCTTCAAAATGGGAAAATTTATCTCACCGATCAATGCGCCCTTCCTGATTCCCAAGGCGAACTCAGTTTCAAGGTGCTCTATTTTCCTGTCAACGCGAGTTCTGTAAGTAATGCGGTGAATAATGTCATTGCCCCCGATACGGGGAGCTTAACCGTAGAATCGAATGATCCGCGCTATAACGTCGCCGAAGGTAAGGAGCCTTTTAAACTCAATTTGAGTTCTGGCGTGAGCCCCGATCAATCGAATGTGCTTCGTATTCAAAAAGAGGGGTCTAGCGTCGAGGTAAATACGGGCGCTAACATTCGTCTCAATATTTCTAACTCTACGGATCTTTCTCTCACGCAAAAATTGATCCTGCTCAATCATTTAGACCAGGCCTTAAATGGCGTAAAGATTAGCATCGAAGATGCAAGCCATTTCGAAATTTTACCCAATCCCTCTATTCCCTCTCAAATTCCCGCCATGCCGGGAAATAGCTCCGAGCCTGGCAAAGCGGAGTTTTTAGTCAAATTTAATAAACCTCCAGGCATGACCCAAGGAGATATCGCCACTCGTCTGAAAGTGAAATTTACTCCCGCCAACACGAGCAATGAAAATATTTTTGAAATCAATTTGATTGGGTCTGTGAATCATCAGGTGCTCACGGGTGATGTGAAAATGAAAATCGATTTTATCAGTTCTTATTTCGATACGAACTTGCTTAAGAGTAGCCCTATCGAGTCGGAAGATTTTCGCACAGGCCAATTTAATGCCTTCCGGCCAGGGGATTTGAAGTTTATCTTTTCAGAAGTGCCAGGGGCAGAACATTTGCGCCATGTGACCATGGTGCATACGCTCAATGTCGATCCCTTCAACCCCAATCTCCTGCAAGCTATTTTAAATCTTACCCCCGAAGATCGAAAAGAGGTGTTGCGGGTTTATAGCACTCGCTTGAGTGGTTATCCTGGAGGGCTTGAAGATGGAAATCACGATGGCATTCCCGATTGCGTGGAACCTTTAAGTTTAAAATCTCCTTTCGAGGCTTCTCATTGCTCTTTCTTTTATTACATTTTTTCCACCAAACCCGGAAAAGACGGCATTTACAACGATGAAACCGGAGAACTTTTCTTTCCGGATGTGAAATTGCGTTTGCTAAACCCTTATCACGCGACCGTGCTTGATTTTAATTCTAACCTACTCACCGATACAGAATTGAAAGCCTCTGTGGCGACGCTCACCTTCGATTCTTTAATAGCGGGGGATCAACCTTTAGTGCCCGACCCCCGATTAAGTAGCTCCGAGATTGCGGTTCCCGATGATTTAGCGAGCACTTTGCTCTCAAATATCGATACCAAATGCCCTGAAGGATGGCTTCCCTGGGACCCTGCTAAAAAGCCCGCCTTCGGATGCTTTATGAATCCTTCCTCGCCTCATTATATGAAGGGATACCCAGCACGGCCCTTAAACCATGGAGAATACAGCATTGTGTTATCGCTGGTAACCAAACTAAACCCTGCGGGTCCGCCAGACCATGTGCCGAGTTTTATGGCCAATGGACGGATGTGGGTGGGTATTTTGGGGCGTTTAATACAGGGCCCTCCGAAGTAAAAACACCCCCTTTTTTCTCACTTTTCTTCGCAACTTTTTTCGTGACGCGCCGAATCAAATGAGGTAACTACCTGGATGGTGAAAAGTGGTTGCGTCAGATAAAAAAACATTGTATTCAGCCACTTTGCTCGAAGTAGCTTTAAGGAGTTTTTATGACAATGACGGGGGCAACTAGCGGCGCGGGCGTGCGCGAAGTTACAGCATTTTCAAAATTCTTGCAGTTCATGGGAATCGAGAATCCCAAGGCCGATGTTCAAACTCCTTCCGCCTTTTCTTTTACGAATTTTACTTTTCCATCTACCCCTCCTTCGAAGAGTTCTTCTTCTATTTTGCTCCGTGAGGGGGCCTCTGCCAAAAATCCATTAAATCCTACTCAAACCAGAATGAATCGATGGGCGGCTCAAATGATTGGTCAAGTAGGCAAACCTTCGAGTTTTGCCTTGCTCGCGGCGGGAGGGGCTTTAACAAACGTTCCAGGACTTGGCTTGCTTTCAGAAGGCAGTGCTTGGATTTCGAGAAAAGCGTTTGTTCAACCCAATTGGAGATTTAGCTCATTGGTTTTTTTGGCCGCGGGTTGTGAAGGAATTGGTGGCTTAGATGGTCTTCGTACTCCGCGAGATGGCGGCCTGCCCGATGCGGGAGATGGCGGCCAGCCTCTGATCGATGTGGATGGAGATCATGTGCCTCTTGAAGAAGATTGCAACGATCTAGATCCCAATGTTTTTCCTTTGTTGGGAGAGGGAAGGCTTGTAGAGATTAGAGCTTCCACTAAAGTTTGCCCGGGCACTTATCATGGTTTTACGCTGGCCGTCTCTCCCGGCATGAGAGATATTGATCTCGATGGCACAGGAGTGATCCTCGATGGGAATGTGGCGGGTCAAAAGATAGCGGCTCAAGCCATTCGAATCCGGGGTGCCCAGAATGTAGAAGTGTTTGGCTTTCAGGTACAAAATTATGATGAGCCTGTAGAAGCTCCTGGAATGCTTCGGGTAGAATCATCGAATGATGTAAGCCTCCACTCCCTGGAATTTTTTGCGGATGGCGGAAATTGGCCGGTTCGAATCAAAGATTCTAATAGGGTACAAGTTTTGAGTGTGAATACTCATACGCATTCAGATCGAGCGCTTCGAGTAGAGGCTTCAAGGGCTGTCACCCTTCAAGATTCAAATTTTATTTCGACGCCTCCCTATGATTATCAGCCCTTCTTTGCCCTCGTCTATTTCGAAGGCGGAAAAGATAATGTGCTCGTAGGCTGCAAACTTTTGGCTAGCCAAGCCAATGGTTTGATTGTGCAAGACTCATCCAATTTTCAAGGGCTCCAGAATTTTATTCAAACGAATTCTAAAAACGGCATTTTAATCGATGCTGCCAAGAGCGGTTATTATAGGGATAATCAAGTGACCGGAAATCAACAGTGTGGCCTTTTTATTCAGTATTCGGCCAAGGGGAATACTTTCTGGAGAAATGATTTTAGCAACAATATGGAAGGGGCTTACTGTGAGGGGCTGGAAGGATCTGTAGGAGCCAATAGCTTCATGGAAAATGTGCCGCAACCTTAAGGCTGTGGCATCTTAGGCTGGAAGGGCGGAAGGGAATTTCCGCTTCCACTCAAACCCTGCATCATTTGGAAAAGTTCATTTTGCCGTTTTAATTCTTGCGCTTTATAGCGAGCTTGCTGCAACTCTGTATCATTGGGCGCACTCTTGAGGGCTAGGTCCAAATACTGAATCGCCTTTTCCCAATCTTTTACTTCTAAAAAAGTTTTGCCAATATTGCCATAAGCACGAGCCATTTGGGAAGGGCTTGCGCCCTCTAAGGGTTGGGTAATGGCCCGCTTATAAAATTCGATAGCGAGAGAAGCTTGTTTTTTTAAGTTGTAGAGCTCTCCCAAAAGGAAGAAGAGGGTAAAGGAGGGGCTGCCCAAATCAGAGGCTTTACCGAGATAGTTTAAGGCTTCATCCACTTTCTTATTTAAGAGTAAAACCCTTCCATAAGATTCATAGAAATCTTTTTGATAGCGATGGGGGGCCGGCAAAATTTTCAAGGGTTCTTCGGCTTCTTTATAATATTGAGCCGCAGAATAGTTGCTTCCGGTGAATTCTGAACAAGCGGCGAGTTTAAACAAGACCAGCGCGTGATCGCAGCCGCCTTTAATGGCGTCTTTTAAAAAGGCGATGGCCTTTTCGCAATCTTGTTTATCGTAGGCTTCGAATCCCTGCCTTACTTCATTTTCACAGCCTTTAGGCTTTTTAGAATTTTTCTTATAATAAGCAAAATCATCATAAGAGGGGCTAGGAGGGCTTGCCGGAGCAGTTAAAGTCTGCGCCGCAATTTTAAAACTGATAAAATGGAGATAAGTCACTGAAATAACAAGTAATGTAACTTGCTTGAATTTTGAATTCATAGGAAAAAGCCTTTTTTAAAAAACTCTGTTGCATTGTAACACTTCGTATGTTACTCGAAAACGCTAATTTTTTCGCTATATTGGCGATTTTTATTCTAACACTAATTCGCACGATCTACCATCTGCATCCATGCGGATCCTTCAAAGCCCGGTGTTCGCCACTGGCGGATCGCCTTGAAGAGGATCGGAGGCTAAAGATTCTTTTTGGAAACTTTTGTTTTTGAGAAGATCTTTTATAAAACCAAAAGGAGAAAATATGTCTCAGCTAGATATGAAAGAGCTGCTCGAAGCGGGTGCGCACTTTGGCCACCAGACCAAACGTTGGAATCCTAAAATGAAGCCTTTCATTTACGGGGTTCGCAATGGCATTCACATCATCGATCTTTCCAAAACTCTTCCCATGGCCATGAATGCCTTTGAATTTGTCAAAGAAGCAGTGGCAGGTGGGCTAGAGCTTCTCTTTGTGGGCACCAAAAGACAAGCCCAAGATATTATTCGTGAAGAAGCGGAGCGTTGTGGCATGTATTATGTCTCTCAACGTTGGCTGGGCGGAACTCTCACCAATTTTAAAACGGTGAAAGCCTCTATCGATCGGCTGCGTGATCTGCAAACCAAAAAAGAAGATGGCACTTTTTCGGTCCTTTCCAAGAAAGAAAATCTCCAAATTGATCGCGAAATTGAAAAGCTTGAAAAATCTTTGGGCGGAATCAAAAACATGACTCGTGTGCCGGGCATTGTTTTTGTGGTAGATCCTAAAAAAGAAAAAATCGCTCTCCATGAATCAGAAACCTTAGGGCTTCCCGTGGTTGCCATGGGCGATACCAATTGCGATCCGGATGGGATCGATTTTCTTATTCCGAGCAACGATGATTCTATTCGGGCCATTCGCTTGGTATCGGCCAACATTGCCGATGCGGTGCTCATGGGCCAGCAAGAAAAAGAACAACGCGCGCGTGCGGCGGGCAATCACGCAGAAGCTGCTGAGAAAAAGGCCGGCTCTCGAGAAACGAAGGGGGGCAAAGGCAGTGCTTATGTGAGCAAGCCCGAATCGTTTGAAGCGGAAGAAACGCTTGAATCTTTCTCCGCCAAGGCGGAAGTAGTGGAAGTTGAAGTAGAAGAGAAGAAAGAATAAAAATTTTAGTTTTTTTAAGGAGTTTGTTATGGCAGATATTTCTGCAGAACTTATCAAGGACCTTCGCTTGAAGACAGGGGCCGGCCTGCTCGATTGCAAAAAAGCTCTCATGGAAAGTGTAGGAAACGTGGATCAAGCGGTTGAGATTTTAAGAAAGAGCGGAGCCGCCAAAGCCGACAAGAAAACGGGGCGTATTACTGCGGAGGGTCGTATTTCCCTTCGGGTGGAAGGGGCTCAGGCAGTGATGGTGGAGGTGAATTCCGAAACGGACTTTGTCGCCAAGAATCCAGAGTTTCAGGCTTTTGCAGATGAAGTGGCCCAAGAGATTTTAAAAAGCCGCCCCGAAAATTTAGAGGCCCTGCTCCATGCTTCCTTGAAGGGTCAAAGCATTGAAACTGTTTTGAAAGGAATGATTGCTAAAATTGGGGAAAATATTTCGATTCGCCGTTTTGTAAGAATTGAAGCGGCTCCAGGCGAAGTGATTGGTTCTTATGTCCACATGGGCAATAAGATTGCTGTGCTTGTGAAAATCAAAGGCCCCCTCGAAAAAATCACGGAGGCTGCTACTCGCGATGTTGCCATGCATGTGGCGGCCTGCGCTCCTCAATATTTAAGCCGAGAAAATATTCCTGCGGAAGTGATCGCGAAGGAAAAGGAAATCTACCTCGAACAAATGAAGGATTCTGGCAAACCCCCTCAGGTGCTTGAGAAGATTATCGAAGGAAAAGTGGCCAAGTTTGCAGATGAAGTTTGCCTGGTGAGTCAGCCTTTTGTGAAAGACCCCACCGGCAAACAAAATATTTCCCAATTTTTAAAACAAATCGACCCTCAAATTTCAGTGCTTGGCTTTGTCCGTTATCAGGTGGGAGAAGGCATTGCCAAGAAAGAGCAAGATTTTGCTTCGGAAGTTGCGAAGGCAATGAGTTGAGGGCGCGAAGTCTAATTAATTATGCCAAAACCAAAATATAAACGAGTTTTGTTGAAACTCTCAGGTGAGTCGCTCATGGGCCCGAAGGGTTATGGCATCGATCACGATGTCGTCCGAAATATCGCCCAAGAAATTAAGGAGATTCAGGAATTGGGGGTAGAACTTGCCATTGTGATTGGGGCTGGCAACATTTTCCGTGGGGTAAGCGAAGAAGCCGGTGGCATGGATCGCGCGAGCGCGGATTACATGGGCATGCTTGCCACGATCATGAATTCAATGGCCTTGCAAGATTCTTTAGAAAAGTTGGGCACTCACACGCGCGTTTTATCGGCGATTGAAGTTCAAAAAATAGTTGAACCCTATATCCGACGCCGAGCCACCCGCCATCTTGAGAAGGGAAGGGTGGTAATTTTGGCAGCGGGAACGGGAAATCCTTTTTTCTCCACCGATACAGCCGCTGCATTAAGAGCCATGGAAATTAAGGCGGATGTGATTTTAAAGGCCACGAAAGTAGACGGAGTATATGATAGTGACCCCAAGAAAAATAAAGATGCCAAGCGCTTTAATCAGTTGAGCTTCTTGGATGTGCTCAATCGAAATTTGAAAGTGATGGATTCTACTTCCATTTCGCTTTGCATGGATAACAAAATGCCCATCATCGTGTTTGATTTATTTAAACGCGGCAATATGCAGAGAGTCATTCTCGGTGAAAATATGGGCACCCTCATTCACGCTTAAGCACGAAGGATAACGTTTATGTCTAGTCCCGTGATCGCCGAATTAAAGCAAAAAATGGAAAAGTGTTTGAAGTCTTTGCAAAGTGAACTTTCCAAAGTTCGCACTGGCAGAGCTTCCCTTTCTCTCTTAGATGATGTGAAAGTCGATTATTATGGAACGCCTACCCCTCTACAACAAATAGCAACCTTGGGAGTGCCAGAATCTCGCCTCATTACGATCGCTCCTTGGGACCCCAAAGTGATTCCCGATATCGAAAAGGCAATTTTAAAATCCTCTTTAGGCCTCAGCCCTACCAACGATGGTAAAATAGTGCGCTTGCCTATTCCTAGCCTTACCGAAGAACGCCGAAAAGATTTGGTGAAGATTGTCAAAAAACAGGGGGAAGAAGGAAAAGTGGCTATTCGCCACGTGCGTCGAGAGGGAATGGATATTCTAAAGAAAATGGAAAAAGACGGCCATGTTTCGAAGGACGATGTGAAGCATTTAAGCGATGAGGTAGAAAAATTAACCCACGAATGGATCGATAAAGCCGATCACCTCGTGATAGCCAAAGAAAAGGAACTGATGGAGGTATGAGCGAACTGGACCCTCGTAAAATTCCCCAACACGTGGCCATTATTATGGATGGAAACGGCCGTTGGGCGCAGAAACAAAATTTGCCACGCTTGGCTGGGCATAAGCGTGGAAGCGAAGTTGCCGAAGATATTGTCGATGCTGCTTTAGATTGGAAAGTAAAATACCTCACCTTATACGCCTTTTCACAAGAAAATTGGAAACGCCCTGGGGAAGAAGTGGTGGGCCTTATGGATCTTCTCCATTATTTTTTGATCTCCAAGAGAGAAAAATTCATCAAAAACCAAGTGAGGCTTCGCACGATCGGCGAAGTCGAAAACCTCCCGAACGCTGTGAAAGAAGTTCTTTTCTCCATCATGGATGAAACCGCACACTACGATAAGCTCACTTTAGTGTTGGCGCTTTCTTATGGTTCTCGAAATGAAATGTTGAGGGGTGTTCAAAAACTCATCCAAAAGAGAATGGCATCTAATCAATTACAAGAGCTTCTCGTGCCCGAAGAATTTTCCCAATATTTAGACACTAAAAATATTCCGGATCCCGATCTTCTCATTCGTACAAGCGGGGAATACCGCATCAGCAACTTTCTTCTTTGGCAAATGGCTTATACCGAACTTTATTTTACAGAAACTCTTTGGCCTGATTTTAACAAGGAAGAATTTGCGCGAGCCATTCGCGAATATCAAAATAGGGAAAGACGCTTTGGGTTGACAAGCGATCAAGTTCGGGAGTTTGATTAGAAAAACATGAGGGGATCTTGGTTGCACTCGAAAAGAAGAAAATTTATTGGGGGATGGGGCTTGCACCTCTCGTTGTTCTTTTTGTCTTTTTTGCCCCTCTTTGGATGTTCAAAATTCTCATCACCCTCGTTTCTGCCGCTTCCCTTTTCGAGTTCATGGGCATTGCCCTTCCTAAACACCCTTCTTCGGCCCCTCGGCTCGGAGTGGCTCTCGGAACTTTATTTACCATCATGATTTTATTTGTGAGGGATCCTGAGCTTTGGACCACCGGGCTGGCGGCACTTCTCATTATCACTTTCGCCTATTATCTCTTTATAAATCATGAGCTGAACCTTGTTTTATCTCAAATTGCTTTCACCATTTTTGGCTGTGTTTATGTCGCTTGCCTTTTCTCCTATGCCGGATTGGTGCGCGGTTTAGAACATGGGGTTTTCTGGATTTTCATCTTGGCGGGTTGTACTTTTATGGCCGATACCAGCGCTTATTTTGTGGGCCATTGGGTGGGCACTCACAAATTGGCCCCTCGAGTTTCGCCCGGCAAGACCATCGAAGGCTTAATGGGGGGAATGCTCGGGAGTGTACTGGTTGCATTTATCTGCAAATGGGTTTTTTGGAACGGCTTTCAAACGCGCGATTGCTGGATTTTAGGAATTTTAGTGGGGCTCGTGGGCCCTTTGGGAGATTTATCGGAATCTTTAATTAAGAGAAGTGTGGGAGTGAAAGATTCAGGAAATCTCATTCCCGGACATGGGGGGCTTCTCGATCGCCTAGACGCGGTTTTTTTTACAGCCCCCTTCGTTTATTATTATGCAAAGTTGATTTATTAAGTTCCGAGGGAGTCTCCGAAGGGCGGGTGAGGGTAAAATTTATGATTAAACATCTCTCTATTTTAGGTTCAACGGGTTCGATTGGAACGAACACCTTGGATGTGTTGCGCTCGAATAATAGCCGTTTTCGCGTTTGCGCGATGGCTTGTGGAAAAAATTTAGATCTTTTCAAGGAACAGATTCTCGAGTTTAAGCCCGAGCGGGTGAGTGTGCGCGAGGAAAAGGATGGAGAAACACTCCGACAAATGCTTTCTCATCTTAGAGATCCGCCGGAAATCCTCTGGGGAGAAGAAGGGGCTATTGCGGTGGCGACCTGGCCCCAAACAGATTGGGTGGTTTCGGGGATGGTGGGTGCGGCGGGCTTGGTGCCCACCTTGCGGGCGATTGAAGCCAAAAAAACGATAGCGCTTGCCAATAAAGAAACGATGGTGATTGCGGGTGAGCTCATGAGTGGGGCCGCCCGCAAAGCGGGTGTGCCTATTTTTCCGGTCGATAGCGAGCATAGTGCCATTTTTCAATGCTTGCAGGGTCAGAACAAGAAGGAGGTCAAACGCCTTATTCTGACCGCCTCAGGAGGGCCTTTTCGGACTAAAAGCTTCGAAGAGTTAAAGCAGGTGAGTTTGGAGATGGCCCTCAAGCATCCTAACTGGAGCATGGGCTCAAAAATTACGATCGACTCTGCTACTCTCATGAATAAGGGGCTTGAAATTATCGAGGCGCGTTGGCTCTTCGATATTCCAGAAGATCAAATCGATGTGGTGGTGCATCCTCAAAGCGTGATTCACTCGATGGTAGAATATCATGATGGCTCGGTGATTGCCCAATTGGGCATTCCCGATATGCGCACTCCCATTGCCTATGCCTTAAGTTATCCGGAGCGCTTTACCAATTCACTTCCTTCTCTTGATTTTTTGAAGGTGAAAGAACTCACTTTTTTTGAGCCTGATATGGCCCGTTTTGAGTGCCTGAAGCTCGCTCGCGAAGCTTTGAGGCAGGGAGGAGATGCTCCTTGTGTGCTCAATGCGGCAAATGAGGTGGCTGTGGCGGCTTTTTTAAACGAGGAGATTAATTTTTTAGATATTCCAAAGCTTGTGGGCGAAGTATTAAAATCCCATGTCGTCCAAAAGGCAAACTCTTTGGAAAAACTACTCGAAACCGACCGTTGGGCACGACAAGAAGTTAAAAAAATGATACGCACACAAGATACCATCGCGAGTCGCTCCGAAGCCGGCGCGGCGATAAGCTAAAGATTGGAAAATTTATGACTTTAATGACTTTCTTTTATTTTATTGTGGGTTTGGGCCTGCTCGTTTTTATTCATGAGCTGGGTCATTTCTTGGTGGCCAAATGGTGTGGAATTCGCGTGGAGCAATTCTCTCTCGGCTTTGGCCCAAAAATTTTAGGTTTTACTTGGGGAGAAACCGAATATCGAATTTCTATTCTTCCTTTGGGGGGTTACGTTAAAATGTCGGGAGAAGAGCCCGAAGAATCTCCCATTGCTCCCGCACTAGATCCTCGCAGCTTTGCGAGCCAGGCTCTCTATAAGAGAATTGCCACGGTGCTGGCAGGGCCCAGCATGAATCTTGCGCTCGCTTTGATCTTGATGCCTCTTGTCTTTTGGATGGGCCGGATGGAGCCCGTTTTTCTAGAGAAGCCTCCATTGGTGGTGGGAGTGAGAAAAGATTCCCCCGCAGCCCATTTAGGTTTGCAAAAAGGCGATCAAATTCTTGCGATCGATCAATTTTCAACCCCTACTTGGGAAGAAGCGATGCAGAGAATTTTGGTGAGCCCCCATACAGAAGTCACTCTCAAAATTCTTTCGAAATCGGGAGTAGAAGAGATTAAAAAAGTAAAACTTTCCACCGCTCGGGAAGGGAAGGTGGGTTATTTAGGAATCGAGCCCCATTATTTTATTGGGAATGAAGCGATTGTAGAGAATGTTTCTCCGAACTCTCCCGCCGAAAAGGCCGGTCTAAAACCGAAAGATAAAATACTAGCCATTGAAGGGGAAGCCGTTGAAGGTTGGGATGACATGAGCGATAAGATCGCCGCCGTGAGCGGTAGGGCGGTTCCCATTGAAATTTCTCGTGCGGGTGAAAAAATAACCGTGTCGCTTAGCCCCCAATACAGCGATGCCCACAAAAAATGGGTCATTGGAATTAGCAAGGCTATCCCAGAAGGAAGCATGATCAAGCATCGCTATACTTTTTCACAAGCGGTCTCAAAAGGCCTGCAAGAATACGGTCGGCTTTTTAATCTCACCTTAGAAGTGTTGAAAAAACTTTTCACCTTTCAACTCTCCTATAAAACTCTCGGAGGGCCCATTCAAATTGCTGAAGCGACGGCCAATGCCGCGAAATCGGGCTTTGGAGATTTTCTCTATTTCTTAAGCTTCATGAGCTTGCAATTGGGCGTTCTCAATCTTTTGCCCATTCCGGTATTAGATGGAGGCCACTTATTTTTCATGCTTTATGAAGCCGTTCGCCGCAAGCCCCTTTCTGTGAAGAAGAGAATCATTGCCCAGCAGATTGGGATGGCTCTTCTTTTCACTCTCATGATTTTAGTGACGATCAACGATATCGATACGGTATGGGGATTTAAGAAAATCTTTTCAAAAATCGTAGGTTGGTTTTGAAAGTTCTTTCTTTAGATACGAGCTCGAATTTAGGCTCCCTCGCCCTTTTGGAAAATGAAAATCTTTTAATGGAAATAAGCTGGGAGGAGGCTTCGAGTCATACGGCGCTTCTTCCCATCCAATTTCAAGAAATTTTAAAACAAACAAAAACGACTCTCGAAGACATCGATCTTTTCGCGGTCGCGAAAGGCCCGGGTTCCTTCACGGGAATTCGCATTGGAATGGCCTTTATGAAAGGCCTCACTTTATTAAATGAGAAGCCCGTGTTTGGAGTTTCCACCTTAGAAGCCATGGCAAACACCGTAGAAGGAGAGAGTTGGATTTGCCCCCTCATCGATGCAAGACGCAGCCAAATTTTTGGGGCCCTCTATCAACAAGAAGAAAAGCAAAAAGTACTGCAAATAGAGGAGCAGGCTGAATTCCCCCTTCTTTTTTTGAAAAAATTGAAAAAGCTTCCCCTTTTGGATGAAGACTCTCTTATTTTTTTAGGAAGTGGGGCTCAAAAATACGAGAAAGAAATTCAGGGCGAGTTCGGAGATTCGGCGAAGAGAATTTCTAAAAAAATTCCCTTAGCTTCTTGGGTGGCTCACTTGGCTTTTCAAGCAGTGCAGCAAAACGTAGTTTTCAGGGCGAGTTTGGATTTACTTCCCCATTATCTTCGATCTTCAGCCGCTGAAATATCAAATAGTTGATACTGATTCCTGAGGTGATGGGTAAGCAAGCTAAAGGCGATTCGATGCCCTGAACTTGACAGCCATCCTCTCGCGTAATACACATCATACAAGGCCTTGAAACTATTGCTTTTCTAAGGCCTTTCATGCGAGTACAATGGGTTTTGGGCCTTTAAAGAAGGAGTCTTTATGGAGAAACGGGATCAAGACTTGCTTGAAAAGCTCATCGATACTACTCCCGAACTTAAAAGCTTATGGGACAGTCATTTGAAGTACGAAAAAATGCTGAAAAAATTGGAACGGAAAAATTTTTTAACGCCTCAAGATCAACAAGAAAAAAAAAGGATTCAATTGGCAAAGCTCACGGGAAAAACCCGGATAGAACAAATTTTAATGAAACATCGATAAAAAAATTCACCCTCACCCCAACCCTCTCCCCTCGAGGGAGAGGGTGTCCGTAGGACGGGAGAGGGGGCAAGTGGAATCAAGATGAAATTATGGAACTCACCGGCGCCGAAATTGTAATTCAATGCATGAAAGATATGGGAGTGGAGATCGTTTTTGGTTATCCCGGCGGCGCCATTCTTTTTGTCTACGATGAAATTTATAAGCACCCTGAAATCCGCCATATTCTTGTTCGCCACGAGCAAGGAGCCGTTCACATGGCAGATGGTTATGCCCGCGTTACAGGAAAGCCTGGCGTTTGTATTGTCACTTCCGGCCCCGGGGCTACAAATACGGTTACGGGCCTTGCCACTGCTTACATGGATTCTATTCCCTTGGTGCTGGTGACGGGGCAAGTGCCTGTTTCTATGATTGGCAACGATGCCTTCCAGGAAGCAGATGTGGTGGGGATCACCCGTTCCTGCACCAAGCACAATTATCTTGTAAAAAATGTGAATGATCTGCAGCGAGTGATGAAGGAAGCTTTTATCGTAGCAACGACTGGCCGCCCGGGGCCTGTCGTGGTGGATGTTCCCAAAGATGTGCAACAGCATAAGGCGCCCTATCTGCCCATGGCCGAAATTCCGTTAAGAAAATCTTTTAGCATTCCTAAGGCCGATCCGGCTCAGGTGAAAAAAGCTTTTGATCTGCTTTTAACGGCTAAACAGCCTCTTTTTTACGTGGGAGGGGGAGCCGTGCTTTCCAATGCCTCTCGAGAAGTGGCGGAGTTGGCTCATCTCATGGGGGTGCCCGTTGCCATGACTCTCATGGGTTTGGGTGCTTACCCTGGAACCGATGATTTATCTTTGGGGATGCTCGGAATGCATGGCACTTACTACGCCAATATGGCGATTAACAATTGCGATGTACTTTTTGCCATTGGAAGCCGTTTTGACGACCGCGTGACGGGAAAGCTTTCGGAGTTCTCGGTCCATTCGAAGAAAATTCACCTCGATGTAGACCCTTCCAATATCAGCAAAAATGTTTTCACCGATGTGGCAGTGGTGGGGGATGTGAAGCAGGTGATGAATGAAATGATTCTCCTCGCCAAAAATCACAAAAAGTTAGAGGGCTTCAAAAAGCAGATCCAGGCCTGGTGGGAGCAAATCAAGCAATGGAAAGAGAAAGCCCCTATTACCTATCAGCAATCGATGGAAGAGCAGATCAAGCCTCAATACGCCTTGGATATGCTCTATCAATTAACAAAAGGGGAGGCCATTGTTACCACCGATGTGGGGCAGCATCAGATGTGGGCGGCGCAGTTTTTTAAATTCGCAAAATCACACTATTGGTGCACATCGGGAGGCTTGGGAACCATGGGTTTTGGTTTTCCAGCAGCCATCGGTGCCCAATTTGCTTTTCCAGAAGCGACTGTTATTTGTGTTTCGGGCGATGGCAGCATCCAAATGAATATTCAAGAATTGGGCACCGCGGTGGAGCATAAACTTCCGGTGATTGTCGCCATTATGAACAATAATTATTTGGGAATGGTAAGGCAGTGGCAGGAACTTTTTTATGACAATCGTCTTTCCCAGGTTACCTTCGGTTGCATGCCCGATTTCGTGAAGCTTGCGGATAGTTATGGGGCCCAAGGCTTTCGGGTGGAAAAGCCCAAAGACGTGGTTCCAGTGATTCAGCAGGCTTTGGCAACGAGAGATCGTCCTACGATCATCGATTTTGTAGTGGCTTTGGAGGAGAATGTTTATCCGATGGTTCCCGCGGGCAAGGGAATCAGCGATATTGTGCTTGCATGAAGCAGCCGCAAAGCGGCGTTGAGGGGGAGTCTCCAACGGCTTTGCCGTTGGAGGGGGCGACGCGAGCCCCTGATGATGACGAGAATGTTTATCCGATGGTTCCCGCGGGCAAGGGAATCAGCGATATTGTGCTTGCATGAAGCAGC
>Ga0209515_10000081_pt1 | contig 169763 bp, 173 predicted proteins | sample Subgroupgradi54m_FD_187454 | JGI IMG/M metagenome (GOLD analysis project Ga0209515, IMG submission 187454) | Subsurface groundwater microbial communities from S. Glens Falls, New York, USA - GMW60B uncontaminated upgradient, 5.4 m (SPAdes)... ...
ATCTGCGACACCAACCATCGGTCTGAGCCCAACGACATTCTCTTTTACAGCCACTCAAGGTGCCGCAGATCCGGCTCCCAAGACGTTGAACATTACGAATCCTGGCACTGGCACATTGACTTGGTCTGTCACAGACAATGCCAGTTGGCTCACACTCACTCCTGTATCCGGCACGACGACAACGGGAACAAGTCCGGTTACCCTGTCCGTAAATACTTTAGGGCTTCTTGCCGGCCCTTTTACTGCTACAATCACGGTCACGGCGACGACAGCTACGAATTCACCCCAAACGATCCCCGTCACCTTGACCCTCAGTCCACCAGCCACCTCAACTGCGGCACTGTCATGGAACGCCAATACAGAACCCGATCTTGATGGATACAACATCTACCAGGCCACGGCGTCCGGTGGTTATTCCACTACTCCCATAGCGACAGTCCCCAAAACTGCGACGAGCTATGTGGCGACAGGACTCCAAGTTGGAACAACCTACTATTTCGTGATTAAAGCATTCGACACGGCAGGTAATGAGAGTCTACCCTCAAATGAGGTCAGCAAGAGCATTTTTTAACGACTACATCCGAGAGCACCAACTAAGGTTGATGAACCTCAACTGGCGAGCAAGACGATGATCATGCCCTTCCGTCATGCACGAAGATGTCGATACGGAGAATTCGATATCGTCCTAGAAGCAGACCGGAGGGTATTCCCTACAGGACGGAACCAGTTTTGCCTGGCACCAAGAAAATGGAACATCCCAACTCATTGCTTTCGTTGAATAAGATTGTCATGGTAAAACGAATTGCATTAACATGAGAACGGCACCTGTTTTGCTTAGAGTATGTAAGATAGTTAATGTATGAATGATGATTGACTAAGTAAGTGAATAGTCCATCAATCTGCATCTAAAAGAGGTTTCAGATGAACAAAATGAAAATTGCCCTCTACTCCGCAGTATTTCTTGTAGCACTGGGATTTCTCTTGCCCGAGGTGAGCACAGCGGCGTCTTGTACTCCAGGCACTGACTGCTACTGCGACAAGGTGAAAAATGTTTCGAGTCCAATCTACGACCCGAATCTCTTGTTCTGCGAGGACTGGGAAGCTCCCACGCTGCGACTCAATCAGGGAGTGGGTAATGGCGCACCCTGGTATGGACCAGACTATGATGACTCAGACCCCGCATATCTGAATAATCGTGGGGATAATTCGTATTTCATGAAGCGGTACGGCCTCGGCGTCTCAGGGGTCTCATGGAGTTCACCCAATCCTGTGTCCCCGACATTGGGGACACCCTGTGCGTGGCCTCAATGTTATGGGCGTCGCCTGTGGCATCCCACCAACTTGTGGAGTGCGAATAATTACGCCCCAGCCGTCGGCATTTTTACCGCGCCAGGAGATTTCTCGACATGGGTTTCAGGTCAGCCAGCCCCCACGAACGCGTCGGGAGGCGGCACGGGCGTGTTTGACGGCCACGGATCGATCGGGTTCCTCGTCCCTGCTGGAGAGACGGTGGGCATCCAAGGAGCGATTACCTGGACCCGGCGCTACAATTTCAGCATTACACAGGCGCTTGCCTTTCCCACAAATCTTGCCACATCGGGGCTGGTGAGTGCGCCCTGGAAGCAGCATGAGTTCGGGGATATTTTGAGCGAACTCTTTACGTCCCATAACGGCTCCTCCCTGACGGATCAGTTCCCATTTAGTGAATCCTTCATCTTTGGCCTGGGGGGGAGTTATCCACTAGGTGCGTGTAACACGATGCTCGCAGCCGCCACCATCCGCAAGGGTGCCTTTTCCTGTAACGGAAGCGGGCTACTCTGGCATCCCAATACGACCGAGTACCGCCGATCCGTCGATTTCCCACTGGGGACATGGGGGTGCGTGCAGGGGCAATATACCGGACTCAATTCCTCGAACCTGAGTATCAAAATCTGGTTCAACGGGACGCTCATTATTGACGCCGACCATCTCAACGATAGCGCCCTCGATACCCGCAATGGGATTGCGGGATTCTCTTGGAACAATTATGCGAATACCAATCAAGGATTAGGAGCCACGCCTTCGACGCAGATGTCCGGTCGGTTTGAGGATAATATGCACATCACCGCAGGCGCCCCCGTCTCCTGTAGTCAGATCGGCTTTACGGGAGGGGGAGGAGATGCCACTCCCCCGATCGCACCGGTGAACCTGCGCATTAAGTAATAATTGATAATGCTAAGAGAGTGGGCGGTATGAGAACCCTAACTAGGTCCTCATGCCGCTCGCTTCTAACCCCAACCTCAATCTACAAGTCAGAATAGCTAATAAGTCGAACAGTCCCGCCTAACCGATCTGGCCAGTCCGAATACACAAGTCGGTTCTCTTCACAATCAACAGAACTCCCCGGATGGACCATAACCTCAGCGGAAGGCCATTCTTGCTGCCCAACGACCGCGCGTTCATAGAACGTTGAAAAGTCCATGAACACATGCGTCGTCCTAGTTGCATAAAAATGCCTCAGCGAAAACTGGTAGGCTCGCTTTGCCCACAGGGAAATCGATGACGGGCTCTCCCCTTCCTTGTAGACATTTCGAGTGGACCGCACCTTCCGAATCCCATACTTCGCCTGGATCCACTTGAGGACAGGAAAGACAAATGGAATCGTATGGACATGTTGGTGGGAATCAAGATGACTCACCTGAACCCCAGTCTTCTGGAGGAAATCAATCTGATGGCACCACTCATCTGCCATTGCAAATAATAACGCGCGGGTTTTCTTGATGCTTCCCGGTACTTGGTCAAGGACGCCACTGAATGCTCCATCTTCACCTAAAAGCTCCTCGAGCCCCTCGTTTCGGCTCAACGGCCGAAACTCCGTCAGATTAAGGTGAACTCCAAACGAGCAGGCAGGAAATCGTCTGCTCCCTTCAATGGCACTCAGCACGAATGGTCCGTTTGCCATGATCGTCGCCGACGTAACAATGCGCTTCGACATCAAATCAAACGTCGCCTCATTGACGTCTCGGCTCATGCCAAGATCATCGGCATTAACGATCACGTTCATCATACTGGGGGGAGAATAAACGAGAGCATGGCCAGACTGGACGTGGCCAACATGACACTCATTCCTTCAGACACACGAGTGATACACTTCTATATAGCTTTGGGCCATTTGTTCAATTGAGAATCTTTTCCTCAGTAAGAGTTGGCCATTAGCGCATAAACTCGCCAGCTTGTTATGGTCGGCTAACAACTTTATCAGGATGTCAGCCCAATCCTGTGGCCTATGTGACGTGACAAGACAGGCCCCCCCACTGTTACCTATTATCTCTGGAATCCCCCCAACCGCAGCGGCAACTACCGGGATTCCAAGTTCAAAGGCCTCCAAAAGAGTAAGAGGAACACCCTCATGCAATGAGGGCAGTGCAAGAAGGTCCATCCGTTCGAGATGCCGGCGTGGATCCTGGACATAGCCGGTAAAATGGACTCGATCGGAGATTCCCAATGATCTTGCCAATGACTCAAGCCTCAGGCGTTCAGGACCATCCCCGACGAGGAGCAGGGACGGCATTAGCTGAGGAGTCGTCATCATTGCCACGGCTTCGAGCAGAATTGGCAACCCCTTAACGGGCACCATCCTTCCTACCCACCCGATTAAGGGTGCAGAAGCGTTGCTGACTCCTTTCCACACCCTGATCGGCTTCAACACATCACGAATTGGTATTCCGTTGGGTACGACCCTGCATTCCTCAGGGGAGAAACCATATCGCAGGCACAGGTCTCGCGAGACAGCTACAAAACGAGTACCAGCAAGTTTCGCAAGAACGAGCAGCACAGAGTCACGAATGCGTGTCTTGATGAGCATGGACGTATCCACGGGTGGCTCACACCCATGTATCGTAAGGACCACTGGGGGACGATGAAATGGAGCTAGAATTGTCGCCAGGAACAATTCTTTATATCGGTGAACGTGGATAATTTCCGGAGACAACTCAGCGATAGCGCGATTTACTTTTCTTGCAAGCTCCCTGAATCCATTGCCCGACTCAGAGGCAACCTGAACCTTCAGCCCCAATGCTCTTGACATCTTGGAAAGTCGGCCCTCGTTAAGGGCAATGAGGCTTGGACAGATTTCGCTAGATTGATTTTGGGCCTGGATGATATTCCATAGCACTGACTCGGCCCCACCCCATCCATCATCAGACACAATGTGTACGATGGGAAGTTTCACCCAATTACTCTCTCGGTGACGTTATATAGCGACGACCTGCTTTGCTTTTTAGCTCGCTATCCCGAACACATGTGAACTGATCGTGGTCTTAACGAATCCGTTTCCAATAATAGCACTTAGTGTCTACTTTTATTGGCTCTTCGCTGACCCCGTGTTTTTCTCGAAAATCCTCAACTGCTTTCCTACAGTAGGTCCACTGATCTTCTCCGTAGTCGTCAATGATGACATACCCGCCAACTGATAGCTTCGGGTAGAGATTAATCAAGGAGTCCATGGTGGATTCATAATAGTCACCATCCAATCTTAACAAGGCCAGCCGTCCTATTGGCGCGACAGGAAGTGTATCTTTAAACCATCCCTTCAAAATCGCGACTTGTTCGTCAAAGAGGGCAAACCGCTTAAAATTCCCAATAACCTGGCTCTCTGAAACAGCAAGGTGCTTGTACTCATCGGTCATCAGCTTACTAGAATGAGCTTTGGCTTCTAATGGAAATTGGGTGGCATCCGGCTCAGGAAGGCCTTCGAATGAGTCAGCTACCCATACTTTGCGATTGGTGACGGACCACACTTTTAAATAGGCTCGCATGAAAATCGCTGACCCACCTCGCCATACGCCTGTCTCTATGAGATCCCCGGGAACGTGGTCCCTTTCGATGTTATCCAAGCACTCCTGGATATTATCAAGTCTTTTCATCGGCACCATCGTGTAAGCGCCTCCACGAATGTAGTGATGAACAAAACCATGTATAAAGTGCGCAAGATTTTGGTCATCATGATTAGGTTCGTCTTCGTGAATTGTATCTGTAAGAACTTTTTTCATGAGATCGAGATACATGGCCTGCGGTGTCATTACACGATGCTCCCGTGATACGTTGGACGGTGGCCGATAAAATCCGCAATTAGGAAACTCGGGTGTTGCTGCATAATTGAGATCACTAATAGATATGGTTAGGTATATCTGTAAATAAAGACGGGCAGGACAATGAGAGGGTATTCCCCCTAACGCATCACCTCGGAAACCAATATTCCTCTCAACTTCGTTGAATCACTCTGTCGGTGACGCTTCAAGAAGCTCCCAAAGAAGTCTGTCTTGCCCCATCACAAATGCAATGCGCCTTCCACCAAAGGCAATCGCTGGCTTAGGGGGGCTCACAACAATTTGCCCATGAGATCTGCAAATATTCAACTGCCGATCGAGATTCGGCATTTCGAGGCACACATGGTGGTAGCCAGCCGGCGACATTTGCGCTACTTTGCTAATAGGTGAGTCATCACCAGTGGGCTCGAGTAGCTCCAAACACCCACTTGCCGTGCTAATAAAGACTGCATTAACTTTTTGCAAGGGATCGTGAATCATTGGACCCAGAAGTCTTTCCGGAAACAAATGTGCCATGTGCTTCTCATAGTGAGAGCGGATTTGACGAACAACAATACCCGTGTGATGAATCACAACCATTTCACACACATACCTAAAGACGTCAATACGCGTACCGAATTCCCTGGCCTGGCACACCTCGCGGACAACGACGAATCGGCAATCTTACATTGGCTACCATGTGGCTCCGTAGCTTCTCAATACTCTCTTTATGGAGGCAACATCAGCCATGGCAAGCGCATCTTGAGGAGCAAGCGCCACTCGATAGGCAGACTCAAGCTCTACTATCAAAGTTATGTGACCAAAGGAGTCCCACTGGGAAATGGTTTTACTGGATGTACTATCCGTCACGTCGACGACGGAAATAGAGAACACGTTAGCGACTACTTCTTCCGGCCGCATCACTTACCTCCATTTTAATCCACCGCGGGGCCACAACAGCACTCTCTGTTATTAACCTGAACCGGACACTGCCTCCATCGCCCTGTTGATCATCAACCGTGAACCCGTGACGCGGATAAAAATCTTTCGCAGGTGCGTTCTTAGCAGTTTCGATATATTCTCCCATCAGCGCATTCGCACCTTCCTCCTGCGCTTGTCCGCATATCACGGCCAATAACGCGGTTTCCACTCCATACCCGATTACTCGACAACTCATGAGAAAACTATCTATGACCCAGTTTTCATCCCCCGTTCGAACCAGCGCTGCTGCAACAAGCCCATGATCCCCGAAGCGATCCCGTGCTCGCAGTGCACATATGCGCACCTGTGAATCTTTCAAAAGCGCAACGAACTGAGCTTCATCATAGCGGCGAGATGTCAGGTTAAATTGATTCGTTCGCTGGAATAATTGATGGATCCTTGGGAGAGTAGCGTCGGACGCAAGAAAGATCTCGACTGCAATCTCAAGAGAATGAAGATACTCATCCACCGACTGCGCAGAGGCGCGAATCTCATCACGTTTTTGCTTTGCTCTATACTGCTCCACTCGGCTCCGATCCTCATCGGTGAGCACCAGAGTCTGTAGTTGTGGCAGTAATTCAAGGGTCTCGCGATATAAAGAGGGGTCGGTGGGAAGATCGACCGTGAGTACAGCCGGCAAGGTTTTTCGCATAATTTCTCGTTCGCTAGGGTTATCATCGACAAACACCAATGAATCGAGCCCGATGTTTAGCTCCTGCGCTAGACTGATCATGTTCTCGGGTTTTGGGCTCCAATTGATACGGATGACACTGAAATCTTTTTCGCGCAAAAGCATCCCCTCATGCGAACGAATCACTTGCATCGCATCTTCGAAATTGTTTTTTGAATTGATTGCTAAGAGAACACCGCGTTCCGTGAGCGAAAGGAGGTATCGCTGAAATTCCTGATACTCTACGCCAGGCGAAGTCTTTCCGAGCTTAATCCGGCTGGGTCCGTCTTCCCCAACGATTCCCCCCCATAATGTGTTATCAAGATCGACAACAACACACTTCTTTCTGAGTCCCTTTAGCGGTGCCACATATCTGGCGTATGCACGAGCAACCTCGCCTAACACTCGATCGCCGAGCCGGATACTTGCAAGATGCCGTAGCTTCGGGTTGTCATGTGCTCCCACCTTTCGGTGGAGCAGTAGCTCTTGCATATCCAAAAAGTAGACGCGCGCTATCTGCTGTAATTCAGATGCAAGACGTAGATTGAGGCTGCTAATCCACCGCGCCAAGGAGTCATGACTACCAACGGAACTCCGATACACGGAATACAAGCTATGCACAACCAAAGGAGCATCGCTCCAGCTTCTAAACTGTCGTGCAACATCGATAATCTGATCCACAACTCGTCGCCCTTTATCCTCAACAAGGGAAGAAGAAAAACTCCCAGCAAGCTCGGGCACAAAGTCATCGATAGAAATTGCCAAGAACACAATTTCCGGATCAAATCGATGGAGTCCAGAATGATCCGAAACTATCTCTTGGACCCATGAATTAAATGGCGCGACGTAGAGTTGGGGAATCAGACCCAGCCTACGGAACTCTGCATCAGCGTACGGGACTAAAACATCAACTGTAAATGAACTTACCATGGCGACCCGTACGCGAGGCCCTTCGAGTGGCGGGAGTCCTGCTCGAAGCTTGAAAACACCATTGGCAGTCGCCATGCTGTCATCGACCTGCGTGAGCCTTGTGAAAAGTTCGTGCGCGGCGGCAAATTCCCCAGAGGAGATCGCTAGCTCGCCTGCCAGTTTAAGCAACGGCCCATGCCCTGGATCGCGCTTTAAAAACGTGTCGAGAACTTCGGGGACGAGAGGGTTACCCTGACGATTAGGTATCGCCGCAATAATCGCTACGGCGAGGTCTGTACTTATCACGTCACGAAAGGCATCTAGAAGGGTCAGCAGATTTGGGTTTACGTGCCCAGGCCTTACGACAAGCTCCTCAGAAATGACTGCTTTCACGATCCGTACAAGGACTTCCAGGCTTACCGATTCAAAGAAGAGCTCTTTGTGTGCAATCAACAAGACAATGGCCTCGGCTGCATCTAGACGAGCCAACGCTAGGAGTGATTCCTCAAGAGTCTTCGCTCCAGACGACGCCTTCTGTAGGCATGAGGTTATTTGGCCATGCAACTCATCAACACGGGTTCGCATCTTCCCACCCTCACAAATTACTGAGTTCATTTTGCGAGGCTACTTCACGATGCCTCTTGCTCATGTCGATATGACCCTCGTACCAACTTGTATTTAAGAAGGTACCGGAACCCTAGACACTCAAGGGAGCGAATTGTTTCCCTATTCCACTCGGCACAATCAGCAAACACACGCTCTACTCCTTGCTTGCGAAAGTGCATAATGGACAGTAATAAAAGGATTGGATACAGGCCTCGTCCCCTGAATGCTGGCTCAATGCGCCCATCAAGTCCCATGGCATCACGATCGGTCAAGACTACATGCTGAAATGGCTGGTGTTTCCCCAGCACGAAGAACACAGTCCCTACCACCCGACCTTCTGCAAACAAGATGTGGAGTTCGATCCCCCGGGAAAGCCTGTTTTTGAAAACCGGCAGCGCCGAAGCTCCGACAGAATCTAAGAGTAATTGCATCTGATGGGGATCGAGTTCATCCAAGTTGTGCACCACCTGAAGCTTCACTCCCTGAATTAACCTGACTACCAATTTCCAAAACGATTCGTACCCAGGGGGGATATTCCTGTCGCTACCGGGTTCGGGAACTTCGCCCACAGGTAGCCAATATACCTTGTACCACGGCGGAGCTAAGTAGTCGTAGACTTTACGATATACTCGCTCCCCTACTCTTCTGAGGCCTTCCTGCCTCAGTCGTAATCGCAACCCATTTACCAATTTCAAGAGGTTCATTCTCGTTATCTCAGGAAGCCTGCTAGGCCTACCAGTACCGAGCTCACGACCATTTTCTCTACCTGGGGGACCGGACGACGGTCCCCCACTTTTCCGAATGTATCACGGAAACGCCTGACAGTGACGCTCTGTGAGGCCCTCCAACGTGCGATATACCCGAGCAACAACAACCTACCCCAAAGAGAATTGCAAGCAAGAATCTCAGCAACTCCAACAGCCTGGTCGGTCCACAGAGACTTATATCCGTGGTCACCTTGCAGAAGATCGACTGACCGGCAACCTAGCCTGAAGGCTTCTTCCACAATACATGACAGAAGATACGCCCCCGCATTGTGGTAGCTACTGCGAAAGCTGGGAAGATAATAATACCAACTATCCTTGTCCTCAAACACTACCGCAAAGGCAATAAGTTTCGCGTCGGCACGAAGACACCATACCCTCGCCGACATTTGGGGATCTTGAAGCATCGCGCAAATAAACTCCGCTTGCTCCCCTGGCTTTAATGCAGCAGCACCATGATTCCATTTCCACGAGTCGCGCTCCACGTCAGTCATCTCCCCCAACATGTCAGGGGACAGGGGGGGGGAAATCGAATCCACCTTCACGGGCCCCAACTCGTTGACTCGCTTTGCCCATCGCCGAGATTCATACTTTACCTTTTTTCTCTGACCCAGGTACCCTTCCCAGGTTCCACAGATGACCAGATATGGGCACTTTTCATAGTCTCTTTCAATCACTGAGATTCCCTTGTAGCGCCCAAGGGCAGAGAGAACCACGTCTTTCTGTTTGATCGAATGAAGATGCAAGAGATGCCATTCGGCTTTGCGCCCGTGCAGTTCTTTGATGACGGCCGCCCAGGCCTCTGCTGATGGCATTGTCGTCACCAAGCCGAGGTAATCGGAATCACCCATTCCAATCAGCCGGAGTACTCGAGTCCCGCCGATAATTGTCATCGCAAACGGAGCGATCAGTGTTTGATCATTGCTGACTAAGATATAGGGAGCATAGCGCTTCCCGCGGTGACTGAGCCAATGCCTGCACCAGGCATAGGATTGAAATGGCGTTCCTCCCTGCCACTTGGTTTCAAGCTCACGCCATGGGCCCTCGAGTTGCGCGAAGCCATGACAGTCACTGACCAATTTCCAGTTCGGCTCTGTGGACATTATTACGCCACAATCCTCATGTCTCGAATCCTATTTGCGTTCCCAGGTCGAGACAATCTATCGCTCATTTGCAGCGGGAATGCGGCTGACCGGGTCATGGGTTAACCATTTCACGAACTTGATCGCCGCCAGTTTATGCCCCCTTGCATTCGGATGGACATAATCCTCGGACGTCACTTGCAGTGATCGGAAAGACTGTGTGGAAAATTCTGGCAGGAGGTCTATGCTGGAGAAATGACTGTTACCTGCCTGCTCAGCAATCCATTGATGGACAGCACGAAACTTATACTCACTGTAGTCAATCACCAAAGGCCAAATCAGTACGACCACCTTAAATCCATGCTCGCGACTGAGCGTCTGGAGTTTCTCAAAGGCCGCTGTCACCTTCCCTCGATTAAACTGATTGCCCCATAGTTCCTCGTAATAGTCATGTCGTTCCTCGCCTCTCAGTCTTCCCCACAAATCACTAATGCGTTCATTGGCCAGATACAAGAGGGCCGACGACTTCAAGGCGCGTTTCAATCCAGGATTAATTCTGATGTTTAGCAACGCAATCTTCGATTGGTTGTCTTCCGCATGCTTCGCCCCTTCTTTTGCACTCGAGAAGAAATCGCAATCATTCAAGACAAAATTCACCACCACATAGTCCGGTGCGTACTGCACCCCCACTTCCTCAAGAACGTGCACTTCCTGAGGAGTATTGAGTCCTCCCATGCCGAGACTGATAACTTCATATCTTGTTCCTAATTGAGACTGCACGACGGAGGCGAATACATTGTCCCACTCAACACCGTAGCCTTCTGTGACAGAATCACCGATCACGACAACCCGCACAGCCCCTGTCGGCTTTTCAGTCGCGTGCCCCTCTCCACGGAAACCCATGCTGTTGTATTGATTAATGACCTTCCCCAGCTGAATTCGTGAATTCGGCATATACCGCCAATCCAAAACTGGATCATCAACGATCCTCACAATCCCAATATTTGACACCGGTGCACCGCCATAGCCCAATAGACGAAGCACTACCTCCAGGCTCACCGCCGTGACCAATAGTGTCGCGGTGACGACCAAGGCACCGAATAAGAACTCCCTTTTTACATTTCTCATGCCTTGGCTCATTAACGTCCCCCTTGATTTAGACATGCCACTTTAGGCCTCGCTTGAAGACTTACCGAAAACTCCGAGATGCGGTGAGGGAGCACGTCAGAAGGGGGATGACAATGATCACATAATCTCTAGCAACCGACGGAATACCAGTTCGGCAATCACTTGTTGCCCTTCTTCATTTGGGTGCATGGTGTCCCAGAAGAGCTCATTCTTGTTAAGTTTATCCACCTCAACCTCAAGATCCAGTAATGGGACCCCTTCCTGTTCCGCAACCTTCTGGGTCGTTCTGTTATAGGCTCGATGGAGGCTCAGTAGCTTGTTCACACTGTATGCGCTTCCATACCAAGGGAAAACCACATTTTGCCGTTTGACTTCTTCGTACGACATGCCCTCACGCACAACCGTTGGCCTTGTGAGAATAAGCACTTTAATGTTCTTCGCCTTGAGTATTTTGATCATCTCCAAAATGTTGTTTCTGAACTCGACCGGCTCGAAGGAATCATATGCATGCAGATCTTCAGGCGTACTAGCAACCGTCGGCCTGACGATCAACGGACGAATGTAAAAAAAGAGCACTTTCTTGTACGCTTTAATAAGATAACTCTGCTCCATGAGCGTACCTAGCCACGCATATCGGCTGGAGTCGCCATGGCTTTCCGGATTGACCTTCATGAAATCATTCCATCCGACATAAATTGTGACCAAATCAGGGGCGTACTGAAGCACGTCCTCTTTCAGCCTCGCTAGGGCGAACCCCGAATGATATCCTTCGACACCTGCGTTGATTACTTCAAACTTTCGGCCTGCCACCTCTTTATTCAGACGATCGTGCAACAGGCCAGGATAGGCGAAGTCCATGGCTCCGAACGTACAAGAGTCACCGATAGAAAAGATCCTATAGACATTCTGTGGTTTACCATTATCAAACTCGGGCCCGATAAACCCCTTCGAGTTCACGAGGAAAGGCCGCCCGTCACTTGTCGGATGAAGGCCAGGAACGGGCTCATAGCGGCCTTTTTGAATGTTATATGTCTCGTATGATGCCCTGAAATAATAGGCCCAGACTCGAATTGCGCCTTCTAGAATGGTTAGCGTGCCCAGAATGAGAATGGCAGTAAACAACACGGCCTTGGCAGGTGTAATGTGCTGCCGACGCCCAGCGGGTGGTGTGATCAAATTGCTGCTCGCTTGCTCCATCGCGATGACTTCGTTCCTATCCCCTACAACGGCATCTGCCCATTGTGATCCACGTAGGTCCTCATCCAGACTTCCATATTGAGCAACTCCCATAGGATTTCGCTATGGTCTGCTTTTTGCTGGAGATGTTCATGTATCAACCGGTCGACATGCCTAAGATTCCACACTCCACGTTCTTGGAACTTCTTCGATGATAGATAATCCAGGTACTGCCCCAGTCCACGTGAATTTCTGAACCATCGAGCAATTGGAACACCAAATCCCGACTTACTCCGATAGACGATGTTGCGCGGCAGATAGCGCTCAGCGAGTTTCTTGATCACAAACTTGGTCTCGCGCATCTTGACTTTGTGTCCCGAGCCGACTGCCATCGCAAACTTAACCAGCCGGTAGTCCAGAAACGGAACCCGCGCTTCAATGCTGGCTCCCATCGACATTTTGTCTTGTCTATCCAGCAGTGAGACTAGATAGGTTTTCTGGTCCAGGTACAATAGCCGTTGCAGGGCGTTGTTCCCTAGGCTCCGTACTTCATGGAGGTAATGATATCGTCCTTTCCATCCGAATCCTGGAGTTCCCAACACAAAGACCGATTGCGCGAGAGACGGCGACACAAACCTCGCATTCTCGACGATCGCTTCGTCCACGGCCCCACAGAGCGCGGCTCTCAGCTTCTGCATTCGCGGGGACGTGAAGGGGTTCAAGAGGCTAGCGGCTCCATTTCGAACCGAGGTCGGGAGCCCCTCTATCGCTTGACGTATGGCCAGCGCACGATAGCGCGGATATCCCCCGAATAGTTCGTCAGATCCTTCACCGCTCAGCATAACGGTCACAAAATTTTTGGCCAGCTTGCTGATCAGATGAAGTTGAACCGAATGGGCATGATTGAGGGGAGACTCGAGCAGCCATACCGCCTTCGGGAATACATCCATATAAGTCTGCTCCGTGACCACGAGTTGGTGATGGGCCGTTCCGCATCGCTGTGAGACCATCTGGGCATAGCGACTTTCGTCGAAGTCCTCTTCTTCGAATCCCACAGAGAAAGTATTCAGCGTCCCTCTCGTATGCTTGGCGGCATAGGTAGTCAGCAAACTCGAGTCGACACCTCCCGAACAGTAGGTCCCCAGCGGCACCTCGCTCATAAGACGGATCCGCACGGCGTCCTCCAGAAGTGTATCGAGTTCTCCCACGAGCTGATCGACTGAGGCAGGCGAAGAGGATTCCTCATCCAGCTGAAGTTGCCAATATTTTCTGACGCTGACCTCTCCCTGCTTCCAGATCAACGTATGACCAGGTTCCACTGTCAAAATGTCCTTGAAAAACGTTTGGTTGCCGCTGGGATAGCGAAAGACCAGGTAATCGGGGATGACTTCCGTATTCAGCTCTCGGCGGACCCGGGGGTACTCAAGAATAGCCTTTATCTCTGACGCGAACACGAAAGCGCCTGCTGCATGCCATACGTACAGCGGCTTGACGCCCATTCGATCTCGCGCAAGAAACAGTTCCTGACGTGTTTGGTCCCATATCGCGAATGCAAACATGCCGTTGAGATGCTCCACGCAAGCTTGACCAAACTGCTCATAGAGATGAACAATGGTCTCCGTATCGCTGTTGGTGCGAAACACATGGCCTTTCGCCTCAAGCAGCACTCGCAATTCACGGTAGTTGTAGATCTCCCCGTTGAAAACAATCCAGACGGTACCGTCTTCGTTTGACAGCGGCTGCTGCCCGCCGGAACGGTCGATAATACTCAGTCGGCGATGCCCTAACCCAACGTTCTTATGAACATAGACCCCTGCATCGTCCGGCCCACGGTGAACCATCCGATCCCGCAGTCGAACGACTTCTCCCGCGTCTACAACGCGAACGGGGTCGTCATAGGCAATCCCACAAATTCCGCACATGGCACTGCACCCTTTGGCTAAAAAGTCTTAACAATTGCGAACGACGACGCGAAACTTTCCGGAAGGGGCACGGGGAATGGCATCGACAAACTTGAACTCGATGTTGAGGTCATCTCCCATCGCCTCCACAAAGTAGTCACGTATCGCATCAAGGGCTTGCCCCTGAAAGTCGCTGTCCCGAAGAATATGAACCTTAAGATCCGTCAGCGATTCTTGGATCACCTGGATATTGCGAATTCCCATCCGTCGATCTTGCAAATGTTCTAAGAGATACATCACTTTCTCCCCATGGAACCGCTTACCAGACCGTGACACCAAGTAGTCGTATGCACGTCCGATGATCTCTTGAATAAGAGGCAATCCCCTTCCGCAAGCACATGCGGACTCTGCCAATACCACACTATCCATGATTTGGTAGCGAATGAGCGGCATCGCTCGACTATGCAATTCCGTGATGACAACCTGTCCCATTTCACCAGGCTTTGCGATAGCTCCGTCCTCCCGCAAAACCTCTACAAAAAGGTTGTCTGCCATCAAATGTGTTCCACCACTCGGACACTCAAATGCGATCGGGCCAACTTCTCCGCATCCATACTCATTCGCAATTCGACAATTGAGCACTCGTTGAATAAGTTCTCTTTGGTGAGGATAGAGCACCTCTGACGTCGGTATCACTACAGGAACCGAGAATTGGAGGCTCTTCCGATCAAGAAACGCGGCAAACTCGTAAATCATCGACGCATAACCGTACAAATATTGAGGACGGAAGCGCGAGAGCCGACGATAATAGTCGAGAAGATCCTCGTCGCTAAAATCGAAGGACGACAAACGAATTCTATTACTCAGGAAATCGACAAGCTGGTACTTGCGCCGCTGCTTAGCAATAATGGGGATGCCCCATAGCCTCCCCTGTCGATCGCCAATGTCAATGCCCCACCATCCATAGTTTCTCCACATGGCTCCGCGAGCATACCCTGTTGCCACGCGGTCCTTGATTACGGTCACGGCTTGTCCAGTAGACCCTCCCGTCGTTTTTGAGCTAAGAGAGCCCCGATAGGTCGGATCGATCAACTCTCTCCGGTGATCCCGGAGAGCCGTCTTCGTGAGAAATGGAATCCTCGCAAGATCCTCTGAAGATTTCAGGGAGTCGGAAGTAAACCCGGCGGATCGAAAGATCCCCTTGTAGTAGGGAATTGTACGCTCGGCGTGTTCGATCGCTTGCCTCAACAACCCCAATTGCCATTCTGCCAACCTAGCCGAAGAAAAGAACTGGGTCTTTTGCAGCTCTTGCAGACACTGCCGAATGGGTTCTCGCCTGAACCACTGAATCGGATAGTACACTAGGTGCTTTGTTAGGAAAGACATGCCTGATCCCCTAGGACACTCCTCCTACATACTTCAATTCTATCAGGAGAATTCACTGAGCCATGAAATTCGCACATTGCTCGATAGGCTTGCCGAATACACCTGTCTCGCAACGTCCAGACTATCCTGCATCCGGAGGGCGCGGTGGCTCATTCGTAATCATGGCACGGCGAGTACGCACCCACGTCGACTTCTTTAGATGGACGACCGACACGAGGTCAATCATGACTTTCCAGATCAGAAACAAGGGAACAAACGCTAATGAGAGCAACATTTTTTTTGACGGCTTGGCCGTAATGATCCCGAGCACCAGGTAGAACGCTTGGCCGAGAAGTATGAGCCCAAACCACACTGCCAACGTCACTCTCCCAGGCATGTCGACAATCGCCAAAACGATCAACCCTCCGATAGTGAGATTAGCCAGCATTGCATAGTTCGGCAGTAGAAACGTCAAGGCAGCATCTGCCAAATGAATACTACCCTTTCTCAACCCATCGAGAAGTAAAGATACGCCCACGCCGGTCAATTGCATTCGACCTGCCGACCATCTCACGCGTTGAGTGTACGCCTGTCCAAACGAACTTGCCTCTTGTGCAAATACCTTGGCGCGCGGTTCAAACTCGACATGAATACCGGCCTTGACTAAGTGTGCAAACTGCTCGCCGTCTTCCCCGATGGAAAAGGCTTTCCATCCAATCTGCTTCAAGACATCTTTCTCGAGGCACATTCCGGTTCCCATCAGCTGCACGGATAGCCCGATTTTGCTCTTCGCATAATTAAAGAGGAGATTCTTCATGACATTCGTGATTTGCATTAGGCACGTCATCGCCGATTCATAGGGGTTCATCACACCATCGTAGCCTTGAACGACTCTACAACCGGTAACAAGGCGGTCGTTTATGATCTTCAAATATTCAGGGCCTACCGTCGTGTCGGCATCGACAATCACAATTGCATCGACCTCCGACAGATCGATCGCCTGTAAGGCCCACGCAAGGGCTTGCCCCTTCCCTCTGTTTTCACGGTCCGTGCGCTCCCAGGCGTAAGCCCCCAGGCTCTTGGCTATCTTGGCCGTCTTGTCTGTACAGTTATCGGCGATGACACAGACTCTGACCATCTCCTTAGGATAGTCTACTTGCCCCCAACTCTTAATCGAGGTCCCGATGACTAGCTCTTCGTTGTGCGCAGGAATACATACCGCAAATCTTTTCGCCGGTTGAACCCGAGGGATTGGCTTTTCAGGAACAAAGAAATAGATGCCTGCCAACGTCAGCAGATACCCCACAAAGAACGTGAGCAAACACGCTATGGCGATCAATAAAGCTGAGAGAAACAGGATCATGATGGGGTCTTGATTCCTCTACGCGCGAGAACAATGTACCTATACTTTGACGGTGCGCCTTGATTGAGGCTACGCGCTGGACCTTGTCGGCTGGGCCACAACCTCTCCTACACTCATCCGTTGACTAACGTTCTCGACTGCTACGATCAATCCCATGACATACCAAAGATGTGGATACACGAACGCTGTCAAAAATATTCCGGAGATGCCATATCCGATCATCCCACCTCCTAGACCGTAAGCTATTGCCTTGACTTCCAAAAGGCCTGCATGAGTCTCCGTCGCAACCTTGCTGCATTCACGCATCTTCTTCATCTGCTGGAGAACGCGCCGAATACTTCTCACCGAAAAATATGCAGCAGCGGCAACCACAAGCACACCGGCCGCTCCTGTCTCAGCCAGTATGGTGAAATAAACCGAGTGGGCGACAGTTCCCGCATAGCTTCGGCCTTCCTTCTCCAACAACTCCGCAGACATATAGTCACCCGCATTCCATTTGAAATTGTCAAGTCCAACCCCGAATAGAGGATTCGCCAAGAACATATTTACAGCGATCCCCCACAATTTCTTTCGGTGTCCCCCGGTACCGGAATCCTCTTCAGCAGCCTCTTGGCTGATTGTTCCCATTTCTTCCCAATAGCTGTTGGGAATAACGAAGAAACCGGCTAATACCAATAACCCACCCAAGACCAAACCCAACTTTTTTTGAGGGGAAAAGATAAAACAGTAGCCGATGACCGCCACAAGTCCCAAGAACCCTCCACGAGAATTGGTGGCTACTACACCTGCCGCCATAATCACGACAGCCGCCAGATAGAGGGATTTGCCACGAACTGTCTGTGCACTGAGCGAAGAACAAAATGCCAAAGGCATCATGGTATTGATAGCCAATGCCACGTCATTTTCGTCTCCGACAAACCCCCCTGGCCCAAAACCACCGTGCAATAACGCATGAATGGCGAGATAACAATGCAGCCCGATCAGCGCAGCAATCAATACTCGAATCTTTCGAAGAGAATTCGCAAAATGCATCATCGGAATCGAGATGCACAAGAGCCATGCCACCATGCTCTGAAACCCGATCCATACTGCAAAGTTATTGGCCGCAAACGGCCCCATCACTGCGATCACTGCGATCAGAAGATAGAAACACACGACTTGCGGGACCCAAATTTTGTCTTTGAGCGTAGCCCACCAGATCAACAAGATAAGCGAGATAACCAGTGGTATCCCGAGTGGATTGGCCGGCCGGACATATTCCAGAAAGAAATAGATCAGAAGCAGAATAATAGCTCCCCCTAACGGCTTCTTAGCATTTTCGAGAGTCCTTTCCCCTCCCTGCTGGATCCACGCTCGCCTTAATTTGTTGAAGACTACCTCCGCCACGATCTTCCTTTCAGCCATCCCAGATTTCTGATATGCATCGATTAGCCTAACATCACGATCAGATGACGAAGCCGAATCCGGTTGTCATTTTGTCATTCATTTCGTTTTTCATTTGATCGGAAATTCCGCCCCGAAGCGTATAGGCTTCCCCGAAACAGGGCCCCAGTTCCATTTCGAGCTTCCGCTTATTTAGAAACTCCTTCGTGGACCCAATGACTTTCGCCGGATTTCCTCCAACGACGGTTCCACCGGGGACATCATGAGTTACAATGCTCCCCGCACCCACCACCACATCATTCCCGATCGTGACTCCCGGAAGGATGATCGAGCCCGCTCCAACAAACACTCGATTCCCAATTCGTACTTTTCCAATGCGTGTATAGCCAAGCAGTTTCTTCGTGCTCGCATCGTGCGCAAGTATGTGAACCCGAGGGGCCAACGTGACATCATCACCGATCGTGATGTGCCAGCAATGACAGGCATCAATAGTCACCTCTTCCAGCATATGAAAATTTTTCCCCACTGTGAGACCGGATTGGATTAGATTATTTAACGGATTATGGTTTAGGATTCTTTGAACAATGCGTATTAAGATTTGTCGCATCACAACCTCATGGCCTCTACTCAGAAAGTTTCGTCACGCGAAATAACGTGAGGCGAGAGAAACGCGTTTCTTGTCATTCTTGCTCAAGCCGAGAGACGTAAAGCCGTTCGTATCGTTCGATCATCCCGTTCACCGTAAATTCTTTGAAAAACTTCTCTCGCGCCGCTTCACCCAGTCTTTCAGCACAAGCTGGATCCTCCAGCAACCCGGAGATCGCTTCGCTTATCGCATCCGGATCGGCTGGAGGCACCAACAGTCCAGTTCGGCCATGATCCAGCATTTCTGGAATTCCTCCACAATTGGTCGCCACGACCGGCTTCCCGGCCGCCATGGCTTCCAGTATTGACAACGGCATCCCCTCGCTTGTTGAGGCCAGCACAAAGATATCTAGCTCCTTGAGTATTTCAGACACATCGGATCGGAAACCTAGAAAGCGAAACCGATCTCCTAACGAGAGCCGTGCGTGAAGGGCTTTGATTGGGATAGCCAACTGCTCGTTCACATCACCAATGGCGAGAAACGTGACGTGTGGATCATCCTTGCAAACCTTTGCGCATGCCTTCACATAAAACTCGTACCCTTTACTCTGTCTAACATTAGCAACCATGCCTACGAGCTTGTGAGCCGGCTCCAGGTTTAGCTCATGCCGCAAGGTCTTTCTGCATGGATCCGAAACAAAATTAGGATCAATTCCGTTATATACCAACGAAATACGATCAGATGAGAAACCCATCTGCATTAGTAACCGTTTCACCAAATCACATACGACTATCACACGATCTGCAACGTTACGAACAACCCACAACCTCACACGGCCTCGGAAATTCTGCGACCATTCTAGTTCAATGGGGCCGTGATAGGTAACGAGTGTTTTCGTCCCCGTGATTAATCCTGCGACGCAACTATAAAAGTTCTGGCCGGGTAGATGAGAGTGAATAAGATCCACCTTGTATTTTCGAATGGCCTTCACCATAGCGAGTGGTCCACGCAAATCCCACCATGCCTTCCAACTTACCTCGATAACCGGGACACCAAGTTCCCGCAATCTCGGATTGAGCCAGGGCCCCGGGGGAAGCAACACAATGGATTTGAACCGTTCGGGGTTCAATCCCTTGACGAGATTGAGCACCACCGTTTCCGCCCCTCCAGGTCCACCGCTTTCAATTGTGTGCAAAATCGTGTACCGCTTCATTCTCTATCTCGGCTCAGCCGGCAAATCATTCATTGCGTGATACCTGTCTTCGAAAATCTTGCAAGACCCCTAAGAATCCACTCGTCACCGCACGTGAGTAAGAAAGGACAGTAATTGGTTACAGGCTTTCGTAATTTGGTCGTAGCATCGGATAAACATTTCGGGCGTCCCACCATAAGGATCCTGGATTTCATAATCCACCTCTGGGTCGAATTGACCAAGGAGAAATAGCTTCCCTACTGAGTGAGGATAGTGCTCCCGCATGCTTCGAGCCTGGCCGGTTTCCATTACCAGAATCAAGTCCGCGTCCGACACCATTTCCTGAGACAGTGGAGTGGTCCGATGTGCGGAAAGTGACACTCCGTACTGCTGCGCCATCCGCTTCGCCAATGGATACGCCTCTTGATTCGACGCAGCCTCGATTCCCGCAGAAGCCACTTGGACGGTCAATCCCAGCTGGCGAACCTGTTGGCGCAACAGCTCGGCAGCGAAAGGACTTCGGCAGATGTTCCCCTTGCACAAGACGAGTATCTTCCCGATGGGCTGCGGCACATGCTTGCGAAGCCAAGAGTCTTGGAGGCCCAGAGTCCTGACGATAACCCATCGGACCCTTGCCCCCAACACCCGGGCATCCGGGATTCTGGCCCAAACTCCATTCGAGACTGTTCGAACCAGTTGATGCAGGTAACAACGTAGTTCATAAAGCCCTGGCTGCGGATCACGCAATCGAAACACTTCCGATTGCGTCTGACCATCATTACACTTCAGAAATTCACGTAATGCTTGACCCTTCGTGGGACCTCCAGGGGACAACCCCAATTGTTCATCGGATTTCCGTAGTCGCAGCAGCAGCTGGTCCAGATCCCCGAGAAACCAACGAGATTTCACTCCGACGCTATACTTCGCCTCCATCGTGTCCAGCCGTCCGATTGTCGCTAACTGGTAGGTCAAGAACGGAAAGTCTACCCCCGCGTCGATAGCCAACTGCAACGACCCCCAAAACCGACCGTTGACCTCGATCAAATATGGCACTCCAGACTCACGGTCGACTTTGAATTCCACCATTGCCACGCCCTGCCATTGGGCCGATTGAACGATCTTGATGGCATAGTCTGTGATGGGATGGGCAAGCGGGATACTTTCGCGGAATACGCTCACGCCTCCACCGGGAGGTTTCTCTCGAATCCGTCTATGCGCAAAGAGCGCCAAGGGCTGTCCCTGAGAGAACAGACCAAAAACACCCTGTCCTTCCCCGATGATACGCTGTTGAATGAGAGAAGGCTGCTTGAGATACCAGTGGTCTCCATAGAGATGCATCAACTCATCAACATTCCTGGCCACATGTACCGACGTCTTGGCCCATAACCCGTTTTTGCTGATCAACGACGCGCCAGGCTTCACAACCACAGGCCATTGCGTGATCTGATCCACCACCTTCTCAATGGCACCGTCCGGCAAAAATATACTCTCCGGAACGGGAACCCCGTTCTTTTTCGCCCAATCGGTCAACTCATACTTGTTGGAAAGCTGCCGATATTGGGCTAAGGAAGGAATCGGAATGCTGACAATCCCCTTCAACTCTTGGGACTGTTCGCCGATTAATTCAACGGCCACATCTGTCATCGGCAGCAAGACGGCCGCGTTGAGTCGTTTGGCAAATTCGAGAATGCAGGCTGTATATTCCCGCGGGCTTTTCCAAGGAGACGGATATTGAAATGCCCTTGTACAATAACGGGAGCGCCCAGCCAGACTGGTGAGACTGTCCGCACCGACATAGACGGGGATGCCTCGTTGACCGAGTGCCCGAGTCGCCGCCAAGGCGGAGCGCTCATTGCCATCCGTGATGAGGACTCCCTCCCCCCGCACTGACATCATCTAGACCTTTCTTGCGACCCAGCGAAAACATACACCATTGAAACAGCCTACATGCCTGTCACGCCGGTACTCCTCATGAAGCCGACTGAATTCCGTATACCGATCATTACTTCGATCGTATGGGAGATTCCTTACGTATGGAATACGCTGTTATATCCGGCGAGGTGAAACGCAAAGAGCGCATCGGAACAGGTCAGATCGTTGTGCACCCCGATCCTCTTTAATCTGAACATCTGAGAAGTATTTCGATCCTCCCAGCCAGGCTCCGTCGTCGTCGCTGCGCAATACCCGGCCGATTCAACACATCGCATTACCGTCGACGAGTAATTCCCATTGGGGTAGCAAAAAACGCTCTCCTCCTTTAGATCCTGACTTCGCAATGCTTCCAGCGATCCGTAAACTTCCTCTTGTAGTTCAGCATCCGAAACGTTGGTCAAGATCTTATGATTGACCGAGTGAGACCCGAAGGAGATCTTCGCAGTGGACATGTCTCGAACTTCTTCCCAATTCATCACCAGACGCTCATCCGGCAATGAGGTTTCCATCTCTCCGGCCAATCGGCTTACAAGTTCCCCGATCCGATCGTGCGATACCGCTTTACAGCGCTCGATCAGATCATCCGATTGCCCGGCCTCCATGGCGCAGGCGATGCCATTGAGCCAAGAGCCCCCCGCTTTCAGCGATGCCAGAATTTCGGCTCTCCGTTTCGACGACAACAGCGCAAAGCGTTGACTGAGCCAGCCAAGTTGTTCAGGCCAAAACCACATCGTGGTGCCGATGACTCCAGTCGGAAGAAAAATCGTGGCAGGCACATCGTATCGCCGAAGCACTGGAAACGCATGGACATAATTGTCGAGCCAGCCATCATCAAACGTGATCACACAATAGCGCCGGTCAGGATGCCAAGTATTTTCCCGCCACATCGAGAGCAGCTCATGCATCGACAACACGTCGAAATGTTCACGAAGAAATCTGACCTGCCGATCAAATGTTTCGCCGGTGACATACATCCCCGGCTGAATGAACTGAGACGACAATTCAACTCCAGTGACCACCCGGTGGTACATCAGAATCGTGACCTTGCCCAGAAGCTGGCGAAGAAATCCCGGGGATCGCGCGTAGAGTTCTGCCGCCGAGCGGCGAGCCCATCCCTTCACCTGCCCTATCGCTTTGAGGGTTCCCATACGATGAGTCGCTCACCCGACCAATACCGGACCCAGGCCTGAAAGATCGAGGCATTGACCAAGAGAAAGAAAGAAGACAGTTTGATGATCGGGAGGCGCAAGAGCGGTTTCCAGAAAATACCTCCGAGTGCCACCGAGTAGAACAGAATCTGGGTCAGAAACAACATGGCATACCATCGCGAAGAAAAGGCCAGAAAGGCATTACTAACAAATGCTGTCATCATCCCGAATGGGACAAGCCATCGGCAGAGCTTATGACTGAGGAGTTGCCAAGCGAATACGGAGTGCCTCAAGGGGTTGACCAGCGTCAAACTCCTCATAAATACTGAAATCCCTCGCAGAACTGTCCGCACTTTCCGATCATATTCCTTCCGCTCATCGGCAATGTTCTTGTAATATCCGATACTCTCCGGATCGGCCACGCCGCGAAGCCCCATCCGCATGCTATTCAGCACCGTATTGAAATCGCTTTGGAGATCGTCCGACCAGGCCTGCTTGCAGACCACGCTCCGCGCAGCAAAGAACGATCCACTGAGCCCCACTAACGAATTCACGCGCGTCTCCAAGGACCTCAGAAACATTTCATATCGCACATAGGCGCCTTCTCCGCTCACCCGACCGTCCTGATCAACAAAGCGATCGACACTACTTACACACCCTACTGTTGGATCATGAAAATTCTTCACGATGTTCGACACCGCATGTTCAGTAAGAATTGTGGCCACGTCGGAAAACACGAGAATCTCCCCCTTTGCCACCTCCACAGCCAGCTTCTGTGCGGCTTCCTTTCCCTTTCTCACAGACGCTCGAACCAGTTCTACGCCCTTGTTCACATAGGCTTTCACGATCTCGTCTGTCTTGTCAGACGAACAGTCAGAGGCCACGAGAATTTCGAGTCTCGAACGCGGATAAACAAGTTTCAGGGTATTCTCCAGCTTCTCCGCAATGCGTTTTTCTTCGTTGTAGGCGGTAATGATAAACGTGACTGACGGGCTCACATCCGCCCTCTCGACTCGTCGTGTCCTCAAAAGGGAAGCCACACCCAGCGCCAACGGATAGCCCGCATAGGCGTATACGACCAACGCAACCGATAATCCAAACACGATCTCGCCGAGTAATACCATAGTTAATAGGACCCGATTATTGGCCCGTATTCGATGCGCTTGCCTTTCGGGTTTCCGGGGGAGAGGGCGGCCGATCCGGCACCCGCCCGTGGCGAACTTCAACAGAGTAAGGGGCACCGGTCACAATTCCGTGGAGCGCTTCGCAAATACGGGCGACATCGCGCTCGTCGACGTAATGATGGACAGGCAACGTGACGAGTCTGTCCGCAAGAGTGTCAGCGCCAGGATACCGCTGTCCCTGAAACCGTGCCTTCAATTCAGGAATATCCGAGACAGGCGTAGGATATAACGCGGTCACGCCAAGCCCCAGATCTTTCCCTGCAATACACAGTTCCTGTTTGTCCGCTACTGTGGGCATGACAACGGGAAGGCGAAGATAGGCAGTCCCGAGCGCTCGTATGGGATCCAGTTGCGCTTCCTCTAGACGAAAACTACCGAGGTACAGATCTGCATGACGGGCGCGCTCCTCGCTTGAATCCTCCAGGCGCCGCCGCCATGTCTTCAAAAGGCCGGCCCGCAGGCCATCCAGTCTCCGAATCGAAAACGTCGGATCATAGATAGTCTCTCCAAGCCCCAAAAAAGAAAGACCCGCCGGGAACCAGTAGGCACGAGGATGAATCAAGATCGTCATGACGCAGACCATGGCGGCATTCACGATCCGACGCGGTAAGGACTCTTCAGGAACATTCGCATAAATCTTCGCCAACTCATCGGCCAAGTCGTTGGAACTTGTGACAATCACACCGCCGGAGCCGGCTGTCACATTCTTGCCCCGTCCCAAACTGAAAAATCCTACGTCGCCCATAGTCCCAACCCAACCCTCCGTCGTCTTTCGACCCATGGCTTGGGCTGCATCTTCAATGACAGGAATCCCGAATGGCTTCGCGATCGCTTTGGTTCGTCGGATATCCGCTGCTTGTCCCAGCAGATGTGGACTGACGATGCAGAGCGTTTCGCTATCGACAAGACGTTGAAGCTGGTCGAAGTCAAAATCGAGCGTATGAGGATCCACGTCGCACAACACCACTTGTCCCCCCGCTCTCACAATGGCTGAAGGGACGGAAAAGCACGTGTACGCTGGAATGATGACCTTGCGCCGAAAAGACGCCGCTGCGAACGCCTCGACTATGGTTGCCAGAGCTGCTCTCCCGGACGAGAGGAGAAACACGTGCTTGACGCCGAAATATTGTTTGATCTCCGCTGCCAGGCGCACGCGATATCGCTGCGCCTGGAACAGTCCGAGGATCGAGCGCCCAAGGTCCGCAACGGAGACGGGAGCTGCGGTTGGGGCGAGGTGCCGTTGCATTCTCATGGAAGATACTTGGCAATCATCGGACCGACCATGGTCGTCACTGAGACAGGCAACTGCTGCCATAGTCGAATCGCAAGGGTGTACTTTGGGTTTTGAGGATTCAGTTCAGGAAGCAGCCCGCCGCCCCGAAGCCAATAATACCAATGTAACTGCACCGGCTTGGCGCCCCACTGCTCTTTGAACCGATAGGTGCCACTCTCTTTGGACGATCGTCCGAAATCGAAGCATCGGTAGCCCTGCTCACAAGCGTACTTGAGCACTGCACCATAGAGAAACATATTCGGAGCAAATCGTGCATAGCGTCGATCTGACGAGGCCCACGGAATTTCCAACGTGTGACGGAAGCCATACAAAAATCCTGTTGCCACAGGGCTCCCTTCATATCTCACCACGGCAACCGTCGCATCCTTGGGAAAGGCCGAGAGGATTGCAGCAAAGAACTGCTTGCGATACACCGGGGTGCCAAGATCCCGCATGTTTCGCGAGAATACCTGGTAGAAGTCATCGAGCATATCGAGCCCCCCCACATGAACCGTCATGCCTTCTTTCTCTCCGCGACGAACCTGACTGCGCAACTTGGCGGGGAAAACCTTCATCAGATCATCGAATCGCGTCGGGAGATCAAGGCGCATCGACACTTTATGATCCTTCTTGGGCCAGGCCAGTTCGGGACCGCCAGTATGGCGTAATTCGATATGGGATGCTCCGATCTCCTTGGCTTTGCCACTCACGGCGTCGAGTAAGGCCTCTCGCGCCTCTGGGCTATCGGCGATCACCCCTCCATAATTCACATAGGGGAGTGACACCAGAAATTGCCCGAATAATGGACTCTTCAGGAACACCAGCGGGAGAATCCCTCTCACGTCCCCCTGCGCCCCTCTGGCCATGTAATAGAAGGTTGGATGCCCAAAGACCTTTGTGACGACATGACGCCAGGCCGTGAGATGATACCCCGTCGCCTCAGGGTGTTCAGCGACATAGCGGTCCCAGGCGGCTTCTTCCTCACTCCGCTCCATGTTGACTATCGTGATAGTGGCCATATACCGTGCGCGGTCGCGTCTCCGCTACTTCCTGCTCTGGGAACTCTGCCGCTCCTCACAGACACGGTCCAGCAGCTCTGCAAGCCGGCCAGAGAGGGCACGATAGCTAAACTGCTCCGTATCCGCCGGGGTAGGCGCAAGAAGAGCAGGCTCGGACAAGAGAATGGATACGAGCGTTCGTTTGATTTCCTGCACCGTATTCGGACAACAACGCCCCAGTCGATGTCGCTGGACCAAGTTTGCCGTCGCCCCTTCCCCGCCGATCACCAGTAGCGGGCGTCCGGCCACGATGTACTCGTAGATTTTTGCAGGGACTTGTAAAGGATAATCAGGCTGCAGAATCAGGAGGACATCCGAGCGAGCCATTTCCTGCAAACATTCCTGATGAGGAACGGGCGGAACCAACCTGAGGACCCCCCTCTCTTCCAAGGCTTTTGCCAACTGAGTACAGTCGGAATCGTTCACATCCCACGCCCCCACAAATCTGAGCCGTAGCCGAGAGGCATTCACCATTCCCTCGGTAAGCAATTCCTGGGTGGCGCGGAATAGCGCAATAGGACTCCTATTGCCATAGACGGTACCAAAGTGGCACAGCTCGAGCGTCGCGGTGTCACCCCCTTCCCTTCTTGCGATCGTTCCACGGTTACCCTGCGAGGGAGAGGTGGAACGAAGTTCCTCGGCATACCCATTCGTGATCGTCACAAACTTGTGCTGCCACTCAGGATACACAGAACAAAACCGCAGCCGCAGTTCCTCTGTATTCAGGATGACGCGAGCCGCCACGGCACAGACTCCTCGCTCAAGACTTTTAGCTTTCTTGTGCAATAACTTCGAAGAAAAGAGCTCATAACCGCCTATCCACGGATCTCGAAAGTCGGCAATGAACGGAATATTGAACTTTTGGGCGAGCCGCTTCCCTACCAACAGACTCGTCCAAGGCCCGCCGGTTGCCCAAATAACATGGGGTCGCTCCTGTAACGGCATGTTCGCAAGAGCCCGCACAGCAGGTCGGTACCAATGGCATTGTGGATCCGGAAATTCAAGAAGCGCCTCGGTAATGAACCGAAGACCGGCTCTCACCGGGGATGTCGGTTCCTTTGCCGATTCTTGTGAACAAATCGGAGTCCCTGCAACCATGGTTGAACTTGAGGTTCTCCCCTGCCTGAGCAGTTGACTGAGTCGTTCACGAAACCAAAGAAGGCGACCGAGCGGGTTAGGGTGTGGGACTCGGATGACTTCGACGTCAGGAGGGACTCGATCCAGCAGTTTACGATCGATCGCATGGGGTGGAAGAGCAGATCCATGGTCAGTGGCAAGAACCTTGGGTGCCCACCCATAGGATGCCAGGTGGCGACAGTAGTTGAGAGGTCTCATGCCCCCCGTGGCAGCAATGGGCGGGAAATAATACGCGATAAGGAGAGCCTTTCTTATCTGACTATAACCGTTGGACACAAATCCCCTCTCCACCTAAGGGCCTAGGCGGTTAACTCTAACGTTCTGATAATACAGGATGATAGCTGCCGCCCCAAGTTTTGCCTACAAGTCTGTCATGGTGATGGCAGGAGGGTCAGCGCCCCAAGACCGCACAGAACACCCGCACGATCCGTTCTGAGGCTTTACTGTCCCGCAGGGGCGGCGGCGGGGGAGAAGAGTTGTACTTGAAAACGCACGGGAAGCTTCTTCGATAATCTTCTTTGGAGAGCATCCGACCAATCGATTAGTCCCAAGGGTTATCGTCACGGGGCTTGAGTCAAGAGGTGTGTAAACGACCTCAGGCCAGAGAAGATTGTGCGCCTCTGACTAGGGCCAGAAACTGAGACAGTCTGGCGCGATGAAATACCACGATGATCGCAGAATACACCGCAGCCCCTGCAGCTGCTTCACACGAGAGCTGAAATATGAGCGAACTGTCAGCGGGAAAAACTTGTCGAACCGAGTAGACCGCCCCTGCCATGATCACGGTGCTGGTCACGGCAGGCCACAGCACCGATAGATACTCCCGGAATGAAAGGTTAAGAGCGCGCAACGCATACCAATAGGGCGCAACCCAGGAGGGGGGCTGTACAGCGACCCAGGCCAAGGCAATCCCTAAAGCTCCCCATCCACTCCCAATCCAGAACGCCAGCGGATAGGCCACCATACAAAACACTCCGCTCAACATGGTCAGCCGTGATCCCCCCGTCACAAAGAGAATCGGAGTAATCAACCCGAACATCGATCGAAACACGGCCCAACAGGAAAGGACTTGCAACGGGACCACGACTCCGAGCCACTTCTCACCCAACACCAGAGGCACGAACGCATGGGCGACAAGGGCCACCCCGACGCCGATGGGAAACGTCAGGAGCGCGAGTCCTTCGGTCAACAAGAGCAGATACCGCCGCAACACGGCAGGATCCGTCTGTACGGACGAGTAGAACGCCGGCATGACGCGACTGAGCAACGCGGTGATTTTATCAAGCGGGAGACTCGCCATGGTACAGGCAAACGAATAGGCCCCGACGACCCCTTGCCCCAGGATTCGTCCAGCAATGAATACATCGGCGCTGGAGGCGACATACCATGTGATCCGCCCGACTAATACATGTGAACTGAATCGAAGCGCCTCGTGCAGAGAACGTAAAGACGGCCATCCGTAACGAACCGGATGATAACTCAAAAATATGACTGTTACCGCCACATGACCTACTATGCCACCGACCACAAGCGCCCAGTATCCGGCTCCCCACCACGCCAGTCCCAGTGTGGTCAAAGTGGCTAGCATCGCCTGTCCGCCTTCAAGAAAGGCGAGCAGCTTGAATCGCAGGGCCTTTTCAAGCAAAGCACTGGGCACCGATCGCATGGCAAGAAATGCAAATCCGACGCCCATGACCACGATGACCAGCGGTACGTCGGAAGCGGCATAGAATCTTCCCGCCGGAATCGCGACCAGACAGGACAGGAGAAACCCGCACACACCGAATAGGCTGGCCAAACTATGCATGCCGGAAATTTGCTCGTCGGTCAACTGGCGAAGAGCGACCACGGCCGCCCCCAGCCCAAATTCGTTCAAGAGCCCGATCAATCCGACAAAGACGCCTGCCATGGCCACAATCCCGTAGTCTTCGGGGGTGAGTAATCGTGCCACAACGATGGTTGATACCCAGGACAGGATTTGGCTCAACCACTTGACTGCACCGGTCCATGCCAGCCCCCGCATGAGCGTGCGATCCAGCGCCCCCGTCTCGCGCCCAGTGGGGCTTGAAGGGGGTGCCTTCGCATCTGCATTCACTGCACCAGATCGTTCCATTACGACGTTCCGTCCTGTCATTAGAAGGCCAATCATCCCGTCATCCATCGGAAAAGGACGCGATGCTTTTGAGGGATAACCCTTGCAACACTATTGCGCGATCGTCCGCTTCTCTCCGGCCAGAACACTCACAGTTGACGGGGGCGCGGCAGTACGGCACGAGCGATTGCAACAAGCTCTCTCAGATATTCATCGCGGCCGGCGACCACGCCGCGGACAAGAAAATACAGAAGTTGAATTCGCTCAGTGAGGCTCAAGGGCCCCCTCAGGACGGCGACAACCTGGTCCGAGAAAGTCTGCCACCGGCGTGAAAAGAGACGTCCCTTTCTGGATGGATCAAGATAGGCTTGAAGCTCGGGAAGAGAGGACTTCATGTTACTCGATGCCTGCTCATGCATGCGCCTATAAAACAATGGCCTGTCAATTTCTAGAAACTTTCCGTGCAGCGTCAGTTCCAACAGAAAAACAATATCTGCTCCCAGATAATGCCGGATCAGCCTTGTCTTCTTGACCATCTCCGTTCGCATGAGTCCATAATGCACATTGACAAGGCCTATCCTTGATGCGGCCAAGCAGTATCGCTCGACAGCGCTTTCCGAACGCAAATCAAGTCCATCCTCATACGGCCCGATCACGGCTCCGGTCCCGTCAACGAGAATGGTCTTCGGATAACAGAGAACCGCGTCTTCGTTGGGATCGAGTACTTCGACGCAGGCAGCAACCGAATCGGGCGCGAATATGTCATCGGCAGAAGCCCAGCGGAAATACGGCCCCCGCGCCAACTCAAAGACACGACGAAAGTTCCGGTTCGCCCCTCTGTTGACCTCGCTAGGGAAAAATCGAATTCGAGAGTCCTTCGCGGCATACTGCCGGCAAATTTCCCCCGAACGGTCCGTCGAGCAATTATCGGAGATGATCAGCTCAAAATCCTGGAACGTCTGAGCAAGAATGGAATCGATCGTCAATGCCAAATATTGTTCCCCGTTGTAGACGGGAAGTCCGATCGACACTTTCGGCGATGCTGATGACATCGGCTCCTCAAGACACTCCGTCAGTAGCTAGAACAAAATCGTGGCTTTTCGGCAGTAAAATGCCTCGGCATATCTCTGCGGGGAGTTACACTCGACCCCACGAATCCTGGCAAGGGACAGAAACGTGTCCTCGGAAAACCATTGCTTCGTCCGTTGCGTCTTGAACGACTCCATAAGGATGCGAGCCTTGCTCTTGACAATCGCTTCGCCCAACGGCACAAAGGCATTCGGCACACCTAAGTCGCCGTCATACTTAGGAATCTCGTACTCAAGGATCAGATGATTACGCCAGGTATTCCAGGTGAAATCTGAGATGACCCGATGGTCCTGATGCAGATCGTGACGATAATGGGTAAAGACCAGGTCAGGTTGGAGCCGGAGCTTCAACTCTTCAAAACACGACTTGATTGCTTCTCCACGATACGGGAAAAAGCTCTCCCGGAATGATTTTGTGATGACGGTACTGGTCCTCGCGCCCTTCAGAAATCGTTTTGCGCTGTTTATCGCCTCTCGCCTGCGCTGTGCTTTCGCACTGAAGACGACCCAGGTTACATCGCACTCCCCACAGTCTCGCAGCAGACGAAGAATCGTTCCGCCGCAGCCAATTTCGATATCGTCGGAATGCGCTCCCAAGCACAAAACGGACAGCTTAGATTTCGCACGAAGCGCCGGGATCAACTCTAGCATCTACAGGCCTTCATCCGTTCAGAATCAATTAAAACATCCGTAGGCCGTTAGCGAGACTTTTCTGCACCAGGATCGGCCTGCCACAACATCCAGGGAGTTTCTCCTCTCGCATATATATCGTCGAGCCGCTGCTTGTCCTTGAAGGTGTCCATGCTGACCCAAAAGCCTTCATGTCGGTAACTGATCAACTTGTTGTCCTTAATCAAGCGCTGAAAGGGTTCATGGACCAACTCCTCACCTGGCTTTATGTAATCAAAGATTTCTCTTCGGAAGATCATGAACCCCCCGTTGATCCAAAGCCCTGAGTTGTTCAGGTCCTTAATATCAGCGACGCGGCCGTCGTCCCGTACACTGACAACGTGAAAACTTTGTATGGGGCGAACGCTTAGGAAGCTCCCAATCGCCTTTTGTTCCACAAAGTCCTCGATCATAGTCGGTAAATTGAAGTCGGTGAGTCCATCAGTGTAATTCGCAAGAAATATCTCTTCTTCTTTTACATGAGACTCTACCGCCTTGAGTCTCTGACCAATGTTCGACTGAGGTCCCGTTTCGACAAATGTAATCGTCCAATCTTCAATATCTGTTTTATCAAGACGGACTTCTCGGCCTCCTCGGGTCATTGTGAAATCGTTAGAGAGACACTCATCATAGTTCCTGAAATAGCTCTTGATTGTATCTCCCCTATATCCCAAGCAGAGTATAAATTCCTTATGACCAAAATGAGCATAATACTTCATCAGATGCCAAAGAATCGGACGGTATCCGATATTCACCATCGGCTTTGGGATAGAGTCGGAATATTCTTTCATCCTCATTCCCATACCGCCGCAGAACAACACCACTTTCATAGCGCAGCCCTCCCTACCAACCGTTCCCGGCCCCAGGCTTCTTGTTCACTTCGGAGGTTGAATGCCAATCAACCGTCCTTCTAAGCCCCTCGATCAATGAGGTCTTCGGCTGCCACCCCAAGACACGAAGAGTATGCCCTAGGTCGGCCACCCGAATTTCCTCCGATGGACGATCCGGCAAGGCGCCAAAATGCGGCTCGATCGATGACCCGAGCAGTCCGATTACCTGTCGAATAATCGCCTCAACCTTGACCAGCTGCCCGGACCCCAGATCTATCGTGGAGCCTTCAATGCCTGCTACTTCTCCCGCTGCCAATAACCCCTCCGTTACATCGTCCACGTAAATCCAATCCGCACGCCATTCTCCGCTGGCCAACCTTGGTTGCTCGCCCCGCATCAGTGATCGAATCGAATACGGCACCAATTTGGTTTGATTCTGATTAGGCCCAAAGACCATAAAAGGACGAACAATGACCACGGGGGCATGATAGAGATTGTGAAACATTCGGCCATATACGTTGCTCACCCATTTTGCCGCGGCATACGGTGAACTGGGAGGGTTGTCTACTTGACCAGTTTGCGGCTCAGTCAGAGACGCGGTCAAGACAACACGACGGCAACCAAGTTCCGTCGCGAGCGTCAAAATCTGAACTGTTGTCAGAAGAAGGCTTCGGAACGTCGGCAACACCTGCCGAATATCAGGATCTGCGGTCACATGACCGGATAGGTGATAGATCACATCCGGTTTGACCCGGCTGAACAAATCCTTAGTCGCCACAAAGTCTTCAAGATCAACCTGCCACCACCGCAGATTCTTGGATGGACCACTCTCAGACGAACGTGAGATCGCATGAACCTCGGCTCCGCATTCGACCAACCTGCGACAAAGATGAGAGCCAAGAAATCCCCTCGCTCCCGTGACTAATACCTTATCACCTGGGCGAAGCGGATGGCGATTCACAGGACTGGCCTCACTATCGGTGATTGACTGCTCATTGCCTTAGAGGTTTCGGCATCGAGCCAGTCTTTTCGTAGTCCTCAATGAGGTCCGAAGGTATGTGGGCCAAATCGGAGGAACGCAGGTAATCGTTCATTGTGGTTCCTGTACAGGCCGCGTCGACATTTGGCGCCCCGTGGTATGCGAGGGCATCGTCCGAATGAACTGTCCGGAAATCAATGCTGAACCGAGTCACTCCTGAAGTATTCGGGACGCTGGAATGCATTTGCGCTCCAGAAAAAAGAATAATGCCGCCCGGCGGACAAATGATACGAATCTGAGGATCAAGTTCCATTGGTTCCGTGGCCCTAGGAAGAGGCCGTGGATCTTCCTTGGTATATTGCGCTGCATTGAACCGGAAATTTTTGTTCCATTCTGCATAGTTGTATTGAGCGGAATCATTTCGAACAGGCTGACCCCAGTATCTTGGATGGAACGCCATGGCATTATCCGATGCAATTCCATAGATGGGGATCCACCAATTGATCTGGCAATTCGGGGCCGAATACCATGTATCCCTGTGCGGATGCCATGCGTAGGCAATCCCGGTCGTGAGATAGTCTCCACTTGTCGAGCTACGCATTCGGGGCACGTCAAAATAGGTCTTGTCTCGGTCACAGCCCATTTCATCTAACAGCTTCTGAAGCAGCTCTTTCGAGTTGGGATGATGAATGAAATTGGGCTTGAGCTGACCGAGAATCGCCGCGTATTCTTCCACGGTCATCTTGTCCTGTGCGGTACGTGGATCCATTCCCTTAAACGCTTCCTCTATCAACCCCCGTGCAAACTCACAGAGAGCGATGGAACTCGGTCGAGGAGAATATACAAATAATTGCCCTTCGTAGAGCTGTTGCCTTCTTACGGCATCGGCAAAGTCTGGATCAAAATATACGGTGTTCATCACACACCTCCTCGCACTCTAGGAAACAGGCTTACACTGATTTCAACAGCCCTTTTCCAAGCAGGGCACCCGCAGCACTCTCCAGGTCATCAAAAGGAAGCCCAGACCGCTCAGAAATATCTAATAGTGAGTTGCTGCCGTCTGAGAGGTTGAGGACCCAGAGAAGCGTAAGCTCATTGATTGGCTGGCCTATCTCCCCTCCTATAGTTCTATAAAGACCCCGCTTACCCAATCTCACTTCGCATTTCGGATTGAGATTCTGATAGCGCCTGTTGTTTTCGAGCACACGGACCACCTCAAGATAGATCGACAAGGAATCGACCAAGGCACCCGTCGACACGAAACTAAGGTCGTCAGCCGATGTGTGGTACTGCGGGTACGAACCATGCGGCGATCTTGTGAGTGACCCGACCGGTAGATTAAATCCCGGGGAGCAGTATTGCCGTTCATCATACCCATATGGCGAGAAATCCCTAACTTGATAGGGCTTTCCAGAATGTTTCAGGACATATTGGACCACACGATCGATCTCTGCATCTCCCCGACGGCTCTTTTTGTAGTGAACTATTCCAGAATCGCCAACGCCAGTCACAACCAAACCGTGCTTGATCCGCGAAGTCACCTCTTCGTTCTTCGAGAGCCATGTGATCGACCCGATTGCCCCAGGGATGAAAAGGAAACGATACGAGTACCGCAACGACAGGCCTCTTAATATCTCGGCGAGACGAGATATCAGCGCGATCCCGGAAAGATTGTCATTGCAGAGTGATGGATGACAGCAATGGCAGGATAACAGCACTTCCTCATCACTTTCCCCCTGAATTCGATACTCTCCAAACGTCAGGTGACCTTCCTCAAGACTTGAATCGATGACAACCTCGTATTCTCCCTCTTCTAGGCTATCCAGTTGTTTCTGACTGAGACAAAACCCCCAATTCTCTTTGTAATAGGACGTGCGATAGGGAATCCATTCGGGGTGGTCCGGCAACGAATACAGATGATGCTTTAGTTCTTGAAGGGGCATTTTGAGACGAACCGGCACACTATATTGCATAAGATGAAGATTGTGTTGTTTGAAGTCGATGACCTTCTTTCCACTGGGTCCCGTCACGTAAGCATCCCGGATGTTCCATTCTTTCGGAATCGTCCAATCGAACACTTCCGTGCCACTCGGTACCTCATGAATCGAGATCGGAATAATCTCTTGAATCCGCCGCATAGTCTGGCGATATCCATTCCCCGTAATGCTCCGGCAGATTGGGTATAACTCCACAATCATGCGATGCATGTCCTCGCCGATCTCACGGAGCTCTTCTGATTTAAGCCGAGATACGGTATTCAATTGGAGAACCATGACCAGGCTAAAGATGGGGATTCACAAGCCAACAAAATCGACCTCAAGATTGGGGTACGCTTGGTCCTTTTGCGACATCGTTCTACCAGCCTCTGGCCAGTTGATGCCCAATCTTAGATCATTCCACCGCAAGCCCTTGGCAGCAGCCGGCTCATAGAATTCTGACATCTGGTAAAAGATCTCCGTCTCGGCTTCAAGTGTCTGGAACCCATGGGCAAAGAGTTTTGGAATGTAGAGCATTCTATGATTAGTAGCGTTCAGCTCAACCGCAAACCACTTTAAGAATGTAGGTGAGTCTTTTCGGAGATCAACAATCACATCAAAGAGAGACCCCTTAGTACAACGAACCAGCTTTCCCTCTGCGTGCGGATGGGTCTGGTAGTGAAGCCCTCTCAACGTCCCTTTCAGCTTATTGAAGGACACGTTGCATTGGACGAGGTGGGAATCGAGACCCTTTGCGGCAAACTCCCGCGCGCACCACGAGCGAGCGAAAAATCCTCGTTCATCTTCATGCTTTTCGACCTCGATCACATATGCCCCCGGAAGAGGCGTTTCCACGAAGTTCATGGCTTGAACTGCCGCTTAAGAATAGACTCGAACTTCTGGGATCGGAACGACAAACTGTCCTCCCCACTCACGTATGTATCGGACCTGGCCCATGATTTCGTCTTTAAAATTCCATGGCAAGATCAACACGTAATCCGGCTTTGTTTCTCTGATTTTTTCAGGCGGGAAAATCTGGATATGCGTCCCAGGCAGGAACTTGCCTTGCTTATACGTATTGCGATCAACGGTATAGTCAACAAAATCGTTGCGCACGCCGCAATAGTTCAGCAACGTATTGCCTTTCCCCGGCGCCCCGTACCCTGCGATTGTTTTCCCCTTCCGCTTGGCTTCAATCAGGAATTCGAGTAGATTTCGCTTTGTCTCTTTTACCTTCTCTGCAAATGTGGCGTAGGTGTCGAGGCGTTCAACGCCCGCGGCTTTTTCTCTCTGCACAAGCGCGCTGTATCGTTCCGTCACGCTATGGGTCTTATCCTCTGCATGATGACCATAGATACGGAGCGATCCCCCGTGCGTTGGGAGTTCTTCCACATCAAACAACGTCAACCCGTGCGCCGCAAAGATTCGCTCAGCACTCATCAATGAAAAGTAGAAGAAATGCTCGTGATAAATAGTGTCAAACTGGTTTTCCTCCATCAGCTTCATCAGGTGCGGGAACTCAATTGTGACAACTCCGTGTGGCGCAAGCAGCACCTTAATGCCCGCCACAAAGTCGTTGATGTCGGGGACTTGAGCAAGGACATTGTTCCCCAGCACGAGGTCCGCCCTCCCACGCTCGGCAACCAACTCGCTTGCTGTTTGCCGGCCGAAAAACTTGACCCGCGTAGGAACGTTCTTTTTCCTCGCTGCCTCGGCGACATTGGCTGCAGGTTCAATTCCTAAGACCGGAATCCCCTTGGCTACAAAATGCTGCAACAAGTAGCCGTCGTTGCTGGCGAGTTCGACGACAAAACTATTCGCCGACAGCTTAAGCCGCTCGACGATCATCTCCGTATACCTCTTCGCATGCTGTACCCAACTGTCTGCATAGGAGGAAAAATAGGCATATTCCGTAAAGATGTCAGCGGGACTGACGTACTCTTGCAGCTGAACCAGAAAGCATTGCTCGCAGACAAACACGTGCAGCGGATAGAAGGGTTCCATTTGATTCAGCTTGTCTTCGCTGACATAGCTTTCGCAAAGGGGATGCATCCCAAGGTCAACAAAGGTTCTTCGCAACGGCGCTCTACAGAACAAACAACTCTTGGCTTCCATGTTGCGGTCCCTTCCCTTCAGTTGGCAAGTGCCCACTATTCCCGCAGCTTTATTGTCGATCGTGGTGTCAGCGAACAACCCCGGCTTTGCTCATCAAACAGGACCATTCAAGGTTATCAGTCAGCACACCTGTCTCCCGAAACTTGTTAATCACGTTCAGGCGCATATACTGAGATTCACGATAGGCCTGGTCGCTGAAGTGCGCTTGTTCAAGGCCTTCCTTCAATTCGAGGATCGTTGACTTGAGGTCAGACAACGGCTGAAACTTTGGGGCAAGCTGTTTAAATAAGTCATAACTTACACGATAGGAGCGTTTGTCCGGCGGTGCATTCTTGTTGATGGATACTTCGACGCCGGGAATGGCTTGAGCCACTGCATTGGCCAGGTCCTTTACTTGATAATTCCATTCATTGCTCCCCACATTCACGACTAATCCATTTCCACCTTGATCGGCCCCCCTCGCGATCGCCCATTCGATCGCTCTTGCCATATCCTTTACATTGATAAGAGGCCTCCATGGCGTTCCATCACTCATGACCACGATCTTTTTCTGAGTCAGCGCGCCGGTCACAAAGTCATTGAGCACGAGGTCGAGCCTCAGCCGATCGCTCATCCCACAGGCCGTTGCGAATCGCAGGCAGGTCACGGTGAACCGGTCGTCCGCCATTGGAATCAGTTCTTTCTCGGCCATCACTTTCGACCGAGCGTACGCTGTCAGCGGATCCAGCTTCGACGATTCCTGTTTCGCTTCCTCTTCGGCACAGCCATAGACACTGCAACTCGATGCAAAAACGTAAGACCGAACACCGGCTCGCTTAGCCATTGCGGCAAGTTCCACAGCGGCTTTATAGTTGACCGCAAGCGTAGCGTGCTCATATCGGTTGCCCATTGGGTCATTGGAAATCGCAGCTAGATTGACAACCGCATCAACGCCCTCGAATAGATTCTTGTCTATGTGGCGAACGTCTCCGAAGACTTGACCATCCAGGTAGATCTCTGGGAGAGGCGTGGAGCCAATCAGACAGTGCGCAAACAACCCCGCGTCAAACCCGATAAGCTCTGCATGGGGATAGGCTTGACGAAGATGTTTCGTAAGCACCGGCCCGACGTAGCCCATATTCCCCACAACTAGAACCTTCATACTTTCTTCCTTTCAATGGACGGCCTGTTGAATCCGGTCACACACGTACTGGGAGAATGGGAGTGAGCAGGTAAAGGCTGGCGAGACGGCGTTGAGCACATGCATCGATCGATCATCTCCCTCCAACACGAAGTCCATTTCCAAACGCCGCTTGCGGATATCGAGCAATTGGGCTCGGATTCCAGGTTTTCCCCACTTTGAATAATGCTCCAATCTCACCCCCTCGACAAGTTCGCCTGCCAACCTAACCATCCGACGCCGTGAGTATTTCTTCATTTCCTCGATAGCCAGCCGTCTGAACTCAAAACCGGCATTGCCCAGCAAGCTTAGTCCCCGCCCGGCAATCTCGATAAATTCTGCAAGAGAAAACCTCGATATCCCGCCGTATTGTTCCCGCCACAACGCCGGAATTGCCGTTGGGCCAATCTTCGCTTTCCCTTCATTCGTCACCGTGAAGTGTACTCCCAGAAATGGATTTCGTAGATCTGGCACTGGATAAATGTTTGTCTTCAGTGCACCAGGCGGCTCATCCGAGTAGAGGTAGAGGCCCTTGAATGGAAGAATACGGTATTGCTCAGAAAACCCAAATTGCCTAGCTATCTGATCGGCATATAATCCAGCGGCATTCACTACGTAACCAGCCTCATACCGAGATGCCGTAGTCTGGATCATGCGATCTTTCATGCTGACAAAAGCAACCCCGCTCTTGATCTGAATACCCTCGGTTACCGCATCGGCCACCATCGATTGGAGCACTGCATTCGGATTAACCGTCGATGTGGTTGGAGAAAAGAGGGCTCGTTGATATGTTTTCACACGCGGCTCAATCTGTTTGGCATCTTCCTCGCTTACCTCCTCCAATTTAATCCCATTCGCCCTTCCCCGTTTCAGCAGTTCTTCCAATGCGGGCAACTCGGTAACATCTTTTACGACAACCAATTTCCCACAGCGATTCAGAGGAATCCCCTTGTCCCTGCAATAGGCCGTCAATTGGGCATTGCCGTCGCGAGTAAATTTTGCTTTCAGGCTATCCGGTGAATAGTAGAATCCCGCGTGTAGCACTCCACTGTTCCGACCACTGGCATGAAGCCCGCAGGACGCTTCCTTCTCGATCAAAGTCACGGAAGCATCCGAATGCAGCGTCCGTAGTCGCCTGGCAATGCTCACGCCGATGACCCCACCTCCGATCACCAGAAAATCTGTCGTCGTCATGAGATCTCATCCAGATTCTAGCTGGGTCCCGGAACAGGAGCCCGTTGGTCGGTCCACTTACTTAGCCACTCTCTTCAACCATATTTCGCGCCAATAGGAATAGATACTCCTTGGACAGAACAGCCGGTCTGACGAATAGTGTGCCTGGCAATAGACCCCCTCAAGAATGAGACAGTCGTTGGGAAGTTTCATCATCTTTCCAGTTCGCTCGTTGATGATCTTTTCGACGCGGCACAATACTTTGGCCGTCTTCCCACAGTACGGAACTTGCTCGGCATCGAACCACAACCCGCGATTCCTGCTGTTCTTATTCAGGGTATTGAGAATTTCGTCATGAGACTTGATCTGAACCAATTCACCCGGCTGCAGGTTCAGCTGCTCAGAGGGCGTCTTACCTGCTAATCGACCTTCTTTGTACGGGAAGGGAACACCGCCACGAAGTTTTTGAACCCAATCATAGATAGCAAGCCATATTCTATATCCGCGCAACTTCAGGAGTTGTTGATATGATCGAAAGACCAACGCGGAGAGGACAGCACCCACCCCAACATTGCCCGACCTAACATCTCGAACATATTGACTGAGATCCCAGCTTGAAAGCGCCGTCGTGGCGTTTCTCAGCTCAGTCACTTGGCACCGGTACACGTCACCTGCCTCTGATCCTTCGACAGGCGGTCGGGTCGCTGTTGCGAGCAATTGTGTTTCCGTTAGAGAAGCAGAGGATCGCGTGGCTCGAAGAGATCCAACCACCCTCGTCGCTGACAATGTTTCCCCACCGGCCGTTCTCTCAAGCCAGGCTTCCTTCCAGGTCATTAAACATCTCGCCTCGCACCCACCATGGGCAGCCCCGTCACAGCGGATGCCTTCGAGGTGGACCGCGTGCATCATGCGCCGACCACCGCTTTTCTCGATGGTGTCGCACGTCTTATCCGCTCGTTTGACAACCGTACACTCACGACCGCAATACTGGAGCATTTCCGGCATGAATGGGAGACGATCCAGCATCCCGTCTTGATCGAGCGTGGCAAGAATGTCCTGGCGATTCTTCACCCGAACCCTTTCGCCAACGCGCAGGTTCAACACCTCGTTCACTCCGGACTCAACGCGGTTCATGCTCTGAATCTCCCTCTCTCTTCCAAGCATGAGCGTTCATGCAACAGAATGCACCGGCATCAAATGCCGTCATCTCCTACTCAAAACGATCCGTCACTCCAACAGCCACCCGCTCTCATGACCCGCCCGCTAAGGAAAACTCGGTCCCGAGGTTTCGCACCTGGCTTGGCCGCCAAGAGGTCTGAAACCTGAAAGTTCTAGCAGGATGCTGAAAAAGTCTGCCAGCAGCGTTCTCGCATCGTTCAGACCCTCAACGGGGACCCGGCCGCCTCACCACTCGCCGGCGCGCACAGACTTGGTGCTCCTTATTCGTCGCACCGTGCGCCCAGAGGGTACGCCTTCGGCCCCTCACTCGCTGCGGCCTTGCTGGACAGCCTTTTTGAGCATCCTGCGAGCATGTACTCCTACTGTGCCATACATGCGACCATCGAAGCTCTAGCCAACCAATATGGTTTTTCTGCAGCCTGTTAGAAGAGGGTATAGATGAATGGAGCAACCGCAGATCCTTGTGTCAGGACAATCAGACTTCCAAGAAGTACGAGCACCATGATGATCGGAAGAAGCCAGAATTTCTTCCGCTCCTTCATGAAGGCCCAGAGTTCCATCACAAAATCGCCCATATGCACCTCCTGTTGACAGGCACCGGGTTAAAACTGGTATTTCATATGGGAATGGGGTCTTGGAGATCGGACAACCCTGTAGGTTGTACTTGATTCGGCAAACCCCTGCCTCATCGTATCCTTCCCCATGAGACGGAACACCAGTCCAATTGGAGTCACCAGGGCATAAAATACGATGCTGAGCAGAATCCTGGTATTAATCCACCCCAAAATATGCCCGACCCACATCCACCCTTTATGAACGGGTGCCAATACAGATGGAATAACTCCACCGCACGCAATGAGGAGGCCTCCAATTCCAATTGCCCACAGGCGCAACGGCTCCCCACGAAATACGAGCGGCCAAAGACCGATCACGGTGAAGATCGCTCCGACCAACAATCCAAATTGACGTAGCTCTTTGCGTGTAGCTGCTTGATCCATGGTCCTCATCCCTCGTTCAGCTAGTCGAGCTCGAATTCCTTTTTCCAATCAGAATCCCCTTCAAGGGGCTTCTGATCCTCTTTCCTCAGCACATAATTCTCGATCACCAAGATATCCATCTCCGTCCGCATAAAACAGCGATAGGCATCTTCAGGCGTGCAAACAATTGGCTCGCCTCGTACGTTGAAAGACGTATTCACACAGGTGGCATACCCCGTCTTTTCCTCAAACGCCTTGAGCAACTTGTAGTACCGGGGATTCGTCTCTTCGTGAACTGTCTGAATTCTGGCAGAGTAGTCAATGTGCGTGACGGATGGGATATCCGAGCGTGGCACGTTGAGCAAATCAATCCCCCAGAGCTCTTTCTGGCCTGGGTCGAATGGGAGTCTCCGTTTTTCAAGAACCGGAGCCACGAGCAGCATGTAGGGACTATCACAGTTCATATGGAAGTAGTCCGACACCCGCTCTCTCAACACGGAAGGAGCAAAGGGTCTGAACGACTCACGATACTTAATCTTGAGGTTCAACACGGATTGCATTTTTGTGTTCCGCGCATCCCCTAGAATACTGCGCCCTCCAAGGGATCGCGGTCCAAACTCCATACGTCCCTGATGCCACCCCACGACTTTTCCCGTTGCCAGTTCATCGGCCACCAGACCATATAAATCCTTCTCATCAAGCCGACGATATACCGCCCCGATGGTCTTCAACCTTGCTTCGACATCCTCATTGCTGAATGCCGGCCCCAGATAGCTCCCATTCATTTTATCGTGAGTATTGTCTGCGGTCCTGGGCTTATTCTCATACTGGTGCCAGGCGCTCAGCGCAGCACCCAACGCCCCTCCTGCATCGCCGGCAGCCGGCTGAATCCAAATCCCTTTAAACGGTCCCTCACGGAGCACTCTTCCGTTTCCGACACAATTGAGCGCGACACCGCCCGCCAAGCAGAGATAGTCCGCTCCTGTTTCCTGATACATCGTTCGCGACAGCCGCAGCATGACCTCCTCGGTCACTTCCTGAATCGATCGAGCTAAATCCATCTCGCGCTGACCGAACTTCGACTCTGCCTTGCGCGGAGGGCCGCCGAACACGGCGTCAAACTTGCGGCTCGTCATGGTCAAGCCGGTGCAGTAATTGAAATACTCCATGTTCATTCTGAACGTGCCGTCCGGCTTGAGATCAATCAGATGTTCGTAAATGGCCTTGACATACTTGGGCTCTCCATATGGAGCCAACCCCATGACTTTGTACTCACCGGAGTTGACTTTGAATCCCGTGTAATAGGTGAAGGCTGAGTATAGAAGACCGATCGAGTGAGGAAAGGGAATGTCCCACAGCGGGGTCAGTGTATTTCCCTCCCCCAGCCAAGCCGACGTGGTTGCCCACTCCCCTACCCCGTCCATGCACAGCACACCCGCCCGTTCATAGGGTGAGGCATAAAAAGCTGACGCAGCATGGGACTCGTGATGTTCGCCGAAGAGAAACTCCGGCAATTCTGACTTATCGAGGCCGTTCGAACAGGCCAGGACTTCCTTTTGTAGCAAGTTGCGCAGAAAGAGTTTCTCTTTCAACCATACAGGCATCGCCGCCAGGAACGATTGGATTCCTTTGGGGGCGAATCCCAGATAGGTTTCCAACAACCGCTCAAACTTAATGAGCGGCTTGTCATAAAATACGACATATTTCAGATCCTTGATGCCAACCCCAGCCTGGGCCAGACAATACTCAACCGCTCGGCGTGGGAATCCCGGGTCGTGCTTCTTTCGTGTAAATCGCTCTTCTTGTGCCGCCGCGACAATCGCACCGTCCTGCACCAGGCATGCGGCGCTATCGTGGTAAAAAGCGGAAATGCCAAGTATGTACATGGGCTTACCTTCTCTCTGACAAGCTACCGCCATTCCGGCAACAAACGCAGGCTCTGATCTCATACATTGAAGCAGATTCCCGCACGACTAATACCACCACGGTGTATTACGACGCATGGGGTCTGCATCTTGCCTATCCTAAACAAAAACAAACTCTAGCAGATCACCGTGTACGCCACCAAGAATCTTACATATTTGCGACATACCGAGACTCAAGAATCACTCGGGCCTGAAAGGAAATGGCCTTCAGAAGCAACACTGCTCTGCTGGTCCCATCCAATTTCCTTTCGAAGACTGCTTCCAACCCACACAATGGCCCATCCTGTATTCGCACGATCTGCCCAGGTGAAAATCGGTCCTCAGAGAGTTCAATAACTCCCTCTGTAAGCTGACTCCGAATAGCATGAATGATCGACTCATCGACCATGGAAGGGCCGCTGCCGAATGTTACAATGCTCTTGACCCCTCTCGCATATATCACCGCCCGCAACTGGCTCGACAGGTCAAACTTCGCAAAGAGATACCTTGGAAACAAGGGGGATGTCGTTGGAAGACACTTTCCGCCAACCACTTTCCGCTCCCTCAGCATCGGAAGAAAGACTTCCACGCCATGGCGTTCAAGGCCTGCGCAGGCAATGGCTTCGCAGCGCGTTTTGGTATTCACTGCGTACCAGGAGTTCATATTCCCCCTACCACTTTACGATGATCGTTCGCTTCCACGATCTTTAGAGTCGGCAAGAACGACGGCCCCTCCTTATACGACTGCATGAACACACTCCCCTTGTCCTTCAACGATATCCCGAATAGGACGAATGACTTCATTGATGGGCGCGAAGGAGAAATCTTTTAGTAACCACCTTAGACGCTGTTCTGTCTTACGGAGGTTCAAGTAGTGACGAATCTTAGAGAGAACTGGCCCATTCATTCGCGGCTGCTCAGGATCAAGCTCCCAAGGATGGAGATACATGACAAGCTGGGAACCCTGCTTCTCAAGATTCTTCAGAAACATTTTCGAGGTTGCATAGGGGAAGAGGCGAAAATATCCACCACCGGCAACAGGCAACTGGAGTCCACAGGCGTTCATTGTTGATGGAGACACCTCCCAAATGGTCCCGGCCTCGGTCTCAAGCTGATAGGTTCCAGCCCTGGTCACGCTGCCCCCCTCTGTGCTTCGGAATCGGTTATAGATACTGGAGTCGTATCGATACCCTTCCTCGATCAACACGGGAATGGCCCATTCCGTTCGAGACGTAATCGAGAAACTCGGCGCACGGTATCCCACAACCGGCTTACCAATAAGATCTTCCAAGATTTGTTTTGACCGTCTGACATCCTCCCGAAATTGATGGGGAGTCTGTGTTGACACAAGTTCGTGTCCGTAACCATGCGACGCAATCTCATGACCTTGTTGCGCCAGACCTTTCACCAAATTCTGATGCCGCTCCGCGACCCAGCCGAGAACAAAAAACGTCGCCTTGGTCGAATGCTCCGACAACAGATCGGCGATTTTCCTGGTGTTATCCTCGACCCGGCTCGCCAGCTGGTCCCACTCACGTCTTCTAGCAACTGACCAAAATGCGGCAACCTGAAAATGTTCTTCGACATCAAATGACAGCACGTGTCTTGGCTTCCCCTGAGTTATCATGTGAGAACGCATCAATATGCGCCTTCCCCGAGTATCATGACTCTGATCGTGTGCATCAGAATTTTCAGGTCAAGTAGAAATGAAAGATTCTTCACGTAGTACAAATCATATTGCAGCTTCGTGTGAGAATCCTCCTGCGAAGCACCATAGCGAAACTTTACTTGCGCCCAGCCAGTCACACCGGGTCTGACCGTATGCCGAATATCGTAATAAGGAATAATCGTTCGCAAATCCTGCACAAATACCGGTCGCTCCGGACGCGGCCCAACAAGACTCATCTCCCCCCTGAGCACATTCACTAACTGTGGAAACTCATCGATACGAGTCTTACGCAACCACCATCCGACACGGGAAATACGGGGGTCGTTGGCTTGAGCCCATCGAGGCCCGGACTTTTCGGCATCTTGCCGCATCGAGCGAAACTTCCAGATCATATAGGGCCGACCGCGCAGCCCGACACGTACCTGGCGGTAAAATACAGGCCCCGGTGAGTCCGCTCGAATGAGCGCGGCAACGAGGACAAAGAGAGGGATCAACAGCACCAGTCCCACCGCAGACACCACCACATCGAGGAGTCTCTTGCTCACCAGCGATGCCAGCCGGCGCCGAAACCCCGTCGAGAAAATTAATGCGCTCGGACGAAGCGAATCGATCGAAAGGCGCCCTGACGCCTCTTCGAACAAGTGATGGCCGTCAAGAATGTCCAATCCCATCGCCTTAAAATCTAGAAGCGCCTGAACCGGCAGAATAGAACGGCGGTCCTCCAGGCATACGACGATGGTATCCACGTGATGCTGTTCGACTACTTGAGTTAACTGATCATACGTTCCGATAATGCCTGGATTGACAAGCCGTTCCCCTACTCGCTCAGCCCTCCCGTCCAGAAATCCGACGACATCAACCAACCACCGGTTTTGCGACCGGATAACTTGACACAAGTCAACAGCCAACTGCCCTGTCCCAAGAATAAGGAAGCGCTTCTTGAAACCAGGCATGCGCCATGGCGCCCTCACTTGGTCAGGGAAAAGGCTGGGCGCCAACATAGGCTCTTCCCGAAGCTTGTTATGCTCGACTTCCGCTGTCTTCATTTGTGTAGGCCGCTGCATACGTGAAATACGGGGCATACTCCATTTCCACCTGCGTCAAAATAATGCCGGCAGCATTGCTGCCTTCGCCGAGCAGTCTCAACGCTTTTTTGGCGACGTCCTGATTTGTTCCGCCGGCACGAACCACGAAGACCGTCATATCTGTCATGCCACTGAGGATGTTCACGTCGGCCAACGGCATCACCGGGGGGCCATCCAAAATCACATGGTCATAGCGTGTTCTGAGTTCCGGCAAGATTTTTTTCACATACTGAATGCCCGACAGTCCGACTGGCCTGATCCTTGGAGATCCAGATGGCAAAATCCATAGCGGCACACCGTCGCATTGATGGATACAATTTTCAAGGATCTCACCCCCCTGTATCACATCACCCAAGCCAGGCCCTGCGGAAACTCCCATATATTCGTGCACCATTGGGCGTTTAAAGTCGCAATCGATAAGTAAGGTGGACTTGCTCAGATCATGGGCTAATATATACGCGAGGTTGACCGCGGTCGTTGTTTTCCCTTCGCCCATCATGCTACTGGTCACAAGCGTCGCCACATTCTTTTTTTCAGCCGTCATGAGGATCAATCGTGTCGTCGCCACTCGGTATTGCTCAGCCATCAACGAGGCAGGCCCCCACTTCGCAATCAAGTGGAATTTCGGAGGCAGATCCTCCGCAAAATTAAGAGCCCCCCTCTTGCCGGACTTCACACTCGCATCCCTCTTTCGATACCCAAGATAAGATGGCATATCTTCGGGTCTATCGACAGGCGTGCCTGGACCGGCAAGCAATGCACGTGACTGCATCATGCCAACTCCGCCCATCGCACTTGCAAATGCTGGAATAGACGCGATAACGGGGATACCAAGATGACTTTCGACTTCCTCAGGCCGGCGGAACCCTGTTTTCATGAATTCCACTCCAACGGCTGATCCAAAGCCAATGAAACAGCCCAACGCAAGGCCGCCAAGCAGGAATTGAAGTTGCGTCGGTGGTTCTGGCTCATAGGGGAAATTCGCTGGTTCGATGATTCGATATTGTTCACCCAACTGTCGACTCTCATAGTTCTCTAAAATTTTGGCATTGGTTCGCTTATCAAGAAGGGCTTGATAGCCCTTCTGCATGTTCTCATAGTTTCTGAGCAACACGGCCAAACTCTGCTCCGTCGCGGGCGTACGTTCGACATGGGCCTCGAGTTCCTTGATCTGCCGAATAGAATGGGCTTGTTTTTCTTTTAGAAATGCTATTTCAGTTTTCACTTCGCTGCGCTCTTTCATCAGCTCGCGCACGTACGGATCGATCGGTTTGCGGAGGGTCCCACTACTGTCATCGGCCTTCCCTGCTGCTGGCTCATCCACATTGAGCTGACTCCCGTCAACCTGTGGCGATAACTCCAACCGATGAATCTCTTCTTTTACATGCACAACGTCCGGGTAGTTCTCCTTGTAGGTCCCCAAGAGTTCGTTCAACTTTTGTTTCAGCTCTCGAAGTCTAGTGGCACGAGGATCGATCGGCCTGGCGTCTCCCACGCGCCGCCCCCTCTCAAACGGAACGATCCCGGTCGGGCCAAGGTCAGAAAATTCCTTGATCGCCTTTTCCAGTGCGGTAAGCCGCTCCCCCATCTTATTCAACGACCCGGTGGTATTCGTGAGGTCAGTCTGTAATCGGTCGAGGGTACGGAGATTGGCCTCCATCTGTTGCGGCAGATCTCCTATATGGGCTCTCTTGAACTCCGAGATCGCACGTTCTTTGGCTTCAAGTTCGCCCTTTATCCGTTCTAGCTCCACAGAGAGAAATTCCGTGGTGGCCCCCACGAGGCCTTCACGGCGCTTGAGATTGTCTTCTTGCAGCTTCACAGCCAAAAGAGCCGTCACCGCTTGAGCTATCAACGGGTCAGGGTTGACATACGACACCGACACCCCCACGCCATCTTTTGGTTTTCCAACTGTCACGGCTTTGCGCAGTCGTTTCATCAGCTGTTCCGAAGATGCTCTCTCCGCGTCAGGATACGGCTTAACGGTGTCAAGCACCGGCATGAGAATGGATTCGTTCGTGAGTCCGAGCGCGATTTGCTGCACAATCATCACCATTGGGTCGTCACCGTACCTTGCCTCTTGGCCTTGCGATAGCCCTTTGACGTACTCCTTCGCAATCCTCGGGCTGTCAATCGTCATGATAACGGTCGACTTGAAGGTCTTTGGAGAATATTTCCACGCCACATATCCCAAGCCCACACACACGACCACGCTGGCAAGGATCCACCACTTTCTCTTGAGTGACACCCTAAGAAGGTCTTCCGGAGTGAGCGCTTGGATATTCATAGGTGGCTTCTGCGAAGGTTCAATAAAATGCCTGAGCGAGGCTTATTGATACGACATGACGATCAAAACTATTATTCGTAGCTCCAAATTGATTGTCAAAATTTGCATACAGATACATGAGGGTAAGAAACGTCTGCGGTGTGAATCTATACAGAACGCCCCCCGATGCCGCATAGGACGTATACGAGACGGCATTCACGGATTTCGAGCCAATTTCATCGCCTCGGCCATAGTTGACACTGGCCACCCCCAATAACTCCGGAATCGGCGTCTGTTGGGTCACCGAGAACGTGACGAAATTCGAGAGCAGGGGCTGGGCTTGAAACTGATAACTCGGCGAAATCGCTAACCCGTAGGCCATGGATAGCGTGGTTGTTCTATCTTTCCATGTCAACACCATATTGCCCTGGGGAGCGACGGTCGTCGAAACGTTCGAAATCCCAGAAGGTTGCCCCTGTGCCCCTTGCCCTCCAGATCCAGAAGATTGTCCGTCTAATACCGTTGCTCCAGCTAATGAAGCCAGCGTAACATTTGGACTGAACAGGTGCGTCCAACCGATCCTGCCGCCTCTGCTTGAGAATGACCCACCTGTCTGCTCATACCGGTATTCCGAATCGAAATAGCCTAGACTCACGGAATCTTGAGGGGACAGCTGCTTGGACATGCCAACATTGAATGTCTGATAAGTAGAATTCAGCAAGGCACCAGCCTGCTGCACTTCGGACGTCCCAAATCTCAAAAATCCGTACGAGTAGCCCCCCGTAAGACTGAGAGTCTGGGTGAGCGGCGCGCTCACCGTGGTGCCAACAACATTACTCGTTACACTCACGCGACCCACTTGTTGACCTCTCATAAATGGATTTGAGGTATCGCCCTCTTGATTCCCCACTAAAAAGCTGGGAGGCTGAGGAGTATATATAAACGAATCGCGGACCTGAAAGGTCATTCCATTCCACAGCCGGTCCAACATCGGGCTCAGGTCAAGAGACAATGCTGCATTTGCCCCAACGTAGTTAAAATTGGTATTCTTTGCATAGTACTCTGCGTTCGCACCGACCGTGGCATTCACCGTCATCGCGCTCCCGCCATAGATGCCTCGAATTTGTGGCGCTACTCTCGTCACATAGTCGCTCCGGTCTAGCCCCGGTTTCTTAGATTGAAAGAACACATTGCTGTCGTACCGTTCCCCCACCGCAATCGAGGGGATGACTTGTAACCCGCCTCTGATTTGAACCATGCTGGGGTCAGTGGCTCCCCCAAAGGCTCCGCCCATCCCTCCGCCCATCCCTCCGCCTATCCCTCCGCCCATCCCTCCGCCTATCCCTCCGCCCATCCCTCCGCCTATCCCTCCGCCTACCTGAGCATGACCGACGGACACCAGCCCTATCGTGCACATAAGAACCATCCCTGCGACCCAATGATCATGCCTCCCGCTACTCAACTAGGGCACCACGATGACATCGCCCGATCTAAGATAGAAGTTGCCTGGCGTGGCATTTCCACTCAAGATGTCATCGTACTGGACAGGAATCTCGATCTGATGACTTTCACCGGAGCCGTTCACCGTAACACGCAACACCTTCATCTTGTTTTTCTTAGCGAATGGAGTAAACCCTCCTGCCAGGGAGATACCTTGCACGACGTTAGCGTATGACTTCAGCGGATACTTGCCGGGCTTCGTAATTTCTCCCATCACATAGATAAAATAGCTATTCACTTCCTTGATTTGCACGGACACGATAGGAGACGCCATATATTCCGTCAGTCGATCGCTGATACGTTTGGCAAGATTGTTAGACGTCAAATTCGCCGCAGGCACTTCGCCAATCAGCGGCATCGAGATCATTCCATCCGGACGAATCACCACTTCACGAGAAAGATCCGCGTTTTTCCAGACTGTCACAATCAACACATCCTCTGGACCCAAAAGAAACTCACCGGGCGGAACCATGTCGACCTTGTAATTGACCTGCTCTTGCACACAGCCAGTCGCGCCACACATCACGACTGCAATGAGGAACCAACTGATTACGAAGCGCATCAGACTTCCCCTTTGCACAACGATCCGAGAGACATCGATCATCATGGCATTTCTTGGTTGAATTGAGAGAGCATCACATCAGCACTACCGGCTTGGAATGACCACCATCGACTCAGACGGCACGACAATGGTATCGCCGGGCTTCAACTCGATGTTCTGGTTGGTCCCATCCCGCAAAACAATGTCGTCATAACTCGCCTTGATCTTCATCAAGGGGTCCCCGTCCTTGGCAAAACGAAAGATGACGATCTTGTTTCTGGACGCCACCTGAGTAAACCCGCTGGCCAGCGTCACAGCTTGAAGCAACGTCGTCTTACTCTTCAACGGATAACGGCCCGGCTTGACCACCTCGCCCAACACGAAAATGGCGTAGCTATTGACCTCTTTCACCACAATAGACACCGTAGGATTTTCCATATAGGACTTGAGTCGAGTGGAAATCTCCTCAGTCAGTTGCGCGCTAGTTCGACTGACTGCCGCCACATCGCCAATCAGCGGCAAAGAAATCCTACCATCGGGGCGAACTTGTACTGTCTTAGAAAGGTCCGCATTTTTCCACACGGTGATATCGAGCACGTCTTCCGGCCCAATGATGTAGTCCGTCGTCACGATCAGCGACGACTTCTCCTGTGACGAGTCGCCGGTTGGATTCATTACGGGCGTCTTCGATTGTGCCAACGCCGTTGTAGCCATCACGCACGCTATGGCCATGATTGTAAAAACACGTATCCCCATCTTCATCACGACCCTCTTGCAGTGAACCGACTCAATCATATTTTTTCGCTTGCCTGGTACAAGCCGCTCTTCCACGGGCTCACATTACAATCTTTGGCTTAGAACATGAACTTCAGACCAACGAAGTACGCCCCATTGCCGTTGGGCTTCCCAAACGGTAGCTTTCTGATCCAGCGCACTTCAGCCAGGGTCGGGGTTTCTGCCATGCTGATCGGCGTCGGCACATAGACCTTCATCACTTGTTCGATCGCTGGAACCTGATCCATCAAGACCAGCATCCCCCCACTACTGATGTTCAGGGAAAGCGCTTTCCCACAGTGGGTCGTCGCAGCCAGAGCCTCTACTGGCGTCGTCATCTCGTATAGTATCGGTCTCAGCAGAGCTGCCCGCTCACTGTGACTTTTCTGACTATCTGTCATCGGCCACTCCCACTCTAGCTGTGTCACCTCGCGCCTCCTCTGTAAAAGAAAATATCTCTGTCCTCAGCTTCATAGTCGTAGAGTTTTCTAGGGATGCCCTAGCCTGGTCTGTCTCTAAACACAGAAATCAAACAAGAACGCCACTTTTTCTCCTGCTTCATTTCCATTTCTTGTTTGAAGACTATATGAGGGACGAACAATAGGAACAATACCGACGATGTAGGCCTCGTTGCTCCAAAGGTGGGTGTTGACTCCCCCAAAAGGGTTAGGTACTATTTCCACTATAGAGTTACGTTCCTCAAAACTCTGTGCTACCCTACCAGAACATGTTGGATTGTCTAGGGTTGTTCTTGTCACAACATCCATCGAAAGCGCCCTCCTATCTATGATTGATTCATCGATCCCCATAGATCCAATAGACACTCTCGCTGATCAGCGCATAGGTTCAGGGATTGTCGTCCTTTCTGCGGCCATGCAGCTCCTCCATATGAATCGTCAAGCTTCAGAGTTGGCAAAGCTGATTAACACGGCAGAGCATGGCGGAAAGAACATGGGATCTGCCCATGGAGTCCTGCCAGCTGCCCTGACAGAACTCTGCGGAGAAATCATCAAGGCTCTCCACGTTCGTACCGAGGCAAAAGACTGGGAGCAGTTCGAGATCAAGCGTGTGGCAGGTAATCCTGAAAAACCAATCCTGTTGCGGGGATTCGGCCTGCCGGATCGAGGGGGAGTTCAGTATGCGAGACTCGTGGTCACATTGGAAGAGTTAGCGCGGCGACAACAGCTCAATACCGATCAAGCCAAGGAAAAGTTCCAATTGACCAATCGCGAACAATCCGTCATTGAGCACCTGGCAAAGGGGTGGACCAACAAAGAAATCGCAAACGCCCTTCAGATTACCGAACAGACCGTGAAAGAGCACATCAAGCACATCATGAGAAAAACCAACTCCACAACCAGGACTGGAATCCTCGTTCACATCTTCAATTCGTAATCTGCCACAGTATCCGTATCAAAAATACCATAGTGCGTTATCTGCAACACAGGGACTACTTCAGAACTGTGAGAATTATCACTGTAAATCAATCACTTGCGAGATGTAACTTTGGTCCATTGATTGCACTACACCGTCAGTGAGACCATATTGATTGTTGTGGGTGTGAGCAAGTTCTAGGACAAAACGAAGTCTGAGGTAGCATGAAGAACCTTCGCATAATAGTGGTGAGTATCCTGGTTTCGGTGGCGTGGTTCCAGACTGGTCAAGCCGTACAGGCAACCACCATCGACAACGGAAACTTCATGAGTTTATGGAGCACCTACTCCCATTGCCAAGCCGCCACTGATCTTGATCAGTTGAGAGAGAACGCGTTGACTCTAACAAACGCTGCCAATCGTTCACTCACCCAGGAAGGCTTTATTCTGCCCCTACCAGGCAAGCTTGAACAGTTCGTGTCAACCCCTGCAGCCCGGTTTGCAGTGGATGTGAAAGCAATGGCTGCAGCCTGTTCCTTGCGGGCCGGCTCTGCTGCAGTGGAAGCAGGAAAACTGGACATGGCCAAAGACCTCCTTCAAACCGTCCTGAGCTACCAATCCCAATCCGAATATGCCTACTACGCCTCACAGGCAAAAGCTTTGCTTTCGGAAATTGAGACGACCGTCCTTGAGGTTACCCTCAACCTCCCTTAGCCCGATTCCCTCGCTTTTCTTTCTATCTCCTCACAACGCACTTCATCCGCACTGATCGGTTCGTGAACCATTGTACCTACTCAGGTGTTCAGGCTGAAGGCTATAAATTATCTCGCAAAGCGCGATCAAGCCATTCAAAACCTTCTCGGTTTCTACGACCTTGGGTTCAAGCAGAGATGAATCCTCGTTGGGCAAGAAGCCCGACCCCTAAAAGCCTTCAGCCTATCTACCTGAGTAGTTACGGACCATTACGATACGTGCGGCTGCCCTCCTCTGACTAACGACACAAACAGCCGGTCATAGGCATTCGCTGAGCGAGCCCACGACACATCCGTGGTCATCCCTGCCTCAACCAGTTGATCCCACATCGATTGATCCTGATACAGCGTCACTGCTCGGCGTAACACAGCCAGAAGAACGTCTGCCGTGTCCGCTTCAACATGAAACCCAGTCGCCTGTCCCGCCTGCCGAGACTTTGGGGTCAGAGGCAGGACGGTATCTGCTAATCCACCTGTTTTTCTCACTACGGGAACCGTTCCATAGCGAAGGCTGTAGAGCTGGCTTAAGCCACAGGGCTCATACCTCGACGGCATCACAAACAGATCTGATCCGCCTTCGATACGATGAGCGAGTCCTTCGTCGAAGCCGATACGAAGTCCCATGCGATGCGGATAATGTGCCTGAAGCATCTTGAACTTGGCTTCGAGCTCCGGCTCGCCAGTTCCCAGCATTACCAGCTGCAGATCCATCTCCATCAGTTGCGGAATAATATCCGCCATAAGATCTAATCCCTTCTGTGAGGTCAGACGTGCAATGACGCCAAGAAGCGGAACCGATGATTCCGGCAACTGAAACTCCCGTTGAAGCGCCTGTTTGCATGCCAATTTCCCTGAACGGTCGACCACTGAATAGTTGGCCGGCAAATAGGAATCTGTTTCTGGATTCCATCGATCGATATCGATACCGTTCAGAATGCCCAGGAGTCGGTCCACACGGTCGCGTAGCACGCCCTCAAGTCCAAAACCAAATTCTGGCGTGAGAATTTCTCGCGCGTAGGTGGGACTGACTGTCGTGACATAATCAGCAAACACAATCCCCCCCTTGAGCAGATTTACCAAGCCATAATACTCAAGACCCGCCGGAGTAAATAGCGACGGGGGCAGACCTAATTTCTCGAATTGCACTCCGGGAAAGAGACCTTGATATCCCACATTGTGCAACGTCAGTACGGTGCTCGCGCCTTGTACCTCCGGCCGATCTCGATCGACGGTATTGAGATAGACCGCACACAACGCTGTTTGCCAATCATGCAGATGGAGGATGTCAGTCTTCCATCGGTACGCGGTTTGGAGGTAGGCCATCACTTCGATCGTAGCGCGGCAGAAGAAGGTAAACCGGTCGAGATTATCGGGGTAATCGATGCCGTGGTCTTGATACAGCCCCGGCCGGTCGAAGAAGCCTTCGTTCCGAATCGTCCAGACTCGCACCCGGCAATCACCTTCGCCAACGGGAATAACATCCTCTTCAATCAGCGTATCGATGCGTCCCTGAGGTGTCGGCACATGCAGCCGACAGACAGAACGGAAGGACCGGCTTGACTCACTCACGCAGCGGTAGCGTGGGAGCAGGAGGATGACATCATGGCCAAGCTTCGCCAACGCAAGAGGCAACGCGCCAGCGACGTCGGCGAGCCCGCCGGTCTTGGCATAGGGAACCGCTTCGGAAGAGACCATGAGAAGATTTAGAGGATGCTGGGTCACGGAAGGCCTACAACGCGCATCACATTACGGAACGGCCGGCACTTCAAACCTAGAGCGAAACTTCTCTTCGTGCTGCCAACTGCGCCCCAGTTCATGAAGTTTCGCCGAGGTCAGCTTCTCACGATAGACAAGCCGTTCCTCAAAAAACACTACTAGCCATCCATGATCCGGATAAGCCAGAAACAGCGCATCGCCGGCCTCAATACGGACCTCCCACCCTCGCGGCGGCTCCCCACTTGCCAACCTCGACCGTGGAATCAGTTCGTCGTCTTTCATGCCGAAGAACTGCATGAACTCGGCATGCTGATATGCCGGAGCCCCCCATGCCCTAACAAACGCGGGGGGGGTCAATTGATTGAGCACCAACTTGTTTGCGCGCACGTGGAACTCCTGCTCTTCCAACGAAGGCATCCCGCTGCAACTAAGAAGAGACCCGATAGCGACCACGACAAACACACCGGCCCATCTAGAGTGCCTCAGAAAATCAAGGCTCCTGAACCACCGAGCACCGCACTGAGTTAGTCTCATCATATCCACGAGCTTCTTCACAATAGGCGTCGGCTCCTTGTTTCAACAGGCTTCACAGGCTGGCAGACATCACACTGACAGAGCCGCCGAAGAAGAGCATAGGAATAAATACCGGTATCGTGGCCATCGCTCCATGTGAATTGCAGCGCATACCGTCCAACCGGCTGTACATCCTGCAACATGATCAAGAGCGGCACATCGTCCGGTTGCAACCGCCGTGCGCCAGACCACTCGTCCACGCAGGCTGCGCAGGGACATTGTTGACGGAGATACCTTACTGGATAGATCGCCTTGTGCCCATCGCTCCATTCGATGCCCAACACCCCCTTTTCAATCCAGGCCATGTCTCTCGGTTCACACACCATCTCTGTCATGTTCACAAATTCCCTTCTACCACCAGCACACGTGTCATCCTCACGACGGAAACGACAGAAAGTTTACAGGGGGCAGTTGTCTACCTGCGACAATAGTGACATACCCTTCAATCGCGGCTTCCACCTCGTGCCGAATTTGCCCGGCGGCCTTCAAGCGATCGACCACCGAGGGCGAAAGCCTCAACGCTTGTTGAAGAAATGCCAGGCTCCCTCGTGAGAGCGGCAAACAACGGAAGGCTTGGCGCGCGGCACAGACCGTACAGACCAGGCCGCCGGACAGAGGCGAAAACTGCGATTCTCCCATCAACCGGCCCTTGCCACAGGCGGCACAGTGATCGGTCTGAGGGCGAAACCCGATAAGGCCCAGCAGACGAATCTGAAATAGCAGCGCCGTCAACGCCGGGTCCTGGCTCATGACCAATGCTCGCAAGCCCAGTTCGAGCGTCTCGAAGAGCTGCGGGTCCGGGTCCCCATCCGGCGTCACCGCACCCACCACATTGACCATCCGCGCGGCAGCGGTCATCAGCGTCAAGTCTTCACGAAACCGCATGAACGGCTCCACGAGATCGACTTGAGACACTCGATAGAGCGAATCTCCTGATTTTTCGAATAGGTTCAGATGGCAGATGGTGAGCGGTTCGAGCGATGCCCCGAGACGGCTCTTCATCCGACGAGCCCCCCGCGCCACCGCGCGAACCTTTCCCATCTCCTTGGTATAGAAAGTCACGATGCGATCCGCATCGCCCCACTTTCGACTCTTCAGCGTGATGGCTGCGGTCTTGATCAGCGGCATGAGGGAGATCCGTGAAGCGTGAATCGTAAAACGTGAAAGGTTTCGGAGAAAGAGTACTCGGCAGTCCTACGCTTCACGTTTCACACCTCACGTTTTACAGTTCCTGTTAGCGGAGGTATTCCATGAACACGGTGGCCAGGGAAAGATAGATGGTGATGCCCGTGATGTCATTGGCCGTCGTCACAAAGGGGCCGGCCGCAACGGCAGGGTCTATCTTCATCCGCTTCAGCAAGATAGGCATGAACGTCGCCATGCTGGTTGAGACCATGAATGCGATAATCAACGACAGCCCTACAACCATGCCCAGAAACTCTTGATGCCAAATCCAGCCGACGAGCGTGAGAATCACGCCGCAGGCGAGCCCCATCAGCAGTCCAACCTTGATTTCCCTGAAAAACACGGAGCGCACATCCGTCAGCTCGATCAGCCCTGTCGCCAATCCTCGGATAATGAGGGTCGAGGACTGGAGGCCTACGTTTCCACCCATGGCGGCAATGACCGGAATAAAACTGACAATGGCGACCACTTCCTGAATCGTGTACCGGAACTCCCACAGAATCGCCCCCGACAACAGACTGCCGACGAGATTCGTAAAGAGCCACGGGAGCCGGTGTTTCGCCGACGCCACGCTGGAGGATTTCGAAACCGAGTCCTCTTCGATCGCGCCGGCCATCTTGAGCATGTCTTCAGTCGCTTCTTCACGGATCACGTCCACGACGTCGTCGACCGTGATAATGCCGACCAATCTGTTATCGCTGTCGATGACCGGGATCGCGAGCAAGTTATAACTCGCCACCTGCCGGGCGACTTCTTCCTGGTCCATATCGACCGTCACGCTAATCACATCGCGCGTGGCGATGTTTTTCAGCGGCGTCTCGGGAGGAACCGTCAGCAACTGCCGCAGAGAGAGCACCCCGACCAAGCGCTCATCCTTATCCGTCACATAAATATAGAACACCATTTCCGCATCCGTCGCCAGCTGAAGACGTCGGATGGCGTCTTGCGCCGTCGCATCTTCCGGGAGCGCGAAGAACTCCGTCGTCATGATGCCACCGGCTGTATCCTTCGGATACTTCAGGAGGTCGGCAACTTCCGTGGAATCCTCCGCCCGCATCAGCGCGAGAATTTCTTTGGCCCGTTCTTCCGGCAGAACACCGAGGAGGTAGGCCACGTCGTCGGGACCGAGGTCTTTGATCAGCCAGGCGATATCCGCGTGCAGTAGGTCCGCCAGCACCTGATTGATACTATCGCTGTCGAGTTCGCTCAGCACTTGGCCGCGCTTCGACTCCCCTCGCACCAGTTCGAAGACTTCCCGCTTTTCTTTGGGGGACGACAGATGCATGATCACTTGCGCCACGTCGGCCTGATGCATCCGGCCCAGCATCTTCGCAAGATTGGTGATCGCACCCCGGTGCAACAGCCGTTGCACCGACAACAGTACGATGTCGAATTTGGTCCGGCCTCGATCCACCTGATCGCGCAACGCGTCGCGAAGGATATCTTTATCCCCTGGACGAGGGCGCGGATCCCCTGGATTCAGTTCTGTCATACGTTCCGTCGGCTGCATCGTCACACCAAGTCTGAAAGTCCGAACGTCATCACGTCTTGGATCTGGACATGATGACGTTATGAACTTGACGACTATCTAATATCCCAACTCGGTGAGGGCATGTTCGTCTTCTCGCCACGCCTCCCGCACTTTCACCCACAACTGCAGAAACACTTTCATCCCAAAAATCTGCTCCATATCACGTCGTGCATCGGTCCCGACCGCCTTGAGTCTCTCTCCGTGCTTCCCGATCACGATCGCCTTATGAGACTCTCGTTCGACCAGCACCGTCGCGCTGATGCGGGCCAACTTCCCCTCCTCGACAAACTCGTCGATTTCTACGGCAACCGCGTAAGGCACTTCTTCATAGGTCTGAAGCAAAATCTTCTCGCGAATCATCTCGGCCGCCAAAGTTCTCATGGACTGATCGGTGACAGTGTCTGCATCATAGGCCGCATCCCCTTCCGAAAGATGGGCCACGGTCACGGACAGCAATCGATCGACATTGTCGCCGGTTTCAGCCGATACCGGCACCACATCCGTCCACCCGAATAACCTGGCGTAGGTTTCCATCACCGGCAGTAACTTGAGCTTATTGACCAGATCCACCTTGTTCAATACGAGAATGACCGGGCGCGGACGCTTCCTGACCGCCCCTTTCACATGATCGAGGACCAAGAGATCGCCGGGACCTGGCAAACTCGTCGTATCCATCAACACGTACAAGATATCCGCCTCTTCCAGCACGTCGACCGTGGTGCGGACCATCCGACGATTGAGCAAATGTTGCGGCTTGTGCAGCCCCGGCGTATCGAGCAAGGCGATCTGCGCGCCCGGTACATGCACGACCCCCAGAATTCTCGTCCTCGTCGTTTGCGGCTTATCCGAGACGATCGCGATCTTCTGCTCAAGCAATCGATTGAGCAATGTCGACTTGCCGACGTTCGGTCGTCCAATGATCGCGACTGTCCCAAACTTCATGGAGCTACGGGCGTGGCCGCTCCTGCGATGGTGATGGAACCAATTGATACACCGTCTCTCCTTTACGAACGTAGCCGAGCTGCTCTCGCGCCAACTGTTCGATTTTCGCTGGATCGTGTTCCAGCCGATCGATGTCCCCTCGAAGTGCCCGAGTCGTCCGTTGCAATTCCTGAAGATCCACATCCAACTGCTGTACTTGCTCGCGCATGAAAAAGTAGCGCGGCAGACCCATGTCGCCAAAGACCAAGACGATCAACAGCAGCAGGCACACGGCAACTCCAATATAGTGTGCGCCCGTCACCATGCGACGCTGCCAATCGAGCCACTGCCGTCCCCGATTCCGCTTAATGATCATCGTCGCTCGCTCGTCATCAGCATCGCCCCGGCATCGCCTCACGACCCCGATAGACTGCGTTCGAACCCAGTTCTTCCTCGATCCGGAGCAGCTGATTGTACTTGGCCACTCGATCCGTTCGGGACAACGACCCGGTCTTGATGAGCCCGCTATTGGTCGCAACCGCCACGTCCGCAATCGTCGTATCCTCTGTTTCACCGGATCGATGCGAGATGATCGCCGTGTAGCCAGACCGTTTCGCCAGCTCAATCGCCTCCAGCGTTTCCGTCAACGTGCCGATCTGGTTGAGCTTGATCAGAATAGAATTCGCGATCCCTGCCTTGATCCCTTTGGCAAAGATTTCTACATTGGTCACAAAGATATCGTCGCCAACCAATTGAACCCGCTTGCCCAACTTCTCCGTCATCATCTTCCAGCCCTTCCAATCCAACTCGCTCAAGCCATCCTCGATGGAGAAAATCGGGTATCGATCCACGAGCTTCCCATAGTAACTGATCATCTCCTCGGAGGAGCGCTCAGGATTCTTTTCAGCTTCAAGTAGATATCGGCCCTTCTCATAGAGTTCACTGGCCGCACAGTCCAATGCGAGGGCAATATCGCGCCCCGGTTTGTAGCCGGCCTCCTCGATCGCCTGCACGATCAGGCTGAGCGCCTCTTCATTCGATTGCAGATCTGGAGCAAAACCACCTTCATCGCCCACCGCCGTATTGAGGCCCTTCTTCTTCAATAACACCTTCAACGTATGGAACACCTCCGTCGCCATCCGGAACGCTTCGCTGAAACATGTCGCCCCCACCGGCATGATCATGAATTCTTGCAAGTCTAACCGATTGTCGGCATGAGCCCCGCCGTTGATGATGTTCATGAGCGGCACCGGCAGCACTCGCGCATTCGTCCCACCAAGATATCGATAGAGTGGCTGGCCTGTTTCAGCTGCCGCCGCCTTCGCCACAGCCAGCGACACACCGAGAATCGCGTTGGCGCCGAGCTTGCCCTTCGTTTTCGTGCCATCCAGATCGATCATCGCCTGATCGATGCCGACTTGATCGAACGCTTCCTTCCCTAACAACTCCGGCGCGATCAACTTGCTGATGTTGGCCACGGCCTTCGAGACGCCTTTCCCCATCCAGCGCTTCTTGTCGCCATCGCGCAGTTCAATCGCTTCCTTCTCGCCGGTGGAAGCCCCGGACGGCACCGCCGCCCGCCCACAAGCCCCACTCTCCAGCGTGACCTCCGCCTCAATCGTCGGATTCCCCCGTGAATCTAGAATCTGTCTACCTTTAATCTCTCGAATCGCACTCATACGTTTCCTCTCAGGCTGCTGAAAAAGATCCTCTACTTCGCCGCAAAGTCAAACACAGGCGTTTGGAGAACTCTCGACGGCGATTGCTGTTCCCACACCGTCTTCTGTAATCGCTCAACGGTTTCAGGACTATACAGCCGTTCCCCACATTGGTCACAAACCTTGGCAGGCACATGTTCGACGACAACTAATTTGTCATCCATTTGAGTCGTATAGGTCACCGTCTGTTCCCTCATTGGCGATCCACACACATCGCATTTCATGCTATGACCTCCTCACCTTGAACTCGATCCAAAGGGCAGGGTCTGGTTCAGAGACAGTAACAATCTTTACTGTGGGCCTGTTTGGATCACTGCATTGAACATGGATAGGGCGGCCCACCCTCGTCATTCCGAAGATCAAACAGCTGGGACCATACTTGTCGTCCGGATAGACCTCAATAACTTCGCCGCCAGCAATGGCCTCTCGCAACTCCTGCACTGAAATATGGCGAATGATCGCCTGATCGACAGCATGTTGGGAGAACTCAAAGTCTCCCCGTGCAATTCTCCTTCGAATCTCATCAATCAACTATTCCCCCACGAACCCAACATCTGCCGTCCTTTGATCTCTCGAATTGCGCTCATTCGTTACTCCATTCTCTTCATGAACTGCTCACACTATCCTCTTCCGATAAATCTCCCGTCGATGACCAATCGCATGAACGACGATCATCTGCTCGTTGTGAATCAATTCATAGACCACACGATAGTCGCCAATGCGCAACTTGAACAACCCTTCGAATTCTCCTGTGAGCGTTTTGAGATGGACACGCTTAAGATTCTCCGCCAGCCAATTGACTCGCTCGACAATCCTCCTGGCCACCGACTTATCGAGTTTGCCCAATTCCTTCGTGGCCGCGTCTAGAAGGCGAACACGATACATATTCTCAGCCAAGTCCCAACCGCTTCACAATCACGGCCAACGACTCACCGCGTTGGCCAGAAGCGACGGCTTTTCGCTGACGAAGTAATCGATCCTTGACAGTCTTCTTCAGCACAAGACCCTGGTCTGGATCACCCAATAACTCCAGCAGCTTCTGCTCGACCGTCGATTCGATAATTTCCTTCAGTTCATGCTTGGTCATTCTGGCCACGGTCGCTGCCATATCATTCCTCCTCGGCCGTCAGATTCTCCCGCGAATCGACAATCTGCCAACCCTTGATCTCTCGAATCGCGCTCATGCTTCTCTAACTCACTTATAGAATTGATTCTCACTTGCACGCCCAGCTGAGAAACACCTCTAGCATCTCCTTTAGGTTTCCAGCACCTCCGGCCCCTCTAAAAACCTTGTTTCAACTTTGCAATGTAGCCAGTCATTTTCGCTTCGCTCTATTTTCAAGGACTCAAACTCTTTGTCCTCTAATTCCATATCTAGCAAGTTTATTACAACCATCCACCCAGGGTTATCGAGACTCTGAATGGTTATACGATCATCGTGTTCCCAATCCCCATCGCACTGCTGCGAATACCATTCTTGAAACCACGAGAGGACATCCATCGAGCTCCTCGTAATTAGCCAACCAGTTTCTTTTTCAATAACTCATTCACCTTCCCCGGATTCGCCTTCCCCCCCGATGCTTTCATCACCTGCCCGACCAGGAATCCAAGCACCTGCTGCTTACCCTCTTTGAACTGCGCCACCTGCCCCGGATTCTTCGCAAGGACGTCGCCGATGATCTGGTCGAGCGCCCCTTCGTCGGATACTTGGATGAGCCCCTTCTCCTGAACGATCTGTTCCGGCGTCTTCCCACTGCTATAGACTTCGGGAAAAATCTCGCGCGCGACTTTCAGACTGATCGTCCCTTGCTCGACCAACTGAAGCAGACTGACCAGCCGTTCAGGTGATACCGGCGAAGCGCTTGCATCGGTGCCGGAGTTATTCAGTTCTCTGGTCAGCTCACCCATCACCCAATTGCTCACCGTCTTAGGCTGATTGAACAGCTTCACACAGGATTCGAAGTAGTCGGCCACGGCCTTCGACGCAGTCAACACCCCGGCATCGTACTCAGACAACCCACACTCGCTGACAAATCGTTTCATTCTGGCTGCCGGCAATTCGGTTACGTGCTTGCGACATCCCTCGATCCATTCCTTGTCCAGCTTGAGCGGCACCAGATCAGGGTCGGGAAAGTAGCGATAGTCGTGCGCCTCCTCTTTGGAGCGCATCACCACCGTCTCGCCGCGATCGAGATTCCAAAGTCGGGTCTCCTGGTTGATCTTGCCGCCCTCGCTCAACACCTTCGTCTGACGCTTGATCTCGTACTCGATGGCATCCTTGACAAACTTGAACGAATTGATGTTCTTGAGCTCGACCTTTGTCCCAAATTCCTTCTGGCCCAACGGACGGAGCGAGAGATTCGGCTCGCAACGGAAACTCCCTTCATCCATATTGCCATCGCAAACTTCGAGATACATGAGCACATCGCGGAGGCCCTTCAAATAGGCCACCACTTCATCGGCCGACCGCAAGTCCGGCTCCGTCACAATTTCAAGCAGCGGGGTTCCCGCCCGATTCAAATCGACGCGGCTCCCGTTGGTGCCGGCAACGTGGACACTCTTTCCCGCATCTTCTTCCAGATGGGCGCGACGGATGCGGACGCGCCGTGTGCCTTCGCTCCCCGCAATTTCGATCCAGCCATGCTCGCAGATCGGCGCCTCGTATTGCGAAATCTGGTAGCCCTTGGGCAGATCCGGATAGAAGTAGTTCTTGCGTGCAAAAAGATTGTTCGACGCAATCGTGCAATTCAGAGCCAGCCCCGCACGCACCGCCATCTCCACCGCCGCCTGGTTGAGCACCGGCAACGAGCCGGGGAGCCCCAAACACAAGGGACAGATCTGGCTATTGGCCGTGAGCCCGAACACCGTCCCGCAGCCGCAAAACAGCTTGGACTTCGTCCGCAGCTGCGCATGCACTTCTACTCCAATGACAACTTCGTAGATCATCGTTTAGCCGCGGTCTTCCTCATGCAACCGGTCACGCTCACGCCGCATCGCCTCACGACCGGCATCAAACGCTTCGCGTAGGACCGCTTTCTTCGAGTCCACAAATTCCTTCCCCTCTCCCAGGACTTCTTCTAACGTTTCGCCGGCGCGGCCTGCCAAATCACGCAGATCACCCTCTGCGCGACGAGCATACCCACGCAACTGCTCACGCGACTCGCGTCCGGTCTGTGGAGTCAGCAATAGTGCCGCCACCGCGCCTAACGCCGCGCCGCTCAAGAATGCAAGCAAGACCCCTGCCGATGAAGAACCTCGATCATCCGCCATTGTGATGCCCTCCTTCTTCTCGAAACCGTTCCTTCATGACTTGGGTTGCGGCTTTAAATCCCGCGACCACACTCGCCACATTGGTCAACATCGATCCGCTCGATCCCTTCACCACATCGTGCACATGCTGAACCGATTCCCCCACTTCTCCAACCGCGTGCAAGAGGGCTGCGGCATGTTCGACTCCCCCACGGACTTGTTCGGTCAGATCGTTTAAATTGTGACTCATCGCCCGAAGCTCGCCGATCAACGGCGGCAGGTCGTGGTTCATTTTAGCCAGAAGCTGTTCAGACTCCGCCACGGTCTTGCGAACTTGAATCATCACAGGCACGAGATAGCCCACCAGCACCGCAAATGCGACCGCCACAAGAATCGCAGCCATTTCGACGATTGTCATATGAACCTCCAGGCTAGGGGCACGAGGCTAATGGCAAGAGGCAACTCCTGAACTCCGATCGCCTCTGGCCCTATGCCTTTCACCTTCTTCACCGTATTACCGGTTTCTTCGCCCGCCATTGCGTGCTCTGTTCGTAGGCATAGGCCGCTCGCAAGAGCGTCTCCTCTTCGAAGGGGCGGCCGATCAGTTGCAACCCAATAGGAAGTCCGTCCCGGCTGAATCCGCAAGGCAACGAAATCGCCGGCACCCCGGCGAGATTCGCCGAAATGGTGAAAATGTCCGACAGGTACATCTGGAGGGGGTCGTCGCCCTTCGCTCCAAACTTAAAAGCCGGCGTGGGTGTCACGGGCGTCACGATGAGATCGACATCCTGAAACGCCGCCTCGAAGTCTTGGCGAATCAAGGTTCGCACCGCCTGTGCCTTGCCGTAGTAGGCGTCATAATACCCGGCACTGAGGACATAGGTGCCCAGCATGATCCGGCGCTTCACTTCCGGCCCGAACCCTTCCTGCCGCGTTTTCATATACAACTCGAGCAGGTCTTTAGTCTCTTTGGCACGAAGTCCGAACTTCACCCCGTCGTATCGGGCCAGATTCGAACTAGCTTCGGCCGTGGCAATCACATAGTAGATGGCTACTGCCGCGTCTGTTCTCGGCAACTGAATTTCCTTGATCTCCCCGCCGAGTGCCTTCAGTTCATGGATCGCTGCCCACACGGCCTGCTCGACTTCCGCATCAAGCCCATCTGCAAAAAACTCGACCGGCACACCGACCTTCAGTTTTTTGAGATCTTTCTTCTTGAGCGCCTTCAGATAGTCCGGCACCGGAACATCGGCCGATGTCGAATCCAACGGATCGTGTCCGGCAATGGCTCCGAGGAGGAAAGCGGCGTCCCTCACATCTTTTGTAATCGGCCCGATTTGATCGAGTGAGGAGGCAAAGGCGATCAACCCATACCGAGAGACCCGCCCATAGGTCGGCTTGAGACCCACCACCCCGCAGAACGCCGCAGGCTGACGGATCGACCCGCCGGTATCGGACCCCAACGCCGCAGCACATTCGTCAGCCGCAACAGCCGCTGCAGACCCTCCACTGGATCCACCAGGCACACACTGCAAATTCCAGGGATTACGACTGGGTCCAACGGCCGAGTTCTCGGTTGATGAGCCCATCGCAAATTCATCGAGATTTGTCTTCCCAAGCAGCACATATCCCTGCGCGCGCAGCTTGGCAATCACCGTCGCATCGTATGGCGGAACAAAGTTCCCGAGCATGCGGGACGCGCAGGTGGTGAGCATGCCCTCCGTACAGATATTGTCTTTGATCGCCAGTGGCATGCCCATCATCGGCGAGGTCTTGCGCCACCCTTTCAAGGAGGCATCGAGCGCGCCGGCTTGCTCAACCGCCGCATCTTTGGCCTGCGTGATGTAGGCCTTCACCTTGGACTCGACCTGGCCAATCCGCAACCCATAGGCACGCACGATCTCGGTCGCCGTGACTGCGCCGGCCGTGAACTTTTCATGGAGATCGTAGAGCGAGAGCTTGTGCAGCGACATCAGTGTTTCGTCTTCCCGGCAACAATCCTGTTTTTCCCGTCGACTTGGATGATTTTGGGAACATGCCGTTTGATTTCCTCATCGGAGTAATACTCGTAACAGAAGATGATAATCTGATCGCGGACCGCGCCTTTCCGCGCCGTCGGCCCATTGAGAATAATCTCGCCCGCACCACGTGTGCCCGCCATCGCATAGGTCATGAAACGCTCGCCGTTATTCAAGTTGGAACACACGATCGCCTCATAGGGCAGAATCCCCGCTGCGTCCATCAGGTCCTCGTCGATCGTCAAACTGCCTTCGTAGTCGAGGCAAGACTCCGTCACCGTGGCCCGATGGATTTTCGACCGTAACATTTGCCTGAACATTCTGACCTCGCTTAAAGGGGTTGTCGATCTTCAATAATTTTTGGAACCACAAAGAATCCATCGACCGACTCCGGCGCATTGGCCACCCCACGATCGACGGACAGAGATGGCTTCACAATGTCAGGACGAAACACATTGACTTGCCCCAGCACCGTAGCCGTCGGTTCGACGCCAACAGTGTCGTACTGCTTCAGCGTCTCCACGTGAGTGAGAATCTGGCTCAGCTGTTTCGCAAACACCGCCTTCTCACTATCCGTCAACTCCAGCCGGGCCAGCTTCGCGACCTTCTCAACTTCCTGTTTCGTGATTTCCATATTTCCCCGATTGTCCATCCCGCAGGATGTTCAAAATCATCATCCAGCAAGGCCGCAGGCGAAGACAAAACCGCAGGCGTACCCTCTGGGGTACGTTGAGGATTTTGTCGAGCTGAGAACGCTGCTGGGGATGATTTTCAACATCCTGCTATTCTACCGTTACGCTTTTGGCCAAGTTTCTCGGCTGATCCACATCTGCGCCGCGCAGCACGGCTATATGATACGCCAAAAGCTGCAGTGGAATTGCAAACAGAATCGGCGAGATCAGTGGGTGTGTATCGGGAATCGTAAACACCGCATCGACGATCTTCCCCAACTCCCGCTCGCCTTCTGCCACAAACGCGATGACCGGCGCGTGCCGGGCTTTTACTTCCATCAGATTGCTCACGGTCTTTTCGTACAACCGGTCCTTCGGCGCCAACACGACCACCGGCATGTCCTTGTCGATGAGCGCGATCGGGCCATGCTTCATCTCTCCCGCGGCATAGCCTTCGGCATGGATATAGGACACTTCTTTCAGCTTCAATGCTCCTTCGAGCGCAATCGGATAGTTGATGCCGCGACCGAGGAACAAGAAGTTCCGCTTCTTGTAATACCGTCTGGCTATCGCGACAATCTCCGCCTCACGACCGAGCACCTGCTCGACCAATACAGGAAGCCGGACAAGGCGATCGAGCCAGGCCTTGCCATCCGCAACAGACAAGATTCCACGCACGCGGCCCAAATGCAACGCCAGCATGTAGAGCGCCGTGAGCTGCGCGGTAAAGGCTTTGGTCGAGGCGACACCGATTTCAGGCCCACAATGCGTATAGAGAACGCCGTCCGATTCGCGGGCCAGGGTGCTGCCCACCACATTCACGATCGAGACGACACGCGCTCCTTTTTCCTTCGCTTCACGCGCGGCAGCCAACGTGTCAGCCGTCTCGCCGGACTGCGAGATCGTGATAAAGAGATCGTCTTTACCGACCAGCGGATCGCGGTAGCGAAATTCGCTGCCGATATCCACCTGCACCGGCGTACGGACCATCTCCTCCAGCAGATACTTCCCCACCAGCCCCGCGTGCCACGAGGTGCCACAGGCCACGATCCAGATCCGTCCGACTGCGGCAAACTCTTTCGGCGTCAATCCGATATCCGGCAGATCCGCCTCGCCGGTCTCGTAGGAATAGCGCCCTCGCATCGTGTCGAGAATCGTCTGCGGCTGTTCGTGAATCTCCTTCTGCATAAAGTGCGGAAATCCGCTCTTTTCCGCCGCTGAGGCATCCCAGGTGATCTTCGTTAATTTCCGTTTAACAGGCCGGCCCTCGATATCGGTGAAATGGATGTCAGTCGCGGTCACGATCGCCACATCGCCTTCTTCGAGGTAGGTCACGTCACGGGTATGAGCGAGCAGGGCCATGACGTCGGACGCCACGAAGGACGCCTTGGCAGTTGAGCCTACGACCAGCGGACATCCGGAGCGCGCTGCGATCATCGTCCCCGGTTCCCGCTCCGAAATGACGGCGAGCGCATAACTCCCGCGCACATCCTTCGTGGCGGCTCGCACCGCTTCGGCCAGCTTCATGCCCTGCTCAAGATATTTGTCGATCAGATGGGCCACGACTTCCGTGTCCGTTTCCGAATGAAACTTGTAGCCCTCTTTCTCCAATTGCTGTTTCAACGGCTGATAGTTTTCGATGATGCCGTTGTGCACAAGCACGCAGCCTTTTGAGCGGTGAGGGTGGGCATTTTGCTCCGAGGGTTTCCCGTGCGTCGCCCATCGCGTGTGGCCGATTCCCACGGTGCCCTTGAGTTCTTTCTCCTTGAGCGACTTCTGAAGATTGGCCAGTTTGCCGACGCTGCGCCTGACTTCAATCTTCTTCCCTTGCAATACCGCGACACCGGCTGAGTCGTAGCCTCGATACTCCAGCTTGGCGAGGCCGCCGATCAGAATCGGCACTGCCTCCTGATCGCCCACGTATCCGACAATTCCACACATACTTAACCCCTACTGCGTTTCTTCACTTGTCTACCCTTTGAAGCCACCGGTCGTTTCTTCGTGGGGCGTGAGGCGTCAGGCATCAGGCGAGCCGATGTCGTTTCACGTTTCACGTTTAACGTTTCACGCGTTGCGCCGGTTTGGAGCGCCCGCCTGCGCGCCGCCCATCCTGCACGATTCACTTGAGGCACTCGCCCAATCACCAAGGCATCCGCCGGCACATCCTCCGTGACCGTGGTGCCGGCTGCGATGATGGCTCCCGCCCCCACTGTCACTGGTGCGATCAACTGCGTATCGCCGCCGAGAAAGACTCCGTCCCCGATCACCGTCTGAAACTTTCGCACGCCATCGTAGTTACAGGTGATGGTGCCGGCGCCAATGTTGACCCCTTTCCCAATCGTTGTGTCCCCCAGGTAACTCAGGTGGTTCGCCTTCGATCCTTCACCCAGATCGGTTTTTTTCATCTCGACAAAGTTCCCGACCTTGGCCTTCTTCCGCACCACTACACCAGGCCGCAGATGAACGAACGGGCCCAGGCGCGCCTCGTCCTCGATATGAGAATCGGCAAATACGCAGTGATCGAGAATCTCAACACCATTGCCGACGGTGCAATCCGTCAGTCTGGTATAGGAGCGAAGCACACAATCTTCCCCGATGACCGTGGTCCCTTCGAGCGTCATGTTGGGATACAGTACCGTGTCTTTCCCAATCGTGACTGTGGCGTCAATCCAGGTTGAGGCCGGATCGATCATCGTCACCCCGGCATCCAGCCAGCGGCTCCGAATCTGCTGCCGCACCACCTGCTCAGCCTCGGCAAGCTGCCGGCGCGTATTCACGCCAAGTCCTTCGTCGGGATTGTCGAGCACCACGGCGGACACACGACGTCCCTGTCCTACCGCGAGACGGATGATATCTGTCAAATAATATTCCCCTTGAGCGTTGCTGGGATCGAGCTTTTCCAAAGCACTAAAGAGGAACTCGCCGTCGACCACATAGGTGCCCACGTTGATTTCATGGATCGCTTGCTCCTCTGCATTGGCGTCACGATCCTCGACGATGCGAGAGACCGCCCGCTCGGCTGAATGCGCACGCACGACCCGTCCATATCCGCTTGCGTCTTCAAGCACCGCAGTAAGAATGGTCACGGTCGCGCGTTCCGCCTCATGAACACGAAGGAGTTCGCGCACGGTCTTTTCCTGAAGCAGTGGCGTATCGCCGTTCAGAATGAGATACCTGGATGGGGCACCCCGCTTGCCTACCGCAAAGACCGGACGGCTCTGCAACACCGCATGACCCGTGCCCAATTGCTCCCGCTGTTCAACAATCGCAACTGGAAAGCTGCCGCTCTTTCCTGATGTCGCGTGGCCGATCACCTGGCGAACCAGATCCGCCTGATGCCCCACCACAACAGCCACACGATCCCCGGCGATGCGCAACCCGAGCCTAACCGAATAGAGCACCATCTCCTGGCCGGCCACCTGATGCAGCACCTTGGCCTGCTTTGAGCGCATACGCTTTCCAAGCCCAGCAGCCATCACGACCACCGCAAGGCCGGCAATCTTTCCCTGCTGGCCGAGGCTGACTGGCTTCTCCACCGTCGAGACTTCAGTGGCTCGAGAACGACTCATCCGATCGGCACCCCCGTTTCAGGCTGTTTGACCGTGCTCCACTTCGCCGTGGTAGGCACAGCAGACGCCAGGGACGTGGACGGTGAACAGAGTCCGCCCGAGACAATGAGCTTCATCGCCTCTTCTACGCTCATATCGACGGATATGACTTCATGTTCCGGTACCAACAAGAAATAGCCCGACGTGGGATTCGGTGACGTCGGCACATACACGTGGATCAGCGGCTCCTGCGCGAGATCTTGCATCTCCCCTTTGGTCACGCCGGTTACAAAGGCAATACAATAGTGGCCATTCTTGGGAAATTGAATCATCACGACACGATTATACGACGCATGCTCAGAAGCCGACAAAATATCCATCACGGATTTCAACGTCGAATAGATCCCTCGCACGAGCGGCACACGATTCAACAATGCTTCCCACCACTTCACGATTTGCCGGCCCATAAAATTGGTGGCAAACAGCCCAGTCGCAAAGACCAAGACGATCAACGCCAGAATCCCCAACCCTGGCACATAATGACTCGGCACCAACCGAGCCAGGAGATCTCCGAGAATCCCATCGACAGCCACGAACAGCGCCTTCAAAATAAGGATGGTTCCCCAGATGGGGATAATCACGAGCAGGCCCGTCAGAAAGTAGCGTTTTAGCGAGGTTTTCAGCATAAATATGTGCTGACAGAAGTAGAGGGTCATCATACAGAGAATTCCGAGGGCCTCGCAAGCCTTTTCTTGCTATTTTCAACGACTTGGAATACCATCCCGCCCGTTTTCTTCTCCTACGAAGGCCATCGAACAATGGGGACACAGCAGCAGCAGACTCGCGGCTTGTTTATTACCCTGGAGGGAGTCGAAGGCAGTGGGAAAAGCACCCAGATTCGCTACCTCGCGGAGGCGCTGACTCAGAGAGGATACCGCGTACTCCAAACCAGAGAACCAGGTGGCACTGCGACTGCTGAAGCGATCCGCCATATCCTCCTCACGGCGTCGTCCCACGAACCGGTCACGCCTCAGACCGAAGCCTTGCTGATCCTCGCTGCGAGATGTCAACACGTCACACATCTCATCAAGCCGGCGCTGCGGCAAGGCACCGTGGTGCTCTGCGACCGGTTTTCCGATTCGACGTTCGCCTATCAAGGATTCGCGCGCGGCCTTGATCTCCAGTGGCTGCGGGCGGCCAACAGGGTCGCCACCGGCGGGCTCACGCCGGATCTTACCGTCGTACTCGACCTCCCAGTTTCAGTGGGCTTGGCCAGGCGGCGAGCCGATCATGGACAACAGAATCGGCTGGACCGTGAGACAAAACATTTTCATCGAAAGGTTCGCCGGGGATTTCTGGCGCTCGCCGACGAAGAGCCCGGCCGCATGACAATCGTGAATGCGAACCGGCCTGCGCAAGAAGTCCGGGACGAGCTCACCGAGATCGTGGTAGGCTGGATCGCTCGACAGAGGCGCCCGCCACATCGCCGGAGATAGCATGCCCTTTCACGACTGTATCGGCCATCAACAATCCATCGCATTCTTACAATCCGCCGTCACCCATGAGCGCCTGGCTCACGCCTATCTGTTCCACGGCGAGGAGGCAATTGGGAAACGACTGACTGCCATTCGCCTCGCGCAAGCGCTCAACTGCGAACAGCCTCCCCAAACGGACAGTCTCGATAGTTGTGGCGCATGCCGGTCCTGCCGGCAGATCGAGTCCCGCACACATCCGGACTTTTTCGTCATCGAGCCGGACCAAGAACAGGCCACTCAACAAATCAAGATTGAGCAAGTCCGCGAGATCGAGCATCAGATCATGTACCGTCCGCTCATCGGTGAGCGAAAGATCTGTCTGATCGACGACGCCGACCGCATGACGATCGGCGCGGCCAACGCGCTCTTAAAAACGTTGGAAGAGCCACCCGCGCATAGTCTCTTCCTCGTTATCTCAAGTCGCCCCGCTGCCCTCCCAGCGACCATCCGGTCACGCTGTCAGGCCCTCCGCTTTACAACACCGGCTCGCACACAGGTGGAAGCGGCACTCATCCTGAAACGCGAAATTTCTCCCGATGACGCGCGATTCCTCGCCATTGTCAGCGAAGGCCGTATCGGCAAAGCCCTCACCGCCGATGTGAAAGAGACGCGCACGAGCCAGCAGGAACTCGTGAACTTAGTCCGTCCTCAAGTCTTGCAGTCGATCTCGTCCATCCTATCCTCGGCTGAAGCGATCGCGAAGGCCGACCGCGCACAGGACATGCTCGCCTGGCTGGCTCGTTGGATCCGCGACCTCGTCTTGATTCAGGTCGGAGGAGATCGTGACCAGATACTCTACCTTGACGATCTCGCAACGCTAGCACTCTACGCGCAACAGGCCAATACCGATTCTCTGTTGGACCTGCTCCGTGAGATTGAGATGACCGAGCAACGCGCCACGCGGCACCTCAATCTCCACATGGCGCTGGAGGTGATTTTGCTCCGCCTGCGCGACGCTGTGACTACGCCATCGGTCCCACTGCCAGTCTAGCTTTCGCCGTTTACTCCCTGCTATCTTTTGCCAAACCACATGAGTCATCCCAACAGCTTCTACGTCACAACGCCGATCTATTACGTGAACGACGTGCCGCATATCGGCCACGCCTATACCACCGTGGCTGCCGACGTCCTCGCTCGCTACTGGCGTCTACGAGGGCGCGACGTGTTCTTTCTCACCGGGCTCGATGAACATGGACAAAAGGTTCAGCAGGCCGCGGCCAAAGCCGGCATCGACCCGCAAGCACATTGCGACAAGCTGGCACCCCAGTTTCAAGAGATCTGGAAGCGGCTCAACATTTCGAATGATGCCTTCATCAGAACGACAGATGCACCACACAAGTCAGTGGTTCAACGATATCTTCAAGAGCTTTTCGATAAGCAACTGATTTACAAAGCTGACTACACGGGGTGGTACTGCACATTTGATGAACGGTTTTGGACTGAGAAAGATGTCACCGGCGGCCTCTGCCCCGACTGCAAACGCCCAATTGAGCAGCTCAGCGAACACAACTACTTTTTCAAGATGGGGCAGTATCAAGACCGCCTGATCGACCACATCAAGCAGCATCCGAACTTCATCCGGCCTGAGTCGCGCCGCAACGAAGTCCTGGGATTCCTGACCACACAGAAGCTCGGCGACCTGTCGATCTCCCGACCGAAATCCAGACTCTCCTGGGGCATCGAGTTGCCGTTCGACAAAGACTACGTCACGTATGTCTGGTTCGACGCGCTAGTGAATTACGTGTCGGCACTCGAGTACCTGCGACCGACTCCCTCCTTCGAACAGTACTGGCCGGCCAATGCGCACCTCGTCGGGAAAGACATCCTCACGACTCACGCCGTCTACTGGTCCACAATGCTGATGGCGTTGAACCTCCCCCTGCCGGAAACGATCTTTGCCCACGGCTGGTGGACCGTCGATGGCGAAAAGATGTCGAAGAGCCGCGGCAATGCCATTGATCCCAATAAGCTGGTTGATGAATTCGGAGCCGACGCCTTTCGATATTTCCTCCTGCGGGAAGTCCCCTTTGGTCAAGATGGAGATTTCTCTCAGCAGGCGGTGATCTCCCGAATTAACAGCGATCTCGCGAATGACCTTGGCAACCTGCTCAGCCGAACTTTGACCCTGATAGAGCGCTGCACAGAAGGGAAAATACCGAACCCCGCTTTGCCCAATTACCCTGAAGAGATTGAGGTCAGGAAAATCGCTATAGGGCTTTTCGACAAAGTTGAGAATGCCTTCAACGCATTCCAGCTTCACCATGCTTTGGCAGAAATATGGAAACTCATAGACCGAACAAATCTCTACCTTGAGCAAATGGCTCCGTGGAATCTAGCCAAGAAGGAACGAGAAAAAGAAAAGCTGGCCACTGTTCTTTACACTGCAGCTGAGTCTTTGCGGCATATCGCTCGCTATCTTTACCCATTCCTGCCAAGTACCGCCGAGGTCATATATCGACAACTTGGGCTTGGTGCTATGCCGTTGGATGCTTTGAAAGACGGAAGTACATCCGAGCGTTGGGGTGGGAATCTCCAAATTGGGAACCCCATCAACAAAGAGCAATCTCTCTTCCCTAGAATTATTGATACGATTGGGGAACTGGGGTTCAAGAAATCCTTTGAAGCTAAATTGATAAAAAAAGGAGGACCTCGCGTGACTGAACAACCTCAACCAGCGTCAGCACCACCGCAAGGTACAGCAACTCCGGCAGCACCAACTGCGGCACCGGTCTCACCAGCACAGATCACCATCGACGAGTTCATGAAGATTCAGCTCAAGACTGCGAAGGTGCTCACAGCAGAACGTGTCCCAAAATCTGAGAAGTTGCTCAAGCTGCAAGTCAGTCTTGGCGAGGGGACGGAGCCACGACAGATCGTTGCCGGCATCGGCAAGAAATACGAACCGGAGGCGCTGATCGGAAAAACGATCATCATTGTCGCCAACCTGAAACCGGCGAAGTTGATGGGCATCGAGTCACAAGGTATGGTCCTCGCGGCAGGCGACAGTGAGGTTCGAGGCCTCATCACGCTCCTTGAAGACGTCGAACCGGGCACGAAAGTGAAATGACCCACCGCCCGCAGCTGATAGTGGCAATTGCTGCATGTCTCATCCCGGCACCTTGCCTCGCAATCCCTGCCACTGAAGCGCCTCCACCTGCCCTTCACCTCAACAGCCCAAAACAGACGACCATCCTCGTGCGCGTCGTGGCGCATGGCTCGATGGTTCTGGGCAAGAATGTCGGCGGCGCTCGCGTGACGATCACCGACGTGGCTACCAAACAAATCCTGGCCGACGGGATTCAACAAGGCGAGGCAGGCGACCAGAATCAAATCATGCGAACGCCGCGTCTCATGGAGGAGCCGCGCTACAGCTCCCGGCCGGCAGCAGCCTTTACCGCGACCTTCGACTTGCTCCATCCCACGCTGGTTGAAGTAACCGCCGAAGGCCCACTCGCCTACCCCGCGTCGTCCCAGCGAGCCTCAACGACGGTGTGGCTCGTTCCCGGGCAGGACACAACCAATGATGGAATTGTCCTTCACCTCTATGGGTACATCCTCCAGATCGAACATCCAAAACCAGGCGAGCCCTTGATCGCAAAAGACGATGTGATCCTGCGTGCCTCAGTCCGAACATTGTCCGGAGCGCTGGTTCGCCCACACGGGGACTGGGACTCCCGGAAAATCCACATCTACGGTGAGCTGATGATTGGCGACCGCGTGCTTGAGCGACTTCAAATGTTCTACAGCGGAGAGCGAGCCACGTTCGAAGCCCCGTTCTTCGTTCCTCTCCAGAAAGATGCCCCTGACGGCATCACCCTCCGCGTAATTGCCGCCGATCCAGCCAGCGGCAACTTCAGTATCGGACAATCCAACTACTCAGTCCTTAGCGAGCGCCTTCGCCAAAACCCGAAAAGCGAACCCCGCTGACTTCAAAGAAGTCTCCGGAACGCTTGCCGCCTCAGCGCACACATGCGACACTAGTATCTATGACCGCTCTCGCCTCCTATGCACATCTTCGCAGCCGTTTGTACCTCGCCCTGGCTCTGAACGCGGCGATCATCGTCGCTGAGTTTATCGGCGGATGGATCCTCAATAGCATGGGGCTCATGAGCGATGCGGGCCATAACTTCGTCGACCAAGGCGCGCTCTTTCTTGCCCTCTACGCCCATCTCCTCACGGCTAGGCCTGCCACAGAAGCCAAAACATTTGGGTACCATCGAGCCGGCATCATTGCGGCGTTCTTGAATTCGTTCATCCTCTTGCTCACGGCCATCGGCATCGCACTCGTGGGACTCAACCGGCTGCTGCAGCCGGTCCCGGTGGATGGCGGCTGGGTCATGGCGATCGCCGCCCTGAGTTTCGTAGCCAATCTGAGCATTGCGCTCCTGTTGCAGCACGGAGCCAAGGATGATCTCAATATCCGCAGCGCCTTTTGGCACATGCTGGGTGATGCCTGGGTGTCGCTAGGCGTCGTGATCAGCGGCGGGGCCATCTTATTGACCGGATGGACCGTTCTCGATCCGCTGATCAGCTTGCTAGTCGTCGTGGCCATTGCCAAAGGGGCGTGGCCATTGTTTAAAGAGTCGCTGGATGTCTTGTTGGAATCGACTCCGCCGAAGATCAGCGCCTCACATGTAGCTGCGACCATTGAGGCAATCCCCGGCGTGAAAAACGTCCACGACCTCCATATCTGGGCAGTCGAACCTCGGCTGATTATGATGACCTGTCATATACTTGTCGATGGAGACGATTCGGCACTGACCAATCATTTACTGCACACCATTCGCGCCAAAATCAGCGCCGACTTCGGCATCAAACATCTGACGATTCAGATGGGAACTGCCTGTTGCCACCCTGACGAGATCCACTGCGATCTCACCACGTTGGCAACGCAGCACCAGGATGAAGGGCTCGTGCACGTGCACCGCTGAGCGATCCAGAAGCCTGTCCGACATTGTCATTCGAAGGAACCAAGCCCGCATTATTCATGAGACGGTTCGCCGAGAAATCGCGTAGCACGATCAGCACGCGGGGTAGCACTTACTGATTGCCTTGGTCGCTATGGTGCAGGAAAAAACCAGACGTGCTCAGGGTGGGGTGGCTCTATTTCTGCGCCCAGGATGCTCAAAAAAGCCAGATTTCTCAACCCGCCCAACCCTGGCGCGCCGAGACGCGCCTTGTCCCAAGCAAGGCCGCAGGCGAGTCATAACCGGAGGAGGTACCGACACTTCGTGGGGCCGTTCGCCCTTACACTGGCTCTTGGCGAACGGAAAAACCCCTCTAGCACTCCGACCTCTGAAAATCTCATCGGTACGTTGAGGATTGTGACGAACCGAGAACGAAGTTGGGGGTCTTTTTCAGCGTCCTGTTAAGACTGTTCGACCGGTTCGTGGATCAGCGCCTCGCTAATCTCTGCCTCAAAGGCAAGCACGGCCTCACCTTCCGCAAGATCACTCGTGACGGAGAATTTTTCAGAGGAGGAAATCTCGGAGGGCTCGACCACTTCCAGCGACTCTTCTTCGATCGGCAATAGGGCCTGCTCGGACTCACCGAGTTCTTTGAATTCACGCAACGGCGGGAGCTGGCTCAAATCTTGTAACCCGAAATGCTCGAGGAAGAACTTGGTCGTCCCATACATGATCGGCCGGCCAGGCACGTCTTTTCGCCCGACGATCCGCACCAGCTTGCGCTCACACAACGTGCGCAGGACACCGGACGTTTCGACGCCACGAATCTCTTCGATCTCGGACCGCACGAGCGGCTGTTTGTAGGCAATAATGGCGAGGGATTCGAGCGCGGAGCGAGAGAGCTTTTGTGCCGCCTTGGCTTTATCCATCCGTTTCAGCCAAGGCCCATATTCCTGCTTCGTCACCAGCCGATACCCGCCTGCGACCTGCACAAGCTGAATGCCTCGCCCATCCTGATCCAAATCGTGCGTGAGAATCCCCAGGGCCTGAACCACTTCGGCTTTTGAGACTGTCCCCACGATAGACATCAGTCGAGCAACCGGTACCGGTTCGGGCGACACGAACAAGACGGCTTCGAGAATGGCTTTGAGTTCCCGAGCGTCAATGGCCTCTTTCAGGCTGCTCACTGCCTCGATTCCGGCCTCCTTCGCCGCCTCGTCCGGCACTCCGTTGTCTTCAATCGCCGACACCGTCTCGGCAAGAGCGATGTCTTCTGCTTCTTGTTCCATGATTGAGTTCATGCTCCCCTCCATTCCGCATCGTCCAATTCTGCCGGGTCTGGCACCAGTGAGAAGGCGCGCGACACGAGAATCGGCCCGAAATGTTCTGGCTGGAATACCCGGGCCGTTCGAAGCCGAATCAGTTCCAGCAACGCCAAAAATGTCACGATGATGACAAGCCGATGACAGGACGGCTCGAAGAGTGCGACAAAACTCACCGACTCCTGCTTCTCCAACATTTCCAAAATCGCGTTCATCCGCTCCCGAACCGTCACGTTATCCGGCAAAATCTCCATGAACCTCTTGCCGGGATTGCGATTGAGAATTCCCTGCAACACATCCACTAAATCAAACAGGCTGACATTGTCCAGCAGCGTCTCTTCCGATTCCAATTCGACCGCCGGGCGCTGCTCACGACTGTAAATCTCCCGCCACAATTGCTCATGTTCGTCCAACTGACGGGCAGCCTCTTTGAACTGTTTGTACTCGAGCAACCGCCGCACCAATTCCTCTCGGGGGTCTGGCCCGTCTTCCTCGTCGATGACCGTCTCATCTGCGGGAAGCAGCATCTTGGATTTAATCTGGAGCAAGGTCGCCGCCATCACGAGAAACTCTCCCGCGACAGTCAGGTTCAGGTCTTCCATCGCCTCAATATAGGTCAGGTATTGCTGAGCAATCAGATGGATAGGAATGTCGTAAATATTGATCTCGCTCTTCTTAATGAGATGGAGCAAGAGATCGAGGGGCCCTTCAAAATTCTCGATACGAACTTGGTAGGGCAGTTCGGTTTGTTCCGAGGCATCGAAGTGGTTATCCACAAGCGGACTTATACCAGACTTGGGGGAGGCGGAGCAAGCCTCCATCTATTAGTAGTGGTGAGCCAAGAAGAGCCCTACGCCTTACCGCGACGAATCCGGTAGATAATCAGCAGGGCGCCGAACGTCAGAAACATGAAGATAACGGCATATTGTACGATCGCATTGTCACGCTCTGGGGGTGCCTGTACGGTCGCCGATCTGACAGCTCTGGTAAACTGTGAACCCTTTTCAAATAACGCTGTGGAAAAGTCGTCTCGGCCCTTGAACGATGCATCGGAAAAATCTGCTGTCGATCGGAACGTGGCCCGGCGAAAGTCCGCATCGTGGTCGAACAAGGTAAAGGCAAAGAAGGCCTCGCGGTCGAACAATGCGTCGGAAAAGTCTGCCAGACCTTGGAAACGGCTCCCGGAAAACCCGGTACCCAACTTGAAAGAGGTGCGCGATAAATTCGCGTCCTTCTCGAAGCCTACTTCCAAAAACTCCGCCATCCCGTTGAACCTCGACTGCTGGAACGTAACCGGCCCCTGGAAGACAGAACGGTGGAATCTCGTATGCGGGCCAAACGCCGTTTTCTCAGCAAATAGACCGCGTAGAAACCGGCCCTGCACAAAATAGCTCTCTTTCAAAAATGCCGCGCCTGACAACGTCACCGGCTGAATGAACACGACCCGCGAGAGATCCACCACCTGCTCAAACCTCGTCCCGCTGAACGTCACAGGCCCCTTCACCACCAATAGCCCTTGTGCCGATCTATGCTTGATCGCTCCGCGCACTACCGAATTGACGATCATCATGGAGCCGGGAATCACACGGACCTCATGGCCCTGCAGTTCCTTCATCCCCTCAAACTCTGGCGGCAACGGACTCACTGGCAACGCATCCAGAGACAGATCGCCAAGAATGACCACCCCTGAAAGATCGATCCCTTTCCCTTCCCGGAATGCCTGGAGCAGCTGCGCTGCATCCACCGCTCGCGCCTCCCGCTCTTGCGCGGTGCAGCCGGCGCCCAGATGACGTGTCAACGCCGTTTCCGGCCCTGAAGCAGGCGTTTCCACCTGACAATTCAAAGCCGCGGCGCCAAGTGGAAGCCAGAGAAGGGCCAGCCCACTCACCAACATTCCTTTCATGACTCGCTTTATCATGCACGCCCTTATACGGAATGCCATGGCCCAACGCAAGACAAGAACCACTCACTCGCTTTACTGCCCACCTGGATTTGCTACACTTTGTTAGTCAGGTTCAACCAAATAAACGAAACAAACCAGAGCAACCATCCTGCTTAGGAGCCCCACAATGCCACGCCGCCTTGCTACTATCTATATACTGATTGCCACACTCCTTTGTGGAATCCCTGTCTCAGTCTCGGCGAACAATGTCGTTGAACTTCCGGTCCTGGCGGCCATTCGCCAAAACAATCTCGGCGTGTTCGAAATCCTGATGATGTGGTGGGACAAGAAACAGGAACCGAATCCCGTTCAACTACAATGGCTCCTCGCTGGCGTTCGACTAGGTGACGAAAATTTGGGGTCCATGGCTAAAGCCTTTGCCTACGCGGTCGAACGCACACCTTCGGTCCAGCATAGCGGAACCGTCTCTGTACAAGGGGTGGCCTATCGGCCCACAGGCAGCGACGGGCCAAGCGCCGGCGCAGCCATGGCCGTGGGATTCATCGCCATGTTTAAGGGGGAGCACATTCAGCGAGGCATTGCCCTGACCGGAACCATTGAACCAGGCGGGCAGATCGGCCCGGTGGGCAGCATCCCGGATAAGATTCGGGCTGCTGCACGAGAGGGTTATCGCACTGTGTTGGTTCCGCGCGGGCAGATGCATGACCCACTGTGGAACCTGATCGAACTGGGATTTCAGCTCAATATAACGGTGAAAGAAGTCGATACGATCGATGAGGCGTATCAGCTAATGACAGGCCAACGAATTTAACAGGATAGTTCATCTGGTTTGTTTGGTTTATTTTGTTTATTTGGTTGAATGAAACTTACCAGATGAACCAAATCAACCAGATCAACCCGACGAGCCACGCTCGACGAGGACGGCCTTTTTGAGCATCCTGCTATGCTGTAGCGCTCCGCATGATCTCTTCATACTCCGCTTGCGTCAATCGATGCATGCCCAACCTTAATCGTCGAGTAAGTTCGGCCTGATCGGTAATCTGCAACACGTTGAGCAACAACGCCTGACTCGCAGCAGACGAGCAGGCCAACCGGCGCACCCCATCGATTCGCACAAAGCCAAATCTAGCCTCAGTTCTTAGTTCGTCGCTGAGGAACGCATCCAACGCGGAGAAGTCCAACACAGGCGGCACGATCTGAAACTCGGCACAGAGCCCAGCCTTCAGCACGTACACAAGGCCACGAGACTCCGTATCGAGATAGGCTTGCAGATTCGTCCTGATCAGCCCGGTGCAGAGTCCCCAAAGACCGTGCCCAAGTTGCAGCTCAGCGCTTTCCTCCGAAGTACGTTCGCGCAAGGCTCCGGCCACGAATAAAAAATGATTCATTGGAAATTCGTCGCAGGGTATTCGGCGGGAAGATAATACACACGTAGAATGGACGCCATGTTACCAGGAAACACTCACAGCGCCATCCATCTGGACGACTCGACCGAGCCGTCCAGAATAGGCATTCCATACGAATGTCAATGCGTGTGGTAATCGTCTGCGTCGTCTAGCAGGCCTTCTGGTTTTTCAGGAAGGTCGGCGCCTTCATCTTCTCCATCCAGCGTGAGTTCTTCTTCCACATCTTCGTCGCCCTCAACACCGATGTCCACATCGTCCTCGCCCAGCTCCTCGTCAAGATCGGGATCTTTCAGCGCCGACGACCCCATCGGCTGCGATAACAAGGACCTCTTCGGCTCCTCATCCGCGAACGACTTCACGGATTTCTTGTCGAGAGCCGGGACCGCCGGCTTCTTTTGAGCCGCCTTGGGTACCGCTACCGTGGGCCTCTTGGCAGTCTTCTTGGTCACTCTCTTGGCCGTTTTCTTTATAGCCGGTTTCTTGGCTACTTTCCTGGCTGCCTTCTTGGCTACCTTCTTCACTGCAGGCTTTGCTTTGGCTTTCGCTTTAGCCTTCGCAGGTGTCTTCTTCACCGGCTTTTTCTTGTTCTTCGCCATCGATATTCTCCTCCCTCATCCATTGGATGTCTGACGCGGTCTCCATCTAGCATAACTTTTTATATCTTGCAACTCACACTTCTATAACCTCTCACAGAGTGGTAAATAATACTCTCTCCTCACCCCGCCAGACCCAGCCTAGTCCATCACCGTGAGCGCAACAAAGACCAGGAACCGGAAGGGCAACGAGTGAGGCAATTGTGAATCTGCCACATCGACTCCCTGGGTTGACTTCCAACGGATGGGAGAATCCTACAAACAAGCCACGAGGTCAAGGGGTAGACCAAGAATCTTGCCAAATTGGCACTACTTCCCCCCTTGGCCCACATGGTAAAATACAATCGCCGTGCAAGAACAACTATGAAAACATGGATCATCATCGCCGTCTTATCGCTAGGACTTGTCACAGTCTGGCCAACCACCGCCACGCTGCCGTACACCGCCATTATCATCGATAGTGGGTCACCCTATTTCGTCCCGAAGTCAGCCATCGTATCCAGCGGAGCCCCCATCAGATGGGACAACCCCACAGCCACCGAACACACAATCACCCATGTGAGCTGTTTAGAAGATGGGAACACCTGCGCATTCGATTCCGGAATCGTCCGGCCAAACGGCAGCTTTACACTTCCAGGGTTGGCTCCCGGTCGCTACCCCTACCTCTGCCGCATCCATCCCATCATGCACGGAATCATTACCGTAACAGACACGTTCGTCCCCTCCCAGCTCTAGAGCCCGTCGTTCGAAGACAAGAGCATATGGCATATGGCTTAGGGTCGAGAGTTTGTTCGAAAAGTTTCGAGTTTTCCTTGTTCGTGCTATACGCCATTAGCCATTCGCTCTTATCCCCAACGGGGACGCTTCACGTCCCTTGAGGTCTTGTGCGAATCCCAGTCCGCCGTGTAGGCTGCGACCCTTAAATATGCCTTTCCGATTATGAAACCAGCTGTCGCCGCTCACGAACCACTCAACCTCACCGGAGAGACGCTCAGCCTCCGGGCCTGGCACATCCCCGATCTTGTCGCCTATCAGCACAACGAAGACGAATGGTGGTTTGCCCCCCTCGATGACAACCTGCCGATTATTCGACTGAATCGAACAGGCCTGGAAATGTTACAGGTCATGAACGGCCACACCACAGTCGGGGCGCTGGTAGAAAAGTACGGGCAAAAAATCTGCGGACCCGACGGACAGCCGGGGCAATGGCACTTGGAACATTGGGCCCTGCCCACTTTCTCCCTCTGTTACTACGGTACAGAGCCCCCGGGCGGCCACCGTCATAAGGCCAAATGGGATCTACTCCTCCAGCAGGTTCGTGAAGGCTGGTCAGGGCGGGAAGGGTTCGAGGGGGAAGAGCATCTAGAAGACTTTCATCACCACGAGCTGACCGACAGCGGCGAAGACGACGGCCACTTCGACCTGATTGAAACCACCGTCTCACACCTCTTCCGAGAGCCAAACGACACACTCAACGGCCTGACCTATGGCCGGCTACTCATGAAGCAATTGCGGAAGCTGGGCTGGTTCACCCCCAAACCCCGCGTCATCGTCGAAGTGGGCGGCGGACTCGGATACCTCGCCCGTGAGTTGGGCAAGGAACTCCTGCCGTTTGAAAAGCAGACCATCCGATACATCTCCCTCGACATCACCGAACCCTTTCTCAAGCTACAAGTTACCCGCGCCAAGGCCGGAGGCTGGGGTGGTATCGGTACCCGCGCTAACGGCGAATGGCTTCCCTTCAAAGACCACTCTGTCGACCTTGTCATCGACAACGAGAACATGGCCGACATGACGCCGGTGAAGTTGACCCGGCAGGAACTCCTCGATGGAACAGGCAATACGCAACAGCATCAGGAAGCGTTGGATTGGATCAGACGGGTGCGGCTGCCGTTGGGCACGGACCTGCCTGAAGATGTGATTTTCAACCTCGGCCCCTTTCGATTCGTGGCGGAGCTGTGGCGGGTATTGAAGCCAGGCGGCAGGGCGTTTCTCACCGAATTCGGAATTGAAGAAGGCTGGCCGGCACCGGTCAAACTGCCGGGCCACACAGAATACGAAGTCCAGTACAGCCACCTGCGCCAAGCGACTCGCTGGCTGGGGTTTCAAGAGCGTTACCTCTCGCTGCCCCAATTCCTCGCCATCAAACCAGACAGCAAAGTGCTCTGCACCGGCGCAGCCTATACCATTCAGCGATTCTGCCAGGCCATACACAAGCCGTTCATCGTGCGCGCCTACACGGAGAAGGAATTACAGCAGGCCCTGGGCGACATGCTTCCGAAACTCCATGGCTGCCATTACCATGACGTGGCAGATCCCGCCTGGTTCGGCCTCATCGACTTCAAAGTCTTGTTATTGGAAAAGCCCGGCGGGGCTCCGAAAGCTAGCTTCTCGGAGAACAAAGGCTATCGGTGGTACTCACAGAAGTGAGGGGTGAGGGGTGAGGGGATACAGGGGTAGGGGGTAAAACGCACTGGCGGATCAGAAGCCAGTAATAATCGAACGGCCTCCACGATAGCTTTAGACCGACGAACTTCCCGGATCATCGGACAAAGAGCCAACTCCCAAGAGTCCGGGAACTACGGATTCTTTGCACAACGGAACCCGGTGCCGAAGCCACGGAACGACGGCACATGGACTTCTCGATTCGCGGCACGCAGATCATCCGTACCGCTCCCCCAGGAGCCGCCACGAACTACTTTGTAATCACCCTTTCGCGGTCCTGGCGGGTTCTGTAACGGACCGGTTTTGTAATAGTCCTGGTCATACCAATCGCTGACCCATTCCCAGACATTCCCGGCCATGTCATAGATGCCATAGGGACTCTTGCCCTCTTCCAACGTCCCCACCGGCGACGGTGCCGTATGGCTACCCCAGATCTCTTTCCCCGAGGTCGCGTAAAGCTTCGTCGGAATCTCATTCCCCCAGGGATAGACCCGGCCATCTGTCCCCCGCGCCGCCTTCTCCCACTCCGCCTCGGTCGGCAAGCGCTTGCCGACCCATTTGCAGTAGGCGTCCGCTTCCATCCAATCCACATTGGCAACGGGGCGACTCCGGTTCGTCTGTTTGTTCATGACAGTCCATTCCGGTGGGCTGTCATGGTGTGTCGCTTCCAAGAACCTCGCATATTGCGACACCACAACTTGGTGCTTATCCATGAAAAAGGCACCTACATAGACCTGGCGCACCGGTTGTTCGTCTGGATCTCCCGCCAAACTCCCCATCGTGAACTCCCCCGCCGGCACCACTACCATCGACCGGTCTAGAAGAGGAGACGACGCCGTCATCTCGTTACGCTGTTTGTGCCTCTGCTCTATTTTCTCTCGCATCTGCCGATAGCGGGCCTGTTGTTCTTCGTCGAGACCCAGCCTGTTCACAATGTCCAGGGTGTCCTCGGCCTGAGCGACCATATCGGGTGAGACATTCGGCGCGTTGATGGCCTGCTTCTCTTCGTCCAACAAGCGCCAGATTTTGGACTTGCGCGCCCGTTGTTTGGCCAATTCGGCCACCGAGGATTGCGCATCAAGTTCCAGCGAGGTCTGGTAATGCTCTTCCGCGCAGGCCCAGGCTTTCAGGCCCCGACAGGCATCGCCGAGATAGAAATGCGCCATGGCATTGGCAGGGCTCTCTTGTAAGCCGGCTTCAAAGGCCGCGCGCGCCTCCGGGTATTTCTGTTGTTTCAGGAATTCGTAACCGGCGGTAAATTTCTTGGCACGCTCATCAAAGAGTGCCGCAGCCATCGTCGGGTCGACATCGAGCGCGAGAAACGCGATGAGTGCAAGGATCTTTCTCATTCACCACCTCCCCATTCGGCAGAAGAGACGATTACACCCTATCCGCATATAGTCTGATGGTTAGGAACTATATGCCTCTCGCATCAGAAACACAAACGCACAGGGGAGTGAGGGGGCAGGCAACCATCCTTCTTGCTCGCAGAGCCCCCACGATAAAACAGTGGTCGCTCGATGCGCGCAGTGAAGGACCGTTTGCCCGCCCCCTCTGGGGGAAGTTGAGGAATCAGACGGCCCTCGCTTGGGCTAATGGCACGTCTCGGCGTGCCAGCGGGTGGGCGGGTGAGAAAGTAGCGCACAGGGAAGATCAATCAACCCCCATCACTTAAGAGGGGCCGAGCGAGCTTGGAGGGATTAATTAGATGGAATAACACGCACTAGCGGAACAGAAGCCAGCAAAAATCGAACAACCTATGCGACAGCTTTAGATCGACGAACTTCTCGGAGCACTCGACTGCCCACCCGATCTTCAGCCACGTCCATATCGTATCGGCTTTGCAGGTGAAGCCAGTAGCGCGGACTCTGATCGAGATACCGGCCAAGCCGTAACGCCAACTCAGCGGTCATAGGACGTTGCCCACGCACCACATGGCTGATCCGCATTGCAGGGACACCAAGCTCCTGCGCTAAACGATACTGGGACAACCCCCACTCATCGAGGATTTCTTTGAGGTAGACACCGGGATGTATTGGGGCGATGCGGGACTTAGCCATAGATCCTCCTCAATGATAATCTACGATCTCCACACATTCTGCATGCCCATCTTGCCACAGGAAACAAATTCGCCACTGGTCATTGATACGGACACTATGTTCTCCTTTGCGATCACCCTTCAGCGCCTCAAGCCTATTCGAGGATGGAAGCCGAAGATCCTCCAGCCTAACGGCTGCGTCGATCGCATTGAGCCTCATAAATGCTCGCTGCTGAATCTCCCGCGGGAGCTTCCTCACGAACTGGCGTTTGAAAACTCGTTCGGTGTTGGAGTCGCGGAAGGACTTAATCACACCAAATAGTAAACAACTTGTTTACTAGCCGTCAAGTCTATCTCAACGATGAGGCAGGCACCGCCTGGCTCGACCTCATCGACTTCAGAGGCTTGTTACTCAAAAAATAGGAGAACAGGGTGGCAAGGCCAATCCCTGTGCTCCCGGAACGCGCACGATCAAAGGGGAATGAGGGAGCAGCCAGCCGTCCTTCTTGCTCGCAGAGCCCCCACGATAAAACGGTGGTCGCTCGATGCGCGCAGTGAAAGCCGGACTGGCCCCTCCCTCATGGGAAATGGAAGGAAGGAGTCTTGTAGGGGAAATGCTCGTTCGACGACCGCAGTGGGGACTAGCCACGCCACCCTGTAGTGAGAAAGTGGAAAGCTAAGAAATAGGATAGCCTGGGCTTCTTGCTCGCGCAACGCGCGGCCTCAGAAGGCCCTCGTTGGACGCGCGCAGTGGAAAATCAATCAGCCTCCATCCCTGAAGAGAGAACGAACCAGCTAAGAACTCACAGGCTTACGGCTTCGTGCTCTTCTGCCATGCAAGATCCTTCGCGCGGTGAATCTCGCGCATCACCCGCACCATGGGATCGCAATTGGGATCGTCTTGCCGTACAGCCGACGCACGCAACGCTAGCGCTAATTCAGTCAGCTCGATCGTGCGGCGCAAATTGTTGGCGATCTGCGCATTCTCAACATCGTCGTCTGGTCGTCGCATTGACATTCACAACGGTAAAAACTCTTCAGCAGATAGCCCTCAGCATTCCGCTAACAGGTCCACCCTCTGAAATTGAACCAAGAGATTCTACGCGGTAAGCCCGAGATGTTGCTCGATACTGCGGACCCGTTGCTCTAAGCGTTCGACGCGTTCTTGAATTTGCCCGTAGGAGAGCTGGATGAGGGCCCGTGTCTCTCTGAATTGCTCGTCAAGATGAACTCGATCGTCAGTATGACGCCGGTCGAGATGCATCTGAAATCCTTTTGCTGCCATCTTGAATTCATGCTGAACTCCATCGGTCAGAACGGCGGTGCGCCTTTTGACCGCGACGATTTCAGTCCGAAGGGTCTCAGTAGCTGCACCGACAATCTGCTGAACTTTCGCCAGCGATTCCTGATTCACAACCTCTCCCACTGAAAGCCCCCCGAAGTCTAGGACACTGGAACGGGAAAGGCAATTGCCCACGCCGCATTGACGGCTTTCTCAAAATATTCTAGATTTCGGCATCACAGGTTCCAACATTTCTCGAACAAGCATGCATTTTGAAAGGCAACGTGCCGACAATTAGCACCTTCTTTGGCATCGTCATCCGTATGTACTATGATGACCATGGCCCGCCGCACTTCCATGCCTACTACGGGGAGGACATGGCTTTGATTAGCCTCGAAACCCTGGAGGTGCTACAGGGACGATTGCCGCGACGAGCCATGTCGTTGGTGCTAGAATGGGCTCAACAGCACCGGCGCGAGTTACGGGAAGATTGGCGGTTAGCCGAAGTCCACGAACCGTTGAAGAACATCGCTCCCCTCGAATAAAGGAGCGAAGGGGAACCTGATGAGTAAGATCACACGAGTGCAGGTTGAGCCGAACTATCGGCTCCACGTCGAGTTTAGTGACGGAGTGATCGGAACGGTTGATTTGTCCACCAGACTCTTCGGTACAGTCTTTGAGCCGTTGAAAGACCCGGCTCTCTTCGCACAAGTGAACATCGACGAATTTGGGGCGCTCGCCTGGCCGAACGGAGCAGACCTGGCTCCAGATGCTCTCTACCAAACCCTTGTCGAAAAAGATCAGCGAAAGTCCTCGAAGCTCGCCACATTCTAGAAGCAGATATCACCGGCTCCACCCTGCCTGGTTCGGTCTCATCGACTTCAACGTATTGTTACTCGAAAAAAGAAGCAGGGCAACCAGCTGCCCTTTGTGTTCGCGCAACGCGCGGCCTAGGAAGGATGCGAGGAGGCAGGCAACCGTCCTTCTTGCTCGCAGAGCCCCCACGATAAAGCAGTGGTCGCTCGATGCGCGCAGTGAAGGACGGTTTGCCTACCCCCTCTGGGGGAAGTTGAGGAATAAGAAGGCCCTCGTTGGACGCGCGCAGTGAAGGGCAATCTGGTCACTCCGCTTAGTGAATAACGGGGAAAGCGCGGATAGGAATCGTTCGATCGAAAGACGAGATGTACAATTCCAAGACCTGACACTGAATACCGCAGGAACAACAAAGATTACCGGCACATTCACAATAGTTGGTAATGTGAATTAGACTGCCACGGCAATAACGGCTTTCATCCGTCATACTTTCGAAGGAGACTTGTCTGGAACTCATTAAATGCTTCCAGGAACCAAGCAAACGCATCTTTGTGAATATCCAGCTCGCTTTCCGATACTACCAGCTCGGCGGCGACTTTAGGATGCGTAATCCGATGCCGCAACTCTAGCGAGAGCGCTAACTTCTCCCAGCCTTGAGTGCTGAAATTAGGAGCCCAGTCGAGATCGAATTTAGATGCCGCGATTTTCAGCGTTTGCTTTAGATTGGATAGGGTATCGATATGCGCGTGCTTCAGTGATGCGGTACCTTCCTCATCTACGATTACACGGCTCTCCGACAAGAATACGTGCTCCTCTGCAGAAAGACTTTTGTCGCCCAGTTCACAGGCACGGAGAGCGAACTGCTTCGTGCAGAACACTTCTCCTTCGATCATCGACCAGTAAGCACGCACAAACATGCGTCGCAACGGCTGACTGGACCAATCATGTCGGTATGCGGCCACAAGACTCTCAATGTCCTGACGCAAGACACCTGAGACTTCCAGCATCTCGTCGAGCGTCTTCCCCAGGTTGCGCACGAAAGATGGCAATGGCTCTGTCATGAGATTCCTACCGATCCCGCTTGGGTCCTCGCACTCATCATAATATCCGCGTTGCTAGATTTATCAGAACCCCTTCCCGTAATCCTAAATCGCTGACAAGCACCGCGGACATCCCCAGCGTCTCCATGATCGTTCTGATAATGATGGCGCCGGCAGCTATGACTTCTTCGCGGCCTTTTTCTAGGCCTGGCAGGCCGGTTCGGTCGGCTTTCTTGCGTCTCAATAGGGTTTGTTCGAGTTCTTGAATAATATCGAGCTGCAGTCTGTAGTTATGGATTCTGGCTGGCTCGTAGGCGGAAAGTTTCTGCGCCATCGCTGCCAAGCTTGTGATGGTTCCGGCTGTGCCGACGAAGGTGGCTGTTTGATAGTTGCCCATACCGGCGACCGCCGCCCTGGTTTCTTTCGTGATCCACTCGCGTGCCTGTTGCACTTCTCCGTCGGTCGGAGGGTCGTGATGTAAGAGCCGCTCACAAAGCCTGACGACGCCTACATCTATCGAGCGCACATTCGGTTTCTGACCTGGACTATCTAGAATGAACTCCGTGCTGCCGCCGCCGATGTCTAGGGCCAGCACGTCGGTCACACCGTGGGGCAAACCGGAGCGGATGCCCAGCATGGTCCGCCTGGCTTCTTCTTCTCCTGAGATCAGCTCGACCTCGAAGCCTGCCTCGCGCTTCACGCGATCGAGAAACTCTTCGCGGTTCGCTGCATCACGTACGGCGCTCGTGGCGACGGCTGCCGTGGCATCGACATGGGAGGCATCGATCAGCGCCCGCCATTCTTTGAGGCACTGCACCACCCGATCCATCGCGCCAACACTCAGCCGCTTGGTCTGATCGACACCCTCGCCTAGCCGGAGAATTCGTCGCTCAGATCGTATTTCTATCAGCCGGCCATCGGTTGCTACATCTGCGATGAGCAATCGGCAGGTGAGCGTGCCGATATCCACGCCGGCGAGACGCATCGTACGTGACGAGTCGTTCATAGTTCGGTCCGAATCTCCGTCATTTCCGATTCAAGCTTCTCGCGTGCGCCTTTGAGGTCTTGGATCTCTTTGACGAGTCGACTGATTTCGGCATCGTACAGAATCCGTTCAGCCGGTTCGCCTACTTCATGAAGATGAACCGCCCGCTCGCCGACATCCCGGTAGAACTCATCCAATTGCTGGTCGAGCTTGCGGATATCGAGCCGGATCCGCAGCAGTTCCGTTTCTTCCAACGCACGGATCGCCGCCTGCGCCGTACCATGACGCAGCGTCGCCAACCCTGCCTTCATGTCATGCTTGAGTCGCTGGAGTAAGCCCACAAGAACTCCTGGTTAGGGGCCAGAGGCGAGGGGCAAGAGGAAAGTCTCTCCACCTCTCGCCTCTCGCCCCGTGCCTCTCGCCTATTGTTAGCTGACCGATCCCAAATCCAACTTCGCTTCCCACCGCCGCAACATCGTCTCTCGCAAGGCCCGATACACCGGCGCTTTCAGTTGTGGGTCCTGCTTCAACAATGCAAAGGCCTCCTGCCGCGCCTGCTGAAGTATATCGGCATCCCGAACCAGATTCGCGGCGCGAAACTCCGGCATGCCCCATTGCCGAAACCCAAAAAACTCGCCGGGCCCACGAATGCGGAGATCTTCTTCAGCGATCACAAACCCATCGGTCGATCGTACGAGCGCCTCCAGCCGCTCTCGGGCTGCCGATGGCGATTCGCCGGCTGCTTTGGGCTTCGCCGATCGAAACAGCACCCCGCCCGAGGCCATCAGCAGACAATAGGACTGGTGTCCGCTTCGTCCAACGCGTCCGCGCAATTGGTGCAACTGCGCCAGCCCGAACCGTTCGGCATGCTCGATCATCATGACCGTAGCATTGGGGACATCGACCCCGACCTCCACCACCGTTGTCGAGACCAGGACCTGGATCTCCCCTTTCTTATACGATGCCATGACCTGTTCTTTTTCTTCCGACTTCATCCGGCCATGCACAAGCCCGACGCGAAATTCGGCCAACTCCTCAGCTTGCAACTGCTCAGCGCCCTGCATAGCCGCTTGCAGATCGGTCTTCTCTGATTCCTCGACCAACGGATACACCACATAGGCCTGCCGGCCACTCCTCAGTTCATCGCGGAGGATCTGATAGGCCCGCCCACGCTGGCTGTCGCTTAAGAGAAACGTCCGCACCGGTTTTCGCCCCGGCGGCATCTGGTCGATCACCGAGACATCCAGATCCCCGTACACCGTCATGGCCAGCGTGCGTGGAATCGGTGTCGCAGTCAGCACCAGCACATCGGGCTTATAGCCTTTCTCGATGAGCGTCTTCCGTTGAAGCACACCGAATCGATGCTGCTCATCCACCACCGCAAGCCCAAGTTTCGCGAACGTGACGCCTTGCTGAATGACCGCATGGGTTCCGATCACGACCTGTGCGGCCCCGGAAGCCACCTGCCCGCGAATGGCTTTACGCGCTGCGGCGCGGCCACCACCGCTCACGAGCACCACAGAAAGCCCAAGCGGTTCCAACAGCGCCTTCATCGTCCGATAGTGCTGCTCGGCAAGAATTTCCGTCGGCGCCATCAATGCCGCCTGGTAGCCCGATCCGCAGGCCAGCACCATCGCCTGCACCGCCACGATGGTTTTTCCGGACCCCACATCGCCTTGCACTAGACGGTTCATCGGTTTGCGCGACGTCATGTCCGACAGAATCTCGCGAATCACCCGTTCTTGCGCCGCGGTCAACTGAAAAGGCAGCGCCCGATCCAGCTTGCCGAGAAGCGGCGTCTTCGGATTGAACAACACCTGCTTGACCTCTTCCTTCATGACTCGTTGCCGCGAGGCCAATGCGAGTTGGAGCACGAACAGCTCTTCGAACGCCAAGCGGCGATGCGCCGGCGTGAGGCCTCGATCGAGCTGCCCCCCATCCGTCCCAGGTTGAGGAAAATGCACATCCTGAATCGCTTGTTGAATAGGCAGCAATCGATAGCGAGCACGAAGCGGAACCGGCAACACCTCCTGCGCCTCAGCGGCATGCGCGTCCAGTAAACCTTTCATCAATGCGCGCATCTGCCGGGAGGTCCACCCCTTGGTTTCGTGGTACACAGGAACGATACGCCCCACGTGCAGCGGCGCTTCGGCTTCCGCACCCACGACTTCGTATTGGGCAACTTCCATCCTCATCGCCACCCACCCCTGCGCACCTGCCACCACTCGTCCGGTCAGCATAATACTCGTCCCGACGGTGAAGAGTGTTTCAAGAAACGGCTGGTTAAAGAACACCGCCTGGAGGCGCCCGGTTGCATCTTCCACCACAATGTCGAGGATGGTGAGGCGGCGACTGCGGGCGCGCTTCGCCTCGCTTCTGATGATTGTGCCGCAGATCGAGGCCTGCACGCCCGGCACGAGTTGCCCAATCGGGGTCATGACCGAGCGGTCTTCATAGCGCCAAGGCAGGGTCCAGAGAGCATCCTCAACCGTCTCGATCCCGAACCGTTGCAGCAACGAAGTGCGCTTCGGGCCGACTCCCTTCGCAAAACGGATGGGCTGTTCCCACCAGGCTCGCGATGGAATTTCACTCATGGCAGGCTCACGCGCCACAAGAGGCTCCGGCTGCTGCCACGCCCAGACCGGATCGCGAGCAGCCTTGTACAAGACTCCAAGAATGACCATGGCTTCCTGCAGCCGACGCTGTTGATCCTCTGCCGGGAGACGCTGCGGATCTGCTAGAAACAGCTCACGCAACTGGAGCAATGCCGCTTCAATCGCTCGTGGATAGACGCGATCCGACAGCGCCTGCATCACCTGTGAGGAGACAAAGCGATTCAGATTCTTGACGGTGGGCAGATGTGCGAATGCATCACGAGTCGCGAATTCGATAGGGCGCGCGACACGGTCCAGCCATTGCTGAAACTGTTCAGAGGGGTTGGGCTCGGAAGAGCGCCGTATCACAGGCCGGATCGTATCATAGCCTCTGCTCCTCCTCAACGACCCAGACTGGTTGATCTGGTTTATTTGGTTTGTTTCGTTCATCTGGTTAGTCTTAGTTCAACCAAATAGACCAAATAAATCAGATCAACCAGTCCTGCGCGCCTTGTCAATATGCTGACATTTCTTTGTTACACTTGCCTAGGGTGATACATTGAGAATCATCCTCATGGGGTCTGTATGTATCGTCGCAACATTTTTCACATCTTGTACCCCATCGCCTTCCTCATCGGCCTGTTCGTCGTCTATCAAGCCTGGTTCAAACCAACCTATCTATCCACGCCGCCACCTGATCAGCCCAATGCCGTCGTGGAAATTCCACAGAACAGAACGCCAGAACCGCATCAAGATGGCCCGACGGAATCGCAACCTAAACAGACTCGCCTGATAGATCCCAGCGTAATCCCGAAAACGACGCATCACGCACTATTGGAAACAATCCGCGACGAGATCGAAAAAGCAAATGTCAAAACCGCGGAAACTAAACTGGCGGATCTACCGGCAGCCATTGCAGACGACAACCGCATGCGCCCCTATCTAGCCATCCTCTGGAACAATCTGGGTATTCAACAGGAAAAACATAGCGGGACCGCTGTCTCGATCAAGGCCTTCAAGAAAGCCGCATCCCTCGATGCCACGAATCCCGTCGTGCAACTGAACCTCGCCCATGCCTACTGGGAACTGCGCGATCCGGCCATGACACAGAACTTTCTTGAAGAGCTAGTCGCCCTGGCTCCGAACGAGCCCTTCCCCCATCTGGCACTGGCCGATCTCTTTCAAGAGCGGGATCAGCTTGGCGAAGCAGCTCGCCATCTCGATCAAGCCACCAGACTCGCAAGCAAAGACCCGGCAATGCAATCCTATTTACGAACCGTCACGGCCAAAGTTCGGGGAACCGAGAAAAGTGAAGTGCGCCTTACCAGCCGAGACAGCGCGCACTTTACCGTGAAGTTCGATGGGGAAGCCGATCAGGAGACCTGGGCCGTTGTGTCGGAGATTCTTGAAGAGGCCTATCGAGAGATCGGCCAAAAGTTTGGGCACTTTCCATCGAGAACCATCGTCGTCGTTCTGCACACCAAGTCCACGTTTCAAAGCGCGACCGGCAGCCCAGTGTGGGCGGATGGGCTCTTCGATCCCGTGCTCGGACGCATCCAGGTTCCTGCGCAGGACGCCTTGGCAGACCGTGCCTGGCTCACACGCGTACTGCGACATGAGTTTGTGCACGCCCTCCTGCACGACCAACTCAGCCCCGCCGGCAGCGCTATCCCAACCTGGCTGAATGAAGGCTTGGCCATGGAATTGTCCGGAGATCGCTGGTCGGATCTCGATCAGATCATGAAGCAGGAGTTTACACTGATCCCTCTACCGGCCTTGGAGGGGGGATGGGGAGGACTGTCCAGCGATGCCGCGACCGTAGCCTATCTGGAGGCGAACTCGGCTGTGCACTATCTGATCGACCGCTTTGGCATGCCTCGTGTGCAAGAACTTCTCTCACACCTCAAGGCGAAGCAGACGCTCTCGGCCGCCATGCAATCGCAACTCTCGATGTCGTACGAGCAGTTCCAGTCCAGGTGGGTGGATCAGTTACAGGAGCACGGAAAGAAAAGCTAGCAGGATGCTGAAAAAGTCCGCCAGCATAAGAAGACCGTTGTTTGGTTTGTCTGGTCTGTCTTGTTCTTTCGTTGAACAAAACTAACCAGATGAACCAAACCAACCAGATAAACAAAACAAACCAGATCAACCAGACAGACCGGGCTTGTTCCAGGCATGCGAGATATTGGATCTCAGGCGGGCATCGCTTTTCAGTATATTGCTAACTTGCAGTGGTCTTGCTGCCGGTAGGTAAAACCCTCGCCCTCGTATTCAGATCAAGTCCTTTTCCATTTCCTCGGACCCTGCGCCACGCCAAGCAGGCAGGATCTCGGCTGCATCGTCGTACTCGGCTACCAGATCTGTCTCGTCCCCGGTCGGCTCAATCGTATCTTCCCACAATATCTGCCGGCCCCGATCATCCGTCATTCGGATGCGAAATTCGATCTGTTGAGATGAAACCATCGGCCCCTCTGTCTGGCCAACGACAGCCCTGCTGACCAGTTCTGTCCGCGCAAGCCTGCCAGTCCCAGCTGAGAACTGATCGGTCCACATCAGCTGTCCGGTTTCCGAATCGACGGCACGAAGAAAAAACTGGGGTTGACCATCGATGGCGCTTTGGCTGTGGACCTGGGTCACTGTCGCCTGTGGCGCAACAAGATGGGCCACGACTCGGTGGGTGGAGCCGGATTCTTGATCGCCGGCATTGAGATTCAGGAGACCTTCCCAGAGAAACCGGCCTGTGACTGCGTCATAGACACGAAGCGTGAACGCTGAAAGTCCATCGGTTCCCGGGCCGACTCCGCCTGCAAAAATCCGCTCACGCGGTTGACTGTCCGCCGACGCTGCGTCCTCTCTCACGTTCAACTCATACGTTTCCTCGGAGAAAATCTCGCCGTTCTCGGCATCGTAGGTTTTTACGGTAATCGTCGATGTCTCAGCATTCTCATACCCAACACCGGCTGCCACGACTGTCCTGGGTTTTACCGGCGCGAGAGACGACAGATCGGCAGTCCAGGCTGTCAGTGGGAGGCCCGGACCGATCATGGCACATGCGATTAACCCGACGTAGAATGCCTTCCTCGCCCGCCCATTGACCCACCGCTCCTGATACACCGGCACGAACTCACGCCCATTCGGCCTGAACCACCCTCTCACTTCGTCTATCGCCTCAGACAGCCATTGGATGATCGTCATGTGCGGGTCTCCCTTGCTTGTGCTGGAGTCTCGCATTGACGCCCTGTAGCGTAAATTCCCCACTGTGGGGAGAAAACCCTTCGAAAGAGGGGGGGCGAGAGGGGGGGAAAGGTTCAAAGGCTGAAGGCTAAAGTTCGAGGTTTTTAGAACACCGAACCCGGAACCTCGAACTTCGGACCGCGCCTGTTGCGCGGCTACTTGGGTGGTAGTTTACGATTAGGCGTGCAGGGGTTCTCGGCCCCCCCCTCAAGCGGGACTTGGCCAAAAATGGAATACCGGTACCGGGCCACAAACCAATACAGCAGATAACCGAATGGCTTAACTACTGGAAAGCTCAAGAGAACTGAGAGGACTCGTCCACCCTTAAGGCCAGGGAGGAGGGCCAGAAAGGCATCGAGCCCACGGGCAATTTCCCCATTAGGGTGGACCAGGAAGGCGGCGTTGGGACGACCTGGCTGATAGCTCTCCCCCAAAACCTGCTTGGCCTCTTCGCTCTGATACGGAACCATCCGTACTGGGGTGGCATCCGCATGAGTCTCCAGTCGCTCAAGACCCTTCTTGGCGGTGACACAGAGGCGGCATTGACCGTCGTAGACCAGAAGACAGGCCTGAGACACTCTGTCGGATGGGTCTGCCATCTCTGTCATCCCTCGCAATCGCCCATTGACCGGTTCGTCGCGAAATCGTGCCAGCCGGCTAGGCCAGGGGCGCGAGGCTAGTGGCTAGAGAGAAGAGCCATGCTTCCCGCGGGAAATTTTCGCCCCTAGCCTCTGGCCTCGTGCCTCTCGCCAGAATGACAGGGCCTGTTGCTGTGCGCAGCAAAACAGAGGTATCATCCCGTCCATGAGACACACCTGGACGCTTATCGGTCTCCTTGCGGGACTCTGTCTCATCGGAGCCAATACCACCCAGCTGATACCGGCTGCAACGGAGGCCGTCCGAGTCGGATGGATGCTGTATCTCCTCGCATTTCCTATCGCCCTTGCGGGCCTCGTGTGGATGGGATGGAGCTGGACCGCCATGGCCTGCGTCATGTATGGAACGGTGGGATTGGCCTTAGACCTTGCCACGGTCACGAGCATCCTGGGAGGAAAAGGCGAAGCCGGCGCCTTGTTCGTCTTCAGTGCGATGAGCGGGATCGTGAACTTTTTACTGACCTTGTTCGGAGGGCGGGCGTTTTTTCATTCGCTCCAGGGGACCGCGCTTCCAGTATCCCGCCCTCCCAGTCCTCCGTCCCCTTCTTCATCCGCAAGATCTTGATCCGTTCGAATCCGGCATCCGTCAACCACGCCCTCGTCTCGGCTGCCGAATAGGTATTGCCCCGCTCAGTGAACATCAACATTGAGACGGCGAAGAGACTCGCCTCTTCGGGAAACAGGCCGTCCCGGCCGTGGAGAAAGGCGTCTTGAATCAGCAGATGGCCGCCGGGGTTCAATGAAGCCAACGCGCGCCGAAACAGCGACTGATTGTCTTTCGGCGAATAGATATGGAGCACGTTTGAATACCAGATGACATCGTAGGCGCCGGGAATGGCTTCTGTGAGCAAGTCCAACGGCAGATAGGAGAGTCGCGCACTGGCCTTGTGAGTCGATGCGATCTCCTTCGCCACGTCGAGGGCTGCGGGACGGTCACACACTATGGCACGGAGCGTGGGATTCTTTGCGAGAAAAGCCATGGCATAGGTGCCGGGACCGCCGCCAAGATCGAGCAGGGTCCGCGCGCCGCGCAGGTCGATCTGGGCCGCAATCTTCGGAGCCGTCTCCAGGGTCCGGTGATGCATCGCCCATGTGAACCGACGACGATAGTCCGGCTCCTCCGCCTCATCGTGATCGAGCGGCAGTCCCGTCTTCACCGATTCCAGCAAGCGCCCCCAATCAGCCCAGTGGTTCGTGATCAGCTGGAGATAGTCCCCCCGATAGGCCGGATGATGGGCGTTCAATGCCGTAGCGCCCAACCGGCTGTTCCGATAGGTCTCGCCCTGTTTCTTCAGGAGCCCAGCCATCGCGAGATTCCGGCAGAGAATGGCCAGTCCCCGCTCACTGACCTTCATCTCACGAGCCAGATCAGGAATCGTCCAGACATCCGTCCCGATGGCCGTGAAGAGGCCCAGCTCAATGCCAGCGATCAGAACCCGCGGTAACCGATACGCCGTTATCGCATCGCGAAAATCGTCGAACGTGGCGATCCGCCTTTTCACCGAGCCACGCCGATCGTCTTCACACACCAGCGCATGAGGTCCTGCACGGCTATGGAATTTGTCAGGTCCACGTTCCGTTCAAACCGAGCAGCCACGTACTCATCGGTCATATCGGTCTGTTCAGAAAAACCGGATTTCAACAGAATCGCACGGTACTTCGAGACCTCGGGTTGGATGTAATACTTGGCCTGCTTCGCGATCTCGTCGGTGCCAAGATCCTCCGGCGTCCCATCGGACAGCAGTGTCATTACATCGTCCAATGCCATGCCATACTGACAGAGCAACTGTCCGTCCGGCGTCAGTTCCAACACCCAGCCATCGAAGCCAAGATCCATCGTCAACGCACCGCCGGTTTCGAATTCCTGCAATTGGGGGAACGTGGGGGTCAGCGAGGCTCTGAGAGATGCCCAGGTCGGTGAGGCTTCGTCACTCATGTGTGCACCTTTCTCGGAGGCGGCGTTCTATCCTGCCCGGCAAGACTCGCCTGCAGGGCCGCCAACCGTTGAATATTCTCTTCAAGTTTAGGCAACTGATATTTTCGATCCATATGCACCACCAGCTCAAGAAGACCCGCCGCCTCCCGTAGCTTGCCCGTCTCCTCATAACATTGGACCAGCACATAACGAGCGCCGCCTGTCCGCAGCTCATCGCGTGCGCGTTCGGCAATGGATTGGCTGGTTTGACAACAGGCGATGGCGTCGTCGTAGCGCTGCTGGAGTAAAAAGGTTCGACCAATCATGCGCCAGGCATCGGCAACGCCGCCTTCATTTCCCAACCGCCGCATCAGGACCAGCGACTGTTCATAGTATCCGATCGCCTGCTCGAACTCTTTGGTCTCGCGCGCAACCAAGCCAAGGTCCGAAAACAACACCGCTTTGCCTGCATCATCCTGTGTCTTGCACATGAGGTCCAACGCTTCGAGATAGTAGGCCTTGGCGCGATCCCATTCGCCCGCATCGGCTCTGAGATTCCCTAAATTACCGAGCGTTGTTCCGATTCCCTTTTCATCCCCAAGAATCTTCTGGAGTTCCAACACCTCTTGATAGTAGGTCTGGGCCGATTCCCGACGCCCACTGACCGCACAAATGTTTCCAAGGTTTCCCAACGTGGCGGCCAACGCCCGTTGATCCCCGGTCAGCCGGTCGCATTCCAACGCCTTCGCATAGCAGGTATAGGCATCGGTATAGAGCCCGCGCGAGAAATGCTCGTTTCCCTGGCGATTGAGTTCTTCTGAAAGTCCGTTGCGTAGCGTCATGATGAGGGCTGGAGCAATCGTTCGACCGCCTGCTTGGCGCCGGTGAGCACCGAAGCGCCGTCGCCGACCAACAGACTATCGAAATTGTACTTGAGGAGACGACGCAATCCCTCTTGGGCCTTCCCCACATCGGCATATTTTTCAGCAGGCAGCAGACTGACGGAGCCGACCGGCTTCCCGATCAACGCATCGCCGACAATCAGCACGCCCTTCCCCTGTTGAATGAACAAGGCTGATTCGCCGGGAGACTTCTGGTCTTTCAACTGGATCACCCAGATCCCACCCGTGAGCAATTCTCCGTCTTTGAACGTTTTGGTCGGCTTGAGGTCCATCTGCGACGCGTCGGCCTCCGGTACTTGCAACCTGCAGCGAAACTCGCCTTGGTACCTCGCCGCTTCGCGCGCATGATCGCGATTCGTCACGATGATGTAATCGACAGGTCCGTTGCGGAGAATCAGCGAACTCGCATCGCCTGTCATCGGCGGAGGGTCGACCAGAATCTTGTGTTCCCCGACCGTCAAGAACAGCCCGTTGAAATCGAGTTGCTTCTCCTCCGAGAACCAAGACCATTGCCAGATGCCGGGAAGCAGGTTCTTCATGAGATACCTAGGTTGAGGCTAAGGCTGAGCAAAGCTCTTGACCTTAGCCTCAGCTCTTCTTAGAGCGCCGCGATGGCATCTTTGACGGTTTTCGTGACCTTGGACAGGATGCCAGCCTCATTCGGCATATCGATGATGTCGTCTTCTGAGATCGTAATAAACTTTCGATTCGGCCCCTTCGTAAGAGAAATCAGAAACATGCTATTAGAAGGGGTCACGGGGATCACCACCTGCACAGCGGCATCAGTCCCCTTCACGACCTCCAAGAACTTCTGCTTACCCTCTTCCATCTCATCCATACTCTCCACCTTCCTCTTCCACCAGGCGGCGATTCTCTTCGCGGCGGTGGTCGGGTTGTCTCCTATTGCGCGCATCGACCGATCACCTTCTGAGGTAAGGGGTCTGCGAGCAGGGAGACGGCCCGACCGCCGCCGCTCTTACATTTTATTTCCGCCCGCCAACAACTTTTCGACTTCCGCCACAATCACCTCTTCACCGGCCAGATCCATATTGCCGACACGCTGCCACCGGATCACGCCCTGCTGATCGATCACATACACGTTAGGAATAAACTTCCCTCCGCCATACAATTTGTCCGTCACCTTGTTCGGATCCAGCAAATAGGGATAGGTGACTTTCACGGGAAAGGCGGACAAGAACTCGCCGACTTCTTTCTTCGAGTTGCCGGAAGAATTGACGCCGAGCACAGCCACGTCTTTTCCTTTCGTCATTTCGGAAACTTTTTGGAGCGTCGATCCCTGCATCATGCATGGATCGCAGATATGAAACAGTCCGAGCACCACGACCTTCCCCTTGTAGATATCCAACCCCACAGTCTCACCGGTGATTGCCGTCAACGCAAACGAAGGCGCCTTCTCGCCCACCTTAAACATCCCCTCGGCAAGGGCCAGTTGGGCCGCAGTAATGGGAACCAGCAGTGCAAAGAGTGCAATCCATAGCTTTTTCATGACGCCCTTCTTCTCCTCAATGTTCAATGCTGAATGTTGAATTTCCGACCAGCCTGAAGATGCAACATTGCTCATTCACCACTCAACATTCGCAACTTCCTATCGTGCCATCCTACCATGCAGATTTTTTCAGGGGCAATGGCATCTGGAAACATCGAGACGACGGAGGAGGGATGAACGCTCGCGGCGGAGCAGCATTGTCAACCAACGGATTCTCGCGATTGAATCGGCGACACTTCAGAATTCAACAGCTGATTCATCCACTCCGGTCCACCACAGCTGCTTGTCGAGAGCCGGCTGTCGCAGCTATTGATAATGCTGGGCTTGGGTGAGGAAAAGCGTGGCGTAGAGCCCCTGCTGCTGCATCAACTCGTCATGGGTTCCCCGTTCCACAATTTGGCCGTGATCGACGACAAAAATACGGTCGGCCATTTTGACAGTAGACAGTCGATGGCTGATCAAAATCGCCATACGCCCCTGGGCGAGTTCATGAAACCGTTCGAACAGTTCCGCTTCTGCTTTGGCATCCATTGCGCTGGTGGGTTCGTCGAGAATCAGGATCTGAGAATCGCGGAGGATGGCCCTGGCGAGCGCCACCTTTTGCCATTCGCCGATGCTCAGTTCATGCCCGCCATCGAACAGCTTGCCGAGCAAGGACTCATACCCCTCCGGCAAGCGCTCGATGGCCTCATGGACCCCAGCCTGTTTGGCCGCTTGGGTGACGGCGGGAAGGTCGACGTCGTGGGATCGCACGCCCAAAGCGATGTTGTCTTTTGCCGAAAGCTGAAACTTCACGAAGTCCTGAAAGATCCCGCTGACGGCGCCGCGGACATCGGCAATGGGATAGTCCCGAAAATCTGCCCCATCGATCGTGATGCGTCCCCCCGACGGATCGTACAGCCGGCACAGGAGCTTCACCAGCGTCGTCTTCCCAGAACCATTGGCCCCGACGAATGCGACATGTTCGCCGGGTCTGATCGTAAAGGTAAAGTCCCTGATCGCCACACGTTCTTCATGCGGATATTGGAATGACACATGATCGAACGTGATCCCCTGCGTGATCGGTTGGGGAAACCGCTTCGGATGTGCCGACTCCGGCAGATGCGACTGAATACCCAAGAACTCACCCAACGTGGTCATGAACAGATTGCTCTCATAGAGGCTCGACACACTCCCTCCCAAACTCTCCAGGAATCCGGAGGCTCGCTGCACCGCCAGAAAATACATCACGAGGTCTCCCACGGTGAGCAACCCCTGAAACGTTCGGAACGCCACAAAACTGTAGACGCCGAACACACCTGCCACTCCGACAATCTGCGCGGCAAAACCCGCGAACGCCCAGCGGCGCTCTAACGCGATCCGTTCCCGGCGCAGCACCGATCGCGCGTCTTGGAACCATTGTCGCAACCGAGAGCCGAGGTCGAACAGCCGGACTTCTTTCGCTGCAGTGGCTTGCGTCAGCAGCACATTGACGTACCAGGCCTTCCGTTCAAGCGGCGTCCGCTCGCGCTCCCAAGCAAACAGTCTGTTGGATTGCTGCAGACGGACGAAGAAGTACGGGATGGCCGCCAGCATCAAGACCGGGATCAACCCCCAGTGCAGCCACCAGAGTATGCCGGCCATCGCAAGCAATGAAACGGCATCTTGGCCAAATTGGAGCAAGGCGTTGAGAATCGACGTCGGACGATAGGGCGCTTCTTGTTGAGCGCGATGGAGCGTATCTTGATAACGCGCATTCTCGTAGTACTCTAGATCGACCTCGACGGACTTTGCCTGGAGGAGCGCATGCATATGATCCGTGACGACTTGAGCATGAATCCTCGAAATCACAGAAGCGACGACGGTCAGCATGGCGGTGGCCACCGCCACAACTGCCAACCCCGCAAGGATCATCGTTATCGGGGTCAACGAGGCCTCGGCTGATGGGGTCTTGAGCCCTTCGGTCACGGCATCAATCAACAACTTCGTCAGATACAGCACCACCAGGGGAAGGAGGCCTTGGATCACGCGCACCACGATACTACCAACGGCCAGACTCGGACTGCTCTGCCACACGAACGAGAGAGCATGGCGAAGCGTCAGGAGGAAGGGGCGTATGCGATTCAGAATGATGTTCATCGGTGACAGGAACAGGTGATGAATGCCTCGTCAGGACATCGCTGTCTTATTATCCTGACGCCGGATGGCCGAGTCCTGCCTCCCGCCGGCTGCCGGATCCGGAGGATACGAAAAGGTGACGGTGAAACGTTGCCAATGCTGGCCCGTCTCGTGAAAAGGCTGACGATCCAATGTGAGCCACGCATGGCCATCGAGATTCGAAACTTCTTTTCTCACACCACAATGAAAGAGAACCGGATACCCCAATCGCCGGGCGAACCAATACAGAGCCAACGACCGTGGGAAACAATTCCCTTTTTCGTTATAGGGAAACAGTTGAAGCCAGCGATCCACATAGTAGACCAGATCCCCCATCACTGCCTCGTCAAGCCTACCCGTCATTGAGCGAGGATTCAATCGGTCCAGCACCAACGGCAAACTCTTGACCCGCAACAAGAGACGAACCCACAACACAACCAGGCCTACGCGCAATACGGTCCAATACTTTTTCACGAGTCGGATCATAATGGGTTCAGTGTAGCAAGCCTCAATGAGAATTCCAGCATCCGCCGTTTCCAAATCCAAAGTACACACGGTCTAATAATCCTGGTGGGCCAGGGGAGGTGTTCAACATCACATCGAGGCCCACGTAGGCACGGCTGTCGACTGTGATGTATTTCAAATTTCTACGCAGAACAATTGGAGACAATGCGGGCCATAGCGAGATACCAGTACGCCGAACCGATTCCTTTGTAGGAATAGGCAGATAGGCTTCCCGGAACGTTCCAACCAGAAGATGACTAACCACCGTGCTCGACCCACCGATTGATAGCGCCCCGAATCGTGGAGGGGGACAGACTCCTCAGGGTCCGATGAAGAGGGCGAACGAACCGAGCGAGACGCGGGAGGGAGGTCCGCCAGTGAAACCAGGCTGGAGGGGTCGTGACCATAGGACTCTGATCACGACAGAGCATCAGACCAAACCGCCAGCGTTCCCACCACGAATCTTTCAAGGAGAAATAGAGCGCAACTGACTGTGCCTCATTCACGCCGGCACGACGATCTGCCAGAAGAGTGGATGGCATACGGTGGGAAAACATCTGCACATCTGGATCGGCGGAGAGCCGCGCGAGAACCGCCTCGGGCAGCGGCGCATCAAACAACAGACGCGCGAGCGACAATCCCATGAGCACCAGGCGTCGGCAGCGCCACGTCGAGGCATTCGAGAAGATCCGATTCCAGTCCAGGTGCCGGTGTGAACGAAGCAGCTCGGCGACATCGCACACCCATTTGAGCGCTTCCCACGCGTGCTTCGACCCATGGACACACAGAACGATCAACAGATCTTCCGGCGCCAATCCTTGTACCGTCTTGTTCGCTAGCGGAACAGGCGTTTGACGCTGCCAGAACTCGGGACGATCCAACTGAAACGAAAAGTGCTGGTGTGCCATCACCCACTGGAGATCGACGCGAAAGAGTGTGTGCTTCTTGATAAATACATGGAAAAGCCCTTCCTCGTGATCCGTCTCACCAGGATCAGCGGAAGGGTCTTTCCTCTCATAGCCCAGGGCCAACAACACAGCCTGCGCTTCTGCAATGGATCTTTTGGGAACAAGCAGGTCCAGGTCGCTAAAGTCGCGAAGGGTCAGATCGCCATAGGCCGACACAGCCAGGGTCGCCCCTTTGATGGGCATGACCGGCACTCCATGCGCGGCAAATGCCTCGCACAAAACGACGAGTTCCTGAGTGAGCACCCGGTTGAGCAAGGCACCGGCTTGCGTCCTCCAGCGTAACTGAGTCAACGATTCGGCTGGTACGAGGCCGGAACAAAGCGTGGACAGATTCCGATACAACAGTGGGCCAACACCATGATACCCCGCCAGATCGAGGACGACGGCCCACTCAAGCGGCTCTTGCACTCTCTGCCGGATACGTTCCTTGAGTTCATCTGTCACGGCCGTACGGGCACACCAGACCAAGAGCTCCGATTCCGGTCGCAACAAGAACTGCCTGGTCGTCATCATCTTCCTTGCTCAAGAAGCGGCGTGATCAGCTTCGGCAAATCGAGGATATCGCGGCCGAAATGCAAGCGGTAACAGTCCACCTGTTGCACCAGTTTCGCCAAGACCTGAAATTCTCGTCTGGCCACCTCCGGATCGTAGACCAATAACGCCTGCGGGAGAAGGACTTCCAATGCTCGGCTCTTGGGGAGAAGCTCGAGGTGACTGTGAGGGGCATCGACGACCTGGGGGAACAGGACCATGGCCGGCTGACAGCAGTCGCCCACCGAGGTCGGATACAGATCCTCGGCATGAAAGGACCGCTTGGGCGAGCCGGGACGGAGTACGCTCTCTGGCGCCCGCCTGAGCTCGGGGAAAAAATCCACCGTTGCGTCGGTTACGTTAATCTTGATGGGAAAGGGGAGCACGTCCACATGCGTACCGGCATCTCGAATCAACGGATGATCATCTGAGAGATAGCGATAGCCTGAGCGAAGCAGTGAGATAAATGACGTCGTCTTGCCACGGCCGCTATTTCCTGGAATCAAGACCCCACGCCCATGTTTCTCCAGCGCAGTCGCGTGGATCGTATAGAGCCCCCGGCGTCGTAAGAGTTCGATCAAGGCGAGGTGAAACAAATATTCGATCAAGTTCGCGTGCATGGTTTCCGGCTTGATCAGATAGCCGTCAGCCTTGCCCTGCACACCATCTATCACGAGGACTCCGGCATTGTGAAAGTCCGCGATCAAGCGCCCGCCGTCCTGAATCACCTCGTAGGGCAACCCGGTCTCTCGCCGATCCCCGACCGCTGCGCCCGTTCCGGAAGATAATTGACGCGCCGACGGTGATATCGTAAGTGGAATGTCCGCTCGTTCCTGCACAGCCCGGAAGCACAACGTGAGGGGGGCTGACTCCTCAAGCGAGTCCCGCCGAAAATGCCTCAACAACTCATTCACTGGTGCGGCCAACAGGGTCGACGCCGTGGCATATCTCACCGCCGTGCCGTAGAGGGAAAACAGATACTCGGTCATAGGCTTTTCTACCACGGTCATCGTCATGCTGTCCCCCCCCCACTGGTGATCGTCACCTACGCCTGCAGCCTCGTGAGAGAGAGGGCTGGCCGATTCTGACGAACCGGCCAGCCCTCTAGGCTTCTTAGTAGCTTTAGCGAAAGAGCTACCTTCTATGATGATGGGTATGGCCTGAACCGCGCGCTGTGATGTCCCGCAGCAATTCGTGTTTCACGAGCGCTGGCTTGACATACGCCTCTTTGTTCATTTTTTTCACCTCCTTTCCTCTTGAAGTAGCCCCTCCTGAACCAATTGGTTGACCAGGGCGACAAGATCGTCCAGGGCTCGATCAGGAGAAACCTCAAAGCGGTCGCACAGGACCGCATGGATGTCGCTGATCGTGCTGTGGCCGGTGCAGTGCTCCCCAATAACGCTGCCCAACCGGTTCAAGGAGTAGTAGCGCCCAGTGCTCAGATCCAATAGCACCGTCTCGCCCTCCATACTCGTACCCTGCACATCGGGGCTGGGCCGGAGAATGGTTCGAGCCAGCATGGTGCGGTCGACGGCATGCTCTGAGGCGATGGGACGTGGAGGCGCTTGCAGTGGGTCCGACATGGGCCGGTCCTCCGTAATTCGTTTTTTTCTATTAGCGCGACATCGCTCCGACAAGTCAGCACGGCTGCGCCGTCAGCACCAACAAAGGATGGCACAGAAGAGCAAGTCGGCGTCTTCAAGAAAGGTAGCCCGACCTTGTATTTCCGCATAGATCCCCAAAGGCTGGGGAGGTGCCCCTACTTTGGTAGGCTGCCAGCCTGATACCTGGTCAATCGTTCACGGAAAGGGATGTGTCGCGACGATGGCAGGAGAGGAGCCCCATTCGCATACTAAACATGACGGGAAACCTGGACCCGTTGCAGATTGCTGGAAACTCCCGCACACGACGGTTCAGAGTGAGACGTCTGAGCTCTAGCAGGCTGCGGAAAAACTCTGTGGGCACGCCGGAATTTCATTGGTCTGTACGTCTGCCTGCGACGAGCTCAGTCGAGCGGGACAACAGGAGTACACTACGCAGGATGCTCAAAAATGCCGTCCAGCAAGGCCGCAGCGAGCGAAGAGGGGAAGCGTACGCTTCGGTACGTTGATCCTCTGAGCGCGGCGAGAACGCCGATGGCGGACTGTTTCAGCATCCTGCTAGGAGCCTGTCCGACATTGCCTTCGTGACGAGGCGAAGGAGGCGCGGCCAGATGCGAGGCCGCAGGCTCGAGGCTGACCCCCGTTTCACGGTTCACGGTTCTTGGGAGCGGGCCGAGAACGACGCAGATGGTCGCGGATCATTCGCCGCAGTAAAAAGGTCAATGTCCGACAGGCTCCTAGGCACCATGAGTTCGATGTCGGACCAGGCTAAGCGGCCTACACCTCACCAAGAGCTTACAGAAGATCTTGAGATGAGATCAAAGAATCTACCCGCAACACATCGAATAGCAAAACCTGAGCATGTGCGCGATGAAAATGGCAGTGGCTATTGGCGATGGGGGAATATCGATGCGCGGTCCAGGGCGCGCCTTTACTTTCGTCGTCCTGCCCTTCGACTGACGATTATCACCTACGCCTGCCAGCCTCGTGAGAGAGAGGGCTGGCCGATTCTGACGAACCGGCCAGCCCCCTTGGCCTACCTAGCCGCCCAGCCGCCACCACTGCTTCAGGAAATCCTGATCCTGGCGCGAACCATTCGCGGTGATGTCCCGCAACAGTTCGTGCTTCACCAGCACTGGCTGGACATAGGCCTCTTTCGTCTCTGTATTCATTTTTCTGCCTCACCTCCTTTCCTGTTGAAGTAGCCCCTCCTGGACCATTTGGTTGATCAGGGCGACGAGATCGTCCAGCGCCCGCTCGGACGCGACCTCAAAGCGGTCGCACAGGACCGCATGGATGTCGCTCATGGTGCTGTGACCGGTACAATGCTCCCAAATGACACTGCCCACCCGGTTCAGAGTGAAGTAGCGCCCGGTGCTCAGATCCAACAGCACCGTCTCGCCATCCATACTCGTGCCCTGCACATCGGGGCTGGGCCGGAGGATGATTCGATCCAGCATCGTGCGATCGACGGCATGTCCTATTTCGATTGGGAATGGGACCACTTGCAGTGGGTCCGACATGGGCCCGTCCTCCTCGATCTGATGTTTTTCTATTTGTGCGACGTCGCGAACCAACAAGTCATCACCGACAGAGGATGACGCACGGAAGAGCAAGTTGGCGTCTTCGAGTATACTCCCGACCTTCTACTTTTTAATAGATCCCCAGGGCTGGGGAAGTACCCCTACTTGCGTAGGGTGCCGGCCTGATACCTGGTCAATCGTTCACAGAAGGGGATGTGCCGCGACGATGGCGGTGGTTACTGGCGATGGAGGACAATCAGATAATCAGGCGCAGGGCGTGTCTCCACGTTCATCGACCTGCCGTTTACTGGGACGGCAGACTAGCAGGCTGCGGAAGGACCATTTTGGCACAGCAAAACTTCGAGGGTCCGCACGTGTACCGGCGACGAGCTCAGTCGAGCGGCACAACTGGAGACCCCCCCCCGCAGGATAGCCGCGCGAGACTGGCGGGAACGGGCGAGGGTTCAAGGTTCGAAGGTCAAGGTTTTCGGAACTTCGAACCACGAACTTCGGATCGCGCCTGTCACGCTAGGCGTGCCCGTCGCGCCTTGGAAGGCTGGAGGACTTTTTCAGCAGCCTGTTAGAGGGACGGTTCGAAGAGGCCGAGCTGCAACTCCTCAGCCCGGGTCAGGGGAATGGGATAGCGTTCGGTAAAGCAGGCGTTGCAGTACTGGCCCGGAGTTCCGGGAGAGGCGTTCAGCATGCCATCGAGACTCAAATAGGCGAGGCTATCGGCGGTGATGTACTTCCGAATCTCTTCGATCGTATGGCTGGAGGCGATGAGTTCTTTCCTGGTAGGTGTATCGATGCCGTAGAAGCAGGGAGAAACGATCGGCGGCGAACTGATGCGCATATGCACTTCTTTGGCCCCGGCATTGCGAAGCATCTTCACAATCTTACGGCTCGTCGTGCCCCGCACCAGCGAATCATCAACCACGACGATCCGTTTTCCCTCCAACACCTCCGGCACGGCATTGAGCTTGACCTTTACACCGAAGTGACGGATCGATTGCTCCGGTTCAATGAAGGTGCGGCCGACATAGTGATTTCGAATCAGCCCAAGTTCAAATGGAATCCCCGCCCCCTCGGCATAGCCGAGCGAAGCAGGCACCCCGGAGTCCGGCACAGGAATGACGATATCAGCCGGCACCGACGATTCCTTTGCCAGTTGCCTGCCCAAAGCCTTGCGCGTGGCATAGACCGCGTTCGCGCCAAAGATCTTGCTGTCCGGCCTGGCAAAGTACACATATTCAAAGACGCACATGGCGGGACTGACTGGTGCAAATGGTTTATAACTCGTCACGCCCTTGTCGTTCAGTACGACCAGCTCTCCAGGCTCGATCTCGCGGACTACTTCAGCTCCAAGCAGATCGAACGCACAGGTCTCAGAAGCCACGAGGTAGGTATCACCCAGCCGACCGAGGCAGAGGGGCCGGAAACCATGAGGGTCGCGGACCGCGATGACCCCCTCATCCGTCTGCAAGACGACTGAAAACGCCCCACGAACTTGAGTCAATGCATCGATGATACGGGCCAGCAGGGTATCGGCCCGCGAATGGGCGATCAAATGGATGATGACTTCGCTGTCCGAGGTGGATTGAAAGATGGCGCCGTACGCTTCGAGCTCGTGACGCAACACTTGGGCATTAATGAGATTACCGTTATGGGCGAGTGCCAGGTTCCCAAACGCAAAGTTGACCGAGAACGGCTGGACATTCTTGAGATCGTTCCCCCCGGCGGTGGAATAGCGATTGTGGCCGATCGCCATCGAACCGATTAATTGATCGAGCACCTGGGGATTATAAATATCCGCAACAAGCCCCTTCCCCTTATGGACATGAAACTGCTCGCCATCGCCCGAGACGATGCCGGAGGCTTCTTGTCCGCGATGCTGCAGGGCGTACAATCCTAGATACGTGAGATTTGCTGCTTCCTTGTGGCCATAAATGCCAAAAACGGCACATTCGTCGTGAAACTTATCGGGGGTGATGAGTTGCATAATCCTTTTGGCGAGAGGCAAGTGGCACGGGGCTAGGGGAAACGAATGACGAAATCTTTCCTGCCCCCTCGCCTCTAGCCCCTCGCCTCTAGCCCCTCTAGACAGCGTTCAATCGAAAAGGCCCATCGGTCGTAAAGCTGATCTACAGGGAGGTCGATGCGGCAACCCTTGCTCCATTGCCCCTCCTCCACATCGATGACGAACCGATCGCCTCCCACCATCCCAATCTTCATTGCTGGAATACCTGAATCCCAGGCGCGATTCAAGACCTGATCGGCCATCTCAGGCTTCACCGAAAGGACCACCCGCGATTGACTCTCACCGAACAAGAGGGCATCCAGCCTCGATGCATCAAGAAATAATTTTACCATAGCGCCTCGCCTGCTGTCCGGTGCAGAGATACAACATTCAGCCAGTGCGACCGACAACCCTCCATCTGAGCAATCGTGAGCGGATTGCACAGCTCCTTCGCGGATTATCTTCAATAAAAAGTCATGGAGGGCCTTTTCCGTTTCAAGACTAAGTAACGGCGGCGATCCCTGCTCCCGGTGATGGAGCACTTTCAGATATTCACTGCCGCCCAGGTCCTCTTTCGTCTTGCCCAGGAGTAGAATCGCATCGCCGTCCTGCTTGAACCACTGCGTCATCGTCTTATCGGCTGAATCGATCAGACCCACCATCCCCAACATCGGCGTAGGATAAATCGAGAGACCGTTGGTCTCATTGTAAAAGCTCACATTGCCGCTGACGATAGGGATCGCGAAATGTTCGCAGGCATCCTTCATCCCTTCGATCGCCAACACGAACTGCCACATGATATCGGGCCGCTCTGGATTGCCGAAATTCAAACAGTCCGTGAGTCCAATCGGCTCCGCGCCGGAGCAGACCAGATTCCGCGCCGCTTCGGCCACCGCAAGACGAGCCCCTTCATAGGGATGCAGCAGGCAATAACGGCTATTGCAGTCCACCGTCATCGCGAGGGCTTTATTGGTCCCCTTGATCCGAACCACCGCCGCATCGGAGCCTGGCCGGACCATCGTGTTAGTTCGCACCATATGGTCGTACTGCTCATAGACCCAGCGCTTGCTCGCAATCGTCGGCGACTCCAAAAGCGACAGCAGCGCCGCACTCGCATCCTTTACATCGGGCAGTGCATCATAGTTCAAGTTGGTCAGCATATCCTGATAACCCGGCGGCGAATAGGGTCGCTCATAGCGGGGCCCATCATCGGCCAGGGACTTCGCCGGAATCTCTGCCACCACCTTGCCCTGATCCCTCACGCGGAGAATCCCATCGCCCGTAACCCGCCCCACCACCGCCACATCGAGATCCCACTTCTTACAGATTCTGATGCACTCATCTTCTTTGCCAGCCTGCGCCACCATCAGCATGCGTTCTTGCGATTCCGACAACATTATTTCATACGCCGTCATGCCCGGCTCACGCCGCGGCACATCGGTCAGGTCCAGATCGATTCCGTTACCGGCACGCGACGCCATTTCACAGGACGAACTGGTCAACCCAGCCGCCCCCATATCCTGGATACCGACCAGCAGATCGCCCGCCATCAGCTCGAGACAAGCTTCCAACAACAATTTCTCTTGAAACGGATCGCCCACCTGCACCGTAGGCCGCTTCTGTTCCGACTGGTCGTCAAAGGAGTCGGACGCCATCGTCGCGCCATGAATCCCGTCACGGCCCGTCTTCGAACCGAAATAGATCACCGGATTGCCGACCCCGGCCGCCGTTCCAAGAAAGATCTTGTCCTTGTGCGCAATGCCGAGACAAAATACGTTCACGAGCGGATTCTGCGAATAGATATCGTTGAAGACGATTTCGCCTCCGACCGTCGGCACCCCCATGCAGTTGCCGTAAGCCGCAATGCCCGACACGACACCCTTGACCAGATGCCGATTCTTCGCATTATCAAGCCCGCCGAACCGCAGCGCATCGAGCAAGGCAATCGGGCGCGCACCCATCGTAAAGATGTCTCGCAGAATCCCCCCCACCCCAGTCGCCGCACCCTGATAGGGCTCGATAAACGAAGGATGGTTGTGCGACTCCATCTTGAAGACCGCGCAGAGCCCATCGCCGATATCCACGGCCCCGGCATTTTCCCCCGGCCCCTGGACTACCCGAGGCCCCGTCGTCGGCAATTTCTTCAAATGCACGCGCGAACTCTTATAGGAGCAATGCTCCGACCACATAACGGAGAACATGCCGAGCTCAGTGACATTCGGCTCCCGCCCCAAAATCTCGACGATCTTCTTATACTCATCGTCCGTCAAATTATGCTGCGCGATGAGGTCTTTGGTAATGGCTTGAGCTTGCATGAATCAATCACCCCAACGCTTAGACAGGCGCGGCACTAGTACGCAAGAGACCGGACAGTTCCAATACTCGTTTTGACCAGACACTCGATTCCTCAGCAAAACGTCGCCGCTGTTCAAGATCTACCCAAATACGGCTCCAGCTACACTGCCATCGCGCAAGCTGGACTTGCAAAACGACAAGTTCTGCCGCCGTCTGTGTCTCAGCATCAGCCGCCGTCCATTCGATAAAGTACTTACTCTCATCGATCAAGCTTTCCACAGCATCACGACTGGCATCATGTGCAGCAAACGATTTAATCCGACTCAAATTCGCTGCCAACCCACCCAAGCGAACAGGAAGGGTGTCGCGAAGATACCGTTCTTGAATGGCCGATTATCTTTCACACTCCACCCAATAAAGGCTTAACGATCTCTCCTACACGCTCTCTGACACCAGAATCCATTATCTCCAGCGAGGGATTGTTCTGGCGCGGTCGAATGTTGATCAAAGACTCAAACGTGACCTGCTGTGCGCCGGGAATCCAGTCCGCACCCAAATATCTTCCTGGCGACTCCCATCTTCAAGCAAGACGGCTTCACAATCTGCATGCAATGCCCCACCACCGGAGAGAATTCCTCGCTCAAGATCGACAGCCAGCTTTATATATGTCCCAAGCACCTGAAGCATCTCCTCCATCTGCTGCGTAGTGGCCCGAGTACGAATGATATGAATCACGGCAGTGTCTTCAATGGATTATCCCTGTCCCTTCGCCCCGCGGAAAAACCAAATCGCACTCATCGTCCATCAGATTATGCTATGCAATGAGGTCTTTGATGATTGGCAAAATTATGAACTCAATTGGAATTATCCTGAAATCTAAGCGCCACTTATTGCATAGCTTTTCTATATGGAGAACCGCAGGCGTTCATAAGGTGGTCCATCCAGTCACCAGCTTGTCGAGTAAGCGATTCGCATGCTCCTTTCTTAATCTCTATGTATTCACCCATTACAGTGAATCCTTTTAGCTCTCCTATGTCCCTGGTAAGTTTATCGAGGTCTTTTCTTCCTTCTGCTCGGCCTTCAGCATGGACTATCCGATTACGGACTTTCTTTAAGTTATAAAGGCTGGCCGTAAAAGAATGAGCTGGGACACGAACCTTAGCCTCGTCCTGAATATAGGATAATCTGATATCTAAGAAAGATCGGTCCTTTCGGATCTCTCGCTCCTTCTCCTCATATTTTCTAGGCTTAATTGAAAGCTTATTTTTTTCATATAGCTTTTCACAGATATTCCTCAGAGACGCCTCAATGACACCTAACAAGGAAACCACACAGGAGTATCGCAACGTACGAGGGAGAACTGTTTTAAAAGTTCGTCTGTATTCATCCCATTCCAACTGCTCTTCTGCCTCATCCCCGAAAGATGTCCACTCAAGCCGAAAGCGGACATCTTTCACAAGACCTTCTATCTGGTCCTCCATAATCCTTGCATAAGTCGCCAGATCATCAAATGCCCAATTTATCTCAGCCCTGAAAAAATTAGCCGGAATTTTGACCATGTATAGTTCTCATTGCTCTGGCGGCTGAAATTCTTAGCAGTGCCACATACACTAGCCAAACATGCGCTACTGGGTGAGGGCATGGCCAGAGCGACTTTGCCGAGAGCGGTCGGGACCCATCGAGAGTGAGCCAGGAGGGAAAGCTGGAACTGACTGACGCGCCACGGTCCAACTGGACCGTGGTGGAAGGAATTCCAGAAGGCTTCCACCTGGCGAACTCCGAAAGGGTGACCGCGAAGGCAGAGGAGCGGTTGGCCATGCCCTCACCCAGCCCCCACCATTTTTAATTGCTTCTTGTTTCCTTTCAGCGACTCCAGCATCGACAGGAAAATCAGCTTCCCTTCGTCATTGCCCAACACCGCTTCCGCGCAGCGCTCCGGATGCGGCATCATGCCCAGCACATTGCCCTCGGCATTGATGATCCCCGCGATGTTGTCCAGTGAACCGTTCGGATTCGCCTCCGGCGTCACCTTACCCTCCGGTGTACAATAGCGGAGCACAATCTGCGCATTCGCCTGCATCGCCGCAAGCGTGACCGGATCTGTGTAGTAGTTCCCATCCGCATGGGCAATTGGAATCTTGAGCACCTGGCCGGACTCATAGGCGCTGGTAAACGATGTGGCAGCATTTTCAATCTTCACAGACACATCCTTGCAGATGAAATGCAGCGACCTGTTCCGGAGCATGGCCCCGGGCAGCAGCCCTGCTTCGAGCAAAATCTGAAACCCGTTGCAGATGCCGAGCACCATCCCACCCTTCTTTGCAAACTCTTTCACCGCCCCCATCACCGGCGAAAAACGCGCGATCGCGCCAGTGCGCAAATAGTCGCCGTACGAAAACCCGCCGGGCAAGACAATCGCATCCAGCCCCGCAAGCAACGTCTCCTTGTGCCAGATCATCTCCACATACTGGCCCAGCACATCCTTGAAGATATGCTGACAGTCGTGATCGCAATTACTCCCAGGAAAAACCACCACTCCAATTTTCATTGCAGCACCCTTGTGATGCGTGATGAGTGATCAGTGATGGGTGTGGTGCAACGAAGAAAAGTCACTCCTGCGAGCCCTGGAACTTTCCGCATCAACTCATCACCCATCACTCGTCACCCTTCACTGCAGTTCGTATCTGTATTCCTCAACGATCGTATTCGCCAACAACTTTTCGCACATGGCTTTCACCGCTGCATCGGCTTTCGCCTTATCCGTTTCATTCACATCCACTTCCATGTACTTCCCAACTCGCACATTGCCCGCATTCTTGAACCCCAGCGAATCGAGTGCATGCTCAATTGCCTTCCCCTGCGGGTCCAAAATGCCCTGCTTCAACGTCACATGAATTTTCGCCTTCACTGGCCCCCTCCCTTAATTCTTCTTACATCCCTCGACGAAGGGCGACATGAATGCTCTCACGTGCGCGCATCGGACGAGCACAGTTTTATCGTGCGCGTTCTGCGAGCACGGAGAGCGTTTATGCTGCCCTTCTCCCATCACTCTTGACTCCCCTGATCAGGCGCTTTGGGCTGTCTATCTATGTATCTCCTAATCCATAAAATCCCCGCGATCGTCCCAATCCCAGCCAAGGCAAGCGCCACCATCGGCCAACGCCAGCGTGAACCATCCAAACGATAAGCCAATACAGCCACCAGCGCCGTGGACACAAAAATCGACGCCACCAACCCATAATTCATGAACCATCCCCGAAACCCCTTCACATGCCCTCTTCTCTTTCCCTCCCCAGTGAGGGAAGCCCCCTATAATTCATGAAAAGGATGCGGTGGCCGGTCTCGCCTGCGCGCGTTCAACGAGGGTCGTCCGCGACCGCGCGTTGCGCGAGCAAAGAGACCGGTCACCGCATCCCTCCCTTCCACCTACTCCCCCAAAGGATTTGGAAGTTCCTGAGGGGATGGAGGGGTTGGCTTCGACTGCGCGCATCGAACGAGCACCGTATCACCGTGCGCGTTCTGCGAGCAAAGAAGCCTGCCCCTCCATCCCCTACCCGCACACCCTTCTCAGAACTTCTTGATACGCCTCTTCAATCTTCCCCAAATCCTTCCGAAACCGATCCTTATCCATCGACTCCTTCGTCGTCTGATCCCAAAAGCGGCAGGTGTCAGGTGAAATCTCATCGGCCAGGATCAGCTGGCCGTTGTGCATCCCAAACTCCAATTTGAAGTCGACGAGGATCATCTGTCGTTCACGGAAGAATGGCTGCAAGAGGTTATTCACTTTCAACGCGAGCCTCTTGATCTCCGTCATTTGCTCCGGTGTCGCCAGCTTCATCAATCGAATATGCTCATCGGCAATAAGCGGATCGCCCAGCGCATCGTTCTTGTAATACCACTCCACGATAGCCGGCTCGATAGGATCACCCTCTTTCAAACCCAGCCGCTTCGCCAAGCTGCCTGCGACAACGTTGCGGACCACCACTTCGACCGGCACGATCGTTACCTTCTTCGTGAGCAGTTCCCGATCGCTCAGCCGCTCGACAAAATGCGTCGGCACACCGGCCTGTTCCAACAATCGAAAGAGCCGCTCAGACACTTTGTTATTAATGACGCCCTTTTCGACGATGGTTCCGCGCTTCTGCGCATTGAACGCCGTCGCATCGTCCTTGAAGTACTGGACGACCTGATCCGGCTTATCTGTCGCAAAGACCTTCTTAGCCTTACCTTCGTAGAGTAGTGTGCCCACCGTCATTGTGACTCCCTCGTTCCGCTACTGCGCCAAGACCTCGATGATTTCGTCCAGCGACTTCACGGTGCCGATCAGCGTCGGATGCCCGAACCGCCGGTTATACGGAAACTCTTTCACCTTCTCCAAAGCCAAAATCAGGCTGTGGAAATCATCCAGCTTGGACGTTTCAAAGTAGGCGATGAAATCCAGATCATCGAGTCCGCTGGAGTGATAGAGTTTCCGGTTGACCGTCTTGATATAGGGCGCCGAGGCTTCCGTATGTTCCTGCATCATCGCCGCGCGCTTGTCCTGATCCAGCCCCCACCAGTCTGCACTCTTACGGATCGGAATCACAATCGCATAGGGCTTAGGACCCGGCTCGCTGGGAATCTTGAGATCGGCCTTTACTTGATCCGGAAATCCCGGGACATAGTTTGCTTTCTTGGTCAAGCCATGCATGACACCAGTCGTCTTGAGATGCTTACCAAAGAGACTGCCTTGTAGATCTAGGAGAAACTGTTGAGTGTCACGCAACTCGGTCGCATGAATACGAAAGAGCACGTCTGCGTGATCGGATAGTCCGCGAAGAAGATAGAGATCGATCGCCACCTTCTCTCGATGCTGCTCGACCACCCCCTTCAGGACGGTTAATTGCGCGATGCGCACCGCCTGATCCTGTTTCCCCCAGTCCGCATCGAGACTAAAAGCGGCAAAGGTGCCGTAGACGCCCGGTTCGCTCAGAAGCTTGTCGCGATCGGCAGCCCCAACGGCCGGCACTATCGCCAGAACGACCAACAGCAGCACGGTAAGCCGCATGAGAACAGCAATAGAGAATCTCTTCACTTTTTCCTCTTTACTCGGTTACGCGCCCCCGACCCGAAGACTCGCCGAAAAATCTTATCAAAATGGCGCAGATAGTACTTCGGGTCGAAACAGGATTGAATCTCCGCTGCCGTGAGATGTTTTGCCACGAAGGGATCTTTGCCGACTAATCCTTGTAGTTTCCCCGCCCCTTTCCAGGAAGCCATGGCATTGCGCTGGACGGCCTCATACGATTCCTTGCGCTGCGCACCCTTCTCGATGAGCCGCAGCAGCAACCGTTGCGAATAGACCAGTCCCCCGGTGAGATCGAGGTTGCGTTTCATATTGGCGGGGTAGACCACCAGATGCTTGATGACGTCGGTGATCCGCGCCAGCATGTAATCGATCAGCATCGTGCTGTCCGGCATGATCACCCGCTCGACGGACGAATGGCTGATATCGCGCTCATGCCACAGCGCGACGTTCTCCATCGCCGCAAGACTATTGCTCCGCACCACGCGCGCCAACCCACAGAGATTCTCCGAAGCGATCGGGTTCCGTTTGTGCGGCATCGCCGAGGACCCTTTCTGCCCTTCCGAAAAATACTCTTCCGCTTCCAGCACCTCGGTCCGTTGCAAATGGCGAATTTCGGTCGCAAATTTTTCGATGCTGGCAGCCAACAGCGCCAACGCCGAGGCATAGGCTGCGTGGCGATCGCGCTGCACGATTTGATTGGAGACAGGGTCCGGGGTGAGCCCCAGCTTGGCACAGACGTACTCTTCCACTTCAGGCCCTTGATGCGCGAAGGTGCCCATCGCGCCGGAGAGTTTCCCAACCGCGATTTCCTGCCGAACGTATCTCAGCCGCTCTCGGTGCCGGCAGGCTTCTTCGTACCAAATGGCCAGCTTGAAGCCGAACGAGATCGGTTCGCCATGAATGCCGTGCGAGCGGCCGACCATTATCGTGTGCTTGTACTTCAACGCCTGCCGCTTCAAGACGGCAATTAGCTCGTCAAGACCGTCGAGGATGAGGTCGAGCGCCTCGGTCATCTGCATGGCCAACGCAGTGTCTACAATATCCGAGGAGGTCAGCCCCATATGGAGGAATCGATGTTCCGGGCCGACCGATTCTACAAGCGATTCGAGGAAGGCGATCACGTCGTGTTTCGTCACCTTCTCGATTCTGGCAATCCGCTTCACATCGATTGTGGCTTTCTTCCCGATACGAACCGCGGTGCCGCGCGGGACCTGCCCGGCCCGTTCGAACGCCGCGCAGGCGGCCAGCTCGACCGCGAGCCAGATTTCGTACTTGCGTTTCAACTCCCAGACGGCTTTCATCCTGGGACGGGTATAGCGGTCAATCATCTCCACCTCACGGTGTAGGCTCGGGGCAAGGGGCTAGCGGCAAGGGGCCCTGACGGATTGAACGGAAAAGACTGCATAAAGTTCCCCCCTAGCCTCTTGCCTCGTGCCTCTCGCCTGCTGCTTCGGCACGCTTGGCTTCCAAGCGGGACTCCTTCGTCAAGACTTGATCCAGAATGCCGTTCACGAACTTCGACGCATCGTCGTCGCCAAAACTTTTCGCCAATTCGATGGCTTCGTTGACCGTCACCTTAGCCGGCACGTCATCCATCCACAGCAATTCATACACGCCGGCGCGCAGGATATTGCGGTCCACGATCGGCATGCGGCTGACTTTCCAATTGGTGGCGTATTTCCCAATGAGAGTATCCAACTCTTTCTTCTTTTCCAACACCCCGGCCACGAGCCGTTCAGCAAAAGCCTTCACCTCATCCGTCGCCTCGTTCTCCTTCCAGAACACATCCAACCACAGGCCCGGCTTGCCGTGGATATCGTACTGAAACAGAATCTGGAGCGCGCGCTCCCTGGCATGATGGCGTGATCCCATGGCTAGGCTAAGCCTTGCGCTTTCGCGGTGCCCGCTTCTTGGCTCTTCGGGCTCGCGGAACTTCAGCGCTCGGCGGAGCCTCCTTACCTGCCCGTAATAGACGCATGACCGTCGCCATTTCGATCGCGGACCTAGCCGCGTCTCCCCCACGGTTGAACTTGGTCGGATCGGATCGCTCGATCGCCTGTGCGATCGTATGCGTCGTCAGTACACCGAAGATGATCGGGACATCGGCATCCAGCGCCGCCTGCCCGATACCACGGCTCACCTCTGCGCTGATGTAATCGAAATGAGGCGTGTCGCCGCGAATGACCGCCCCAAGACAAATCACCGCGTCGAACCGCTTCGTCCGCGCCATCGTCCGCGCCACCAAGGGAATCTCGAACGCCCCCGGCACCCGCACCGCTTCGATGTCGTCGGCCTTGACTCCATGTTTGGTCAACCCCTCAACACAGGAACTCAGCAGCTTGCCCGTGACGAACTTATTGAACTTCGCAACGACAATCCCAAACCGTAACCCCGTCGCATCATGAGAGCCTTTTCGTAGTTTCATATATAGGTCACTACAGGGGTACAGGCTGAAGGTCGTAAGGCCTGAACGTCATCAGGTCTAAACGGGACTTAGCCGCCTAGACTTTCGACTTGGAGACTTTGTGACGTTCAGACCTTCTTCAGAATGTGCCCCATCTTATTCTTTTTCGTCCGCAAGTACTTCACGTTCGCCGCACGCGGCTGGATTTCGATAGGCACACGTTCGACGACTTGCAGCCCATAGCCTTCGATGCCGACGATCTTGCGAGGATTATTCGTGATGAGCTTGATCTGGTGCAGACCGAGATTGACGAGAATCTGCGCCCCCACGCCGTAATCGCGCAGATCCGCCTTGAATCCCAGTTTCAAATTCGCTTCGACCGTATCGCTCCCCTCATCTTGCAACCCATAGGCTCTGATCTTATTGAGCAGACCGATGCCGCGCCCTTCTTGATTCAAGTAGAGCAGCACCCCACGCCCGTCCTTCTGAATTACCTCCATCGCCTTATGGAGCTGGTCTCGACAGTCGCACCGCAACGAACCCAGGGCGTCGGCCGTCAAACAGCCTGAGTGCACCCGCACCAGGGTAGGATCGCCTCCCTCCACGCGCCCTTTCACCAAGGCAATGTGTGTGACCCCATCCAATTCGTTTTCGAAGGCCACCGCCTCGAAATCGCCGAACATCGTCGGCAGCCGCGCGCTGGCCATCCGCCGCACAAAGGGCTCGCGCTGCATGCGGTATTCGATGAGCGCCTTGATCGTGACCATCGTCAACTTGTGCGCTTTCGCAAACTGCGTCAGCTCCGGCACACGCGCCATGGTGCCGTCCTCGTTCATGATTTCGCAGATCACCCCGGCGGGCGTGAGCCCGGCCAACCGCGCCAGATCGACAGACCCTTCTGTTTGCCCCGCCCGCTTCAACACGCCGCCCTGCTGCGCCTTCAAGGGGAAAATATGGCCGGGCCTCGCCAGGTCCGCGGGCTTGGACTTGGGATTGATCGCCACATGAATCGTCGTGGCCCGATCCGCCGCAGAGATGCCCGTCGTAATATCTTTCCGAGCATCGATAGAGACGGTGAAGGCCGTGCTGAAGGTGGCGGTGTTCTCCACCGCTTGCGGCGGGAGATGGAGTTCTTCGACGCGCTGGGGCGTCAAGGCGAGACAGATCAACCCACGGGCATGTCGGGCCATGAAATTGACGGCCTGGGGCGTCACGTGTTGGGCGGCCATGACAAGATCGCCTTCATTCTCGCGATCTTCATCATCGACGAGGATGATGAATTTCCCCTTCTTGATGTCCCGAATGGCGTCTTCGATGCTGTGAAATGGCGTGGCCATGATTCCCATAATCTTGGATATTCAGTGGTGAGTGTTCAATCGACGATCAATTTATCATTTAACGTTGCATATGTAACATTGTTTTTTCGCCCCCTCACTGTCAACGGAGAAACCATTTAGCCCGCATCGTTCATGACGGTTCGTCGCGAAGTCGCGCCAACAGGCCAGGCGCGGGGCTAGGGGCTAGAGGGAAGAACCGTGTTTCCGACCGGAAGTGTTCGTCCCTTGCCTCTCGCCAGTAAGTTCGCGATTGCAGCAGAAGCGCTCATGAATAATGCGGGTTAGGAGGAGGGCCCTGCCGGAGAGGCCGCCCGAGCCCGCAACGCGACCATCACGGTTCCCCAGGCGCAGACCCCAAATCCTGCAAAGAGCCAGAGACCCAGGTCATAGCTCCCAGTGAACCCCTTCATGGTTCCAGCGACGAGGGGCAGGAGAAATCCCCCGAAACCGCCGGCTGCTCCCACAACACCGGATGCAAGGCCGATGTCTTTCGGAAACCATTCGGCAACCAATTGGAACACTACGCCGTTCCCGAATCCCATCGCACCAGTCGCGATCACCATCATGGCCACGGCCATGGGTAACGAGGGACTCGTCACCGCCACGACTGAACCGACGATGACCGGTAACACATAATAGAGGATACGGAGACCACCCTGCCGATCCGCAACGTAGCCACCCACCGGACGAATCAGACTGCCGAAGAGTCCGCATAACGCTGCGACGGTCCCAGCCATGACCGCGTCCAGTTGATACAGATCGTGCAACAGCAGCGGCAGCAGGCTGCAGAATCCGACAAAGCCACCGAACGTGACCGCATACAAGAAACAGAGCCAATAGGCGGATCGGCGATGGATAAGGTCCGCCACATTGTGCCACCACTCGACGCGATGGGGTGCCAGGCTCGGTTGTTCCCGCGGGACGAGAAGAGCAAAGAGGACCAGCGTGACGCCGACGATGCCGGCCATCAATGCACAGACATGATGCCAATCCATCACAGCAGCCCAGCGCGGCGCGAGAAATAGGATCAGCACGGTGCCTACGTTTCCTGTTGCAGCCAGGCCCAACACGAACCCCTGCGCAGCCGGCGGATAGGCTCGCCCAGCAATCGGCAGCGACACGGCGAAACTCGCGCCGGCAACGCCAAGGAACAGCGCGAAGACCAACGCCTCGTGATATCCAGATACGCCCAGCCATCCCCACAGCAAGACGGCCAATTCCGCAAGGAGAATTGCCAGTGCAGTGGACCGTGCGCCCAGCCAGTCGGCGCTCCATCCCGCCAATATTCTGAGCCCCGCACCACCGAGCAGAGGCAGTGCCACCAACCACGCCACTTGCTGAGCGCTCAGCTGCAGGTCGCGGGCGAGCAAAATGCTCATAGCGCCGATCAGCAGCCAGACCATGAAGCTGACAGTCAAATGCAACCAGGCTCCGGCCAAGGACGGCCAATGCCCGCTTCGTAGTATTGTCAGAATCGTCATGTCGGTCTTCCTGGTCTATGCATGAGAGACGACATCATAGGGGACGCCGTTTCGTCCGCGCAAGGGAACAAGGAAGCAGGCTGAGGCTGGCAGGTAGGCTGAGGTCGAGGTCAAGGTTGAGCGAAGATCACACTCCTTCAATCTCAGCCTTGACCTGAGCCTTGACCGTTCAGAAAGCCTTCGGACTTTTTCAGCATCCAGGCTAGAGGTTCTTATGATAATCTCAACCTCCATGAGTCCGCGCAAGAAGGATCTCGACGCAGAACCGATCGAACCGGAGGTCTTGGACCCGTCCGAAGAACAGATCGCCGAGATCAGTCCGCCTCCAGAAGTATCTCCCCTTGCAACCCCGGAACATCCTCATACCGCCGATACCACAGCCGTGGTGCCGGTCACGGCGCTCCAACAATATCTGGCCGAGGTCCGTCTCCATCCCTATCTCTCCAAAGAAGAAGAGCTGCGCCTGTTCCATGAATATCGAACACACGGAAACCGCGACGCCGCCGTCAAGCTCATCATGGCCAACCTGCGCGTGTCCATTTCGATTGCCGCCGAATATCTCCACACCGGCGCCGACCACATGGACCTCATTCAAGAAGGCAACGTCGGATTGATGCATGCCATCAAGAAATTCGACCCGTCGAAGAACGTGCGTTTTTACGCCTATGCCGCCTGGTGGTCGCGGGCCTATATTCTTCGCTATTTATTGAACAACTATCGCCTGGTCAAGATCGGGACAACCCAAGACCAACGGAAACTGTTCTACAACCTCAAAAGAGAAAAGGCCAAGCTTGAACGGGAGGGGTTCGCTCCAGACACGAAGTTACTCGCCGACCGCTTAAACGTACGAGAGCGAGACGTCATCGAGATGGGACAGCGGCTGGGCAATTGGGAACTCTCGCTGGACCAGCCGCTCGGTGAGGACCAGGAAGGAAGCCTGCTCGATGTGCTTCCCTCTCAGCAGGTTCCAGCAGACGAGCAGCTCGCTCATACTCAATTGCAGACACTCTTTCGTGCCAAGCTCGCCGAATTCGTCAAGACACTCGACGAACGAGACGAAGACATCTTACGGAATCGAATCCTCTCAGAAACTCCATTAACCCTAGAAGACCTCGGCTCCAAATACTCCATTACCAAAGAACGAACCAGACAACTGGAAGCCCGCATCATCAAGCGCTTGCGCGACTACGTCAAGAAAGACATCAAAGATTTCGACCACTTGCGTGTCTGATTTCGATTCAGCCTGTGAAAAGAATCCCTGGAATGCCCCATTCTCAATAGGTTATGATTGCCCCGTCCCTGTTCTGAATGTGCGTGGAAGAATTTCGTTGTTGCCCCCCTTGACTTGGACAAACACGAGGCTATCTCCACTCCCGTGCCCAGGGATCAGGACTTCTGCTCGTTCTGGAGTATTACCGTTACCCCATCGAGTCCGAACCTGTTCTACATCGTCGATATTCACTGGTTTAACTTCACGAGGAGGGTGTTGCTATGAGCACTGCAGCCAAGGAGAAGACAGAGAAGAAGGACTTAGCCAAGGGGTTCCAGCCTCTGGGTGACCGAGTATTCGTCACCTACACCGAGGAGTTGGACCGGACCTCCGGCGGGATTTACGTGCCGGACAGCGCGAAAGAGAAGCCGCAACGAGGCATCGTCCAAGCCATCGGCAAGAAGGTTGAACATGTGAAAGTCGGCGACCAGGTCCTGTTCGACAAATATTCAGGCAGCAAGCTCCGGATCGAAGACGAAGAATGCTTGATCCTCAAGGAAGAAGACATCCTCGGGGTCTTCACCAGCTAATCACTTCAACCTACACACACTACGAAGACGATAATAATAAGGGGGAACAACTATGGCAAAGCAACTTATGTACGGTGACGCAGCGCGCGCGTCCATCCTCAGAGGGGTGAACCAGCTCGCCGACGCCGTCAAGGCAACACTCGGCCCGAAGGGCCGCAACGCAATTCTCGACAAGAAGTTCGGCGCCCCGACGATCACCAAGGACGGCGTAACCGTCGCGAAAGAAGTCGAACTCAAGAACCCGTATGAGAACATGGGCGCCCAGCTCGTGCGCGAAGTCGCCAGCAAGACCAGCGACACGGCAGGCGACGGAACCACGACCGCCACGGTGCTCGCGCAGGCCATCTATCGTGAAGGCGTGAAGAATATCACCGCCGGCGCGAACCCGATGGAAATTCAGCGGGGGATCAACAAGGCGGTCGAAGTCGTCATCAACGAACTCAAGAAACTGAGCAAGCCCTGCCAGAACAAGACCGAGATCTCCCAAGTCGGGACCATTTCAGCCAATAACGATAAGACCATCGGCGACCTCATCGCGGAAGCGATGGAGAAAGTCGGCAAGGATGGCGTGATCACCGTCGAAGAAGCCAAGTCCATGACCACTTCATTGGACGTGGTCGAAGGCATGCAGTTCGATCGTGGCTACATCTCCCCTTACTTCGTGACCAACGCCGAGCGGATGGAAGCGGTCATGGAAGACCCGCTCATTCTCATTTCCGAAAAAAAGATCAGCAGCATGAAGGACTTGCTGCCGGTCCTCGAGCAGGTTGCCAAGATGGGCAAGCCCCTCGTCATCCTCGCGGAAGACGTGGAAGGTGAAGCCTTGGCCACCCTCGTGGTGAACAAGCTCCGCGGCACGCTCAACGTGACGGCCATCAAGGCCCCTGGCTTCGGCGATCGCCGCAAGGCCATGCTGGAAGATATTTCGATCCTCACCGGCGGCCAGGTGATCTCGGAAGACATCGGCATCAAGCTGGAAAACGTGAAGCTCACGGACCTCGGCCGCGCCAAGCGCATCACGGTCGACAAGGACAACACCACGATCGTGGAAGGCTTTGGCGATCCGAAGAAGATCGAAGGCCGCGTCAAGCAGATCAAGGCGCAGATCGATGAGACGACCTCTGACTACGATCGGGAGAAGCTCCAAGAGCGACTCGCGAAGCTCGTCGGCGGTGTAGCCGTCATCAACGTCGGCGCCGCGACCGAAACCGAAATGAAGGAAAAGAAGGCGCGCGTCGAAGACGCATTACACGCCACCAAGGCAGCCGTCGAGGAAGGGGTTGTTCCTGGCGGCGGAACGGCCTACCTCCGTTGCATCGGCGCCTTGGATTCGCTCAAGCTGGTGGCAGAGCAGCAGGTGGGTGTGAATATCATCCGCCGTGCGCTCGAAGAGCCAATTCGTCAAATTGCGTTCAATGCTGGGATGGAAGGCTCGGTCATCGTTGAGAAAGTGCGCAATGACAAGAATCCCAGCGGCGGTTACAATGCCGCGACCGAGGAGTATGTGGACATGATCAAGGCTGGCATCATCGACCCGACCAAGGTGTCTCGTTGCGCGTTGCAAAACGCCGCGAGCGTCGCGGGATTGATGCTCACGACCGAAGTGATGATCACCGAACTGCCGGAAGAGAAGAAAGAGTCGGCCGGCGGTGGCGGTGGTGGACACAACCACGGGATGGAAGGCATGTACTAAAAAGCGACGCTAGGAAGCAGTCAGCTTTCAGCAACGAAGGGCCCGGCGGATCATCCGCCGGGCCCTTCGTGTTTCTTGGCTCCTCACTGCGCTACAATGAACGTCAGTTTAAATGAGCCGAGGGAACGTCCCGTGATTGTCGAAGTCGAATCAAACGAAAATTGCGAGGCGAGTGTCTTCGCGCGATTCAAAGAGATCGGCCCCGCTCGACCTGTTCAACAAGTAAAGCTCTACGACCGAAACCCTGCCGGGGATTGGTACTGGGTCACTGGCTGGAGCGACGATGAACAGACGCCCGCCTGCCCGGCCTATGCCCAGCTGGTTGAGGACTCAGGAGCAGGACTGACGCATCTAGTCTATGGAGGACTCTACGGCCTGCGATTCAAGCCCATTAACATCGAGGAAGCTTGGAGTCTCGAAAGCCCGCATCAATGGGGAGAAACCTACCTTTCCCTCGCCAGCGATCGTGATCTGCGATATCCCGATGGCGACTAGCCCACCGTGTTGGCTATACGACCGACGACTAGCAGGCTGGCGCGCGGCAGTTGCAGCCAGAATCTAACAGTACATGAACACCACCGAGCAGTTCTTTGAAAGGATATTCTTATCGTTGTGAGTGGGAGGGTAGCCTATTGATCTCCCGTATTCCCACAACGCGAGGCCTCGGAAGCCCATCGTCGGACACGCGCAGCGGGATACCACCTAGCTAGCCCACCCGCCGTCAGGCTTGTTGCAGCGGCGTTTTGGCGGTTGAGGTAAAAGTCTTTGTGAATGATACCGGCTGAGACAGGATAGTCTGGTTGTAGACCACCTGGTACCCTTAGGCCAATCCTGCGCAGCGACACCACACCTAAGCGACTGAGCCGATCAACGGCGGAGAAAACCCGCACCCAACTCATTCCGGGTATTGAAGACATTTCTTCAATCGTCAGCGGCCCGCTCCTTTTTAATGCCGCGATGATTTTTTCGTCGGTGAGGATTGACGGGGCAAGCGGCTCGATAGTGGCGTTCACGGCGACCTCCATTTGAAGAGGTGAACGGCGTCCGTGCTATGTTGACGGCAGGATCATCCTTGAAATAATCTTAGCCCCGCGCACTCAGGAGTCAAGAACTTCGCTAGTTCCCTCTGCAACGACTGAACGATCACAGCGACTCCCCTGCCTGCAGGGAGAAGAAAACTGCGCCACTAGCCCGCATGAAGCATGACGTTCGTCGCCCCCCCCCACTCCATCCCTCCCCATAATTATGGGGAGGGTGAGGGAGGGGGCGCGGGCGCGGGGCAAGGGGCACAAGGCGAGAGGAAAGACATTCCTTCTAGTCGCCCCTAGCCTCTCCCTGCGCCTCTCGCCCTCACAGAAGTGCCCAGGAACAATGCAGATTACGGGCTATTTTACCGGCTTTCACCCTATCAGCTGGAAAGTTTTTTTCAGCACCGCCGAGGTTTTCGGCGTTTCGAAGAACGACTGAAAGATGTCGTGCACGACGATCCTATGGGCAGCATGGTCGGCTTGAAATTGCTTGAGGGCGGCAGATCGGCTCGCCCCCGTGTAGCCCATGCGGATCGCGCAACGCTCGAGTTTATCCTGTTGATCCGGCAACGCGTGCGTCTGCAGATCGTGCACCATCTGCAATTTATGCTCGACGTCTCGGAGAAACTGATAGGCGCGGGTAAGGCCGCTCTGTTGTTTCACTGAAAGGATGCCTGCGTTGCGAAGTCGCGTTAACGATCCGATGGTCCCTCGGTCCAAGATCCTCGGCAATCGACGACCGGCAAGCACTTGGATCGTTTGGACGAAAAACTCGATCTCGCGGATGCCTCCGCCGCCCAGCTTCACGTTTCGCTGCTCTTGCCCGCGTTCCGCCATCTTCACATCGATTCGCTCCTTGACCGATCGGACCTCCTCTACGATCGCGAGCCCCTGTTCGACCTTCGAGCGTTCCGATGGAGACGCCAGCACAAACGGCCTCACCAGCTTGACGAACGATCTCCCGACCTCCTGCGAACCGGCGATGGGCCAGGACTTCAGCAAGGCCAGCCGTTCCCACACTTGTCCTCTCGTCCGATAGTACTTGGCATATTCGTCGAGCGAACGAGTGAGCTGCCCCACCGAACCTTCTGCCCGCAAGCGGAGATCCACGCGATAAAGGTACCCTTCATGGGTCTGTTCGGTCAGCGCCTTCGTCAGCTCCCGCGCGAGAATTTCAAAGTACTCTTCATTGGACAGCCCGCGCGGCGCAGGACCCTTCGCCTTCACGCGCCCTGACGCAACCTGCCTGGTTTCGCCCTCATGGGATTCACAGACATACAGCACATCCACGTCAGAGCTATAGTTAAGTTCATGTCCACCCAGCTTCCCCATCCCAATGACCGTGAAGCCGGTCTCCACCCACCGCCCCTGCCGATTCCGATGCATGGGAATGCCGTACTGAGATCGTAGATCGGCATCCACAATGCGATAGGCGGCATCGATGAGGACCGAGGCCAGGTCCGAGAGGGAAGCGGTCGTTTCCACCACATCGGCTAACCGGAGGAGATCGCGCACACCGATGTGCAACATCTCTCGACGGCGAAATCGCCTGAGCGCATCCAACTTAAGTTCAGTGGCAATGACACTCTCCAGACTGTGCCGGATCGTACCTTCCATCCCCGCCCGGGTCGGCGCAATGGATAACACATTCTGTTGGGCCAGCCAGTATAGTAGTAGAGGATCGCGGATGAGGGTGGAGGCGAGCGAGTTGCTGTTCCCGAATATCGCACAGACCAGCTCAACCATGCGGGGAGCGCTACGCAGATATTCCAACACGGTCGACCTGCTGACTCCGCTTGCGAGCCAACGTTCCCATTGGTTCAAGGCCAGATCCGGATCAGCGGTCTTCCCAATGGCCTCAAGCAACGCGGGTAGAATGTCTGCCAACTGACGCCGCTGATGTGGATCGCCCGCCATCGACTGCAGATTCGCATCGGCATCCTTAATGCGCTGGAGTCCGTAGCATGTAAGAATTGCTTCAACCTGGGCCGGCTCCAGCCCGGACGCTAAGAGGATCGGGGTCGGATCCGGACGAGCAACACTCTCAAGCGTAGGAACGCCACAATAGCGCGGTGCTGGCTTCTTGGAACGAGTGGACATAGGGAGGCATTATACTCATACCTTGGCGCTCGCACAATGAAACCCACTTCGGCTATACTCCCGGCCATGATGGACGGGCCTGGATCACGCGATTCGATCATCAAGACCCTGGCTTCCCTCTGTCCGGATGTCGATGATGAAGTCGTTCAGGATTTCGTGTCTCGGATGGACCCCGAGTACTTCGAGCGGTTCCAACCGGACGCCATCGCGCACCATATTCAGCTCGCCAGCCGGCTCACACCGGACCACCCCTGCGAATTATCGGTGCTCGACAAACGAGCGGGGCGATCTGAAATCAGCATCGTCGCCTACGATTACTTCTCGGAATTCGCCGCCATCTGCGGTGTGCTCTCGGCCTTCGGGCTCAATATCGAAGAAGGACGGATCTATACCTTTATGGGGGCCACGCCCGCTCCCTCGCCGCGCCGGGAGGCTCCTTCGACGACCGGTCGGCCTAAAGGCCGGCCCGGCCTCAGCCGCAAGAAAATCGTCGATGTCTTCCTGGTGCATCCCATAGACCGCACAGGCTTTCCCTCGCCGCAACACAATGCCCTCCGACAGACAATCAGCGAGATCGTTCAACTCCTGGATGCCGGTCAGTTCGAGGCGGCGCGTCAATATGTCAACCGCCGGCTCGTCGAACGATTGGACAAGCAGCGGAGCGCCTTTACCGGCCTGCTCGATACGGTGCAGATTGCCTTCGACAATAGCCAATCTCCGACAGACACGATCATGGACATCCGATCGGATGATACTCCGGCCTTCCTCTATGCGCTGGCGAATGCCCTGGCCATGCGCAATATTTACATTACCAAGGCCCAGATCGAATGCGACGGCGACAAGCTGCACGATCGTTTCTTTGTCAGAAATCGCGACGGGCAGAAACTCCTCGACTCCGCCGATCAGCAGCAACTGCGGCTGACCGCCGTGCTCATCAAACAATTCACGCATGCCTTGACCTGGGCTTCCGACCCGGCTAAGGCGCTGGCATCGTTCGACCAGTTCCTGGATCTCATCGTGAAAGACCAGGGCAAGAAGAGCAAGAGCCAGGCGCTCGACTTCGTCAGCGATAAAAAAACATTTCCGCTGCTCGCGCAGCTGCTCGGCGCCAGCGATTTCTTGTGGGAGGACTTTCTCCGACGCCAGCACGACAACCTCCTTCCGCTGCTCACGGAATACCGGGATGCACCCCTGATTAAACCGCAGACGACCCTCCGGAAAGAGCTCGGACGTCTGGTCATGCGAGCCAAAACAGACGAAGCGAGAAAGGACGCCTTGAACCGGTTTAAAGACCGTGAGATGTTCCGTATCGACATCAAGCATATCGTCGAGCCCTCGGGCAACTTCCCTGACTTTTCACTGGCGCTCACGGAACTGGCGGAAGTCATCATGGAACGGAGCATCGCAGATTGCAGCGCCAAACTGGAGAAATCCTACGGACGCCCACAGCTCGCCAACAAGAAGCCCTGCCCTTTTGCCGTCCTGGGCCTGGGAAAATTCGGAGCGCGAGAGCTTGGCTACGCCTCGGACATCGAGGTTCTGTTCATCTATGGTGGATCGGGCAGCACAAGCGGAAAGGATGGGATTGAGAACAGCGAATACTTCGAACGGCTGGCGCAGGAACTCCTGGGGTGGATCGAAGCCAAGCAAGAAGGCATCTATCGCATCGATGTTCGGCTTCGACCGCACGGAGGCAAGGGCGCGCTGGCCAATGCGTTCGATGAAGTCTGTCGCTACTACAGTCCGACTGGACTTGCCGCGCCATTCGAACGGCAAGCCCTGATCAAGTTACGGCATATCGCCGGCGATGCCGCGCTGGGCCATCGACTGGAAGCACACCGAGACTCCTTCGTCTACGGAGAAACTCCCTGGGATATTCCCGCGGCACTGGAGCTACGAAGGCAACAGCTCAAACAACTGGTCGAGCCGGGGAAGGTCAACGTAAAGTATAGCGCGGGAGGACTCATCGACATCGAATATGCCACGCAATACCTGCAAGTGATGTATGGCCACGACCACCCGAACCTGCGGACGCCGAATACCCTGCAAGCACTCGCCGCGCTGGTGAATGAGGGGTTGGTCGCACGCACCGATGGAGCAGGCCTCCGGAAAGCCTACGTCTTCATCCGTATGCTAGTCGACGGATTACGCATGGTCAGGGGAAACACCAAGGATCTTGTGCTCCCTCCTCCCGATTCGGAAGAGTTTATCTCTCTTGCCCGACGCGTCGGCTACACGAAAGACGACTGGAAGGCCGGCGCGCGCGATTTGCAGTCAGACATCCAGCAGCACATGACGCTCATCAAGACCTTTTTCGAACGGACGTTCGGAGCGTTATGAGGGGGAACGGGAGGGTGGCCTGTTGATCTCCTGTGCTCGCGCAACGCGCGGCCTCAGAAGGATGAGGAGGGGAGCGGCCAGGTGCCCTTCTTGCTCGCAGAACGCGCACGGTGAAACTGTGCTCGTTCGATGCGCGCAGTAAAGGGCAGCCTCGGCCACTCCCCTAACGAGAGGTAGAGAGGATTGGACGGCCCTCGCCTGGGCTACTGGCACGTCTCGGCGTGCCAGTGGGTGGGCGGGTGAGAAAGTTGCGCGCAGTGGGAGAACAAACAGGCCACCCTCCCAGGAAGAGAAAATGAGCAAGCTTGGAGGGAGTATTTGTCGCCCAGTGAGGTAGGCTAGAAATAAAAACGGCGGCCGCCTCCCAGTCTCGGAAGACGGACGCCGTATTCTCATTTGTCTATGTCGAGAACCTTACTGCACCGCTCTATACGTCGTAATACAGGACATATTCGTACGGATGCGGCCGCAGCCGCATGGGGTCGACTTCCTTTTTGCGTTTGTAGCTGATCCAGGCCTCGATCAGGTCCTTGCTGAAGACCCCGCCCTTGAGCAGAAACTGGTGATCCTGTTCAAGGTTGCGCAATGCTTCGTCGAGACTGCCCGGCATCGTGCGGATCGCCGCTGCTTCCTCCGGCTCGAGATCGTACAGATCCTTTTCAGCCGGCTCACCCGGATTAATTTTATTCTCGATCCCGTCCAACCCTGCCATGAGCATGGCAGAAAAGGCGAGGTAGGGATTCGCGGTCGGGTCAGGAAAGCGCACCTCGATCCGCTTGGCTTTCGGGCTCGGTGAGTACATGGGAATCCGAATGCCCGCCGACCGATTCCGGCTGGAATAGGCCAGCAGGACCGGCGCCTCGAACCCGGGGGTCAGCCGCTTGTAGGAGTTTGTCGTCGGATTCGTGAACGCCGCCAAAGCCGGGGCATGTTTCAAGATGCCGCCGATATAATAGAGACAGAGTTGCGAGATGCCGGCATATTCCTTCCCCGCAAACAGAGGCTTTCCCTCTTTCCAGATACTCTGATGCGTATGCATGCCGGTGCCGTTGTCGCCGAAAATCGGCTTGGGCATGAAGGTCGCGGTTTTGCCGTGGCGGCGGGCCACATTCTTGACGATGTACTTGTACATCATCAATTGGTCTGCTGTTTTGACCAGCGACCCAAAGCGGATATCGATCTCCGCCTGGCCCGCCGTCGCCGTCTCGTGGTGATGTTTCTCAACGGAAATCCCGACCTTTTGCATCTCCAGGACCATCTCGCTGCGGATATCCTGTTGCGTATCGGTCGGCGGGACCGGAAAGTAGCCTTCCTTGTGGCGGATTTTTCCGCCCAAGTTGTGGCCTTCCTGCCCGATGTTCCAGGCGCCTTCTTCGGAATCGATGAAGTAGTAGCCGCTGTGGCCCGTCTGATCGTACCGGACATGATCGAAGAGGAAGAACTCCGCCTCCGGCCCCCAATAAGAGGTGTCGCCGATCTTGGTGCTCTGGAGATATTTTTCCGCCTTCTGCGCCACAAACCGCGAGTCGCGATCATAGGGCTCGCGCGTAATCGGATCGACAATGTTGCCGACGAGGCTCAGTGTTGGGACCGCACAGAACGGATCGATACAGACCGCGGACGAATCGGGGATCATCAGCAGGTCGCTGTCGTTGATCGCTTTCCAGCCCCGGATCGACGAACCATCCAACCCGGACCCGTCCTTGAACAGCCCTTCAGTCAGCTCTTCCACGGGAATCGAGAAGTGCTGCCAGGTGCCGATCAGGTCCACAAACTTCAAGTCCACCATCTGGACTTTATGCTTCTTCGCAAACTCCAATACCTCGCGGGGATTCATTCCGACCCTCCATATATGCCCAATTTATGATGGTGTTCCTATCGATACGATTTCCGATGCATCGACCGGCTGGCCCATGAACACATCGATCTCGCGCTTGATGGTCGAGCGGATGGCCTCTAATCGAGCGTGGTCCTCGATTTTTTCTCCATCCCGGTCCGTCACATAGAACACGTCGACGACCTGATGCCTGCCGACGGTGCGCAAGGATTGCTGTATGTCGTCGTCCAGTCTGGTCGAAATCCTCGCCGCATGGACCGACAGGCCAAGCTGAAAAATCGCGCGAGTGATGACATACAAGAGTCCTTGTGTATCGTCGGCAAACACATCGATCACCGTGAGCCGGTCGCAGATCCCGTTATCGATCTCCACCTCGGTCGCTTGACGGGTGGCAGGCAGCCGGCGAAAGGCGGAGAGGCGGGTATTCCGCGTCAAGTGATCGAGCGATTCCTCGCCCTTCAGCACCCGGATGATCCTCTCGGCTACGGAAGCACGCCGGTCCTCCGGGGGAACGCCGACATAATCCGGATCGGATGCCTGGAACGTGTTCACGACGATCCCGTCATCTCGGGTGATGATCTGGGCGTCCAGAATATCAAGCCCCTCGGCCGCCATCGCGCCGGCCATTTTTGAGAAGATGCCCAGGGTGAGGTTGTCGTGTGTAATCACTGTGTACTCGCACATGCCCAGTTCCTCGTTGAAGGTCTCCTCGACCAGCACATCCCCTGCCTTCAGCCTTCTGATCGCCCCCAGATGGGCGGCGATCCGCTTCGGAGGGGTCCCATGCAGATAGCGCAAGGGAAACTGGCTCAGTTGCAATTCGATCCAGTCGAGTTCCCCAGCCGGTACGTTCGTGAACTCACGCGCCACCTCGCTGATCAATTCCTTGAAGCATTCAGGGCCAACCGTCTTATCCTGCTCGCCCAACAATACCGACAGCGTACGCCGATAGAGCTGGGTGAGTAAGGACTCCTTCCACTTCGTCAAAACGCCAGGCCCCACCGCCGCGATATCGGCAGCAGTCAGAACCAGCAACTTGCGGAGGACCTCCGGCGTCCCCACCGCTTTGGCAAAGGGCAAGAGGACCTTCTCGTCATAGGGATCTCGCCGGAAGGCCGTGTGAGCCATGAGCAGATGCTTGTGCACGAGAAAGACCAGCGTCCTCGTCTCCTGCTCGTCTAAGCCCAACCGCGCCGCCGTCTCCTCCGCGATCACCTTACCCACTTCGCAGTGATCCTCTTTCCTGCCCTTTCCCAGATCGTGCAACAGAATCGCCAGATGCAAGAGGTCCTTACGTCTAATCTCCTGATAGACCTCCCCGATAGCCCCAGACTCCAGAGCGAGCGCTTCGGCCTTGGCCACAGCCAACAGGGTATGTTCGTCCACTGTGTACTTGTGATACTGGTTGAACTGCATCAGCCCTCGAAGCGTGGCAAAAACCGGGATGAGCTTCTCCAGCAAATGGGCGCTATGCATCGCTTCAAGCGTGCCGGCCACGGATTCCGGTCCAGCGAGGATCTTCAGAAAGACACGGCTGACCTCAGGGGTTCTGAACGCCTCGTTCGACACGTTATCCATGTGGCTGTGTATCTCGTCCAGCAGGCCGGTATCGATCTTGAGGCGCCGGGAGCGCGCCATATCAAACAACCGGAGGAGCAGGTCCGGACTATCCAAAACCCGAGCCCGCAGCTCAGAGGGAACAGTCAGATCTCGGCCGGTCACCACAAAGTAGCCGTCTATCATAGCGGACGGTAAGGCCCGAGACGATCGGCGCTTGGCAGGCACGGCCTGGCAACGGTCCACAAATCGGAGCATGGTCTCATGCAGTCCCATCGTATGCCGGTAATACTGCTGCATGAATTGCTCCACCCCCAGGAGGTGAGGCCGATCCTCGAATCCGTACAGGGAAGCGATCCGGACTTGCTCGTCGAACGACAGAATTTCCTGCGCCCTCCCGGCTTCGACATGCAGAAATGCCCGGACGCGCCACAGAAAATCACGGGCCTCCGTCACCGAGAGACAATCCTGTCTGGAGAGAAAGCCGCGATCCGTCAAGTCCTGTAGCGTAGAGGATTGGAATTGGGCCATGCCGGCCCACCGAAGCAGATGGAAATCCCGCAGCCCTCCCTTGCTTTTCTTAACGTTCGGCTCCAAAAGATAAATCGTCTGTCCAAACTTCACATATTCACGGCGCCGCTCTTCCATCTTCTGCTCGATAAAGCGCCTTGCTCCGCGGCCGACCACTTCCTTGAAATATCGCCGATGGAATTCCTGAAACAGGTTCGGGCTTCCGGCCAAAAACCTGGATGTCATCATGGCGGTGCGGATCGTCAGGTCCTTCCCAGCCAACTCGATGCATTCGTCAATCGTCCGCATACTGTGGCCGACCTGGAAACCGAGATCCCACAGATGGTACAGCACCTCACGGAACAGCGCCGGCGCCGCCTCTCCCGCTTTCTCGCTATAGAGGAACATGACATCGATGTCGGAATAGGGCGCCAACTCCCGCTGTCCATAACCTCCCAGCGCGACTAGGCAGCAATGCTGGGCCCCCACGACCTGCGTCCCTTCTCCTGCCTGCCGCATCGCATTCCTGTACCGGTCGATGATCAGTCCATCTACAAACTCCGTCAAAGCCGTCATGACTTCGGCCCCCGTGGCCCCGTCCAATAATCGATGCCGGAGGGCCTGTCTGTGCCCGGCCAGGGCGGAGACCGGCGCGGTCTCCGCCCTGTGCAAGAGCTCAGCCGACGACCCGTTATTCGGCGCTATCGTCACAGCGCTTGTTCCCCAGTCTCGCCGGTCCTGATCCTCACCACGTTAGTGATATCCGACACGAAGATCTTCCCATCCCCGACGCTGCCGGATTTCGCGGCGCGCGTAATCGTTTCGACCACACGCGTCACCTGATTATCAGCGACGTATAATTCGATCTTCACCTTGGGCACGAAGTCAGTCGTATACTCGGCGCCCCGGTAGGTTTCCTTACTCCCCTTCTGACGTCCAAATCCCTTGACTTCCGACACGGTCATCCCCTGCACACCTATTTCTACCAACGCATCCTTGACTTCATCCAACTTGAACGGCTTGATGATCGCTTCAATCATCTTCATGTCGATATCCCCCTTTACAGGCTCCCCGCGGACGCTGCTCGTACAGCGTCCGCGGGGACTGCCGGCACGATTGTTTCGTCGATTGTACCATGGGCCGTGTATTACACGTGATAGGCCTTCTCACCGTGCTGACTGACATCCAAGCCTTCTTGCTCTTCATCTTGCGTCACACGCAGACCAATTATCACATCAATTATCTTGAGAATGATAAACGTGGCGACCGCAGTAAACGCCCCCACCGCGAGCACCATCGTAATCTGAGCCCCCATAAGCGTGAAGCCTCCTCCATAGAAGAACCCATCTGACGCGGAACCCATTGCCTTCGAGTTAAACAACCCTCCCAGGAGGCAGCCGGTCGCTCCGCCCACACCGTGAACCCCCACGACATCGAGCGAATCATCGAAACCCAGGGCCGGCTTCAAGATGCCGACGGCGAAATAGCAGAGAGCCCCGGCCACGAGACCAACGATGAGCGCCGGGCCCAGGGAAACAAACCCAGCTACAGGGGTAATGGTGGCCAGACCGGCGATCGTTCCGCTGGCCGCGCCGAGTGCGGTGGGCTTCCCACGATGCGCCCACTCGATCAGCATCCACACCACCGTCGCAACACTGGCTGCGATGTGGGTGGCCACGAAGGCACTCACAGCCTGCCCATTCGCACCCAACGAGCTGCCCGCGTTGAACCCAAACCAGCCGAACCAGAGCAGGCCCGCCCCCAACAACGTGAGGGGAAGGTTATGAGGAGGCATAGGAGTGCCCGGGTAGCCTTTACGCTTTCCGAGCATAATGCAGGCAACGAGGGCAGCCATACCACAGGTCACGTGCACGACCGTGCCTCCGGCAAAGTCTAAGGCACCCATCGCCCCCAACCATCCCCCACCCCAAACCCAATGGGCCACAGGATAGTACACCACCACGGACCAGATGCCGAGAAACCACAACATCGAGGAGAATCGAATGCGTTCTGCAATAGCCCCCGTGATCAGCGCCGGGGTAATGGCGGCAAACATGAGTTGGAATACCATGAATAACATGTGGGGAATCGTCGGGCCATAGGTCGGATGGGGATCGGCTCCTACCCCCTTCAACATGAACCAATCAAGATTTCCAATCACCCCTCCCACATCGGGGCCGAAGGACATACTGTACCCGAACACCACCCAAGCGATACTGCCTAGGCAGAGACAGATAAAGCTATGCAATATCGTACTCAGGGGATTCTTTACCCGGGTGAGTCCTCCATAGAAGAGCGCCAACCCAGGCAGCGTCATCAACATCACCAGCGCCGAGGAGGCGAGAATCCAGGCTGTGTCCCCGGGATCGGCCTTCGGTGCGGCTGGTGGAGCGGCTTCCGCCGCTGGGGCCTGCGCAATGACTTCTTGCACGAACGGAGCCGCCACTCCTACCAACATGACGGTCAGGCATATCAGGAGGACCGGCAGAATCTTTTTTATGCTGATACTGCTCACATACGATGACATATTTGTATCCTTTCATCCCTTGGTTCAGGACGAGGTTGACAATACGTTCGCTGAAATGTTCCAGCCCGGACTATTCATGAATACCTGCTACATCGTCCGAGCCTCTTGCCCCGCGGGCTTCGGTATCGAACGCCTCACGACGGCATTCATGAATAATCCGGGCTGAGTGGCTCTCCTGGTTGCCCCACGCCCATTTTTTATCGGACCGGATCTCTCCCACACCTGCGTGAGCCAGAGCAGCCCGCGCTGGCTCAGCCCCTCATAGCTTGCTGTGCCCAAGCACATCAGCGCTGAATTCCATCATCGCCTACCAACCGCGCATCGGCGTGGTACGGTCTGGAACTCTATACCCTGCCGGTCCCTTCGTGGACTAATCCACGAAGGGACCGGCATCTCACAATATCAACGAACCTCGGTCTACTTTCTGCTCAGAACACTTTTTAGAACATGTACGCGACGGAGAATCCCAGGGTATTTGTATTGTTCGATGCTCTCGTGCCATGTAGGTAGACATTATGGTCGGCATGGTCATATCGGTACTCGACCCTTGTCTGCAATGACGGAACCGGCTTCCACTGAAGTGTCCAGGTCGTCTCCCAGGCGGTCAGGCCGTTCCCTGCCGCGAAAGGACTGCCAGTGACAGTGGGCAAGAAGCCGCCTGCGGCTGATATCGGGCTTCCAGAGCCAGAACCAGCACAGGTATTGGCGCCGCCATTGAAATTCACGCCTCCGCCGCAGGCACGGGAACCACCAGCATCCTCCCAGATTTCTCCACGAGCCCTGAGACTGAATGCATTAGGCTTCGTTTGATCATTCAAGTCATGAATCAAATAGGTGACGAACCCATTCCAGCGGCCGTTTCCGCTACCACTAGTGGTGCTCGCATTACTTTCATTCCCGTAATAGGGTTCCAGGATGATGGTGGTACTGTCGATAGGCTTGATCGTGATGATCGCGCCCGTCACTACTCGCTTGGCGGTAGGATCGCACCCGGTGTTGCCAGGTGGGTTCGAATTACAGACACCGACCTGTGCACCACCGGCAATATTATTTCCATTCCCCTGTTCTGGTCCGTAGGACCCAAAGAAGGATATTCCAAACCTCTCGTGCGGGACCAGGTCAAGTTTATACTCGAACGATTTGCCCCTATTATTGTCCTCGATGTTGTCCCACCCATTGATCAGTCCGATGCTCGCGGTCGCCCATTTCGCAAAGGGATAGGTGAACCGGATACCGGTGGTCGTGAAGGCTTGGCTCAGACCGAACATCATGGTGCGCGAAAAGTTGGGATTCTCCCACGCGTTGATCACTTCATACCCGATCAACGTGTTGATCTTTCCTGCTTGAATCTTCAGGCCGTTGCCGATCGGGGCGATGTACTCTGCATACATCTCCTGCACGTCCAGCTCGGTATTGTCTGTACCAGGTTGAAAATTCGTGCGAGCACGCGAGAACCTGGCATCGGCCCCAAAATTGAGCCGTGCACGAAAGCCCACCCGATCCATGCCACTGCCTGAGGCATTGGCCTCCCGTTCAAACACGATCTGTGCCAGATTCGCCATGAACGAATTGGCCCCTGTGTCGAAGACACGCAGTTGATTGTTGTTGGTGTATGGATTATTGAAATTCTGTGTATAGGATGTCAGCACTGTCCCAGAGATTTTAAAGCCCAAGGACGTAAAAACGGACTCCCTCTCAATATGCTGAGCAGCGTGCCCCTCCATGTGACCCGCCATCGCCACATTGCTGCCGAGCAGCGAGGCGATCGCACAGACGCCTATTCCTAGCCCGATACGTTTACTTGCTGACTTCATGCCATCCTCCTCATCCAATTGGTGATTCGGTTGCTCCCTTGCCACTCTGACTCGACGTCATTGTCGCCACGCACGCCATTGTGCGCAACCTCCGGCCCCTGCCCGTCCACTCGGCTCTCATTTCCACATCAATTCCCACCAGCCTATGGACCCACATCGCTTCTCAGCAGCCATTCCTCCACAAGGGTGTTTCTCGCCAACGAATGGTTGCTTTTCGCTTTTTCCCGCCATTCGGTTCATCGGACCATCGCGATCATTCCGATCGAATGCGGATAAAATAAAACGCCCTCTAGCCCCGCTGGGACTGGAGGACGTCATTGTCCATTCCGAACTCTCTTGCGGTCGGTGGGAAACGCCGTTGTTCCCCTGTATGTGGTAAGCACCCTTTTAATGGGCACCCGATGAAACCATTGGGCGCCCTTATAGCAACCATAGGGAGATCTGTCAATGCTTATCTCTCCGTAAGATAGCCGAGCGAGACGGGCGAGATGAGTGGAAAGCAGGCTGAAGGCTGAAGCTCCTCGGACTGAAGGCCAACGACTGGGAAGCTGAAGGCTGGAGTTCGAGGTCAGCCGTTTCTAACGACTCGGACTTCTTGACCGGCTCGTTTCAGATCTCCGCCTCTCAGGGCCCTACGCACTTCGCCCAGTTTCTGCGCGTCCGGTAGCGAGAGGTAGGGTAACCATCCTGTGTCCGTGTCAATCAAGTCCACTTTCAACTTCGGCGGCATACCGCCCTTCGTGAACCAGTTTGGTGTGGTGATGGCTGCTCATGATTTCCTCCTCAGAAAGTCTTTGCTCCAACGTGCCGGATCGGGCCGGTATGCCGTCACCACGACGGCTGGGGAGGACACATCTGAGCTACGCGAGGCGGGCGGGAAAGGCGAGACGGACGAGAGGGGCGCAGGCTGAAGACCGAAGGCTGAAGCTTTTGGAACCTCGAACTTCGGCCTTCAGTCTTCAGCCTTCAGTCTGCGAACCCTTCCCCGTCCCGCTGGCATTGACCGATCGTCTGTGCTAGATTCCCTCCTACCTATGGCTCTTTCACCACAGCATTCGCTCTTCCCAGCGGCTGACCTTCGTTTCACGTTTCACGCTTCACGGTTCACGGTTCCTCTGAACAGCATCCTGCTGGCCTTGCTCTGTTTAATCGTCACCGCCTGTGGCACGACCACTCCAACCGGCAAAATCCTCTTTGACGGTCCTCACGGAACCGTGTCCCTCCAGACGATTTCAGACCGGTCGATTCAGGCCAACCATCCGATCAATCTGGAGTCGGCCCTTCTCACCCAGCTATTGACAGGCATCGAGCTTCATGAGGAAGGTGCTGGACGCTACCATGTCAAGGGCATTCAGAGTTTGATCGTAGGAAAGGCAGATCCCTATCCTCTCTTCTCGGAAGACCAGGTCCAGTTCCTCGCCCCACTGATTGCGGAGGCATTACGTACGGCAACCGCCAATCAGTCTGTCGAGTTTCGTGTCGTGACGACGCACGAAGGTACGAATAGATTTCAATCGCCGACCACGGAAACAACCGCCGGTTCTCTCTATGCCTATGGGCGACAGTTGTACGTGATCCTCAATCAATATCGCTACAACCCGATGCTGGCGAACCTGAACATGGGTGATACCATCCACCGATCACAGGACCCAATCGATTATTCAGGCCTCAAGTACCGTACGCTGCGGTTCACTCCGAAAGCCGCTCTCCGAGCCGATAGCCCCGATCCTCCGACCATGGAAAAGCCGACCGACAGGTTTCTTGCGGTCGATTATCAGCTGCTGCAACAGGCCTGGCGAAATCTCGAAGCCAAAAGGCACGCTGCGACTCAAGTGGGAGGCGAGGCGCTAGAAGCCGCTCGCGCAACCGAAACCCAGGCTCGTAACACAGCGGCCCTGGCACAGGAGGTGGAAACCCTCAAGAAGCAACTGGAATCCATTCAAAAACAACTCGGCAGCCAGAATCAGCAGCAAAAATGAAGGCTGAAGGTTATGAAACGTCGGACTCCGAGCCTCAGATTTCCGCCTTTGGCCTTTCAGCCTTCAGTCTATCGACCTTCAGCCTGAACCCCTTCGGCCTTCAGCCTACGAATTCCGATACCCGTTCGTTATCGGCATCCGCCGATCCTTCCCCAAGGCCCGATGGGTGATCTTGATGCCGATCGGCGCCTGACGGCGCTTATACTCGCTGCCATCCACCATCGTCATCACGCGCGCCACCGTGGCGCGGTCGTACCCCGCTTCGACGATCTCTTCGAGAGACCGGTCTTCTTCCACATAGGCCTGAAGAATGGGATCGAGTATCTCGTAGGGCGGCAGCGAATCTTCATCTTTTTGATTAGGCCTCAGCTCGGCGGTCGGCGGACGATCAAGCGTCCGTTTGGGAATTGCCGGGGTCGTGCCGCGGAGGTTGCGGAGCCGCGCCAGGTCATACACCATCGTCTTAGGCACATCTTTGATCACGGCAAACCCACCCGCCATATCACCATATAATGTGGCATACCCCACGCTCATCTCGCTCTTGTTGCCCGTGGTGAGCACCAGATGGCCGAACTTATTGGAGAAGGCCATGAGGAGATTGCCCCGGATGCGGGCTTGGAGATTCTCTTCAGTCGTATCGGGCGCATGTCCCTCGAACGTCTCCGCGAGCGCATGGCGATAGCTGTCAAACAGCGTCGTGATGGGAATCGTCCGGACGGAGATCGCCAGTCTGGTCCCCAATTCAGCGACATCGTCGTAACTGTCTTTCGACGTATAGGGCGACGGCATGAACAGACCCCACACGTTTTCGGCGCCGAGCGCATCGACAGCGAGCACAGCGGTCAGCGCCGAGTCCACTCCGCCGCTCAAGCCGATGACGGCGCGCGTAAATCCATTTTTCCTCACGTAGTCGCGCACCCCCGATGTGAGGGCCCGATAGACTTCCTCAAGAGGGTCCAAGGCCACCGCCACATCGGGGACCGCGCGCACCCGAGTTTTTTGAACAGTTGGAAGCAGCGCAGCATAGATCTCCACCGCGGAGGCCATACGCCTCGGCAAGAGCTTCTTCCGTCCGGTTCGTCTCGCACGCGCGACGGCTTCCATGTTGAGGTCGGCGACGATCAGATCTTCTTCAAAGGCTTTCCCCCGCGCGATCACCTCACCCTGGTGATCCAGAATCACACTATTCCCGTCGAAGACCAGCTCATCCTGACCGCCGACCGCATTGGTATAGGTGAGCACCACTCCGTTTTCCCTCGCGCGGGTCGCCAACATCTGCTCTCGTACGAGGCTCTTGCCCAGATGAAACGGCGAGGCATTGATATTCACAATGACTTCGGCGCCTGCTGCCGCCTGGAAACCGGTCGGGCCATCCGGCAGCCAGACATCCTCGCAAATGTTGACCCCGACCATCGTGCCACGCAGACGGATGAGCGGCAGCCGCCGACCCGGATGAAAATAGCGGCTCTCGTCGAATACGCCATAGTTCGGCAAATACCACTTGCAGTAGGTCGTGACGAGCTTCTGATTTGCGATGACCGCCGCTGCATTGTAAAGTTCATGCGCACCGGCCTGCACCACCGGTGAGCGAGCTTGCTTTGGATCTACTCCATCGTTCTGGCCGACGTAGCCCACCACCGCAGCGAGCCCCCGGCAGTGACGGACGACTTCCTGGAGGGCACGGCGGTTGTCCGCAATAAAACGTGGCTTTAACAAGAGATCTTCAGGCGGATAGCCTGTGATCGCCAGCTCCGGGAATGCGACCAAGTCGGCCTTCGCCTTCTTCGCCTCCCGCAGCCAGGCCGCGATCCGGCGGACGTTCCCATCCAGATCCCCGACCGTCGGATTCATCTGCACCATGGCGATACGAAAGGTGCGCATAGTTACCACCAAGTTGGTGAAAATGACCTCCGACTTCGTTCTCGGCTCGCAAGCATCCTCAACGTACCGATTGAGATTCTCGGAGGTCGGAAATACTGGAGGGGTTTTTCCGTTCGCCAAGATCCATCATAGAGGCGAACGGCCCCACGAAGTGCGGTCGGTACCTCCTGCGGCCTCGTTGGATTGTCATTTTGACCAACTGGATATCACACAATACTCAACATGCGAGAACGCTGCTGGCGAACCTTTTCAGCATCCTGCTAGAGAACTTCCCTGGCAGGTCGAATCTATCCCCGCTGTTTCTCAGCTCGTTGGTCGAGTTCTCCAGCTAAGAGCACGGCCTCGGCTATCTCACGCATCGACTTCCGCAAGTCCATACTTTGCCGCTGAATGAGTTTGAAGGCCTCTTCTTCAGTCAGCCTCTTCGAGCGCATCAGATAGCCCTTGGCCCGCTCCATGAGCTTCCGAACCGCCAGTGCTTCCTGCATCTCATGGGACTTCTCGATCAGGGTCGTATGCTCGATGGCAATAGCGGCCTGATTGGCAATCGCCTGGAGCAATTTGACCTCTTCGCTGGTGAATACGTGCGGTGCGGACGTATAGCTATTGATCACGCCCAGCGCCTTATCCCGCACCATCATCGGGACCGAAAGCAATGAGCACAGCCCTTCCTTCTTCGCCATATCCGGATACATATAGTCTCGTTCTAGGGAGACGTCGAGCACGATAATCGGCCGGCGGTCTTTCACAGCACGGCCACTGATACTCTGCCCAACTTTCAAATTTGGCTTGCGGCGATACTGTTCGCTGAGGCTTTGTGTCGCCGCAATCCGCAGTTCCCCGCTGGCCTCTTCCAAGAGCATAATCGAGCAGATCTTGGAGTTCATCATTTGCGCGGTCATCGTCACCAGGAGTTCAAGCACGTCTTTGATCAACCGATTGGACGCCACCGTCTCTGAGACCTGCGACAGCATTTCCACTTGCAAGGCTTTGCGTTGCATTTGATCGTAGAGTCGCGCGTTCTCAATCGCTCCTCCGACTTGATTGGCGATCGTCGAGAGTAACGCTATCTCATCGGGCTGATAGCGCTTTGGGCGCTTATGTTGGACGTTGATCACACCGACCACTTCTTTTTTCGCCATGATCGGTACGGAGACAAAGGCTTGATGGCGGTCTTCTGGAAGATTATGAAAAAACTTGAACCGTGGATCGTCGTTCGCATTACTCGGAATCACGACGCGCGTCCGTTCCTGAGCGACCCAGCCAGTGATGCCTTCTCCCAAACCGATCGTGATGCGGCCGATCAACTTCGGATGTGGGTTTTTCGAAGCTCGAAGAATGAGTTCGTCTTGGCTATCGGACAAGAGGTACAGGAGGCAGGCATCCGCCTTAGTGACTTCAACGACAACTTCAACGATATGTTTGAGAATAGCTTCAAGATCCAGTTGGTTGCTGATCGACGCGGAGATCCGATGGAGCACATCGACTTCGCGTGTTTTTTCCCGCAAGGCCTGTTGGAGGTGAGCCACAGATGGCGTGCGTTTGGTCGTCATCGAGAGTTAATTTCCTGCGTGAGCCTTTCGACGGACAGGATGCTTGCCTGACCGGCCGCCACTCGACGCTCGGCTCCCACGTCCGTGCTTGCGCTTAAACCACGCGGCACAGACCTGCTGCTCGATCGGCTGAATGACCACTTCCCCGATCCGCACTGGCCATACCCCGATCACCTGCCCCCCGATTACCTTTTTGTCATGTTGCATGGCGCCCCAGAGGGACCTAAAGGATGCCTGTGAAACCTGTTCGGATAACCCGGCACGCTGCACCAAACTTCCGATCCGTTCGACAACTTCTCGCCCACACAGGCCCATGTGACAAGCCAAATCTGCTTCTTGGACCAGCCCAATCCCAACCGCTTCACCATGGATCAACCCACGATAGCCCGCGAGTGACTCCAGTGCATGTCCGATCGTGTGGCCGTAGTTGAGAATACGTCGGCGGTCCGACTCCCGTTCGTCCGCGGCGACCACCTGCGCTTTGATCTCGCAGGATCGTTTAACCGCATGGATAACCGGCTCTTCCTCGAGCTTCAACAGCGCAGGAATCTCTCGCTCCAGAAAGGCGAAGAACTCTTCATCGGCGATTATGCCATATTTAATCACTTCGGCGAGACCGGCAATCCACTCGCGACGTGGCAGGGTGCGTAGTGTAAGGGGATCGATCAATACCGCGCGCGGCTGGTAAAACGCCCCGATAAGATTCTTTCCCAGCCGATGATCCACCCCGGTCTTGCCCCCGACACTGGAATCTACTTGGGCCACAAGTGTGGTCGGCACTTGCACGAACGGAATTCCCCGTTGATAGATTGCAGCAGCAAAGCCGGTGACATCGCCGATGACTCCGCCACCGAGGGCCAGCAACATGGACTGACGTTCAAACTTGTGTCTGGCTAACACGTCGAGGATCTTGGCGATTGTGCCGAGAGTCTTTGTTCGCTCTCCAGGCGGTAAGATAATCGGAGTCGGATCGTAGCCCGCCTTGCACAGGGAGCGGAGAATTCCGTGAAGATAATAACTTGCCACATGCCTATCTGTCACAACCCCGACCTTCGGAGAGCTCGTAAGGGCGTTGAGCCTGGCACCCGCTGTCGCAAGCAAACCAGGACACATGACGATGTCGTAGCTTCTCGCCCCCAAGGTCACCGGCACAATCTGTTCTGCCACACCAGCCATCCTCAACGACGGTCTCTCCTGACCCCAAAATACCGGTCGCCCTTCCGATTCTTCTTGGATAGGAAGGCCTGGATTCACGACCCACTTCGCCTGCGGTGATGATGAATTACGATGGCTGATATCGGAGGGGATGGTACCACAACGGTTCAGAAACTAGAAGGTTTTCGGTTGGGCCTCAACATCAAAAGATCGCATTTCACGACCTCAGACGCACCCACTTTAGATTTACAGCAGCTCCCTGCGCAAACTGCCGGATATCAGAAATTGATCCTGTCAGAAATACGCAGAGGACTGGAGGGTATGTATTGAAGGATCGAGGTAACGCACCAACCGCGAAGACTCACCGCAGCTTGACTGGTCCGCACGGCTAGGATAGCAGGGGTACAACGAATAGGATGGCCGGGCAAGACTGGTGTGGACGGGCGAGACGAGATGGGGGTCCACTCTGTCTACGTCTCGCCTTTCCCGCACGTCTCGCGCGTCATGGTGCGTGGCGCGGCGAACTTTTCTCTAGCTCTTCACGATAGTGGGCGTCAAGAAAATGAGCAGCTCTTGCTTCGATACATCCTCGGTTTTCTGCTTGAAGAGCCATCCCAGAACAGGCACGCGAGAGAGATACGGGATACCAGTTACGCCGTTTCTCTGCGAATCGATAAAGACCCCGCCGATCACCATAGTCTCACCATCGCGGATATTGACCTGGGTATTGGCTTCGCGGCGGTCGATACTCGGCCCAGCAGGGTTGCTCCGCGCACCGACTGCGTTTCTGGTTGCACGAACCTTCATCATGATCAGCTTACCGGTTTCCTTCGGATCTCGTGAGGTAATCTGAGGAGTCACATTCAGCTCCAAGTTCGCATCCACAAAGGTTGTTTGAGTTCCCTGGAGGGAGGTCGTCTGGAACGGGATCGATTCCCCCTGTGAGATCTTGGCCTCCCGCTTGTCCAAAGTTGTGACCTTTGGCGACGCAATGACTTTACTTAAACCGAGCAACTCACCTGCCGACAACCGTACATCCAACAGCGCTCCATCTGTTTTCCCAATCGTGAACCCGACACCAGGAGTCGACGTCAAACCACCGACTGTGGCGGGCAGATTGACCAGAAAACTCGATGCTTGACTCCCAAATGGTCCGACAACACCTGACCTGAAGTTCGCCACCCCAGTACCCGAAAGCTGGTTCAGATTCTGGATACCCCACTGAACTCCCAGAGAACGGGAATAGGTCGTATCAGCCTGCACTATCCTCGCTTCAATCTGGACTTGAGGTACTTCAAGATCGAGCCCATCAATCAGCTGTTTTACCACCCCCATCTGGGTTTCCGTATCCCGGACGATTAAGGCATTGGACCCCACGCTCATATTCATCAACCCCCTCGGGCTCAAGTACTGCCGAAGAGACGTCATGAGTTCTTGTGCTTGCAGGTTTCTAACATAGAATACCCGTTCGATCAGTGCTTCTGCTCTCACCTTAGCATCTATCGCCTGCGCTGCTTCATTCTCCTGTTTCGCAATGTTCGCCAGCGAGTCAATCCACAGGATATTGCTTTGCCTGATCTTGCCTAGCCCGTTCATCTTCAAAATCATATCGAGCGCCTGATCCCAGGGCACACTCACGAGCTTCATCGTAACCTTGCTTTTAACCCCTTCACCGACGACCATGTTAAACCCACTCACTTCGGCAATGAGGCGCAGCACGTTACTGATGTCAGCCTGCTGGAAATCGAGCGAGATACGCCGGCCGACATAACGCGTTTCTCCAACAACCAAGTCTTCCTTTGGCATGTTTATCTCACCACCATCTGCCGCGGAGGTCATCTGGACAGGCCGTACTTGAAATTTCGCTGAAGACCGATGAACCGTTGCCATCGCCCGCTGGGTCACCCGAGAGATGGTATCCACCTGGACCGGAAGCATTACCAGATTCTCTGACGTTACGTTTTTGGCCGCCTCGCCACGGTACGAGCCTGCATCTGTGCCCATACCCGTAGTACCGACACCTTCTCGAAGTGTCACAATAAGATCCGTGCCTTGTGGTTTAACCGAGTAGACAGCCGAACCGGTAAGATCCAATACCAGCCGTACTCGGTCGGCATGATAACCCAGACGCACTTGCTTCAACATCTGGTGATTCACGGATATGACTGGCTTGCGTATGACGGAAGCCACACCTGGAATGTCGATCATGAGGCGCCGCTCATCAAGACGTGTTACCTCGTGGGCAAGCCTGCCATCCCCCGAGATGACGACACGGATGTCGTCCAGGCCTCGCTGAACATCTATGCGAGTCAGGGTCTGCGCCAGACCTTCCTCGATGGTCGAAGGCCTACCTGAGTCGATAATAGGTATGTCGGTTGACGCCCCTATCGACGGTATTGCCATTGGGACGCTCAATGCTCCCACTGCCGAGAGCACGCGAACAAATGCTGTAGTTGTCATAGTCAGCTTAGGTGTCATTCTGCGCCCTCTTTCGGGTGAAGGAGCTTGACATACTCCCGCTCCTGTTTACTCCCATACACATCTGTAAACCGTTCTTGCACCACAATACCTTTCTCCGTCACGGCACTCACCACACCATTATTGGGACCGATACGCGTTCCCCGACGCACCGTATACCCATTTCCATCTGGAGTCTGAACCATAGCCGTATAGCCGTAGGCCCCCCATATGACAGCAATCAGGTTCATCTCAGTGAGCCCAACGCGCTGGAGCGGGGGTAACGCGGGATCGATCGGCCCGAGCCCCAACTGTTGTAACACTGGCACGAACGGATCGCGCCGCCCAGAAGGGTCATAGGCGTGCGCGCTCACTGGTTCCACCATTACGTTGAGTGCAACTGGCTGAACATTCCCCTCACCAGCTGCCGGGACCAGCGCTGGAGGCGGTGCGTGCCTCGGCACATCGTTGAGAGAAGCTACTTTCAAAGAATCCTGCCGCATTGGGCTAATTTGTCCGATATGAGAACTGATACCTGGCTCAGCAAAGCTCAGGCCAACTGCGACAAAAATGTCGACACATCCAATCACAATCATGCTTGTTATCTTCATGGTCAACCGCCAGTTCTCACAGATGGCAATCACCGCTCATGGCCTCGCACACACCTAAGACTCTGTGCCCTATTTCTTCTGAGGAATCGCCGGAGCCACCGCAACCAGCTTGGGTTCCTCCGGTGCCGCATAGGCGACAAGGTCGAACACGGTCTGTGTAACAACCCGTCCCTTTTCAAACTTTGGAGCTCCCATCTTGAGGCCGGACACGGTCACAATCCGAGGCATCGCGTTGATCCGATCGAAAAATAAGGCTGCAGTATGGTAGCCGCCGGAGATCTCTACGTTCACCGGCAGCCGCACAAAAAGTTTCGATGGATCTTCGCTCTTGGGACTCGGTTTCCACAGCTTAATGTCGAGTCCAAGGCGAATCCCCAAGTCTGACACCTGTTTGAGCAACATGATCGCCTCCTCTTCAGGCGGCAGCCGTTCTTTCTTTTTTGCAAGCTCAATCTCTAGTTGCTTACTCGCAGCAATGAGCTCATCAAGATGCTTGACTTTAATGGTTAATGTTTGAATCTGGCTGTCGAGCGCGCCAATCTCTCCCTGGAGCCCTGCAATCTCCGCAGACTTTGGTTCAGCTACATAGTAATAGAAGCCCACGATAATCCCGGCAAGAACCATTACAACAAGCCCCACCTTCTGAACCAATGGGATTGATCGCAATAGGTCAAGATTAATAGCAGGCAGCTTCATGATGCTTACCCTTTAAGACGGAAACCAAGTTTAAACTGGTAGATATTGAGTTGGCTCTCCACCGCAGCTTTACTTTCTTGTAGATTGATATTCGAGAAATAGTCGGTGCGGCGCAGGTTGTTCACGAATTCCACCACATCATCGTTGGTCGCCGCACGACCCTCAAGATCAATCTCCTTCCCGGTGACCGCGACTCTCACTAGCCACACCTTCAGCGGTTCCAGACTTTGACTGACATGGTCGAGCACCTTGACAGGACCGACACGCGACTTTTCCAGTTCATCAATAATACGATTTTTGTCTTCTAGTACTTTCTTTCGGATTTCAAAATCAGAAACCTGCTTCACTTGTTCCTTCAGCTGCGCAACCTGCTTCTCCCTGTCAAGTTTTTCAACCTGCCGCGCGTTTATCTCGTCATCGAGTGAAGCCGAGTACCACCAGCATCCCGCCAGGGTGCCGAACAAGACCAACACAACCAACAGCGCCTGCGCTCTGACATCGTATTGAGGCTTCGCCTTATGCCCCTTGGGTCCCGGCAACAAATTAATGCGAATCATCGATCCCCTACCGATCTCAGGGCCAATCCAACCCCCACAGCAGCCAGCGGAGCCAATTCGGCTAACGTACTCTGATCGAAATCGGTCCCTGAAGTATCGATCTCACCGAACGGATTAGCCACTTCGACGACAGCCTGCATTCGGTCTCTCAGTTGCGTATCCAGGCCCTTGATCTGAGCGCCCCCCCCACACAAGAGAACCTGCTGAACGTCCGCATCCGACATGGTTGACTTGAAATAATCGATGGTCCGCGCAATTTCCGACGCAACCTCGGCATTGACACTATCGACGACCGTGGTCACCGCGGCCTGATTGCTCCCTGCCGAACGCGCACCCTTTTTCGTTTCCTCCGCCTCTTCGTAAGACATACCCACTTCTCGTTGAATGGCTTCTGTATAACGATTCCCTCCGATGGGAATATCACGTGTGAACAGCGAGACGCCGCCTCGAACAATATTGATATTCATAACACTGGCGCCAATATTGACGAGCGCCGTCGTATCCTCCTGCGAGACAGGGTAGTTGATCGCATGCATGTTTTCGATCGCAAAGGCATCCACATCCATGACGATCGGAAACAACCCCGCCCCCTTGACGAGTTCGGTTAGCTCATTAATCTTGTCTTTCTTAGCCGCTACCAGAATGATCGACATCTCTCCTTGCGTATCGCCCGCAGCCTCGGAAGAGGGCAATACACTGAAGTCGATGTTCACCTCATTTATATCGAAGGGGATATACTGCTCCGCGGCCAACCTCACCTGCCCCTCCAACTCCTCATCAGGCATCGGCGGCAGGCTGATCTTTTTAATGATGACCGCATGGCCAGAAATCGACACGGCGACTTGCTTCACCTTGATGTTCGTTTCCTCGAACAATTCCTTAATCGCCGACACCACCCGCCCCTCATCCATCACCGTACCATCGACGATGACTTCCGGCTCGAGTGGTTTGAAGCCAAACTTCTGGAGAATGTACCGCCCTCGGCTTTCCTTCAACTGGACAAGCTTAATACCGCTCGACCCGATATCCAACCCGACGAGCTGCCGCTTCGGGGTGAACATCGAGAACAGATCGGTTTCGGTGAGACTCTTGAATGAACTCAGCATACGTGCCTCTGACTGTACACGACTATCCACACAAGACAAATCTTTATGTAAATTTTGCACGGACTGTTAATCATGACCCCACCCCCGCAATCTTCAACGTTCCAAAAAAAAGAATATGTATCGAAACCATGTGGCTATTCACTTGCGTCCTACCCTCCACTCCGCATTCCTCGTATAAGGAGCCGTTTAGAGCTGAGTCACGCCCGGCACACGTCTGAACCATGCGTCTGTATTGGGGACTGGCTTCATGCACATGCTAAGTATAGTTCAGATGCTCTGCCTGTCAAGCAAATCGCTTTCCGTGCACAGGCATAGAGGCGGGAACGAGGACAAAGACGATGATGGCGGGAAGACCTGCCTAACGGCTCAGTAGGCTATTGCCTATTAAGATCGCGATGCGCGACGGTCACTTGATATCCAAGCACCGAAAAACTTTCTTGGAGTCGACCGGCAATCGCCACAGACCGATGACGTCCGCCGGTGCAGCCAATCCCAACATTCACATAGCTGCGGTGTTCTCGTTCGAAGAGAGGAATGAGGAATTTGAAGAGGCCTTCAAGCTGCCCAATAAATGCGACAGCGTCCGGATCGGCCAGTACATAAGTCCGCACCCGCGGGTCTTCTCCGGTCAATGGTTTGAGGTCAGGAACGAAGAACGGGTTCCGCAAAAACCTGACATCGAACAGGAGGTCGATGTCGTACGGTACGCCGAACTTGTAGCCGAATGTCACCAGCGAGATGGTCAATCGGCGAGGCGCGCCCTCCTGCCTGAACTGCCTGACCAATAACTCTCGCAACTCATGCACCGTCATATCGGAGGTATCAATAATACGGTCGGCGTGGCGCCGCAGATCAGCGAGACGCTCCTTTTCAAACCGTACCCCCTCCAGTACCGGAAGATGTGGCAGAAGTGGGTGAGGCCTCCGAGACTCCGAGAATCGGCGTACCAGCACCTCTTCACGAGCTTCAAAAAATATCAACTCAACCGCATGACCAAATGCCTTAACCCGCTCAAGAATCCCCACGAGATCGGAAAAAAACACCCGTTCTCTGACATCGATACCGAGCGCGACATTCTTAATCTCCCCCCCCTGCTGATGGCACAACTCGACAAATGTCGGCAGAAGGGCCGGTGGCAGATTGTCGATGCAGAAATACCCGACATCTTCAAAGCACTTGAGTGCATGCGATTTCCCCGAGCCAGAAAGGCCGCTGATCACAACCAACTTGAGTGCAGCCATGCCTGCCTGCTCCTTATGGATCGATCAGGACCACTCGATCACGATCGAGACGCTGTAGAATTTGCAACTTCCCGGAAGACAGGGCAGTGAATACCACCAGCGAACCAGGGAGAGGGTCGAGTTGTCGCTTCGCATCTTCCAAAGTCAGAACTGCCCGGACTGGACGAACGACTTCAATCTCTTCCTCTTCCTTATGAATAGCCTGGCGCAGAACCTTGCGAACCGATCTCTTTGCCGGTTCTTTATGATCAGCCTGGCGTTCCTTGTGTTTTCGTATCTGGGCACCCAAGCGGTCAACGAGCTGGTCGATCGTCGCGTACATTTCCTGCGTCGAAGCTTTTGCCTGAATTCGTCGCCCTTGCATTGCACAGACGACCTCCGCACTATGTTGAAGCTTGCTCACACCCAGAATCACTTCCAGGTGGGTCAGCTTCACTTCATACCGCACGAGCCGCTCAAACCGACTTTCAATATGGTGTCTGAGCGCGGACGTGATAACAAGGTGTCGTCCTGTAATTTTCATCAACATTCATCCTTTCACGCTGAATAGCCTCGGCCCCTCTGCCATTCGACTTTGCTTGTTGGTTCTGACCATCCGTAACACCAGGGAAGACACCAGATAAGAGGCGCCTACGCGCGCAGCTGGACAGGGAAGGTCTAAAAGAACCGCTTACGCTGAGTGGCGGATGGAATATGTTCTTCCGCCCGATACTTGGCCACCGTCCGTCGCGCGATCACAACCTGCTGCATGAGCAGCCGCGCGGCAATCTCTTCATCTTTGAGAGGGTGGCTCGCGTCTTCCTCCGCCACCATTTTCCGAATCATCTCTCTCACCGTCACCGACGACATCATATCGGAGCGCTGGTCCGCTCGCTGCAAACCAGCATTGAAAAAGAACTTCAGCTCCAGCATTCCTTGTGGGCAATACATATACTTGTTCGCTGTCACACGACTGATTGTCGACTCGTGCATCCCAATATCCTCAGCCACCTGCTTGAGCACCAACGGTTTGAGATACTGCACGCCCTTTTCAAAGAACTGCTCCTGAAACTTCACGATACTCGCCACCACCTTGACGATCGTTTTATTCCGCTGCTCGATACTGCGAATGACCCATTGCGCCGCCCGCAGCTTTTCATCCAGATAGGCCTTTGTCTCCGCCGACCCGCTCTCCCCTGCCCCCATCAGTTGCTTATAGTACGGGCTGATCCTCATACGGGGCAGTCCATCGTCGTTCAGTAGTACTACCCACTCCCCTTCATTCTTGACGACAAACACGTCAGGGACAATCACATAGTTCTGGGTGTTCGTAAACGGTCGCCCCGGCTTCGGCTCCAGCACTTCAATGACCTTTGTCGCCTGAAAAACCTCTTCTACCGTGACCTCTAACGCTTTCGCGATCCTCGCATACTGTTTTTTCTCTAAGTCTTTGAGATGGTGCTGAACAATGGCTTCAACAATCGATCCCTTCAAGGCACCGGGCCGGGCCCCTAACGATCCCATGGGACTTTTCCCCAAATGTCCGATTTGTAACAGCAGGCATTCCGCAAGGTCTCGTGCCGCCACGCCAGTCGGATCAAAGCTTTGAATATCCTTCAGGACTGACTCCGCTTCCACGTCAGGGAAATCAGTCCCCCCGACCATCTCTGCGAGAGACATGCGCAGGTACCCATCATCGTCAAGGTTACCGATGATCAAGCGCCCTATTTCCTTTTCACGATCCGACAAACCGGAAAACGACAGCTGCCAGAGGAGATGGTCTTCCAAGGACGTGGCTTTCGCCATGGTTTGTTCATAGGATGGAAACTCATCCTGCGAGGACGACCGAGACTCGGATCCGCCTATCCGACGATCGCTCCCGAAGTACTCTTCCCAACCAGCCGCTGAGGCCTCATCCGGCGTATCCCGTTCTTCCGGAGTCGACTCCTCCGCATTCGATGCCTCGCTGTCCGCCGATGCCGCAGCATCTTCCGCCTTTTCCTCTGCGCTTCCGGCCTCGCTCTCTTCTGTCTCAGCGGGAAGATCCTCCAAGAGCGGATTCTCCATCAAATGCTGAGTGAGGCTCTGCTGGAGCTCGAGTCGCGACAGCTGCAGCAGTTTAATCGCCTGCTGCAATTGGGGAGTCATGATCAGCTTTTGACTCAGCCGAAGGTCGAGCCGGAGCTTCATACGCACACACCCTTACGCGTCATAGCTTGAATCGTTCTCCTAGGTAAACGGCGCGCGCCGTCTCACTCTTGACGATGGATTCGGGAGGCCCGGCTTCAAGAATCAACCCTTCGTTGATAATATAGGCCCGATCCGTAATGGACAGTGTCTCCTGGACATTGTGATCGGTGATCAAAATGCCGATCTCTTTTTCTTTCAATCGAGTAATAATTTGTTGGATGTCGGCGACGGCAATCGGGTCGATCCCTGCAAAGGGTTCGTCGAGCAACATGAATGATGGGCTCGTCGCGAGTGCCCTAGTAATTTCCAGCCGCCGACGTTCCCCACCCGACAACGCATACGCCATGCTCGTTCGAATATGGCTGAGATCCAGTTCCTTGAGCAGGACATCGACCCGGTCGCGACGCTCTGACCGAGAATAGTTCAGCATTTCAAGAATTGCCAGAATATTGTCTTCAACCGACAAGCGTCGAAACACCGATGATTCTTGCGGAAGATACCCGATTCCTTTCCGCGCGCGTCTGTACATTGGCAGATCCGTGATCACCTCTTTCCCGAGCGAGATCGCCCCTTCATCTGGCTGGCACAGACCGACGATCATGTCAAAAATGGTGGTTTTCCCAGCCCCATTGGGTCCCAGCAAACCCACGACCTCCCCAGCGTGGACTTCGATCGAGACGCCTTTCACGACCTTACGCGCACGAAAGCTTTTCACCAATCCCGTCGCACGCAACCAGTCACCATCTGCCCTGTTCACCGGGGAGCCAGTCAGCGACGCACTTCCCTGAACAGACTCGATCACTTAGTTGCCCCCCCATCCGGCTCGATCCGCACATGCGAGCCTCCCTCCACCACGCTCCGATCCTCTGCCAAGAACATGGTGATTTGCTTACCGCTGACCCTTGTTCCCTTATCCCAGGCCACTGGGTCACCAGTCAGGACGATCTTATCCCCATCTTGGTAGTAGATGGCTTTCTCACAGGTCGCATTCCCTGAATCCTTCTCGATCTTTACTCGTCCGGTCGCCTCAATCCTGTTGACCGATCGACTCGACACAGCCGGCACGGCATCAGGCCCTTTCGAAGGCGCAGCCCCCTTGACGGCCTCAGGCCCTTTTTGATTATCGCTTGTGGGGGGGTCATGCGCGCGAAACAGCACGACCATGCGATCGGAATAGACAACCAACGACCCACGAGTCAGTACAACCGCCCCCTCAAAGACCGCTTGGCTGTCCTGATTTTTCACAGTCATCTTCTTGGCCGTAATGGTCGTGCTGACTGCTTGATCAACACCGCCTTTGGGAATAGCGGCGTCAGCCGATTCGCTCAATGAAGCCATCCCAAGCGGAAACACATTAAGAAGCAGGAGCCAAATCCACATGTACATCCTCAAGTACTTCAAATTCTTCGCGGTCCAAATGTCCCAACAAGCCGCGCCCCGTCACCTCTAAGCCATGTCCAACGATACGGACGGGATCTTGCGTACGGATCTCTCTCGTCTGATCAGTCCAAGCCAGATGGTTTGTGTAAATCACATACCCACTCTCAGTACGAATCACGAGTGGCTCTGATCGGTTCGCGAGCACAAAGTTCTTCGTCTCCGTGTTCAACGTCCCTTCATCTCCGGTGACCGTCAACTCCTTTCCCTGCTGGCCAAACAGTGTCACTACGACAACTTGGAGCATTGCCCGCCTGTCCCGTTCAAAGAGCCGAGCCTCTTGCGCCTGCACCTGCCATTGAACCGTATCGCCCTTCGTTTGGGTGAACGTAAACTGGGAGATCGTCGCATCAGCGCTGTCCATGGAGCCTGGTGCTGCTGCCGTCGGGGTGGGAACCGTTGTCGAATTGGTCACGAGCACATACACGAGGAAACACGCCAATACCGCACTAAGCGCTAACAAACCTCCTCGTACCCAGCGTTGCCACACTTTGTCCTTGCTCCCACTTTTGAGTCGCACGAAGAATACTGGCACGATAGTAGCATGCACTAAATGGCAAGTAAACTTATGCCGGAACCACGGCATGGGCTACTCGGTGGAGATGGAGTCAATAACCCCGCCCTTTCGAGCGGGGCTTCCTGGCAGATCTTTGTGAACGAGAATGGGAGAATTGTCGAAGTGTTAACGCAGCGATGCACGCGCGAGTAGATCTCACGGACAGGAGACCTATCCAGTAGTGGGACTCGCGGAGGCTGATGCAGTAGGCGCTTGTTTCTTTGCAGGCACAGTTTCAGGCCGTGCAACGAGTTCGATCGCGACAAGCTTTGCCGCATCGCCGATCCGCCGTCTCGTCTTCACCATCCTCGTGTAGCCGCCTGGACGGTCTTTAAATCGAACCGCCACGTCACTGAATAATTTTGAGACGACGTCCTTACTTCGGATAAACGCAAGAGCTTGCCGCCGAGCCGGTAATGTCCCTTGCTTGCCGAGCGTAATCATACGATCCGTGAACCCTCGAATTTCTTTTGCCTTGGCCTCAGTCGTCTCAATGCGCTCATGTTCGAGCAGCGAAGTCACGAGGCTTCGGAACAGCGCCCATCGATGTTTGGTCTGTCGTCCGAGCTGTCTGCCATTTTTTCTATGACGCACGGGTTCCCTCTTGTTTCGTTACTCGCTCTTCGGACTACCGCCGATTGGTTGTGCTGCATCCAGCTTTACGCCAAGCCCCAGACCCATCTCTGTCAAGATTTCCTTAATTTCATTGAGCGACTTCTTGCCGAAATTCTTCGTCCTCAGCATCTCTCCTTCGGTCTTCTGTACTAAGTCGGCGATAGTCTTGATGTTCGCATTCTTCAAGCAGTTTGCAGCACGGACAGACAACTCCAGCTCGTTCACGCTACGGAACAGATGCTTATTGACCTCACGTTGCGCCTCATCACTCCCAAGATCGGCACGCCCTTCGACCCGCTCATCGGGATTGATAAAGATATCGATATGATCACGCAGAATGCTGGCCGCCGTGGACAATGCATCTCGAGGCGAGATGGTTCCATCCGTCCAGATCTCCAAGGTCAATTTATCATAGTCGGTCATACGACCGACGCGGGCGTTCTCCACATGAAAGTTCACGCGCTTGATGGGTGAAAACACCGAATCGATCGCGATCACACCAATCGGAAGCCCTTCTTCTTTATTTCGCTCGGCAGGTACGTACCCCCGCCCATGCTTTACCGTCATTTCCATATCGAACGAGGCATCCTTGTCCAACGTCGCAATGTGGAGATTCGGGGTCAAGATGGTCACGTCTGCATCATGAATAATGTCGGACCCCTTCGCTTCACCAGGCCCCTTCTTCTTGAGACGAAGCGTCTTCGGCTTATCAGTATGTACCGCGAGCCGTAGCCCTTTCACGTTCAAAATAATGGAGGTCACATCTTCCGTGATGCCAGGAATCGTGGAGAACTCGTGCAGGACCCCTTCGATCTTCACGGTGGTCACTGCCGCGCCCGTCAACGACGACAACAGTACACGCCGTAACGCATTGCCGACCGTCGTTCCAAACCCACGTTCATAGGCCTCCGTCGTAAATCTGCCGAACGTTTGGTTATGCGTATCTTTGTCGACTTCCACCCGCATCGGGATCTGAAAGTCTTTCATCGCTTTAATCATGACTCCCCCTTCATCTCATCGAGTAGTCAGCCACTGAACGGTACCAGTTCGCCGCAGAGACCGACTCCCTCCCAATTCCGCATCTACCTGGAATACAACTCCACCACCATCTGCTCATTCACCGGCAGCGAAATCTGGTCTTTCGACGGCAATGCTCGTACCATGCCTTTAAACGCCGTCTTGTCCAGCTCCAACCACTCAGGAATACCTCGCCCATCAACCGACTCTAAGGCCGCCTGGATTGAAATCAATGTGCGACTTCGCTCTCGAACGCTAATGATGTCGCCCGCCTTGACCTGCGCACCAGGCACATTGATCTTCCGACCATTCATGGTCAGATGCCCATGGCTTACCAGCTGCCTGGCTTCTTTTCGTGAAGCGCCGAATCCTAGTCGGTAGGCCACATTATCCAGTCGGCATTCCAGCAACCGTAAGAGCACCTCACCGGTAATACCAGACTGGCGTTCCGCACGTTCAAACACGCCGCGGAACTGGCACTCCATCAGACCATAAATTCTGCGCAACTTCTGCTTTTCTCTGAGCTGGGTGCTGTATTCTGAGTTCCTCGGGCGCTTTTGCCCATGCTGTCCCGGAGGATAGCTTCGCCGCTCGATGGCGCATTTCTCTGTCATACAGCGCGAGCCTTTCAGAAACAACTTCTCACCCTCTCGACGACACAACCGACAGACGGGGCCGCGATACTTTGCCACTGCTCTACCTCCGGTTACCGGACATCACCACATGGGTGCGTCCAACAAATCTCGTGTATTCGACTCTCCCGACATACAACACTAGACACGCCGCCGCTTAGGTGGACGGCATCCGTTGTGCGGAATCGGAGTCACATCACGAATCATATGGATCCGCAATCCAGCGGCCTGAAGAGATCGAATCGCCGATTCACGACCGGACCCAGGCCCATTCACATAGACGTCCACTGTGCGCATTCCGCTCTCCATCGCCTTCCGCGCAGCGGCCTCGCCAGCCCGCTGAGCCGCAAAAGGCGTGCTCTTGCGAGAGCCCTTGAAACCTTGGTTTCCTGAGCTTGCCCACACGATCGTGTTGCCGCTTAGGTCGGTAATGGTGACGATCGTGTTATTGAAGGAGGCCTGGACATGGGCCACCCCGCTCTGCACGATCCGGCGCTCTTTCTTCTTCCCTTTTTTGATACTCATACAGGCTCCCTAGTCAAGTGACGGCCGCGCACTACGCCGAACGCGCAGGCGGTTTAGGTTTGCTTCCCACACCGGAGCGACGGCCTTTTCTTGTCCGCGCATTCGTCTTGGTCCGCTGGCCACGGACTGGCAACCCTTTCCGATGACGCAGACCACGGTACGTGCCGCTATCGATCAATCGCTTGATGTTCATCGAGAAGGTCTTTCTCAGATCGCCTTCAACCTGATAGCCTTCTTGAATAATTTCTCGAATCTTGACGATATGCTCTTCGCTCAAGTCCTTCACACGAATTGCTCCGTCGATCCCGGCCTTGCTCAGGATAGAGAGTGCGGATGCCCGGCCAATCCCATAGACATAGGTCAGGCCGATGTCCGCCCGCTTCTCCCTCGGCAAATCTACCCCAGAAATACGAGCCATAGTTCCTCCTACCCTCTTCCTGTAACACTCTCACCGGCCGGGGCTGGGTGGGCCTCAACTGCGCGCATCGTTTTCACCCGCCCATCCCGATCGCGCCAAGACGCGCTCTTAACCCAGGCGAGCGCCGTTTCATCGCGCGCGTTCTGCGAGCACGGAGGCCGCCCCACCCCCGGCCGCACTTCTACCCTTGGCGCTGCTTGTGGCGCGGATTCTCGCAGAGGATTCGCACCACGCCCTTACGCCGGACCACCTTACACTTTGCACAGATCGGCTTGACGGATGATCGCACTTTCATACTCTATTTCACACTCCTACTTAAACCGATAGGTGATTCGCCCGCGTGTCAGATCATACGGTGACAGTTCCACGGTCACCTTATCGCCGGGAAGAATGCGGATAAAATGCATACGCATTTTCCCTGAAATATGTGCAAGAATCTTATGGCCATTGTCCAGCGATACCCTAAACATCGCGTTCGGTAACGTCTCGTTCACTGTGCCTTGAATTTCGATGACATCTTCTTTCGGCACTACCTCTATCCCTTCTCTCCGAGCCGCATGCCCACGCCTTCAACTTCTCAGAGCCGACTTAAAATACGCGGTGGCCCGCTCGGCTCAATCACAATTGTATGTTCGAAATGCGCCGAGAGACTCCCATCTACCGTCACAGCTGTCCATCGATCATCAAGAACCTTGACGGCAGCGCCTCCCATGTTGACCATCGGTTCGATCGCGAGAACCATCCCTGCCTGTAGCCTGGGTCCCTGCCCAGCCTTCCCATAATTCGGCACCTGGGGCTCTTCATGCAACTGCCGGCCAACCCCATGGCCGACGAACTCCGTCACGACCGAGTACCCGGCAGACTCCACATGCTGCTGAACCGCATGCGAAATATCAGATAGCCGGTGACCCACTACCGCTTGCTCGATTCCGAGATACATCGCTTCTTCGGTCACTTGAACCAAGCGGGCATTCCGCTCGGTCGCCTGCCCCACCGGAACCGTGACCGCTGAGTCCCCATAAAACCCGCCAACGATTGCCCCAAGATCGAGTCCGATAATATCCCCTTCCCTTAGCACTCGCTTGGAAGGAATCCCGTGGACCACCTGGTCATTCACCGAGGCACAGAGCGTCTTTGGATAATTCCGATATCCCTTAAACGCCGGCTTTGCACCACGGGACCGAATCTCTTCCTCGGCTATACGGTCCAGCTCATCAGTCGTGATGCCTGGCCGGACAGCCTTCTGCAATATCTGTAACGTCTCTGCCACCACTCTCGACGCCTGAGCCATCACCGCAATCTCATCCGGCGTCTTGAGAATGATCATGTTCCCCGGTACGGTGCCAGCTCCTGCGAAAGATGCCGAAAGACGATATCCACTGCACCCGATGCATCCATCGGGAACAATAACTGCCGCTCATCGTAATAGCAGACAAGCGGGGCTGTCTGTTCATCATAGACTTTCAGGCGCATCTCGATCGCATCGCGGAGATCATCGCTGCGCTGCACGAGCGGCTCTCCGCATCGATCGCAAATCCCATCCGCCTTGGACGGGGCGAAGTCTACATGGAACGTCGCTTGGCACTTCGGACAGCTTCGGCGGCCACTCAATCTCCTCACAATATCCTCACGCGAAACCTTGAAATTCACAACCCGGTCCAGCGTAATCCCTTTGGACGTCAACACCGTTCCCAATGCTTCCGCCTGTGGAACGGTTCTGGGAAATCCATCCAGAACGAATCCATTCGCGCAGCTGGGATCGGCTAACTTCTCCCTTACCAACCCAATCACCACGGCATCAGGGACCAAGTTCCCCTGATCCATGTAACTCTTCGCCTCAAGGCCCAGCGTGGTCCGATTGCGCACCGCCTCGCGAAGAAGATCACCGGTCGAGATCTTCGCCACCTGATACTGTGCTGCGATACGGTCAGCCTGAGTCCCCTTACCTACTCCTGGTGCGCCGAGAAACACAACCCGCATGGATTTCCCTCACCCACTCCGTCCACGAAGCGGGGCCATACCCTTACCGAGAAACCCTTCATAATTCCGCATGAGCATATGAGACTCAATCTGCTGGGCCGTATCGAGTCCGACACCGATCACGATCAGCAACGAGGTGCCGCCGAAATAGAACGGCACACCTAGTTTATAGATCAATATCTCAGGGATTACACAAACGATCGCAAGGTAGATCGATCCGGCAAACGTAATTCTCGTGAGTACCTTGTAAATATAGTCAGACGTTCGTGTTCCAGGACGAATCCCTGGAATGAATCCACCGTACTTCTTCATGTTGTCCGCCATATCCACCGGATTCAAAACCACCGCGGTATAGAAAAAACAGAAAAATAGAATAAGGCCTACGTACATCATGGTATATAATATTGACCCAGGGGCGAGTTGGGCACCGATATCCTTCACCCAAGGCGTCTCAAAAAACCCGGTAATCGTCGCAGGAAATGCGATAATGGATGATGCGAAAATAGGCGGAATTACCCCAGCGGTATTGATCTTCAACGGAATATGAGTGCTCTGCCCGCCGAACACTCTGCGTCCGATGACCCGCTTTGCGTACTGAACCGGCACTTTCCGCCTCCCGCTTTCCAGGAAGACGATGGCTCCCACCACCACGACCATGAGCAAAGCCAGGCTGATCAACAAGAAAGCATTCAACTGACCAATCTCGTAGAGGTTATACGTCTGCGCGACAGCCGAGGGCAGACGCGCGACGATTCCCGCGAAGATAATCAAGGAAATACCGTTCCCGACACCCCGCTCGGTAATCTGCTCACCGAGCCACATCAGGAAGCCCGTACCGGCCGTTAAGGTGATGACCGTCATCAGACGGAATCCCCATCCGGCATTCATTACAAATGCGCCGTTATTCATCTGTTCGAGACCGACCGCAATCCCGAAGCCCTGAATGATCGCAATGCCGATCGTCCCGAACCGAGTGTATTGAATAATCTTTTTCCGCCCTCGTTCTCCCTCTTTGGCCAGCTTCGTGAGATGCGGAACAACCACGGTCAGCAGCTGAAGAATAATCGAGGCGCTGATGTAGGGCATGATGCCCAACGCCAAGATCGTCAAACGGGAAAGCGACCCACCTGAAAAAATATCCAAAAACCCGAGTAGGGCACCGCCTTCCTTTTGCAGAAACTCTGAAAGGGCCTCGCCGTTGATCCCGGGCGTAGGAATATGCGCCCCGATCCGATATACGATCAACATCCCCACGGTAAAGAGGATGCGGGTGCGCAGCTCGGGAATTTTTAGAATATTCTGAAAACTGGTCAGGAGTCTCTCAAACACCGGGGATGACCTCGACTCTCCCTCCAGCTGCTTGAATCTTTGCCTCTGCGGACTTGCTGAACTTATGTGCCTGTACCACAATTGCCTTCGTAAGATCTCCGTTTCCAAGGATCTTGATCGGCAACGACTTGCGCTTAACCAAGCCGGCATCGACCAACGCCTGCGGTGTGATGGTGCCAGGCGTGATCATCTCACCCAAGCTTTTCAGATTGACAATCGAGTACTCTTTACGAAATACGTTTGTAAAGCCATGCTTCGGCACTCGACGGATCAGGGACATCTGGCCGCCTTCGAACCCACCCGCCTGTCGACTCCGACCGCCGGATCTGGCTAACAAGCCCTTATGGCCCTTGCCTGATGTTTTTCCATGACCAGAACCCGGACCACGGCCGATACGTTTCCGTCGCTTCCTGGATCCTTTTGCAGGACCGAGATTATGTAAATTCATTGTGGCTGCACTTCCAATAGATATCCAACTTTACCGATCATCCCTCTAACTTGCGGAGTATTGGGACGAGTCACCCTCTGTCTGATCTTTCTCAAACCGAGGCCACTCAAAACAAGCCGATGTTTTTGCGGTGTGCCAATTGGGCTTCGCCGCAAGGTGATCACAAACCCCTTTGGGGCAGCCGTGGCAGTCTTCCCTGTTGGCATTAGGCACTCACCCTATTCTGTGCATCGCCCACCACATTACGGCGCATTTTGAGAACGTCTTCAGCATTGCGGAGCTGACAAAGCCCGTTGAGCGTAGCGCGAACCGTATTAAATGGATTTCCACGGCCCAGCGTCTTTGCGATGATGTTATGAACGCCGGCGACCTCGACCACCGCCCGAACGGCGCCCCCAGCAATGATTCCTGCCCCCTTCTTTGCTGGTTTGAGAAGGACATGCTCGGCCCCGAACAGCCCATGTACCTCATGCGCAATCGTCCCAGACGTGAGGGCGACATGCACCAGGTTTTTCTTGGCCTGTTCGACCGCCTTCGAGATGGCCACGGGCACTTCTGCAGCCTTCCCTTTCCCAATGCCGACCCATCCCTGTCCATCTCCAACGACAACCAGCGCGCAGAAATTGAACCGCTTTCCACCCTTTACCACTTTCGCCACGCGGTTGATAAAGACAACCTTGTCCTTCAGGCTTAGTTCATCTGGATTAACTCGCACCTAGCATTTCTCCTCTTTGTTCCCTTCGCTCCCGCACCGTGACGGAAGCGTGGCACGATCTAGAACTGCAGACCGCCCTCACGTGATGCCTCAGCCAACGCTTTGACACGACCGTGGTACATCCGACCACCACGGTCGAACACCACAGCCTGCACCTTGGCGGCCTTAGCCCGTTCAGCTAACAACTTTCCAACAGCCTTTGCGCCATCAATGCTGCCGGTGGATTTCACCGAGGTGCGAAGAGACTTGTCCAGGGAGGAGGCGGCAGCCAACGTGGCCCCTTTGAGATCGTCAACGATCTGGGCGTAGATATGAGAGCGGCTGCGAAACACGTTGAGCCGTGGACGCTCAGCCGTTCCAAAGACTCGCTTTCGCACTCGCTGTTTCCGCCTGGTTAACTGACTCGCCTTATCTGCAGCATTCATGAATCACCTTACTTCCCTGTCTTTCCGGCTTTCTTACGCAACACTTCCCCCGCATAGCGAACACCCTTTTGCTTATAGACGTCGGGAGGCTTGATGGCTCGCAAGTTCGCCGCGACTTGACCCACCAATCGCTTGTCAGCCCCTTTCACATTGATCAGCGTTTGCTTGTCCACCTTCACGTCGATTCCAACTGGAAGCGGATAGGTGACTGGGTTGATATAGCCCAAATTGAAGCTCATCGTTCGACCCTGCACAGCGACCTTATATCCAACTCCGGTGATTTCTAAATTACGTTCGTAGCCCTTTGTCACACCCTGGATAATGTTGCTCAGCTCCGCGCGAGTCAACCCGTGCATGGCACGGATTTGCCGATCCTCATTTGAGCGGCTTACCACGAGCTGTCCATTCGCAACCGAGACCCCAATGCCTGTAGACAACGACCAATCGATTTTCCCGAGCGGACCTTTGACGGACACGATAGGCCCAGCAACTTTGACATCCACTCCAGCTGGAATTGAGATTGGCTTTTTTCCTATGCGCGACATCGGTGCCTCGTTCCTCTAGCCAGCCGTCCAATGACAATCTGGCTTACTCTGCCCATTACCATACTGAGCACAGGACTTCTCCACCCAGTCCAGCGCGGCGAGAATCCTGATCCGTCATCAATCCCTTCGAGGTGGACACGATCGCCATCCCAATGCCATTCTTGACTCGTGGAATATCTTTAATCCCCACGTACACACGGCGGCCTGGCTTACTCACCCGCTGCATGCCGGTAACCATGGGTTGTCCTTCTGCCACATACCGTAACTGCACTTTCAGCACAGGATGTCCATCGGCGATGTCTGCCTGAACGCCCTGAATATATCCTTCGTTCTGGAGAATCCGAAGGACCTCGCGCTTGAGACGGGAGGCTGGAACGCTCACAACATCGTGACGTCGCCGAAACCCGTTTTGCAATCGTACTAAGAGGTCGCTAATGGGATCTGTAACCATACCAACCCTTTCACTCACGTTCGTCTGTGACCGAATGCAACTCACCAGTCCGGTGACGCAGAAAGTAGCTACCCTACCAACTCGACTTCCGAACCCCCGGGATTTCACCTTTCAGGCTCAGCAACCGAAAACAAATTCTGCACATGCGAAACCGGCGCAAGAACCCTCTCACACGCCCGCAAATTTCACATCGGTGATAGTCTCTGACTGGAAACTTCGCTTTGACGGCCGATTTATTTCTGAGCGCTAATCTCGACACCTGCAACTCCTTCGCTTGACATTACGTCCGGAATGGCATTCCCAAATGCTTCAACAACGCCCGGCCCTCATCATTGGTCCTGGCGGTCGTGACAATCGTAATATCCATTCCATGGATGGATGCGACCTCGTCATACTTAATCTCGGGGAAGATGAGCTGTTCTTTGAGTCCAAGCGTGTAATTGCCTCGGCCATCGAATGATTTTGGCGAGACCCCTCGGAAGTCTCGAATCCGTGGCAACGACAACGTCACGAGACGATCGAAAAACTCCCACATCCTGCGACTTCGCAACGTGACCTTTGTGCCGATCGGCATTCCCTGGCGCAACTTGAAGGAAGCAATGGCCTTCTTCGCTTTTGTAATCAGCGGCTTCTGACCCGTAATCGCACCCAATTCCCCGGCGGCGCTCTCCAACAGCTTGACGTTCTGAATGGCTTCCCCCATCCCCACGTTCAGCACAATTCGCTCAAGCTTCGGAACCTGCATGATGTTTTTGTAGCCGAACTCTTTCATGAGTGCCGGCACAACCTTCTGCAAGTAGGTCTCACGCATCCGCGGATTGAACTTGGACTCTTCGCTGCCCTCGTCCAACGCTTGTGGTACCGACGACCCTTCTTTCTTCTTGGGTGGTCGCCGCTCCGACGTCTTGCTGCCTTTTCCTGATTCAACCTTCGCCATCTGGCGTCCTCACTCCTACTCGACTGAGTCGTTCGATTTTTTGCTGAACCGGACTCGCCGGCCATCATCGAGCGTACGCACTCCAAGCCGGGTCGGCTTCTGCGTCACAGGACACAGATACATGACATTTGAGACTGCAAACGGCGCTTCCCGCTCAAGAATGCCACCTTGCTTGACTTTCTGATTCGGCTTAGTGTGCCGCTTGATCATGTTCAATTTTTCGACCACAACCTTGCCCGCTCCGGGATCAACGGAGAGCACTTTCCCGGACTTGCCACGGTCGCGCCCAGCGATCACAACCACCACATCGCCCTTACGAATTCGATTCTTCTGCAATCCCTGCTTATTCATCCCGCCGTCTCCACCCTCGCTACAGCACTTCCGGAGCTAGGGAAATAATCTTCATGAACTTCTTCCACCGCAGCTCGCGCGCGATCGGTCCAAAAATACGAGTTCCAACCGGATCACCGTCCTTATTGATCAGTACGCAGGCATTTCGATCGAACTTGATATAAGAACCATCGTCCCGGCGCACTTCCTTGGTCGTCCTCACGACCACGGCTCGGCTCACATCGCCCTTCTTGACCGTTGCTGCCGGGATGGCCTCTTTGACAGCCACAACGACAATATCTCCGAGAGAGGCGTACCGACGCCTGGTTCCCCCAAGCACATGAAAGCACATGGCCTGCTTGGCACCAGAGTTGTCGGCCACGTCCATGTATGTATAGCTTTGAATCATAGTCCCGGTGTTTCCTCTACCCTTCGCACGACCTCGATCTACTCGCCCCGTCCCTTTTCCACGACTTCGATAACCCGCATATGCTTATCTTTACTGATTGGCCTCGTCTCGACCATACGCACACGGTCGCCGATTCTACAAGTATTGTCCTCGTCGTGGGCCTTGAATTTCGTGACCCGTCGAAGCACCTTCCGGTAGAGTGGGTGAATAACCGAACGCTCGATCTCGACAACCACGGTCTTATTCATCTTATTGCTGACCACACGCCCAACCCATTCACGCCGTTTATTTGCTGACGCTCCCATCCTC